>FWPU01000278.1_pt1 | contig 165257 bp, 141 predicted proteins | sample 2228361 | NCBI WGS metagenome assembly FWPU01 (sample SAMEA103939777, study PRJEB20133) | metagenome | reverse complement strand
GTGGCCATGGAGAAGGGCCTGCGCTTTGCGATCCGCGAAGGCGGTCGCACGGTGGGCGCGGGCACGGTCACCGAGGTGCTGGAGTAGCCGGCCTTCCTGCCGGGCGGTAGAGTGCCATGAAAGAGCGCATTCGCATCCGATTGAAGGCTTACGATCACCGGGTTCTGGACCAATCCACCAGCGAGATTGTGGAGACGGCCAGGAGGACCGGGGCGCAGGTGGCGGGACCCATTCCGCTGCCCACGGTGAAGAACCGCTTCACCGTGAATCGCTCGCCCCATGTGGACAAGAAGTCCCGCGAGCAATTCGAGATCCGCACCCACAAGCGGCTGCTCGACATTCTGGAGCCCAAGCAGGAGACTGTGGACGCGCTCATGAAGCTGGATCTGCCGGCCGGCGTGGAAGTGGAAATCAAAGCCTTCGGCAGGGAGAAGAAATGACAGGAGGTGGGCGGCGGAAACCGCGAGTCGGTATGCCGGCGGGTCTGTCCCGCATCGAAACTTCCGGCTTCCGAGCCCAGCAATGCCTATGATCCCAGGAATCCTCGGCAAGAAGATCGGCATGACACAGATCTTCCGGCCTGACGGGCAGGTGATACCCGTCACGTTGTTGAAGGCCGGACCCTGTGTGGTGGTGCAGCGCAAAACGCCGCTGCGCGACGGCTATGACGCCGTTCAGCTCGGTCTGCTGGAGTTCGTAAAGAGCTCCCGGATCAACAAGCCGATGAAGGGACATCTGGCGAAAGCCGGCGTTGACGGGATCCGCTTCCTGCGCGAGCTGCGATTGCGTCCGGGCGATGAGGACTTCAAGCCCGGCGATCGAGTGTTGGTGGATCAGTTCCGTCCCTCCGACCGCGTGGATGTGACCGGGATCAGCAAGGGCCGCGGTTTCGCAGGTTTCGTCAAGCGACACCACTTCCGCGGTGGCCCGGCCACTCACGGTTCCATGTTCCATCGCGCTCCGGGCTCCATCGGCGCTTCCAGTTTCCCCTCGCGTGTGTGGCCCGGGCAACGCATGGCCGGTCACATGGGTCACCAACGGGTGACGGTGCGCAACCTGGAAGTCATCGAGGTGAACCCTGAGGACCACCTGTTGGTGGTCAAGGGCGCCGTGCCGGGGCCCAACGGGGGCTATGTGGTGGTGCGCCGCGCCAGGAGGTGAAGCCATGCCGGTGGTGGAAGTTTTCGATTTGAATAACCAGAAGGTGGGCGAGCTGGAGCTGGCCGACGAGGTCTTCGCCGCCCAGGTCAACGAAGCCCTGCTTTACGAAGCGGTACGGCATTATCTGGCCTGCCAGCGCCGCGGCACGGCCAAGACCAAGACGCGGGGCGAAGTGTCCGGCTCGGGTCGCAAGCTCTGGCGACAGAAGGGTACGGGTCGTGCGCGCGTGGGTTCGATCCGCTCGCCGCTGTGGCGCCACGGCGGGACGATCCACGGTCCCGTGCCCCGCGACTACAGTTACCGGCTGCCGCGAAAGATGCTGTTGGGCGCCTTACGCTCCGCGCTGTCGGCCAAGTTGCGCGATGGCGAGCTGAAGATTATTCGCTCGTTCGATTTACCGGACCACAAGACGCGCACCGTGCGCGGCGTGCTCCAGAAGCTGGAGCCCGCCAAAACCATTCTGTTGGTGGATAGCGACGAGAACCGTAACCTGGCGTTGGGTTCGCGCAATCTGCCCGGCGTGACGCTGGTGGCCAGCCGCGAGCTGACGACCTACGACCTGCTGGGTCACGAGCGAGTGCTCATGTCGGAGGCCGCCGCCAGAAAGCTTTCCGAGGGGTTGAAGCCATGAACCTCTATGACGTGATCCGCCGGCCTCTGGTGACCGAGAAGGCCATGATCAAGAAGGAGGGCGAGCGCACCTTGTGCTTCGAGGTGGACGTGCGCGCCAACAAGAGCCAGGTTCGCGCGGCGGTGGAGAAGATTTTCAAGGTCAAGGTCGAAGACGTGCGCATCGCCAACATGGCCGGCAAACTGCGGCGTCGGGGCCGGTTCAGCGGCTATCGGCCGGACTGGAAGAAGGCCTATGTGAAGCTGAAGGCCGGCCAGAAGGTTCCCGAGTACGCGGAGGTCTGAGGTGGGCATCAAGAGCTATCGTCCTTATACGTCCACGCGCCGTTTTCAGACCGTGCTGACGCGCGAGGAGATCACCAAGCAGCGCCCGGAGAAGTCCCTGACCGAGGGCCTGAAAAAGTCCGGCGGGCGAAACAATCTCGGGCAGATCACTTCCTGGTTCCGTGGCGGCGGTCATAAGCGCTGCTATCGGGTGATTGACTTCAAGCGCGATAAGATCGGCGTTCCCGCTCGGGTGGCGGCCATCGAGTACGATCCCAACCGCTCGGCGCGCATCGCTCTTTTGCATTATCAGGACGGCGAGAAGCGTTACATCCTGCATCCGGTGGGCTTACAGGTGGGCCAGACCGTGGTTTCCGGTCCGGAGGCCGACATCCTGGTGGGCAATGCGCTGCCTCTGCGCAACATCCCTGCGGGCACGGTGATTCACAACATCGAACTGCGGCCCGGCAAGGGCGGGCAACTCGTGCGTTCAGCCGGGGCCGGGGCGCAGTTGGTTTCCAAAGAGGACGATTACGCGCTGGTCAAGTTGCCTTCCGGGGAGGTGCGCAAGATTCTGCTGGACTGCATGGCCACCATCGGGCAAGTAGGGAACCTGGACCACGAGAACGTTTCTCTGGGGAAGGCCGGCCGCAGCCGCTGGTTGGGCCGGCGGCCGCACAATCGCGGCGTGTCCATGAATCCCATTGATCACCCGCACGGCGGCGGCGAGGGCAAGACTTCGGGCGGGCGTCATCCGGTCACGCCTTGGGGGCAGCCGACCCGCGGGTTCAAAACCCGGCGCAACAAGCGCACCGACAAGTACATCGTCAGCCGGAGGAAGTAAATGGGCCGCTCGCTGAAGAAGGGACCGTTCACGGACGCGCACCTGCTGGAGAAAATCCAGGCGCTGAACGCCCGCAACGAGAAGAAGGTCATTCGCACCTGGTCGCGGCGTTCCACGATCGTACCCGAATTCGTGGGCCACACCATCGCCGTGCATAACGGGAAAAAGTTCATCCCGGTGTACATCACCGAGCAGATGGTGGGCCACAAACTCGGCGAGTTCGCACCCACGCGCACCTTCCGGGGACACGCGGCCAAGGGTGAGAAGACGTCCAAGCCGGCTTAGAGGAGGTAGCGGAGGCGTATGCAGGCGAGAGCGGAAGCCAGATACATTCGGGTTTCGCCGCGGAAGGCGCGCTTGGTCATGGACCTGATCCGAGGGCGCAGGGCCGAGGAGGCGATCACCATCCTGCGCACCACCAACAAGCGCGTCGCTCCGATCATCGAGAAGGTGCTGCGCTCGGCGATCGCCAATGCCGAGCAGAGCTCCAGCGACGTGGACGTGGACCAATTGGTGGTGGCCGAGGCGTACGTGAATGAGGGGCCGCGGATGAAGCGCATCCGTCCGGCGCCCATGGGGCGCGCCTATCGCTATCAGCGGCGCATGGCGCACCTGGCGATCACCCTGGCGGAGAAGAGCAAGTAGATGGGCCAGAAAGTTCATCCTTACGGTTTTCGCGTGGGCTACACCAAGACCTGGCGCTCGCGCTGGTTCGCCAAGCAGGACTACGCCCGGCTCCTCAAAGAGGATCTGGAGCTGAAGGACAGCCTGCGAGAGCGCTTGAAGGCCGCCGGCGTCAGCTCGATCGAGGTGGACCGCCCGGGCAACAAACTGCGCATCACCATCCGCACTTCGCGTCCCGGCATCATCATCGGCCGCAAGGGCGCGGAGATCGAAAAGCTCAAGCAGGAGTTGGCGCAGAAGACCGGGCGCGAGGTGTTCATTGACATCCAGGAAGTGCACCGGCCGGAGTTGGACGCGCAGTTGGTCTCCGAATCCATCGCTTTGCAATTGGAAAAACGAGTGGCCTTTCGCCGCGCCATGCGCAAGGCGGTGGATTCGGCCCTGCGTTTCGGCTGTAAGGGCATCAAGGTGCGCGTCTCCGGACGGTTGAACGGGGCCGAGATCGCCCGCAGCGAATGGTATTTGCAGGGGCAGCTTCCCTTGCACACGCTGCGCGCCGACATTGACTACGGCTTCAGCCAGGCGTACACCACTTACGGCGTCATCGGGGTGAAGTGCTGGATTTACAAGGGCGACATCATGGAGCCGCACGCGCGGCGTTCGGCCGAGCCCGAACCGCGGCGCTCGCCGCGTCCGCGCCAGGAACGCCCGCCGCGCGTCGAGCCTGTGCAGCCGCCGGCCGAGACCGCAGCGCCGCCGATTCAGACGCCGCCGCCGGAGCTGTCGTCCCCGGCGCGGACGCCGATCACGCCTCCGCTGGCGCCCCCGCAACCGCCCTGGAAACAGGAATTGAGGTCGGAGAGCTCTGCTACGGCGCCTCCCGAGCCCGCCGAGTCATCCGGCCAGGAGGAGTAAACCATGCTGGCTCCCAAGAAGGTCAAGTATCGCAAGCAGCACCGCGGCCGCATGACCGGCAAGGCCTGGCGCGGCAACTCGCTGGCCTTCGGCGATTACGGGTTGAAGGCTTTGGAATGCGGCTGGGTGAGCGATCGGCAGATCGAGGCCGCCCGCATCGCCATTACGCGTTTCATCAAGCGAGGCGGCAAGCTCTGGATCCGCATCTTCCCCGACAAGCCGATCACCAAGAAGCCGGCGGAAAGCCGCATGGGTAAGGGCAAAGGAGCGCCGGAAGGTTGGGTAGCCGTGGTGCGACCGGGGCGCATGCTCTTCGAGATGGAAGGCGTGCCCCGCGAAACGGCCGAGGAGGCCATGCGACTGGCCGGTCACAAGCTGTCGGTGGCCACACGGTTTGTGGCCCGTCCGGCGGTGGAGTGAGCCATATGAAAGCCGAGAAGTTTCGCGAGCTGGAGACCAAGGAGCTGCAAGGACAGGCGCAGCAGATGCGCGAACAGTTGTTCCATCTGCGCTTCCAGTTGGGCATGGGACAGGCTGAAGGTCTGAAGAAGTACCGGGCCCTGAAGAAGGACTACGCCCGTGTGCTGACCATTCTCCGGGAGCGCGAACTGGCCGGCCAGAGGGAGGGCTCCAACTAAGCCATGGCGGAAGCGAAAGCTCAAGGTCGCAAGCAAGAGAAGATCGGGCAGGTGGTCTCGACCAAGATGCAAAAGACCATCGTGGTCGAGGTTTCGCGACGCGTGCCCCACCCGCTCTACAAGAAGATCGTCACCCGGCGTAAGAAGTTCTACGCCCACGACGAGGAGCAGAGCGCGCGGGTGGGCGACACGGTGCGGATCGTCGAGTCGCGGCCGCTGAGCCGGCTGAAGCGCTGGCGGCTGGTGGAGATCATTCGCCGCTCGGCTCTGCCGGAGCTGGAGGAGTTGCCCGCCGAGCCGGGCGAGATCAGTTAGGGGGAGCGCCATGATTGGAATGCGAACCATCCTGGAGGTGGCCGATAACAGCGGAGCCCGCAAGCTCCAGTGCATCCTGCCGCGGGGCGGTGACAAGGGCTTGCGGGCTGGACTGGGTGATGTGGTCACCGCCAGCGTCAAAGAGGCGACGCCGGATTCGCCCATCAAGAAAGGCAAGGTCGTGCGCTGCGTGATCGTGCGGATGCGCAAGGAGACGCGCCGCAAGGACGGCACTTATATCCGCTTCGATTCCAACGCCGCGGTCCTGATCAATCAGGACGGCGAGCCGGTGGGCACGCGCGTCTTCGGCCCCGTAGCTCGCGAGTTGCGCGAGAAGCGCTTTATGAAAATCGTCTCCCTGGCCCCGGAGGTTCTCTGATGGCGCGCAAGAAGCTGAGCGAGCCGGTGCGCATCAACCTGCGCAAGGACGACACGGTCGAAGTGATCGCCGGACGCGACCGGGGAAAGCGAGGCCGAATTTTGAGCGTGGATCGCCGCCGGGGGCGCGTGCTGGTGGAAGGCATCATGCTTGTCAAGCGGCACACGCGGCGCAATCCGGCGCGGCAAATCAAGGGCGGCATCGCCGAGCGTGAGAGTCCGATCGCCGTTTCCAACGTCATGCTGGTCTGCCCGAGCTGCGGTCCCACGCGCATCGGACACAAGGTCGAGACCGTGGGCGGCAAGGCGCGCCGCACGCGCATCTGCCGAAAGTGCGGCGCACCGCTGGATAAGAAAGCCTGAGAGAGAGCGCGATGACAGCCAGGCTCAAGGAACATTACCGCAAAACAGTGGTTCCGGCCCTGATGAAGGAGTTCGGGTACACCAACATCATGGCCGTGCCCAGGCTGGAGAAGATCACCGTCAATATGGGTTTGGGGGAGGCCAGTCAGAACCCCAAGCTGATGGACGGCGCCGTGCAGGAGCTGGCCCTGATCACAGGCCAACGCCCGGTGGTCACGCGAGCGCGCAAGTCCATCGCGGCTTTCAAACTGCGCGCCGGCATGACCATCGGCTGCATGGTGACCATTCGAGGCGATCGCATGTACGAGTTCCTGGACCGCCTGATGAACGTGGCTCTACCCCGCGTGCGCGACTTCCGCGGCCTTTCGACGCGGAGTTTCGACGGACGGGGCAACTACACGCTGGGACTGCGGGATCAGTTGGTCTTCCCCGAGATTGATTACAACAAGGTGGACAAGATCAAGGGAATGAACATTACCATCACCACCACCGCCCGAACCGACGCCGAGGGTTTGGCCCTGCTGAAGCACCTCGGCATGCCTTTCCGGCAGTAGGGCGGCCCAAGAGGAATCCAGGAGAGCGAATGGCGACGGTAGCCAAGATTGCCAAGGATCAAAAGCTGGCGAAGGCCAAAGCGGCCCGCAAGCCGAAGTTGCGCTGCCGGCATCGGAACCGCTGCTGGCGTTGCGGGCGGCCGCGGGGATTCCTGCGCAAGTTTCAACTTTGCCGGATTTGCTTTCGGGAGCTCGCTCTGGCGGGTGAAATCCCGGGCGTGATCAAGGCCAGTTGGTAGGAGAGGCGCGAAGATGCATAGCGACGTCATCGCCGACATGCTGACCAGGATCCGGAACGCCTTGCGGGCTCGGCATCCGAAAGTGGATGTGCCGGCTTCGCGGTTGAAGACCGAGATCGCGCGCGTGCTCAAGGAAGAAGGCTATATCCTCAACTACAAGGTCGCTGAGGAAGGGCCGCGCAAGGTCATCAAGATTTACTTGAAATACCACACCAACAATCAACCCGTGATCACCCGGCTGGAGCGCGTCTCGCGCCCCGGTTGCCGCGTGTATGTGGGGAGAAAAGAGATCAAACCGGTGTTGGGCGGGTTGGGCATTTCCATTTTGACCACGCCCAAGGGCGTGATGACGGGACGGCAGGCGCGGCGCGAAGGCGTGGGAGGGGAGGTCCTATGCGTGGTCGAATAGCCGCAGCACGAGGTGCGAGCGCCGCCCTCTTTGGACCGGAGGGAGACGACGATGTCGAGGATCGGTAAGAAACCCATACCCATACCTCAGGGAGTGAAGGTCTCCATCGGCGCGGAACTGGTCGTGGAAGGGCCCAAGGGCCGCTTGAGCGTCCCCATCCCCCAGGGCATCCGCCTGGAGCGCCGCAACGGGCACTTAGAAGTCCTGCGCGACGGCGAGCAGTATGCGGCCTTGCACGGACTGACTCGCGCCCTGGCGGCCAACGCCGTGCAGGGCGTCTCTGCGGGATTCACCAGAGAGCTGGATATCGTGGGGATCGGGTACCGCGCCGAGCAGAGAGGCCGGGTGTTGATCCTGAATCTGGGTTATTCGCATCCCATCGAGTTCGTGCTGCCCAAGGGCGTGGAAGCGCGGGTGGAGAAGAACACCCACATCGTGCTCAGCGGAGCCGACAAGCAACTGGTCGGGCAAGTGGCCGCCAATCTGCGCGCCCTGCGTCCGCCGGATCCTTACAAGCAGAAGGGGGTCCGGTACACGGGCGAGAAACTGCTGAAGAAGGTCGGCAAGACGGGGGCGGGAGGCAAATGATTCAGAAGATTCCCAGGAACAAGCTGCGCCTGCGCATCCACCGCCGCATTCGGCGCAAGGTTCGGGGGACGCCCGAGCGCCCGCGGCTGGCGGTTTTCCGCAGCCTGAGGCAGATCTACGCCCAGGTGATAGACGACACGCGGGGTCACACGCTGGCGGCGGCTTCCTCGCTGGAGAAAGGAGCGCGCGTGGCGGGGGGCAACGTGCAAGGGGCGCGCGAGGTCGGCAGGCTGATTGCCGAGCGCGCGCTGGCGCAAGGAATCCGCAAGGTGGTGTTCGATCGCGGCGGCTACCTCTACCACGGCCGCGTCAAGGCGCTGGCCGAAGCGGCGCGCGAGGCGGGACTGGAGTTCTGAGGCCATGGCAGCCCTACCAACGAGCAAACCGATTGATCCTCAAGGCCTGAACCTGAAGGAGCACGTGGTTTCCATCAACCGCGTGACCAAAGTGGTTAAAGGAGGCAAGAACCTGAGCTTTTCCGCCTTGGTGGTGGTCGGTGACCCGGACGCCAAAGTGGTGGGCTTCGCCACCGGTAAGGCGCGCGAAGTGCCCTCGGCCATCAAGAAGGCGATCGAGGCCGCCAAAAAGAATCTCAGGCGCGTCAATGTCACCCAGCACACCATCCCGCACGCGGTCCTGGGCCGTTTCGGCAGCGGGGAAGTTCTGTTGAAGCCTGCGCCCGAGGGGACCGGCGTCATCGCCGGGGGAGCGGTCCGCGCCGTGATGGAGGCGGCGGGCATCGCCAACGTGGCCACCAAGTGCATCGGCTCGCGCAACCCGCACAACGTGGTGCGCGCGACCATGGACGCGCTGGCGCAGCTTCGCGATCGCAACACGGTGGCGGAGATGCGCGGGTTGCCGCCGGAGAAATTGTGAGGAGGCTGATGAAGCAGGGCACGATCCGAATTCAACTGGTGCGAAGTTTGATCGGCCGGCCCGAGAAGCATCGGCGCATCGTTCGCGGCCTGGGATTGCGGCGCCTGAATCAGGTGGTCGAGCGAGTGGACACGCCGGCGATCCGGGGAATGGTGCGCAAGGTGCCGCACCTGGTGAGGATTGTCGAGTGAGGCAGGCGACAGGCAGGAGGAGGCCATGAATCTCAGTCAACTGAAGCCCCCGCCGGGACAGAAACACGCCAAGCGGCGCGTGGGGCGGGGCATGGGCAGCGGGCGCGGCAAGACCGCCGGGCGGGGAACCAAAGGACAGAAGTCCATCAGCGGCTTCCGTCGCATGCGCGGCTTCGAAGGCGGCCAGATGCCCTTTCACCGACGGTTGCCCAAGCGCGGCTTCACCAACATCTTCAAGAAGCAATACGCGGTGGTGAATGTGGGGCGGCTGGAGAAGCTGGCCGGCGACAGCTTTTCGCCCGAGAGCTTGCTGGAGCTGGGTGTGATTCGCAAGCTGGGCGACGGGTTGAAGGTCCTGGGCGCCGGTGAGTTGACGCGGCCCATTACCGTGCGGGCCCACCTGTTCTCGGAGTCCGCTCGCCAGAAGATCGAGGCGGCAGGCGGCGTCGCCGAGTTGATCAGCGCCCGCGGCCGCTAGGAGGCGGGGAGCCATGCAAAAGTTTTTTGAAGCCGTCGCCAACGTCTTCCGCATTCCGGACCTGCGCAAGCGAGTGCTGTTCACGCTGGCGCTGCTGGCGGTCTACCGCTTGGGCGGTCACATCCCCACGCCGGGCATCAACGCCCTGCGCCTGGAGCAGTTCTTCGAGCAAAATCAGGGCACGGTTTTCGGCTTCATTGACCTGTTCTCCGGCGGGATGTTCCGGCGGCTGACCATTTTTGCATTGGGGATCATGCCCTACATCACGGCCTCGATCATCCTGCAATTGATGACCGTGGTCATCCCGACGCTGGAGAAACTCCAGAAAGAAGGCGAGCTCGGACGCCGCAAGATCACGCAGTGGACCCGCTACCTGACCATCGGCCTGTCGGCCATGCAGTCCTTCGGCATCGCCACCGCGCTGATGAACTCCGAGGGCGGCTTCGTGCTGAACCCGGGCATCGGCTTCATCCTGATGACCATGCTCACGCTGACCACCGGCACGACCTTCATCATGTGGTTGGGCGAGCAGATCTCCGAGCGGGGCATCGGCAACGGGATGTCGCTGATCATTTTCACCGGCATTGTAGTGGGACTGCCGCGGGCCATCGCTGAGATCTACACCAACGTGTTCGTCACCCGCCAGTGGAGCGCGCTCCAGTTGATCATCATTCTGCTGATCATGCTGGCGGTGGTGGCCTTCATCGTGCTGGTCGAGCGCGGCGAGCGGCGCATTCCGGTTCAGTACGCCAAGCGGGTCGTGGGCCGGAGGCTGATGGGCGGCCAGTCCACGCACCTGCCCCTGAAGGTCAACGCCGGCGGCGTCATCCCGGTCATCTTCGCCAGCTCGATCCTGACGTTCCCCCAGACGCTGGCTCTGGTTCCGGCGGTGAAGAACAATCCCTGGCTGAGCGCCATGCTGGGCGCCATCCGGCACGGCGAGCCGCTTTACGCCCTGCTGTACGTGGCCGGGATCATGTTCTTCTGCTTCTTCTACGTCTCGATTATTTTCAACCCTAACGAAGCGGCCGACAACATGCGTCGCTACGGGGGGTTCATCCCCGGGATCCGGCCCGGTCGCAACACCGCCGAGTACATGAATCAGATCCTGACGCGCATTACGGTGGTGGGGGGCCTGTATCTGTCGGTCCTGTCGCTGATTCCGGAGATTATGATTTCCGGGATCAAGCTTCAGCATCTGCCGCTGGTAGGCAACTGGATTGACACCTACTTTCCGCGCTGGTTGCTGGACGGCCTGGGAGTGTCCTTCTATTTCGGCGGCACGTCGCTGCTGATCGTGGTCGGCGTGGCCATGGATACGGTGAATCAGATCGAAGCGCAACTGATCATGCGGCACTATGAGGGATTCACGCCGCGCGCCGGGCGCATTCGAGGCCGCCGGAGCGTCTTCTGAGATGGGCGAGGCTTACATTCTGCTGGGAGCCCCGGGATCGGGAAAAGGGACGCAGGCGGTCCTTCTGGCTGAGAAGCTCGGCATCCCGCACATCTCGACGGGAGACATCCTGCGCGAGCACGTGGCGGCCGGCGACGAGTTGGGACAGCGGGTGCAGGCCATCATGAACGCCGGGCAACTGGTCCCCGATGAGTTGGTGAACCAGATCATCGAGGAGCGCCTCTCCCGGCCGGATTGCGCGCGCGGCTGCATCCTGGACGGTTATCCCCGGACGTTGACTCAAGCCCGGTTGTTGCAAGACCTGCTGGCGCGTCGCGGCTTGCGCCCGGTGGTGGTGAACCTGGCGGTGGATTACAATGTAATTGTCGCCCGCATTACGGCGCGCCGCCAGTGTCCGGTGTGCGGCGCTTCCTATAACCTGATTTCGAATCCGCCGCGTCAGGATGAGATTTGCGATCGCGACGGGACGCCGCTGGCGCGCCGCGATGACGACACGGAAGAGGTTGTGCGTCGGCGCCTGGAGGCTTACGAGCGCCAGACGTTGCCGCTGCTGGAATACTACCGCAGCTCGGCTGGATCGTATCACGAAGTGCAGGGCGACGCGGGAGGTCCTGAGGAAATCGCGGGGCGCATCCTGGAGATCCTTCGGCAGGAATGATCGTTCGCAAGACATGGGCCGAGCTGGAAAAGATGCGGCGCAGCGGCCTGCTGGTGTGGCGGATTTTGAAGGAACTGGAAAGCATGGTCCAGCCGGGCGTGACCACCATGGATCTGGAGGTGGCCGCGGAAAAGATGATCCGCGACGCGGGAGCCCGCCCGGCGTTCAAGGGCTACTACGTGCCGGCGGTGGGGCGACGGTATCCATTCGTGCTCTGCACGTCGGTCAATGAGGAGATCGTGCACGGCATGCCCTCCGCCAAGCGGGTGCTCAAGGAGGGCGACATCGTTTCGATTGACACGGGCGTGGAGCTCGACGGCTATTACGGGGATTCGGCGATCACCGTGCCCGTGGGGCGCGTCACCCCGGAAATCGAGCGCCTGTTGCGGGTGACGCGCGAGGCTTTGGAGCTGGCGATCGAGAAGGTGCGGCAGGGCAATCGGCTGTTGGAGGTGAGCCGCACTGTGGAGCAGCATGTCACGGCAGCGGGCTTCTCCGTGGTGCGGGAATATGTGGGGCACGGAATCGGCACCCAGCTCCACGAAGAGCCTCAGGTGCCCAACTACGTGGATGGCAAGAGCGAGAATCCACGGCTGAGGGAGGGCATGGTGCTGGCCATCGAGCCCATGGTGGCGGCCGGAAAGGCGGAGGTCCGCTTGCGTGACGATCACTGGACGGCCGTGACCGGGGATGGCTCCTATGCCGCGCATTTCGAGCACTGCGTGGCGGTGACGGCCAACGGGCCTTGGGTGCTCACCCGGCCGGAGGAGGGGACGGCGTGGACTTAGGAGGCGATCCGAAGCACCCGGCCCCGCGCGGCGTCGTGGCGCGCGTTGTAGAGCTGCTGCCGCGCGCCACCTATCGTGTCGAGACCGAGAGTCGCCGCCGGGTCCTGGCGCACGCTGCCGGCGCCGGTCGCAGGAATTTCATGCGGCTGCGGCCCGGCGATTGGGTGCGAGTGGAGATCTCCCCGCAGGATCCCACGCGCGGCAGAATCACGGAGCTGCTCCAGGATGCCGGCGGAGCGGATTGAGGAGGCCCCGTCGGGAGGACGAGATGAAAGTGCGAGCATCGGTGAAAAGGATTTGCGATAAATGCAAGTTGATCCGACGCAAGGGCGTGGTGCGGGTCATTTGCGAGAACCCCAAGCATAAACAGCGTCAGGGTTGAGGGAGGCGGTATGGCGCGTATTGCCGGAGTGGACTTGCCCGCACGCAAGCGGGTGGAGATCGGGCTGACCTACATTTTCGGAATCGGTCGGGCTCGCTCGAACTCGATCCTGTATCGTGCGGGTGTGGATCCGAACAAGAAAGTCGCGGATTTGAGCGAGGATGAGATCAACCGCATCCGCATGATCATCGAGCAGGAAGGCGCGGTCGAGGGAGATCTCCGCAAAGAGGTTTCCATGAACATCAAGCGGCTGATGGAAATGGGCTCGTATCGCGGCCTGCGGCATCGCCGCAACTTGCCGGTGCGAGGCCAGCGCACGCACACCAACGCGCGTACGCGCAAGGGGCCGCGTCGCGGGACCATCGCCAATAAGAAGAAGGCAACCGCCAAGAAGTAATCGGGCGGAGAGAGTGAACCCCGTTTATGGCGAAAGCACCTGCCAAGGCAGTCAAGAAGAAGAGCTTCAAGAAGAAGGAAAAGAAGAACGTCCCGGTGGGGATCGTGCACATTCAGGCTACTTTTAACAACACGATCGTCACGGTGACCGACCCGGCGGGCAATACGGTTTGTTGGGCCAGCGCCGGCGCTCTGGGCTTCCGCGGCTCGCGGAAGGGCACGCCCTTCGCAGCGCAGCAGGCGGCGCTGGCGGCGGCCACCAAGGCCAAGGAGGCCGGCATGCGCCAGGTCGAGGTGCGCGTCAGCGGACCGGGCGCCGGGCGGGAGAGCGCGATTCGCACCCTGGCCACAGCGGGGTTGGAGGTGAAAGCCATCCGCGACGTCACGCCTATCCCGCACAACGGCTGTCGGCCGCCGAAGCGTCGGAGGGTGTAAGTTTTGAGGAGGCAGCCCGGAGCAGGAAGAAGATCCCTGGCGATCGTAAACTGCACCGTGGAATCACGGTAAAGGAGGAATTTTGGCTCGTTACACCGGTCCTGTCTGCCGGCTATGCCGGCGCGAAGGAACGAAACTGTTTCTCAAGGGGGAGCGCTGCCATAGCGAGAAGTGCGCCATCGAAAAGCGCAACTTCGTCCCGGGGCAGCACGGCAAAGAACGCCGACCCAAGCTGGTCGGCTACGGGCTCCAGCTCCGCGAAAAGCAAAAGGTCAAGCGGATTTACGGCCTGGGCGAGCGTCAGTTCCGAAATCTCTTCGAGAAGGCCGCCCGCGCCAAAGGCGTGACGGGCGAGATGCTGTTGAGCTTGCTGGAGCGGCGGTTGGACAACGTGGTTTACCGCATGGGACTGGGCACCAGCCGCGCTCAGTGTCGGCAGCTCGTGCGTCACGGGCACATTCAGGTCAACGGACGCAAGGTGGACATTCCCTCTTACCTCACTCGCGTCCACGATGTGATCGAGGTGCGTGAGAAGAGCCGCAACAATCCGACCATTTTGGCGGCCCGGGACGCTACGGCTCATGCTCCGGCCCCCAACTGGCTGGAAGTGGATCGGGAAGCGATGCGCGGACGCGTCATCGCTTTGCCTCAGCGCGAGGACTTGACGCAGATCCCGGTGAACGAACGGCTCATCGTCGAGCTGTACTCCAAGTAAACGGCTGATGGGCGGACGCTGGGCAACGCGCCCGCCAGGAGGAAGCGAGGCTATGTTCAGAGGATTCCAGAAACCCAAGCGGTTGGTGGCGGTCACGGAAACTTTGACCGACCGCTACGGGATGTTCATTGCGCAGCCCTTTGAGCGCGGGTTCGGCACGACCATCGGCAACAGCTTACGCCGCATTCTGCTGAGCTCGATCGAGGGCGCCGCCATCACCGCGGTGCGCATTGACGGTGTGCTCCACGAGTTCAGCCCCATTCCGGGCGTGGTGGAAGACGCCACCGACGTCATTCTCAACCTGAAGCAGGTGCCCTTCAAGATGATCGGCGAGGGCGTGCACACGGCGCGCATCCGCGTAGATCAGCCCGGCGAGGTGCTCAGCGGCCACATCGAGACGGACCCGGATGTCGAGGTGCTGGACCGCTCGATCCACATCGCCACGGTGGGCGAAGGCGGCAAGCTGTACGTCGAAATGCGGCTGAAGAAGGGGCGCGGCTACGTGAGCGCTGAGCGCAATTTCGATGAGGACTTGCCGCTGGGCTTCATTCCCATTGATTCCGTGCACTCGCCCGTGCGCAAGGTCAACTTCACGGTCGAGAACGCGCGCCTGGGCCAAATGACCGACTACGACAAGCTCACCCTGGAGGTGTGGACCAACGGCGCCATCTCTCCGCAGGACGCCATCGGGCAGGCCGCCAAGCTGCTCAAAGACCACATGACCATCTTCATCAACTTCGAGGAGGTGCCCGAGGCGGTCGAGGAGCCGGCCGAGCGCGCTATGGATCAGATGGAGGAAATCCTGAACCGGTCGGTGGATGAGCTGGAATTGAGCGTGCGCTCTTACAACTGTCTGAAAAACGCCAACATTCAGACCATCCGCGACCTTGTGCAGAAGACCGAGGCCGAGATGCTGCGGACGAAGAACTTCGGCCGCAAGTCCTTGAACGAGATCAAGGAGATCCTGCGCGGTTTGGGCTTGGAGTTCGGGATGAAATTCGACGCCCAGGGTCGCCTGATTCGGCCCCTCAAGCCGGCGCCTGCGCCTGCGCCCGAGCAGCGTGAGGAACCGCGCGGGGCAGCGGCCGAAGCTTCCCTGCACCGCGAGGACGAAGAGGTTCGCGCCGCGGACGCCGACCATCTGAGCGAATAGGAGGCATGCGTGAGACACCGGCGAGCTGGGTATAAGTTGGGGCGCCCGTTGGACGCCCGCTACATGCTCTTGCGGAATCTGGTGACCAGCGTCATCGAGCAAGAGCGCGTCATCACCACGGTCACCAAAGCCAAAGCGGCCAAGCCTCTGGTTGACAAGATGATCACGCTGGCCAAGGAGGATACCCTCCACAGCCGCCGCCAGGCGGCCGCCTTCCTGAAAACGCCGGAAGCGGTCAAGAAGCTTTTCGACAAATTGGGCGCTCGGTTCGGCCAGCGACAGGGAGGCTATTGCCGGATCGTGCGCTTGGGGCCGCGGCAGGGAGACGGCGCGGAACAGGCCATGCTCGAGCTGGTCGGTTCGCAGCTCGTCAAGCGAGCCGCCGAGCGCGCCAAGCGTCGCGAAGAGCGGCTGCGACGGCTGCGCGAGGGCCGCGAGCCCGAGGAAGAAGAGCAGGGCGGCCGCTAGCGCGACTTTCCTCCATAGATTGCTTCACGACAACTCCCGCAAGGCGGGGGCTTTCGTCTTTTCTCGAATCTGATGCACCGGCTGGGCGAGATCCGCGTGGCGACGGTGGCCGAGCAGCCGGCCGGTCGCGGCCGCCCGCGGGTGTATCAGGTCCTTGAGGACTGCGATCCGGAACTTCGCCAGCACGACAAGGCGCAGGGCGCCCTCGAATAACCACGCTCGGTATATGCGGAGTTCCGGCGGACAACCTCGGGCCCAGCGATGGATTAAACCAACCTGCGTACGCTACAGTAGGAAAGTCAAGCCGGCGATAGATCTGCTTACGATCATGCCCGCGGAGAAGGTCACAGCGAAGATTCTTGTCCCGCGTGGCTTTCGAGCGACAATAGGAATTGGTTATGGAGATCATCTTCGAAGTCCGCGATGCCGAGGAGGGCGGCTACTGGGCACGGGCCCTGGGCTACGCCATTTTCACCCAGGCGGAAACCTGGGATGAACTCAAGGTTAAGGTGCGTGAAGCCACGGCTTTGCATTTCGAGGACAGTGAAGAACGCCCGCGCCTGATTCAGCTCCACTATGCCAAGGATGAGCTGATCCCGTTGGAAGCCGCATGAAACCGCCACGGGACGTGTCGGCGGAACAGCTCCTGGGCGCGCGAAAGAGGCTGGGCTACGAGGTTCTCCGTAGCAGAGGTAGCCATGCCCGGCTGCGGCATGCCGGGCCGCCGGCGCATTTCATTACTATTCCGCTGCATAGCCCGCTTAAGACCGGCACGCTGCACGGCATTCTGACCGAAGTTGCGCGAATGCGCTCCACCTCCGTCAACGAGCTTGTGCGGCTACTGTAACCGCGCGATTCCGGCCCGGGTCTCGCCCGCATTTCTCAGTGCGCCTCAACCGCGCGTTGCCGGTGGGGGAGGGTCCCACCCATGGAGTTGTCCACAGGCATGGAAGCTGACGAGCGGTTCGGCCGGGCAGCCGGCTGGATTGAAGCCTTGTGAGAGAGCCCGATACCCCGGCCAAATTCGAATCCGCTCGCGGCGTTCAGCGCAGTTGCCCGTCGTCGGGGCGGCCGTTGCGCCTCAACCAGTCCAGCAGTGCGCGGATGCTGCCCGTCGCCAGAGCGATGCAGGTATCCGCAGCCCCGTAGTACAGATTCAGCGTGTCGCCATCCTCCCCGATCGTGTAACCGCAGGGGAAGACCACGTTGGCGACATCGCCCTGCCGCTCATAAGGCTCCTCGGGACCGAAAATCCAATGATCGCCGCGCAGCAGGCAGCGTTCCGGGGTTTGCAGATCGAACAGCGCCAGGCCCAGTCGGTACAAGCAGCCTGAGGCGGTCTGGCGAACGCCGTGGTAAATGATCAGCCACCCATCAGGAGTCTCGATCGGTGGCGGCGACAACCCGATCTTGTAGGCATCCCACCAGGCGCCCCGGCGTGCGCGCAGGATGAGTTTGTGGCTGCCCCAGTGACGCAAGTCCGGCGAGTAGGAGATCCAGATGTGACCGGTGCGCTCCCAAGTGGTCACCGGCCGGTGGATCAGCGCCCAGTGGCCGCCGATGCGTCGCGGCAGCAAAGCAGCGTCTTTGTCTTCCGGGGGCATAACCACCCCGTAGCGCTCGAAGGTGCGGAAGTCCTCGGTCAGGGCCAGGGAGACGCCGGGGCCGCCGGCCGAAAAAGAGGTGTAAGTCACCACGTACTTGTTCAGTTCCGGGACGAAAGTGATTCGCGGGTCTTCGATGCCCCAAAGTTCCTCGGGGTGATTCACGGGGTCCGGCATCAGCGTCGGCTGGGGGTCAATGCGCCAGCCCGAGACGCCGTCCGCCGAGCGCGCCGCGCAGAGGTGAGAATGGCCGCGGCGGTCTTCGACCCGGCACAGCAGCAAGGTCGTGCCGTCGGCCAGCCGCGTGGCGCCGGCGTTAAAAACGGTGTTGATGGGATAGGGCCAATCCGAGGCCGCCAGAATCGGGTTTCTCGGATGTCGCTGAAACAATTGTTCGTGGTGTTGGTTGATCCAAAGGCTCATCGTGTCCTGAATCACCGCAACTCGAACTCAGGAAATAGAGACGCCCGCCGGATCGTGGATCGAGGTCAACTCCGCAGCTCCGGCGTCAATGACCGCGCCGGCCCGCCGTAATTCGAGTAGCGATAGCAGGAAGGCCAGCGTAGATTCAGCGCCTTCATTTTGATTGACGCGATCCGGGTGCAAACCGTCACGACAACCGCCGGTGGCCGGATCGTAAAGAGGCAGGCCCAGATCGTTGCGCCCCAGGAACCACTCGAAGGCGCGTTGCGCTTCCTGGCGCCAGTGCGGTTGCCCGGTCACCCGCCAGGCTTCCAGACACGCCGCCACCGTCACGTGCGCCTCCACCGGTTGCTGATCGAAACGGGCGCGAGGACCGCCGCGGTGATAAAAGCCATGCGAGCCGATGGGCACGAAATGATCTCCCCCCGCCTTTTGCACTTCGACAAGCCACTCCAGCGCCGTGAGGGCCGTCTGGACCATGTCCGTACGCCCCATGCCGCGTCCGGCCAGCAGCAGCCCGTGCGGCAAAGCCGCGTTGGAGTAGGCCAGGACATCCTCGAACCAGGGCCAGTCCGGGCCGCTGTGCGCGCGCCAGAGGTCCAAGAGGCGCTGTGCAAGGATCTCGCGGGCTGTTTGCGCCGCTCGATCGCCAGGGAAACGATGAAGGTAACGGTGGATCCCCATCAGCGCGAAGGCCCAAGCGCGAGGACTGGTAAACTGCGTGACGGCCGGAAGCGCCATGTCGAACAGGCGCCCGGCCAGCCCCCGCAGCCCGGGTTGCTGCGAGCGGCCCAGCACCAATCCCAGGGCGCTCAAAGCCCGCCCGTGCGCGTCCTCGGATCCCACTTCCTCCAGCCAGCGCCTTTCGTACGACAGCTCGTTGCGGAATCGGCCCTTCTCACCGTTGAAGGCGTGCCAGAGAAACGCCAGGTAGCGGGATCCCGGGGCGCCCTTGTCCGTCCCTTCTTCCAGCATCACAGCCACTTCCAGCGCCCTGGCGTTGTCGTCGGTCGTGTAACCGGCCGAGTAATTGGGCACGGTAAAGACGGCGTGTTGCAGCAGGCCCGTATCGTCGGTGAGCGCCAGCAGATGGTGGAGATTGATTTCCGGCAGTTCGCTGGGACGCTGGTCCAGTGTAATGGCGACGAAAGCCGGGCGCGGCCGACGCGTGCGCTCCGCACGCGCTCGCTCGAAACTCTCCAGATACCGCTCGGCCACCTTGGGCCAGATCATCTCGCGTCCCGCCAAATACGCCCGCTTGCGCATGGCATGGCGCTCGGCCTCGTCTTCCAGGAGGCGGATCATGCAGGAAGCAATGGCCGAGGAATCGCGGAAGGGCGCCAGCAGCCCTCGGCCCTCAGCCAGCAGCTCTTCGGCGTACCAATAGGGGGTGGAAATGACGGCCTTGCCGGCGCCCACGGTGTAGGCCAGGGTACCGGAAACAATCTGCGCCGGATTCAAGTACGGCGTGATATAGAGATCCGCTGCGCCGATGAACTCGACCAATTCCTGAAGGCTCACAAAGCGATTGTGAAAGAGCACGTGGGAAGCTACGTCGCAGGCTCGGGCCAAGCGCTCCAACGAGAGCCGGTAGGATTCGCCTTCGCGGAGGCGCACATGGGGGTGAGTGGCGCCCAGCACCACGTAAACCACATTCGGGAACCGCTCCAGCACGGCGGGTAGGGCCTGAATGACGTACTCGATGCCCTTGTTGGGCGAGAGCAACCCGAACGTGAGGGCCACGATCTTGCCTTGCAACCCGAACTGGTCCTTGTAGAAATTGGGATCCACGAAAGGCACGTCGGGAATGCCGTGGGGGATCAGATCAATCTTGGATTCCGGCACGCCGTAGATCTGGCGCAGGAATTCGACGGCGCGGCGGCTCATCACCACCAGGCGATCGGAGAGCTGCGCCAGATCGAGCATCACCTGCCGCTGATGCGGATCGGGGTCCCGCAAGACGGTGTGCAGGGTGGTCACCACGGGCATTCGCAGCTCCCGCAAGAGGGCGAGAATGTGGCTTCCTGCGGGTCCGCCGAAGATCCCGTATTCGTGCTGGAGGCAGACCAGATCCACGTTGTTGATGTTCAGAAAATCGGCTGCTCTTTGGTAGGATGAGAGCTCGTTGTGGGTCAGCTCGAAACGCACCCGCGGCGGATAGCGGTAGCCGTCAGGCGTGTCGTTGACAGGGATGGCGAAGCAGTTCAGTTCGGGGGCGATGGTCGCCAGGTGTTCGCACAGGTCTGTGGTGAAGGTGGCGATGCCGCATCGCCGGGGCAGATAGTTTCCGATGACTGCGACTCTGCGGACGGAACCTCCGGATTGAGCTGCCATGGCGCGTGACGATTTCTTATAATTCTAGGATATGTAGGCAGGAGTGGCCCGCGAAGGGCCACTTCGTTAGTATACCGCCCCGAATGTAGCGATTGCGGGCCGTCCCCCCGGTGCAGGGTTACAATCCGAAGAGCGGCCTCAGGCTGTCGGAGGTTGGGTCCGTCGTTCGGGTGGATATCCCGGGGCCATCGAGCCTCGAGCATGTTGCCCGGAGCGGCGGTTACTGGTTGGGCGTCCGGGCGCACGCCCGCGAGGCTTCAGGCGCCGCGGCTGCTCACCCCCTGCCGAGCTGTCGGCGAGGATGGGCCATGGAGTTGTAACGAAGGCGGGGGCTGGTGCGTCCATTGGGAGGAACGGACAACCACCTTGGGGCTGGCGGGGACTGGCGCTCTCCGCGAAGACATTGTATGCTTTCCTGGAGCGGGAGAGCGCAGGCACGCGCTGCCCTGTGCGTGAACGGCGTCCGGCGGGAAGGTCGGCATGGAGGCCAGAGAATTGGAAAAATACCGAAAAGCGCTCGAGGCCAAGCAGGCCGAGCTGGTGGAACTGTTGCGCCGGCGTGACGGCATCGCCATCGAGAAGGCCGCCGACGCGCTGGACGAAGTTCGACTGGCTGCCGACCGCGAGCTGCTGATCCACACTCTGGATCGGGAATATTTGCGCTTGAAAGAGATTCGAGCCGCTCTGGCGCGCATCGAGGACGGCAGCTACGGGATCTGCCTGAGCTGCGAGGAACCGATCCCCCAGAAGCGCCTGGACGCCATTCCGTGGGCAGCCTACTGCGTGCGCTGCCAGGAGGCGATTGATGCGCAGCGGGCGGCTGAACCCGGGGCCACCGTCCTCGAGGAATTCCTGGAAGAAACGATCTGAAGCTTTCCAGGCCGTGCCTTTGAGGTTCACACGCGCGGCAGGGCAGCCATAGCGCGCTGGATTTCTTCGGCCGGGTGGGCGTAGTCCACCAGCTTGCCGCTCAAGTAGCTGTCGAAGGCTGCCAGATCGAAGTGGCCGTGCCCGCTCAGGTTGAACAGGATCACGCGTGGTCGCCCTTCCTGACGTGCTTCCAGTGCTTCATCCATGGCCGCGCGGATGGCGTGTGCGGACTCCGGGGCGGGGAGGATCCCTTCGCAGCGTGCGAACTGGACTGCCGCCTCGAAAACGGTCAACTGAGGATAAGCGCGCGCCTCGATGACGCCCTGCGCCAGCAGGTGGCTTGCCAACGGCGCAGCCCCGTGGTAGCGGAGGCCGCCCGCATGGATTCCCGCGGGCACGAAATCGTGACCCAGGGTGTACATCTTCAGCAAGGGCGTCAGCTTGGAGGTGTCGCCGAAGTCGTAGGCGAAAACACCGCGTGTGAGAGTGGGGCAAGCGGAGGGTTCCACGGCCACCAGGCGCACCGAAGACCGCCCACTCAGTTTGTCGGGAATCCAGGGTAGCGCGATGCCTCCGAAATTGCTGCCGCCGCCGAAGCAGCCGATGATCACGTCCGGCTCCTCGCCGGCGAGCGCCATCTGCTGTCGGGCCTCGATGCCGATGATGGTTTGGTGGAGCAGGACGTGATTCAGGACGCTGCCCAGCGAGTAGTTGGTGTCCGGATGCGTGGCGGCGTCCTCGACGGCTTCGCTGATCGCGATGCCCAGGCTGCCCGGTGAATCCGGCGTGGCAGCCAACACGCTGCGCCCCGCGTTGGTTTTCGGGCTGGGACTGGGGAAGACCTCGGCGCCCCAGGTTTGCATGATCATCCGCCGGTAAGGCTTCTGGTCGTAACTGACGCGCACCATGTAGACCGTGCAATCCAGCTCGAACATCCGGCAGGCCATGGCGAGCGCGCTTCCCCACTGGCCGGCGCCGGTCTCCGTGGCCAGCCGCCGGATGCCTTCCCGCTTGTTGTAGTAAGCCTGCGCCACCGCCGTGTTGGGCTTGTGACTACCGGCCGGGCTGACGCCCTCGTACTTGTAGTAAATGTGGGCCGGAGTCTGGAGGACCTTCTCCAAACGGCGCGCGCGATACAGCGGGGTGGGTCGCCACAGGCGATAGATGTCCAGCACCTCGCCGGGGATGTCAATCTCCGGCTGCGGTGAGAATTCCTGCTCGATGAGGGCGCGGGGAAAGATGGCTTCCAAATCGGCGGGACTCAGCGGCTGCAAGGTTCCCGGATGGATGGGAGGCGCCATGGGCTCCTTCAGGTACGGCAGCACATTGATCCAGACGGTAGGGATTTGATCTTCAGAGAGAACGAACTTGGTGAACTCAGGCACAGTGCGACTCCTCGCGATGGATAAAGCTCCCATTCTAGAACAGGACGGCGCGGGCGGGAAGGCGGCTGAACCTAAACCCACACCGTCTCGAGGGGCTCGCCGCGCTGGCAGAGAGCGCAGGAGGCAGCATCCGCGTAATAGCTGGCTTGCAGTCTCACCAAATGGTAGAGAGGCAGCGGCGCGAAATCCGGCGTCCTGGGAGTGGGTTGATAAATGACCACCGCCAGGGCCAGCACTTCGGCGCCCGCCTCTTCCAGCAGCTTCTTGAGTTGGCCCAGTTTCCTGCCGGTGCGCAGGATGTCGTCCACCAGAATCACCTTCTCGCCAGGTTGCGGATTTAAGTATTGCCGGAAACGCAGCGGGCCGCCGCTTTCGTCCTGCTCGGCCCAGTAAACCTGGTGGGCGCGTAAGGCCTCGCAAACGCCGTAAGCCACGGGAAGGCCTCCGGTGGCCGGCGCCACGACGGAAAGTTGAGGGATCACGGCGCGGATTTCTGGATTGGCGCGCAGCAGGCGGCTCAGCCCCACGCTGAGAGTTTTGGCGTGCTGGTAATAGCGCATGGCCAGAGCTACTTGCAGATACTCGTCGGAATGCAAGCCGTTGGGATATTGAAAATGGCCGTGGCGCAGCGCGCCCGTTTGTCGCAGCAGCGCGATAACTTCGTCTGGCGTCGGTACCAAGTGCATTTCTAATAAGCTCCCTTGCCGGTCAGAACCCGGGGAATGGTCAGCAACAGAATCTTGAAATCCAGGGCCAGCGACCAATTGTCAATGTAGTGCATGTCCATCCGCATCCAGGTCTCGAAATCCAGGTGGTCGCGGCCTTCGATGGCCCACAGGCAGGTCAGGCCCGGACGCATGCGCAGGCGGCGGCGCTGCCAGGGCCTGTATTTCTCGACTTCCTCGGGCACCGCCGGTCGCGGTCCCACCAGCGACATGTCGCCCTTCAGGACATTCCATAGCTGCGGCCACTCGTCAATGGAGAACTTGCGCAACCAGCGCCCGATGGGCGTCAGACGCGGATCGTCGGGAATCTTGAACGCCGTGCTCTTGCGGTTCAGGTGCTCGAGCTGAGGCTTGAGCTGCTCGGCGTTCACGCACATCGAGCGGAACTTGTAAAACACGAACCGCCTTCCGTTCAACCCGCAGCGGATCTGGCGAAAGATGGCGGGACCGGGTGAAGTCAGCCGGATCAACAGAGCCACCACAAGCATGAAGGGCGCCAGCAAGATCAGACCGGCGGCGGCCAGCACCACATCGGTGGCGCGCTTGATCATCAGCCGGATCTCATCGTGCGGCGCGGCGGAAAAGGTGAGCAGGGGCAGGGAGCCGAGCCGCTCCAGGTACATCTCGCTGTTGACGTGGGGGAAGAAGTCGGCCAGCACACGGGTGCGCACGCCCTGCTCGTCGCACTCCAGCAGCACGTCCTCCATTTCGCTGAGCTGCTTGGGATCTACGGCGAACACGATCTCGTCAATCACCTGGCGGCGCAGCAGTGTGGACAGCTCGCGCAGCGGGTAGACCGGGTACTCGCGCTGCAAGCACATTTTCTCCGGCGCCCCTTCGTCGTTGGTCAGGAAGCCCAGCAGCCGGATGCCGTAACGCGCCGATTTCTCCAAAGCCTCCGCGACGCGGCGCGCACCGGGGCCCAACCCCACGACCATCACATACAGCGGCGCGCCGAACTCCTGCCGGATCACGCCCACCAGATTGCCGGCCAGCAGGCGAAACAGGCACAGCAGCATCCAACTGTAAATGCCCAGCAGTCCCAGGAACGGACGGCTCACGTCCAGACGCAGCATGTATTGGAACAGGATCACCGCCACCGTGCCCAGAGCGCTCTGGCGAAAGGCGTCGCGCAGGATGACGCGGGGATGGCCGGACTCCAATTTGTCATACACGCCCATCCAGATGCCGCCCAGCAACCACACCAGAACGGAGAAGCCCAGCAAGAGCGCCTTCACCGGCACGGTGAAGTAAAACTCTCGCTCCAGGGGAAGCCAGAGGCGGGTCTGGTAAGCGGCTTCGAAAGCCAGCGCCGTCAGGGCGATGTCGGACAGCCCGTAAAGAAATCTCGCTTTGCGGCGATGCCGACTGAACACCATCAAAAGAATAGCAAAGCGCCGCCGGAGGCGGGTCCGGCACACCGCCGGGGTGGTGTGGTGTGGCGACCGGGCGCCTGGCGGGGCATTCCGGGGAGGGGGTTGACTCCAAGATCTTGCCGGTGGTTGAACGGACAGACCCGCCGCACGGGGACTCGGCGCTTGCGGAGGGCAGGTGTAACGCAGGCGGGGGAAGCGACGCTCCGCCGAGGCGCTGCCTGCGACGCGCAGAGACAGCGAAGTTGTCCGCCCAGCCCTCGCCCTCGCCTCGCAATTTGGGATCATTGGGAGCATGAAGCGAAGAGAGGCTCTGAAATCTCTAGCGCTTGCGCCCCTGGTGCTCACGGCTAAGAGCAAGGGTTTGCCTAACATCCTTTTCGTGCTCTCTGACGACCACAGTTATCCCTACCTGGGCGCTTACGGCGCCGGGTGGCTGAAAACCCCCAATCTCGACCAACTGGCCCGCGAGGGACTCCTCTTCCGACGGGCCTTCGTCGCCGCACCGCAGTGCGTGCCTTCGCGAGCTGCGCTCATGACCGGACGATCTCCAGTGGCGGCCAGGATGGGCCGCTTCAGCTCACCTTTGCCGCCTGACATCCCCACCGTACCCGAGGTATTGCGCGGGCGGAATTACTACACCGGCGTCTGCGGCCGGTACTTTCATCTGGACGGAGTCGTCGAGAAGCGCGCCGCGCCCGTGACGGCGCGCGTCTACCAGAAGTACGGTTTGCGAACCTGGCACAAGCGCGTGGACTTTCTCGACATTTCCTCGCAACAGCACGTCGCGGAACTGTTCGATAAGTTTCTCAAGCAAGCTCCGAAAAACCGCCCCTGGTTTTTCTGGATCAATTACAGCGATCCTCACCACCCGTGGGACCGCACGGCGGGCAGCGTGGAACCGGATCGAGTGCAGGTTCCGCCTCATTTACCGGATCTGCCCGGGATCCGGGAGGATCTGGCGCGGTACGCCTGTGAGATCGAGCGATTGGACCGTCTGTTTGGTGAAGCCATGGCAGTGCTGCGCCGACACGGCCAGGAAACCGACACCCTGGTCCTCTTCACGGGCGATAACGGAATGGCCTTCCCGCACGGCAAGGGATCGCTGTACGATCCCGGCATCCACGTCCCGCTCATCGCCCGCTGGCCGGGTCGCATCAAGCCGGCGGTGAGCAACACCTTGATCTCCGGCGAGGACATCGCAGCCACCTTGATGGAAGCCGGAGGCGCCTCACTTCCCGCCGGCGTTACCGGCCGCAGTTTCTATCCTTTGTTGATCGGAGCGCCATACCAGGCCCGCGAATATGTGTTCGCCGCTCGTTTCCATCACGGGAACGGACCATTCGGCCCGGCCACGAAAGCTTCCGGTTGGGACTTATCCCGTTGCGTGCGCAGCGAACGCTACAAACTGATCTACAACCTCACCCCCGCGATGGAATATCGGCCTGTGGACAGCGGGAACGATCCCGGCTGGCAGCAGATGGTGGCCGCGCATCGGGCTGGAACGCTCAAGCCCGAGTTCGTGCGGGCCTATTTCACCCAACCGCGGCCGGTACTCGAACTTTACGATTTGGAGACGGATCCCGGTGAGCTGCATAACCTGGCGGGCCGTCCCGAACTGGAGAGCGTCCAGCGCAGACTCATGGAAGCTCTTCAGGAGAAGATGATCACCGACTACGACTTCGTGCCACCCATTCTCCCGGAAGCTGTCTCATAGCTTCAGGAGTGGGGCATCCTGGGGGAGTCGTCGTTTCACCGTCGTCGAGGCGGAAACACATCCTCCGCGCCTGTCGCCGGGCGGGCAGACCCACCCGCTGGTCGAAGGTTCGAGACCTGAGCTGCGCAAGCTCGGCGTCGCGCGCAGCGCGATCCCGGAGCAGCGCTCGGTGGTTAGAGGAAGCGAGCCGGTCTGGTTACATCTTTCGCAGGCTGCTCGACACCTTGACCTGCCAGCCGGGACTGCCGACTAGCGCCGCTGATCGGCCGCGGCTTCGACCGCCCGCATCAGACGCAGGAAGTTGGCCCCGTAGATCTTGCGGATGTCGGCGGCCGAGAAGCCGCGCTCTAGCAGCGCGCGCGTCAGCGCGGGAAACCTGGAGACGTCCTCCAGGCCGACCGGCGTGCGGTCAATGCCGTCGAAATCGCTGCCGATGCCCACGGCGTCCACGCCGCCCACCTTCACCGCGTGCGCGATGTGAGCCACGACGTCTTCGATGCCGGCCGGCGGTGAGTCGCGGCGGGTCAGAAATTCGGGCGCGAAGTTGATCTGGATCAGACCGCCCTTGCGCGCCAGCGCGCGGATCATCTCATCGCTCAGATTCCGGTGATGGTCGCAGAGCGCGCGACAGGAGGAATGCGAGGCCATGACGGGAGCGCGACTGACTTCCAGAACATCCCAGAACGTCTTGTCGGAGACGTGCGAGATGTCCACGATCATGCCCAGCCGGTTCATCTCGGCGATCACCTGGCGGCCGAACGAGGTCAGGCCGTTGTGATGCTTGACGCGCGGGTCGTTGATGTCTCCGGAGGAATCCGCCCAGTTATTCGTGTTCGAGTGCGTGAGCGTCATGTAGCGCGCGCCCAGGGCGTAGAAGCTGCGCAGCAGGCGCAGGCTGTCCTCGATGGCGTGGCCGCCTTCGATGCCGATGAGCGCTGCCATCTTGCCCTGCTTGTGCGCGGCTTCGATATCGGCGGCCGTGAGGGCCAGCATGAAATCCTGAGGATAGCGAGCCACGATATCGTGGCGGATGGCGTCTATCATCTCCAGCGCGCGATGCGCGGCTCGATTCTCACGGACCAGGCGGGCAGGGACGTAGGCGGAAAAGAAGACCGCGCCCACGCCGCCCTCGCGCAGGCGGGGCAGGTCCGTGTGGCCCTTGGCGGTCCGCTTGCCGATGTCCGCACCTGCAAGCACGCGCATGGGCGCGTCATTGTGCGTGTCAATCAGCAGCAGGGACCGATGGAGTTTGTGAACTTCCTCCCAGCTCGGCGTTCGCGTTTGTGCTGCGGCCGCCGACGCCACAACGCACAAGCCCAGAGTCGCAATCCAGCGAGACATGGGTAATAGCACTACTCTAGCATCCCGTCGGCTGCCGCGCGCCTGGCGGGTGCGCGAGCCGGCCGGTTCTCAACGGCTGAGCTCGACCACCTGGAATTCCTCCAGCAGCCCGTAGTCGAGCTGATCGTAGTTGGCCCCGGGCGGCATTTTTTCCGGCGCGTTACGGAAGCTCCAGGGGCTCGTCAAGCCGCGCTCGATCTTGCCATGATGCGGCCCCAGCAGATTCTTGAGCGAACCGTAGACGATCACCTGGATGCGATTCTCGCCGCGCTGCGCCGCCTCTGTGATCTCGGCTTCGTAAGGCTGCCAGCCGATGATTCCTGCGGGCTTGCCGTTGACTCGCACTTCAGCCGCCGTGCCGCTCCAGCGTCCCAGCCTCACCTTATAGCGATGGCGCGAGGGATCCAGGCGGTAGGTCGCCTCATAAGAAACTCTGTGCGAGTAGAAAGGCAGATTCTGCTGCTTCCATGGTCCCAGCGTCAGAGGCGCGGGAGGAACGAGCCTGAATCCGGCGACCTGGGGCGCCGCTCCGAATTCGCCCACGATGTAAATCGGCTCCAGCTCGTGGTGGGGTGTGAAAGGCTGGGCAACCAGCGTGATCGTGTTGCGGCCTTGCTGGACGTGCGGGCCGATGTCATACAGCCCGATGGCGCGATCCAGCCACCACTGATCCGGCAAAGGCGTGACAGCCTTGCCGTTGACCGCGACGCGCCACAGCGAAGGCCGCTCGATGGCGGCGCGGAGGGTCTTGCGGTCTACCGCGCCGTCCAGCTCGAAGTGGAAAGAGGCTTCAAAGCCGGAATCCGGCGGGAAGCGGCGGTCCACGTAAGTGGTCCTGTACTGGATGCTGTGATCCCACGGATTGGCGTTGAAGCCATGATGCTTGAAGATTCGCTCCGCGGCGCGATAGAAGTACAGACCGGCGTGGACGGCGCCGGCCAGCTTCAAATCGCAGTAGTCAATGCGGAGGGCATTGGGATCCAGACGCCGGATCGTCAACGTCCCGGAGGACGGCAGCGTTCGTTCCGCCGGCGCGGGCTGAATCGGGGTCGCCGAGCCTGAGGGGGAAACGTAAAGCAGCAGGCTGCCGGCAGGGGGCAGCTCGACGGAGACCGCCAGCCGATCGGCCTCCGCGCGCGCCGGGTGAGCGACGATCGAGCCGGCTGCCGGATCCAGGCGCATCAGCGAGCGTCCCTTGAGCCGGAGCTGGGCGCCGGCGTTCCGCTCCAGGCTCGCATTGGCCAGAAACAGCAGTTCGCCGTCTTTGAGACTACGGCGGTGATGAAACAATTCGCCTGAAATTTGTTCGAACTCATCAGAGGCCAGCAAGCGCCGGGCCTCGGGATCATCGAGGCCGGCGGCTTTGCGCCAGCCTTTCGGGTATTGGGCGGCCAGCCGCGCGATGCGGTCCGTGTCGGTCCCGTCTACGCGCCGCGGCGGGTCTACGAAGCTGAGCACGCGGCCGCCGGTTCGGAGGAACTGCTCCAGTCCTTCGGCGGTGGCGCCATCGAGGTTCTCCGTGCCGGGCGGCAGCACGAACAGCTCGTAAGCCCGGCGACCTACGATCCAACGGCCTTTCTCGATGCGCCCGTGATGGCGCATGACATTCTCGGACCCCAGGTCGTATTCACACTGCAACTTCTCCAAGCGCGTGATGAAGGCTTGGAACTCGCGGCCCAGCTCCATCATGCGAGGATTCGGCTGCGCTCCGGCATACATCCAGGCCGAGGTCGTCGGCTCCAGCACCAGAATGCGGTTGATCTGTTCGCCCGCCGCCAGCGCCAGCGAAAGGCGGGCGAAGTAGGTAGCCAGCAGGTGGTACTGGCTCCACCACGGGGTGTGGTAACCAAAGGAGGGTGGGTAGTCGTACTTCCGCGCGCCCACCAGGGTCTGGAAGCTCAGGTGCTGGTTCATCAAGTTGACGCCCAGCGCGTATTCCCAATCGCCCAGGCGCTTCATGTCTTCGAAACGCAGTTCCCAGCCGCTGCCGCCGTAGGTTTCGCTGAGCGTGCGGCGCAGCCCGAGCTGATTGGCGACGCTGCTGAGCTCCTTGACCGAGCGCACGTTGCCGAACTGCGCCCTGACGTCCTCGCGGAATTGATTGAAGAGCATGTCAATGCCGGGCGTCTGATGCCAGGCGTACATCGCCATGGTGTCCGGACCCTGCCGCGGGTTGGGCCATTCGTGCTCCCAGTAATGACCGGTCCAGAGTAAGTTCTTCGACTCAGTGTATCGGCGCCAGGGTTTGGCCCATCGTTCGATGTATAGCTCCAGGAGCAAGGCGTAATAGTTATGGCGAACGCGCCGCCAGTCGCCGATTTCCTCAAAGAGAGAGACTAAGTGGGGTTTCAAGTCGTAACCCCAGCGCCTGTGAAATTGGTCGAACAAATCGGGCGTCCAGCGAACGGAGTTGGGCGCCGGGGGATTGATGTTAGGTTCGTCGGTGAAAATGCCTGGCACGGTCTTGCCGAATTCACTCCCGATCGTGCGCTCGTAGCCGCGCATCGTCAGTTCGATGAATCTTTCGGTGACGCCCGGCTTGAGTAAGTCCACGTAGGAAAATCCCCCGTACCAGGAGCTCTTGGGATACCAGGCGCGTTCGAAACAGTAGGAATCGCCCGAGGCGGCTGGCGAGGGTGGGGGCGCCTCCACGAACTGTTCGCCCTCCCTGCGCAGCAGCACGAGGCAGCCGGAGGCCGCCTCCGGCGTGATGCGATCAAGCTTCTTCATCACAAGCCCGTGTCCGTCGCGCCAGGATTCGGGCATCTCGGCAGGCACGTGGCCGCCTGCAAATCCGCTGGGGTAGGAATTCTCGTCGTAAAGCCAGACCAGCATACCGAGCTTGCGGGCGCGCTCGACCGTGTGGCGGACCAGGGCGAACCAGCGGTCGGAGAGGTACTCGGTGATCAGCCCGGGCCGCGGGTGGACGAAAACGGCGCGGACGCCCTGGGACCGATAGTCCTCCAGGAACTTGTCAATTTCGCTCTCGGTGACCTCGCCGTTCCAGACGAAGAAAGGCGCGGTGCTGAAATGGGCCGGCGGGTCGGGAAACTGGGCGCGAAGCGCGGTCCAGGAATCCGGGGGCTGCTGCGCGGCGAAGGCGACGACCGAGACGAAGAGCCAGGCGAACCGAAGCCACATAGCCCCATGGTGAACCAAGGCCGAGGACCATGGCAAGGGTCGAAGAGCCGCGAATTGCGCGGGAGCCTAGTGTTTGCTAAGCTAGCGAGTACTAGGATCGCGCCATGCCTGCGAACTCTCGTTTACCCGCTGAGCAGCGCCGCGCCGCCATCCTGCGAGCGGCCATGACCCTGTTTTCCGAGCGCGGTTTCCGGGGCGCCACCACACGCGCGCTGGCCGAGGCGGTGGGCGTAACGGAACCGGTCCTTTACGAGCACTTCCGTTCCAAGCGGGATCTGTTCGCCGCCATCGTAGAAGCCAAGTCGGCGGAAGGCCTTCAGCGCGCGGCAGCCATGCTGGAGCCCTACGCCAGGGCGGGCGACGACCGGGGCTTTTTCGTTTGCTTGGGGCAATACATCCTCGAGCACTACCGGGCCGATCCCGCCTATCCGCGGTTGCTTCTTTATGCCGCGCTGGAGGATCCCGAGCTGGGCGCGCTCTTCTACGAGCGGCAGCGCAAGGGACGGGAGCTGCTGGCCGGATACATCCGGCGCCGCATCGAAGAGGGCGCTTTTCGTCCGGTGGATCCGGCGCTGGCGGCGAGGGCTTTTCTGGGCATGCTGTTTCACCACGGACAGATGGGAGTCCTCTATCGGGACAAGTTCGTTCGCGGCGGCGTCCGAGAGGTGGTCGAGGGGATGGTGGACATTTTCCTGGGCGGCATTTCCAACGCCTCTGCCAGGGCCAGGGGCGAAGAGGCGAGGCGCGAGGAGGTGGTTCGATGAGAGTCTTGTGGAGCCTGTGGGCGGTTGTGGCTTTGCTGGCCGCAGGCTGCGGAAACAAACAGTCCGGCGCACGCCAGGAGGCAAACGGTGGCCGGCCGGAGCCCGTGCCCGTGCGCGTGGTGCCTGCGGAGACGCGCCGCGTGGCGCGCACGCTTTCGCTGACCGGATCGCTGCTACCGGATGAGACGGTGCAACTGAGCTCGGAAGTCGCCGGTCGGGTCGCCGAGATTCGCGTGGATTTCGGCCAGCGCGTGCGCAAGGGCGAGATCGTCGCCGAGCTGGACAAAAGGGAATTCACGTTGCAACTGGAGCGGGCGCGGGCGGCTCTGGCGCAGGCGCTGGCGCGCATCGGTCTGGATCCCAGCCGGGAGGAGGTCGTCCCGGAGACTACGCCTGCCATTCGCCAGGCGCAGGCGGCGCTGGAGGACGCGCGCGCTCGTTATGAGAGCGCGCAGCGGCTGGTGAAGACCGGCGACATTGCCCAGCAGCGCTTCATCGAGATCGAGAAAGCGTATCAGGCGCGCGAGGCGGCGCTTGAAGCGGCGCGACACGAGCTCCGGATGCAGCTTGCCGCCATTCAAGCGCTGCGTGCGGAGGTGCGGCTGGCCGAGAAGCGTTTGGCCGACGCCACCGTGCGGGCTCCCTTCGACGGCGCAGTGACGGCACGGTTGGTTTCGCCGGGTCAGTACTTGCGGGAGAACGCGCCGATCGTGACGCTGGTGAAAACGCACCCGCTGCGCTTGCGTGTCGAGATTCCGGAGACGGCGGCGGCGCAGGTGCGCGTAGGGAGCACGCTTCGGTTCACCACGGACGCCGCGCCGGGCGCGGAATTCGAAGCCGTGGTGCGGGAGCTGAATCCGGCGCTGGAGGCGCGCTCGCGTTCGCTCACCGCCGAGGCGCGCATTCTTGGAAACGATCCGCGACTGAAGCCCGGCATGTTCGTCCAGGTGCGCTTACGGGTGGCGGAGGACGCCAGCGTCGTGGCGGTTCCCAGGGAGGCGCTTTATCAGGTCGCCGGTTTGACCAAGGTGTTCACGGTGCGGGAGGGCCGCGCGGTCGAGCACAAGATCACGCCTGGGGCGGAGGTGGCCGGTTGGGCGGAAGTGCCCGCTGACGTCATCCGCCCCGGTGACCTGGTGGTGGTGTCCGGCCAGGCGGTGCTGGTTAACGGAACGCCGGTCCGCGAGACGCGGGCGGACGGGAGGTGAGAAATGCATCGGCTTGCTGCGATGTGCGTACGCCGTCCGGTTTTCGCCACCATGCTGATCCTGGCCCTGGTGGTCCTGGGGCTCAACGCGTACCGCAAACTCGGCGTGGACCTGACGCCCAAGATCGAATTTCCCACGGTGACGATCACCACCACGCTGCGAGGCGCCTCGCCCGAGGAGGTCGAGACTCAGGTCACGCGTCGCATCGAAGAGGCGGTGAACACGGTCAGCGGCATTGACGAGCTGCGATCCATCTCCGCGGAAGGCGTCTCGCAGGTCTTCGTGACCTTCGTGCTCGAGAAGAATCCGGATGTCGCGGCTCAGGAAGTGCGCGATCGCGTGGCGGGAGTGATGCGTCAGCTTCCGCGCGACGTGGACCCTCCGGTGATCGAGAAGATCGCCACCGACGCTTCGCCGGTCATCTCGATCGCGGTCTCTTCCGATCGCGATCTGCGTGAGACCACCAAGCTGGTGGACGATCGCATCAAGAAAAACATTGAATCCATCAACGGCGTCGGACAGGTGCGTTTTATCGGCGAGCGGCAGCGCCAGATCCAGATCTGGCTGGACGGCGAGAAGCTCTACGCCTACAACCTGAACATTGATCAAATCCGTGCGGCGCTGGCGGCGCAGAACGTCGAAATCCCCGGGGGGCGCGTGGACCAGGGACCGCGCGAAGTCTCCCTGCGCACCCTGGGCCGCGTCGAGCGCCCTGCGGATTTCGCGGACTTGATTGTTGCCACCGTGGGCGGCGCGCCCGTTCGAGTGCGGGACATCGGACGGGTGGAAGACGGCGTCGAGGAACCGCGCTCGCTGGCGCGGCTGGACGGCAAGCCGGCGGTGGTGCTGGAAGTGCGCAAGCAAGCCGGGACCAATACGCTGGAGGTCATTCATGCGGTCAAGCGGCGCGTCGAGGAGCTGAAGAAGGCGCTGCCGCCGGACTTCCGCATCACCTATGCCGGCGACCAGTCCTTGTTCATCGAGGCTTCTTTCAAGGCGGTTCAGGAGCACTTGATCCTGGGCGGTCTGTTCGCGGGCCTGGTGGTGCTGCTGTTCATTCGGAGCTGGCGTTCGACGCTGATCGCCGCCGTGGCCATTCCCACCTCGATCATCTCGACCTACACGCTGATGAACTGGATGGGGTTCACGCTCAACCAGATCACGATGCTGGCGCTGGTGCTGGTGGTGGGCGTGGTGATTGACGACGCCATCGTGGTGTTGGAGAACATCTTCCGCAACGCTGAGGAAAAGAAGTTGTCGCCCATGGAAGCGGCCATCGAGGGCACGCGCGAGATCGCCCTGGCGGTCATGGCCACCACGCTCAGCCTGGTGATCATCTTTTTGCCGGTGGCCATGATGGGGGGCATCGTGGGCAAGTTCATGTCGAGCTTTGGCTGGACGGCAGCCTTCGCCATCATGGTGTCGCTGCTGGTGAGCTTCACGCTGACGCCCATGTTGAGTTCGCGCTTCTTGCGGCTGGGGGAGGGCGCGGCCTCCACCAAGGAAACCGTGCTGTTTCGGGCTCTGGCCGGACCCTACAGGCGCATGTTGCGCTGGGCGATGACGCATCGTTGGGCGGTGGCGATCGGCGCCGTGCTGGTGGCGCTTTCGACCGTGCCTTTGTTCATGAGCATCGGCAAGGATTTCCTGCCCGTGGATGACCGCAGTGAGTTCGAGGTCACGGTGCGCATGCCGGTGGGCTCCTCCCTGGAGGGCAGCGACCAGATGATGCGGCAGCTCGAGCAGGAGCTCCGACAACTGCCGGGCGTCAGCCATTTGCTCACCCTGATCGGTTCGGACGCCCGGCGCCAGGTGGACCGCGGCTCGATCCTGGTCGAGCTTGTGCCCCCCGAGCAGCGCCGACACAGTCAGCAGGAACTGATGCTGATGGCGCGGCGCAAGCTGGAGCGCTTTCGCGATCTGACCATCGGCGTCCAGTTGCCGTCGTTCATTCAAGGCTCGGGCGCCAACAAGGACCTGATGTTCTTCATCCAGGGCCCTGACTTCAGCCGCTTGGAGCGCTACACGGAGGCGATCAAGAAGCGGCTGGCCGCGCTGCCCGGCGTCACCGACATTGATTCCAGCTACGAGCCCGGCAAGCCTGAGCTGCGCGTTTTCATCAACCGCGAGAAGGCGGCCGATTTGAACGTCAGCGTGGCTTCCATCGCCACCGCCTTGCGCACGCTGGTGGGCGGCGATGAGCAGGTGACGACCTACCGCGAGGGGGACGACCGTTACGATGTGGCCTTGCGCGTGGAAAAGGCGTTCCGAGATTCGCCGCAAGCCCTCCAGCGGCTCTACGTGCCCTCGATGACGTTGGGCAACGTGCCGCTGGCTAACGTGGTGAGGATCGAGCCGGGCAGCGGTCCGACACAGATTGACCGCGTGAATCGCCAGCGCCAGATCATGATCACGGCCAACCTGGTCGAAGGGCAAGCGCTTTCTAACGTCATCCTGGCTTTGAACCGGGCGGTCGCGGAGCTGAATATGGGCCCGGAGTACCGCACGGGCCTGCTGGGCCGCAGCCGGGAGTTCGGACGGGCCTCTCTGGAATTCGTGGTGGCCTTTATCCTCTCCATCGTGTTCATGTACATGGTGCTGGCGGCGCAGTTCGAGAGCTTCATTGACCCGGTGACCATCCTGGTGAGTTTGCCGCTGGCGGCGCCCTTCGCCTTGCTCTCGCTGCGAGCGATGGGCGAGAACTACTCGATCGTCTACAGCTCTCTGGGCATTCTGATGCTTTTCGGCATCGTCAAGAAAAACGCGATTCTGCAAATTGACCGCATCAAACGGCTGCGCAGCGAGGCCGGCATGCCGCGCCTGGAAGCCATCCTGCGGGGTTGTGAGGATCGGCTGCGGCCTATTCTGATGACCACGGCTTCGCTGGTGGCGGGCATGATTCCCATGGCCGTGGGCAGCGGCGCCGGTTCCGGTTCACGCCGTTCGGTGGCCATCGTGGTCATCGGCGGCCAATCCCTGTGCCTGCTGCTGACGCTGTTGGTCACGCCGGTCGTCTATTCGCTGTTCGACGACGTGGCGCACTCGCCGGTGTGGGCGCGCCTGGGCGCTTTCTTCCGTCTGTTCAGCCTGCGGCGGGCGTGGGCCAGCATCACGGGTCTCATGCTACTGGGGCTGCTGGCAGCGGTCCCGGTGCGCGGCCAGGGCTTGGACGAGGCGGCCCGCCGCGTGGGCGTGGGATTGATTCGTCGCCCGCTCAGTCTTTCGGATGCCGTGCAAGCCGCGCTACGGAACAACCTGGAGATCGAGATCGAAAGGGTCAACACGGCCACGGCGCGCCAGGGGGTCAGAGCAGCGCAAGGCTACCTCGATCCGGTGTTGCGCTGGGCTCCGGCTCTGGAATCGCGCAACACGCCGACCAGCTCGGTGCTGGTGGGAGCGGGCGGACGGCTGAGCGAGCACCTGCTGGCGCAGAATTTCTATTTGCGGCAGAGGTTGCCCTGGCAGGGCCTGGCGCTGAACGTGGACTTCGAGAACGTGCGCCAGTCCACCTCGAATCCTTTTGTTTCGCTGAATCCGTTCGTCAACTCGCGGTTGGTGTTCGGCGTGTCGCTGCCCCTGCTGCGCAATCGCGTCGTGGATCGCGAGCGGGCGGAGCTGCGCATCCGACGCCGCCAGGCGGACCTCGCGGATGCGGAGTTCGAGCAGCGGGTGATCGAGATCATCTCTCGGGTGGAACAAACCTACTGGGATCTGGTGGCCGCGCGTGAGGACGTCGAGGTGCGACGCGAAGCCGTCGAGCTGGGCCGCGAGCAATTAGCGCGCACGCAGCGCATGGTGGCCGCCCAGACGCTGGCGCCCATTGAAATCTCGGCGGCGGAGGCGGAACTGGAGCGGCGCGTGGACAGCTACTATGCCGGCCTGAACATCCTGACGGAAGTGGAGAACGCGCTGAAGACCTTGCTGGCGGCCAGCCGCAGTGAGGCGCTTTGGGAGGAGGAAATCATTCCCACCGAGGTGAAAATCCTCGAACCGCCGGAAGCCGAAGATCTGCGAGCGGCGGTGGCCGCGGCTGTGGCGCGGCGTCCTGAGATTCGGGCGCTGGAGGCGCGGCGGCAAGCCAGTCGCGTGCAGAGAGAACTGAGCGCCGAGCAGGTGAAACCGCAACTGAATCTGGTGGCCGGTTACGCCAACGCGGGATTGGCGGGTTCGCTCAGCGCGCGCGAGAATCCGTTCAGCGAGGCCAATCGCGCCTCGGCGGTGCGGTTGAACGAGCTATCGGCGCTTGCGGGTTTGCCTCCCATCCCTGTGGCCAGTTTCGGTTCGCTGCCTGACATTCTGGTCGGCGGTTACGGCACGGCGTTGTCGAATCTGTTTGCGCGGCGCTACCAGACCTTCCAGGCCGGCCTGAGCCTGGATTTGAACCTGCGCAACCGTACGGCGGAGGCTAACCTGGCGCAAGCCACGCTCGCCGAGCGGCGGCTGGAGCTGGAGCGAGTCCGCCTGGAGCAACTCATTCAGGCGCAGGTACGCAACGCCCTTCAGGCGCTGGAAACGGCGCGGCAACGGATTCGGGCCGCGGAAGCCGCCGAGCGCGCCGCCAGGGACAAACTGGAGAGCGAGATCCGCCTGTTCCAGACCGGCGAGTCCACTAATTTCATGGTCCTGACGCGCCAGAACGAGTATTCGGACTCTCGCCGGCGCGGAGTCGTAGCGCGGCTGGAGTCCAACAAGGCGGTGTCGCGGCTGCGGCAGGCCCTGGGGCTGACGTTGGAAGCCCACGGCATCACGCTGCGTTGAGCCGAGGCGCGGCGAGCGGCCGGCCGCTGCGCATCGTCGGCTATAATCAGGCAAGTGCCTGAAATCCGCCATGCCGTTTGTGCGCTGGACTGTCCCGATACCTGTTCCCTGCTGCTAACGGTGAACGGGGGGCGCGCCACGGCTCTGCGCGGCAACCCGCAGCATCCCGTGACGCGGGGGTTCGTCTGCGAAAAGGTGGCGCGCTATCTGGAACGCGTATACTCGCCGCAGCGTTTGCTCTATCCGCAACGACGCGTGGGTCGCAAAGGGGATGGCCGTTTCGAGCGCATCGGTTGGGAGCAGGCGCTGGATGAAATTGCGGCGCGGCTGGAGCGCATCGCGCGCGAGGACGGTCCGGAGGCCGTCCTGCCTTACAGCTATGCGGGAACCATGGGCATCGTTCACGGCGCCTCGATGGACCGCCGTTTCTTTCACCGCCTGGGCGCCTCGCGTCTGGAGCGGACGATCTGCTCGGCAGCAGGCACCGCGGCCCTGACGGAGACGCTCGGCCATCGTTACGGTCTGGAGCCCGAGCAGTTCCGTTACTCCAAGCTCGTGCTGCTCTGGGGCGCCAACATTCTGGGGACCAATGTGCACCTGTGGCCGTTTCTGGTGGAGGCGGTGCGTAGCGGGGCGCGGGTGTACACGATAGACCCGGTGCGCAACCGCACGGGACAGCTCTCGCGTCGCCATTACTTCATCAACCCGGGCAGCGATGCGGCGCTGGCGTTCGGCATGATGCACGTGATCATCGGCGAGGGCCTCTATGACGCCGACTACGTGGCCCGCTACACGGAGGGTTTCGAAGAACTGGCACAGCACGTGCAACAGTATCCGCCGGAGCGTGTCGCTGCGCTGACCGGGATTCCGGCAGGCGACATCGTCGCTCTGGCGCGAGAGTACGCCACGGTGCGACCGGCGGCCATCCGTCTCAACTACGGCGTACAGCGAAGCGAGCGCGGCGGCCTTGCGGTGATGGCCATTTCCGTCCTGCCGGCCTTGACAGGGGCTTGGCGCGATGTGGGCGGCGGCTTGCTGCTTTCGACTTCCGGCGCGTTTGTCTTGAATCGAGATGGGCTGGAGCGGCCGGATCTGATGCGGGCCTCGCGGCTCGGGCGTGACGCGCGCGCCATCAACATGTGCCGACTGGGACGCGCCTTGACCGAGACGACGGATCCTCCGGTGAAGGCGCTGGTGGTCTACAACGCGAACCCGGCTGCTGTAGCGCCTGACCAGAATCCGGTTTTGCGCGGCCTGGCGCGCGAGGACCTGTTCACGGTGGTCATCGAGCAGTTTCAGACCGACACCGCGGACTACGCTGACATTCTCCTGCCCGCCACGACGTTCCTCGAGCACAAGGACCTGTACTACGCCTACGGGCACTACTATCTGCAACTCGGCGGGCCTGTCATCGCGCCGCTGGGCGAAGCGCGACCCAACGCCGAGATCTTCCGGCTGCTGGCGGCGCGCCTGGGCTTTCGGGAATCCTGCTTTCGGGATTCCGATGACGATGTGATCCGGACCGCGCTGGACTCGCCTCATCCCTTCCTGAAGGGGATCACGCTGGAAGAACTCGAGCAGCGAGGTTTTGTGCGGCTGCGGGTGGCGCCGGAGGGAGAGCCGTTTCTGCCGTTTGCGCAAGGCGGGTTCGGTGGGCCGACCGGGCGCTGTCGCCTCCAGGCGGCGGCCGTCGGATACTCGCCGCCCGTGGAATCCAGGCTGGGCGAGCTCGCGGCGCGCTTTCCGTTGGAGCTGGTCACTCCCAAGAGTGACAGCGGGCTGAACTCGACCTTCGGCTACCGCGACGAAGTGGACCGGGAGACGGCTGTCGTGCTGATGCACGAGGTTGACGCTGCGCAGCGCGGCATCCGCGACGGTGACCGCGTGCGGTTGTTCAATGATCGCGGTAGCGTGACACTCACGGCGCGGGTCGGCCTCACGGTGCGACAGGGGACGCTCTGCGCGCGTTCCGTGCGCTGGAACAAGCGCTCCCCGGAGGAGTGCAACACGAACGCGCTGACCTCGGATCGGCTCACCGATCTGGGAGGCGGCGCGACGTTTTATAGTTGTCTGGTGGAAGTGGCGAAATGCGAAGACTGAGTCTGAGTTGGGCTACCGCCGCCATGGTGGTGTTGACGGCGGGCGCTTGCAAGCGGGAGCAGAGGGCCATCGAACGCGCCACGGTCGAGGAGTCGCCTGAATTGGCGGCGGCGGTGCACGTGGCTGACCCGAAGACCTCGTTCCAACTGTTGAAGGGCTTCTACGCGCTGGAGGGCAACACCTGGCGGTGGACGGCGCGAACCTTCTCCGTAGTGTTGCGGGCTCCGGCCGGGGCGCGCGACAAGGGTGCTACGCTGCGCTTGAAAGTGAACGTGCCGGAACCCATTGCAAGCAAGCTGGGGGCACTGACGCTGAGCGCGCAAATCGGCGGCGTCAGCCTGGATCCTGAGACCTTTCCCCGAGCCGGCGATTACGAGTATGCACGCCATGTCCCGCCTGCGGCGTTCAAGGCGGAGAGCGTCACCGTGGATTTTGCTTTGGACAAGGCCCTTCCGCCGGGCGATGTGGATCAGCGCGAGCTGGGCATCATCGTGACAACGGTGGGTCTGGAGCCGATGTAGGTCCGAAGGCGAAGATCTCGAAGATGGGTCTGCGGTGGCGGTCGCAGACAGTATAAAGGGGGCGCTTGGAGTAGCCGAGCGAGGCCGCATGGGCGGCGATGCGAGCTGCCGCACCGGGTCGGACCTCTTCGCGGCGAGTGTGAGCTACGAAGACCGGGTTGGGCAGGCTTAACAGCCACCTCATCACTTGCTGGTCCTCGGCGTTAAGCGAATCCTTGGCCGCAAGGTCATCGGCCTGGTAAAGCGGCAAGCGCCCGCGTCCTAGCAGGCGAAGGCTGTCAAGCATTCCCCAATCGGTCGTGATTACTGCGCCGGGCTGAGAGCGCAGGACCCGTTCGGCCAAGGGTTGAATGGCGTCCGTCCAGACGCCGCCGGTTCCATAGCGGATCAGGTCGGCGAGGTGTTGGTTGGTGACCAGCAAGCTGCCGGCGGTGAGGATGGCCAGCGCGGCGGCGAGCAGCCAGACGCCGACCCCACGCAAACGCGCTGATGCTTCGGTGAACGCCGCGGCCATCATCATGTGCGGGAAGGGCCACAGCAAGACGACGTGATGCGTCGAGCCGCCGGTGCCCTCGTTGAAGGCCATTTGGGGCCATGCAACCAGCATCGCCACCAGGGCGAACAAAGCCGCGCGGAAAGCGTTGCTGCCGCGGATCAAGGGTAGCAGCAGTATGGAAGCCGCCAGGGCGGGAATCATGAGGTTCCTTCTTGGCTGACCGGCGGCGTCGCCGAGGTTCACGACGAGGCGCTCGAGGCGGCTCGCGGGACGAGCGATGGCGTAGTCGTCAGGTTCGCGGGTCAGGTACCCGAACAGCGACGAGCCGTCCAGACTGGACCGCAAAACATAGAGCTTGTCGCTCAGACCCGCGACGGAGTAGCGCGCGTTGCGAAAGGTCGGACCGCCGTAGCGCAGGTTGAAGACGATCAGCGGCGAGGCCCCGGCCAGGAACGCGGCAAGGGCGATCAGGAGCCGGCGCAGGGTCAACGCGCGCGACAGCTCGCGGCGTAGGAGGACGATGGCGGCGACCGTCATGCCGCTGAGAATCCAGATGAAAATCGCCTTGTCCCACAGAGCGAGGCCGAAGAGGAAAAAAGCCGCACCCAGGGCTTTCTGGTTGCCCGAGCGGTGAAAGCGCACCAGGGACAGGAGGCCGGCAAGCAGCAGCAGATGCTGGAGAGCTACGGGTCCCCAATCGAACGTGGTGGTCAGCACAAAGGTGGTGTCGGCGGCCAGCAGCAGCGCGCCGACACACGCTGTCCGGCGGCCCAAGGTTGCATCCAGGAGCTTGAAAAACAGCCAGACGGTCAGCGCGCCGACCAGGATCATCAGAACACGCACGGACACGGTTGAAGGAGGCCAGAGGGCAAACCACGCCGCGTAAGGCACAGCTTTCAGCGCTCCCAGATAGTTGATCAGCATCAACGGGATCTGCTGCTTGCCGATCGGCACCGACAGTTCCAGGTTCTTAGGTTCGTAGAGGACCGAACCGAACAGGGCTTCGTCGGTGTGGAGGCCGGGGTAGGGCATCACCAGCAAAGCCTGGATCACAAACAGCGCCGGAAAAATGAGGCTCGGCAGCGAGGCGCGCAGGCGGCGGGACAATGGCGCTAATGTCTTGAAGCGACGAGCGATATGAGCTTCTCCAAGCTGGATATTGTACCGCGGCGGTTGTTGCACGGCAGTGATGGCGGCTTCGGCGCGGATGTTATAGTTGACTGTTGACCGGGGTGTGGACGAGCCGCGTGGTTAGCGCGGCGTACTGGATGACGCCGCCTCTGCTGTGCCTGGCCCTGTACTGGCCGGGCCTCGTAGCATGGTTCCAGCAAGATGATTTCGCCTGGCTGCACTTGCGGTGGGAGGTCCACAACTGGCGTGAGCTTGTTCGCGTGCTGTTCGAACCGCGTGCGCAGGGCACGATCCGACCCTGGAGCGAACGATTATTTTTCCTGGTCTTCTCCAGCTTTTTCGGCTTGGATGCGCTGCCTTTCCGGATTTGGGTTTTTCTGACGCAGTTCGCGAATACGACGCTGCTGAGCGCGCTGGTCTGGCGTCTGACAGGCATGCGGCTAGCCGGCTGGCTGGCGGCGGTGTTCTGGATCTCCAACAGCAGCCTGGCCAAGGTTATGGCCTGGACATCGGCGTACAACCAGGCGCTCTGCGGGCTGTTCATGCTGAGCAGCCTTTACCTGTTGGTCCGCTATGTTCAGACCGGACGGCGAAGGTACTGGTTCTGGCAGTGGGCGACCTACTTAATGGGCTTCGGAGCCCAGGAACTGATGGTCGTCTATCCGGCCCTGGCGACCGCCTGCGTGTTGCTTTGCGCTCGTCAGCACTGGCGGCGGACGCTGCCCCTGTGGATTCCTGCGGTCCTGTACGCGCTGCTGCATCAGTGGGCGGCTCCGGCGGCGGGCTCGGGGACTTACGGTTTGTACTTCGATCGGGCATTACCAAAGACCTTGAGCCTTTATTGGGTGGGCGCTCTGACGGGGCGCTACTTACAGCCGCCGGTGTGGGCATTGCTGGCGGCCTCGGTTCTCACGGTGGCGCTGGCCGTTTTCGCGTGGAGAAGGGCTCGACGCGGCGATCGCCTGCCCCTGTTTTTCCTGCTGTGGTTCTTGATCGTGATCGCCCCGGTCGTGCCGCTACGAGAGCACGTCAGCGCGTACTACGTGACACTGCCGACGCTGGGCCTGGCGATGCTCGGCGGCTACGCGGTGGCCACGGGCCTTCGGCGGGGCGGCGTGGCGGCGCTCGGGGTTGTGGTTTTAGCGGGTACGCATCTGGCGCTGTCGGTCCCCGTGGCCCGCACGGCTGTGGAGTGGGAGCGCCAGCGGAGTCGGGCGGTCCGAGGCCTGGTGCGAGGGGTGGCGCGCGCCAATCAACTTCATCCCGGCAAGATCATCCTGCTCACCGGCGTGGACAGCGCTTTGTTTTGGGCCGGGGTTTTCGATCAGCCCTTCCGGCTGGTGGGCCGCAATTCGGTCTATTTGGCGCCTGGGTCGGAGGCTGAAATCGAGCCTCACCCCGAGTTTGGAGACGTTCAGCGGTTCATCCTGCCTCCCGAGGCTGCCCTGGATGCTCTGGAAAGGAAGCAACTGGTGGTCTATTCGGTAGAGCCGGATCGGTTGCGCAACGTGACGCAGACCTACGGGGCGTTGGCCCGCCTGCGCTGGCAATCCGGGGAGTCGCGACAAGTCAATGTCGCCGAGCCAATTTTTGCGCGCCAGCTCGGGCCGGGATGGTATCAGATCCAGGGCAACCACCGCTGGATGGGCCGGCGGGCGACGGTGCGGCTGGGTGGGCCGCGATCGGGCGACGAGAAGCTTTACGTCGAGGGCTATTGCCCGGCGGAACGGCTGCGGGATGGCCCGGTTCGCCTGCGATTCCAGGTGGACGGTGAGCCGGTGGGCGAGGTCGAGGTCAAGCAGCCGCGGGCTTGGTTCCGTTTTGCGTTCGAGCTGCCCGCCAAATGTGTTGGAAAGCCGAAGGTTGAGGTGGCAGTAGAGGTGGACCGGACCTTCCGGATACCCGGGGACGGACGGGAACTCGGGATGGTATTTGGCAGCTTCGCCATTAGGCAAAGATTTTTTCATTGACGCGCCGCATCTGATCGAACCTTTCCTGCCGAGCTGACGTCTAATGGGAAGACGAGCACCCACGCTGGGGTGGGTGTCCGGTCAGCCGTACGAATCGCTCGAAATTCCCTTGGGAGAGCGGAAACTTCTACGGGGTTTCGGCGTCTAATGCGGGTTTGGAGCCTCGTCTGGAAGAGGGTGAAGGGTGACCGGAGATTTGGAACGCGAATTGCAGGCGTCTGAGCGGCGTATTTGGCAGATGGAAGGCATTCACGGGGTCCTGTGCCGGGCTGCGGAGGAGGGTGCTAGAGATCTTAGCCGGAGACGCTGATATTTTCTGAAACCATGGGCCACAGATCTGCGTATGATGGATTTGGTTGGTGAGGCTGAGGGCATGCACAGTGGTTCATTGACGGCTCGGGTCATGGCCGTCTCAAAGGAGGGGTAAGACTATGAAGAACGGGGACTGGAAGAAGTACCGGGAAATCCTAGAGCGCAAGCGTGCCGAACTGACCGAGACTTTGCGCCGGCGTGACGAGATCGCGATTGAAAAGAGCGCCGACGCCATTGACGAGGTGCAGCGGGCCGCCGAACGCGAAATGGCGATCTTGAACCTGGACCGGGACTCGCACCTGCTACGGAACATCCGTGCGGCGCTGGCTCGCATGGACGAGGGAACCTACGGCATTTGCGTGCGTTGCGAAGAGCCCATCAGCCCGAAACGGCTGGAGGCCGTGCCCTGGACTCCTTTCTGCATCAAGTGCCAGGAGGCTGCCGACCGCCACGAGCGCGAGCCGATGGAAATCCTCAACGAGATCCTCATGAACGCTGCCTGAGCGGCGGCTTTCCTACGATCGAGGGGCGCGGGTCCGATCCCGCGCCCTTCGAGTTTTCAGACTCTGCTAGCTGCGCAACCCAATGGCGGCCAGCATCCGCCCCGCCCGTCCGGGTGTTCTGCGATGCGAGCAAAATTCCTCCCCTCCGTGCCGCGTGCACAGGCCGCTGAGAAAAATGTTGGCAGCCTGCACGCCGGCTTCGAGGAGCTGTCGCCGACCTAATTCCGGCAAGTCCAGTCGGGTCCGGCGATCCAGGTCATCTCGTTCTGGGAACCAGCAGCGGAATCGGCGAGCGACCTCCGGCCCCACCTCATAGCAATCCCCGCAAATCGCCGGTCCGATCGCCGCCAGCAGCTCTTTCGGTCGCGAGCCGAACTGCGCCTGCATGGCCGCCACCACCGCCGTCAGGATCCCACGCGCTGCGCCCCGCCAGCCCGCGTGCACGGCGGCCACCGCACGCCGCTCGGGGTCAACCAGCAGGACCGGAAGACAGTCCGCCGTGAAGATCCCGATCATCAGCCCCGGTGTTTGCGAGAGCAGCGCGTCAGCTTCCCCCAGGCAACCGGGGCGCCCGTCGGCGCAGAGCCACCGGTCCGAGTGCACCTGCTTCAGGGTGGCCAGGGGGCCGCGCACCCAAACACCCGCATGGCGCGTGCCGAAGCCGGCCTCTAACCACGGAAACTGTTCAAACGCCGGCACGCGGTAAACTTCGGCGGCGTCTTTGTGAAACATGAACCAGACCGCGTTCTCCGCTCAGGCTGAAGTCTGCGTCTGGGCGATCCGGATACGGCGCTTGAAATCCTCCAGCATGGACTCGTCCAGGCGGACCTCGGTCGGACGGCGCGCCAGCGTCGTCATCCGGTCAATCTTCTCCTGAAGCTTCAGCAGCCCGTAAAACAGATTTTCGGGGCGGGGCGGACAGCCGCCGACGTAGACGTCCACGGGAACGATCTGATCCACGCCCTGGAGGACGGCGTAGGTGTTAAAAGGACCGCCGACGCTGGCGCAGGATCCCATGGCGATGACCCACTTCGGTTCGGGCATCTGGTCGTAGAGCCGCTTGAGCACGGGGGCCATCTTCAAGGTCACCGTGCCGGAGACGATCATCAGATCCGCCTGCCTCGGGCTGGGCCGGAAGACTTCCGCTCCGAAGCGCGCGATGTCGAAGCGCGATGCGCTGGCCGCGATCATCTCGATGGCGCAGCAGGCCAGGCCGAAAGTTAGGGGCCAAAGTGAGGATTCACGGGCCCAATTGAAAACATAGTCCACGGTGGTCACCAGGACACCGCGGTCGAAGCGATTTACCAACGGGGCCATAGGATCACGTACTTCGATTCTAGCACCCAGGCGCGCCGGCCCACGAGCCCACTTCCGGCAGCGGATCCATTACAATGATGGCGCGGGAGGTTGCGATGTCGCGCGCCGGCATCTTACGCGAGAAGCTCCAGCGACGGCAGGCGCTGGTCGTTCCAGGTTGCCACGACGCTTTGAGCGCCCGGCTGATCGAAGCCGCGGGCTTCGAGGCCGTTCAAGTCAGCGGATTCGGACTGGCAGGGAGTCTTCTGGCCAAGCCCGATGTGGGCCTGGTCGAGATGAAGGACATTCTGGACCGCACCTGGCAGATCGCGCGCGCGGTCAGCATTCCGGTGATGGCGGATATTGACACCGGCGGCGGCAATGCGCTGAACGCCGCTGACATCACCGAGCGTTTGATCGCCATGGACGTGGCCGGCGTGAACATCGAGGATCAGGTGTTTCCCAAACGCTGCGGTCACATGGAGGGCAAACAGGTCATCAGCGCCGAGGAAATGGCAGGCAAGGTGCGCGCCATGGCGGATGTCCGGCGGCGTCTGGGGTCGGAACTGGTCATCAATGCTCGCACCGACGCCTTTGCAGTTTATGGGCTCGACGAGGCGATTCGGCGCTCGAACTTGTATCTCGAGGCGGGCGCCGACATGGTGTTCATTGACGGCATCGCACGGCGCAGCGACATCGAGCGCGCCGTGCGCGAGGTTCGCGGCCTGCTCTCGGTGAATCTGATGGACGCCGTCACCGGCGTCAAGACCGAGCTGGTTCCTATCCCGGAGTTAGCTCGGCTCGGCGTGGCGCGGGTCAGCATTCCGGTGGCTTCGATTCTGGTGATGCATCGGGCGCTGAAGGAATTCTTCCAGGCCTTGCGCGCCTCGCCGACCGGGTTGCTCGAGGGGCAGACACACTGGCTCACGAGCTTTGCCGAGTACACGGAGTTTGTAGGTTTGAAGCAGTATCGCCGGCTCGAGAACCAGTATCTGCCCGCGGCGATGGTCGAGGAAAAATACGGCGGCGGCCGCGCCGCCTCGTGATTGCGGATGGGGGGCTGTTATGAGGCAGATGACCCTGGCGGAAAAGATCCTGGCCCGGGCCTCGCGCCGCGACAGCGTCGAGCCGGATGAGATCGTGGTGGCCGAAATTGATCTGGCGATGTCGCATGAAAACGCCGACCTGGTGCGCAAGAGTTTTCTGGAGATCGGCGTGCCGCGCGTGTGGGACCCGGAACGAATCGTCATCATTCTGGATCACCGCGTGCCCGCGGAATCCGAGCGCACGGCGGCCACGCACAAGGCGATCCGCGAGTTCGTCCACGCGCAGGGGATCCGGCATTTCTATGACGTCGGACGCGGCGGCATCTGCCACCAGGTGCTGGCCGAAAACGGGCACGTGCTACCCGGGATGGTGGTGGTGGGCACGGACTCGCACACCACCACGCACGGGGCCTTCGGCGCCTTCGCCACGGGCATCGGGGCCACGGAAATGGCCGGCGTGTGGACCGAGGGCCGTTTGTGGCTCAAGGTTCCTTCGACGCTGCGCATCCTGGTGAGCGGAAATTTCGCTCCGTGGGTCTCAGCCAAAGATCTGATCCTTTTCGTCATCGGCAAGCTGGGCGCCGACGGCGCCGATTATCGGGCCGTGGAATTCGACGGTCCGGCGATTCGCGCGCTGACGGTGGCCTCTCGGATGGTGCTGACCAATTTGTCCATGGAAATGGGCGCCAAAGTAGCCTTCACGCCTGTAGATGAGAAGCTGCTGGATTACCTGGCCTCGCGTACGGGCCACACGATCCCTGACAGCGAGAGCTGGCGGCCGGATCCCGAAGCGCGCTACGAGCGCGTGATCGAGGTGGACCTCACGCGCGACGTCCCGGAGCCGCAGGTTGCCTGCCCGCATGCGGTAGATAATGTGCGGCCGGTTTCGGAAGTGCGCGGCGTTCCCGTGCATCAGGCGGTGGTAGGAAGCTGCACCAACGGGCGGCTGGAGGATTTGGCGGCCGCAGCCGAGGTCCTGCGCCGGCGTCGCGTCCATCCCCGGACGCGCCTGCTCGTGATCCCGGCTTCGCAACAGGTGCTGCTGGAGGCCATTCGGCTCGGCTACATCCAAACGCTGATCGAGGCCGGGGCCATGATCAATCCTCCCGGTTGTGGGCCGTGCGTGGGAGTGCATCAGGGAATTCTGGCGGCGGGTGAAACCTGTATTTCCAGCACCAACCGCAACTTCATCGGGCGCATGGGCAGCAAAGACTCCCAGGTCTATTTGGCCTCGCCGGCGGTGGTGGCGGCTTCGGCGGTGGCCGGGGAAATCGTGCATCCGGAAGATGTGCTTGAGGAGGAGGTGGCATGAGCGGGGGCTTTCAGCTTCGCGGCCGCGTGGCGGCTAAGTTGGGAGATAACATAGACACGGACGTCATTTATCCCGGGCGTTTTCTCAACATCACGGACCGCGAGAAGACCGCCGAGCATTTGTTCGAGCTGGCGTATCCGGAAATCCGCGCGCGCGTGCGGCCCGGCGATTTCCTGGTGGCGGGTAAAAATTTCGGTTGCGGATCCAGTCGTGAGCAGGCCACGGCCGCCATCAAGTACGCCGGAGTGGGCGCGGTCATCGCCGCCGGTTTCGCGCGCATTTTCTTCCGCAACTCGATCAATCTGGGTCTGCCCGCTGTGGTATCGCCCGAGGCGGTCGAGCACGTTGAGGTCGGCGACGAGTTGCTGCTGGACCTTGTGGGAGGAACGATCACGCGCCTGGCGACCGGCGAAACGTTCCGCGCCGCGCCGCTCGATCCGCGCGCCGCGGAGCTGCTGGAAGCCGGAGGATTGGTCCCGTATCTGAAACGGAAATACGCGAGCTGAGGAGCGGGAAACGTGAAGAGCTACCGAATTGCCTGGTTGCCGGGTGACGGCATCGGAGTCGAGGTTTGCGAGGCGGCGCGCATGGTGCTGGACGCCGTTGGTTTTTCCGCCGAGTATCTGCCGGGAGATATCGGCTGGGAGTTCTGGAAGAAAGAAGGCGATCCACTGCCTCCGCGCACCATCGAACTGCTGCGCTCGACCGATTGCGCCTTTTTTGGGGCCATCACATCGAAGCCCGCCGCGGAGGCCGCGCGCGAACTGGCGCCGGAGCTTCAGGGTCGCGGCTTGACCTACCGAAGCCCCATCGTGAGGATGCGGCAGTTATTCGACCTTTACATCTGCCTGCGCCCCTGCAAGGCCTTCCCCGGCAATCCGCTCAACTATCGCGAGGGGATTGACCTGGTGGTCTTTCGCGAAAACACGGAGGGGATGTACATCGGCGTGGAGTTTCCCAGGCCTCCCGAGTGTTTCTATCAGGAGCCCGGGTTTGCAAAGATTCCTCGCGATGCGGCGATCTCCATCCGCAGCATCACGCGCCGAGCCAGCGAACGAATCGTCGAGGCGGCCTTCCGCTACGCCGTGGCGCATAAGCGCCGCAAGGTTACCGCAGTCCACAAGGCCAACGTGCTGCGCACGACCTGCGGCCTGTTCCTGGAGACCGCGCGCGAGGTGGCGGCCCGCTATCCCGGGATCGTCTTTGACGAGGCGAACATAGACGCCATGTGCATGTGGCTTCTCAAGAACCCCCATAACTACGACGTGATTGTAACGACAAACCTGTTTGGAGACATTCTTTCGGACCTGTGTGCGCAGCTTGTCGGCGGCATGGGATTTGGTTATAGCGGAAATATCGGGGATAACTACGCGGTGTTCGAGCCCACGCACGGTTCGGCTCCTAAGTACGCAGGCCTGAACAAGGTGAATCCTCTGGCTACCATTCTGGCGGCCAAGATGATGCTGGAATGGCTCGGGGAGTTCGAGAAAGCCCGCCGCGTCGAGCAGGCCATCGCCGAAGTGGTCCGCCGGGGCGAGGTGCGCACCTACGACATGGGCGGCAGCGCGACGACGCGCGAAATGGCGGAGGCGGTGTGCCGCGCGCTGGCCTGAGGGCGTGGGCTTGCCCGGCGGCCTGTCGGCGGAACGGGGCGTCGAGCGATCCGGACTCCTGCTGAGGAACTTTTCTCCATGCGCAGGGGAATTGTTCTCGCGTTGTGGGTGGCGGGCTGGTCCGCCGCCCAGACGGATCCCCGCGGCCTGTCGCCGCTATTGGAGCGTCCGCTCCACGCTCCTTCGGCCGTCGCGTTTCAGTTGCAGCAGTACTTGATGGCGAAAGCGCCCCGGCTGCCTTCGCCGGCTGGCGCGGCCGAATGGGCCGCCCAGGCTCAGCGGTTGCGCCGGCAGATTCTCCGCGAAGTTGTCTTTCACGGCTGGCCGGAGGAGTGGGTTCAGGCGTCGCCGCGGTTCGAGGATCTGGGTGCGATCCCGAGCGGTGAAGGCTACCGGATGCGCAAGCTACGGTATCAGATCGTGCCGGGCTTTTACGCCGCAGCCATTCTCTACGAGCCGGCAAGCCTCTCGGGCAAGCATGCGGCCGTACTGAACGTCAACGGCCACGTGGGAGCGCCCGGCAAGGCGGTCGAGTACAAACAGAAGCGCTGCATTCAACAGGCGCGAAGCGGCATCCTGGCGCTCAATCTGGAGTGGATCGGCATGGGCGAGCTGGCCCGGAAAGAGAACTCCCACTGGTTCGCGGCCCACCTGGATCTGGTGGGAGCTAACGGCCTGGGCCTGTTCTACCTGGCGATGCAGCGCGGACTCGACTACTTGTGGAACCATCCTGCCGTGGATCGCAGCCGCATCGGCGTCACAGGGCTATCCGGCGGCGGCTGGCAGACGATCGTGCTCTCGGCGCTCGACGAACGGGTGGCTCTGGCCGTGCCTGTGGCGGGCTACGCTTCCGTCGTCTCGCGCATCGAGCGCGCGGCGGACGTAGGCGACGTAGAACAAAACGCCACCGATTTGTTGTTGTGCGCCGACTACCCGCACCTGACGGCCATGCGCGCGCCGCGTCCCACCTTGCTGATCTACAACGCCGAAGACGATTGCTGCTTCCGCGCTCCTCTGGTCAAGCCGCACATCTACGACGCCGTGCGGCCGTTCTTTCGCCTGGCGGGGGCCGAAGAAGCCTTCGCCTGGCACGAAAACACCGATCCCTCGGATCACAACTACCAGCTCGACAATCGCCGGCAGCTTTATCGCTTTCTGAGCGCACACTTCCGTACGCCGGTTCCGGAGGCGGAAACCGGTGTGGACGGCGAGATTCGCAGCTACGAGGAGCTGGTGGTGGGCTTGCCCCCTGAGAATCTGACGATACTTGGCCTGGCGCGCAAGCTGGCGGCGCAGATCCAGCGCCCGCCGATGAGCGCAGAAGCGGCGCGGGCCGAATTGGCTCGCACGGTGCGCTACCGTGCGACAGCGGTAACTCGCGCCTGGGCCCTCTGGAACACCAAATCCAAAGGCCTGGAGACGCGCGGCTACCGCTTCGACTTCCGGGAGGGCCTGAGCGCGACGGGGTTGTGGCTGAAGTCCCTCGCGGCGTCCGAGGATGCGCCCCGGACGATCGTGCTGCACGATCAGGGCAAGAAAGCCGCGGCCCGAGCGGTTTCCGAGCGTGTGAATCGCGGTGAACAGGTGCTGGCGGCGGATTTGCTGTTCTTCGGCGATGCCGCACCCGAGAATCCGGGCCCCTCGGCCTACACGCAACTGCTCGCCACGCTGGGCGAACGCGCCTTGGGATTGCAAGCCGCCCAGTTGATCGCCCTGGCGGAATGGTTTCATGCGGCGGAACGTCCGGTGCGCCTGGAAACCGACGGCATCCGCACGCAGGTGGTGGCGCTGGTCGCGGCGGCTCTCGCGCCGCGCCTGTTCACTCGTGTGGAGGCGCGCAACGGCATGGTCTCGCTCCGCCACTTGTTGGATGCGCCCGTGGAATATCGCGCAGCGCCGGAGCTGTTTTGCCTGGACTTCTATCGGAAGTTCGACCTGGACGGCTTGGCGGCGTTAGGTCCGGTTGGTCGTTGACGGCCGGATCCAGGCCCATGTCCGCGATCTCCGGGGAAGGCAAGACGAATTCGGCAACGCCGCGGGCTTGACGCGCGTCGAAAAGAGGGCGAAGATAAAGGTGCGAGGTGTCGCCATGAAAAAGGCGCTCGGGTGGCTGGCGGTGGCTGCTGTGTCCGCCTTCACGGGCCTTCCGGCTTTTGCTCAGGCCTTGATTTCGGCTAAATCCGGCCTGATTCACTACGTCGAAGGAGACGTGCGCTTGGACGGTCGAGCCGTGGAGCCGAAGTTCGGCCAATTTCCGCAGATCCAGGAGCGGGGCGTCCTGCGTACGGAAGCCGGGCGCGCCGAAGTGCTCCTGTCGCCGGGCGTCTTTCTGCGCATGGCCGAGAATACCGAGATCCGTATGATCTCGAACCGGATCACGGACACGCGGCTGGATTTGGTCGCGGGCGTCGCCCTGATCGAGTGCGCCGAAATCCTTAAGGGAAACCTGCTGACCATCAACGTAGGCGACGCGACGATTGCCATCCGTCGGGATGGCCTGTACCGCCTGGATGCCGACGCTGCCGAGCTGCGAGTCTACGATGGGCAGGCCGCGGTGGAGCAAGGCGGCCAGATGCTAACGGTGAAAAGGGGTCAGGCGCTGGCTCTGGGCGGCAGTCGCGTGGCGCGCCGCTTCGACACCAAGACGGGTGACGCCTTGTTCCGCTGGAGCAAGCGGCGGGCCGAGTACATCGCCATGGCGAACATCGCCTCCGCTAAGTCGCTTTATGATTCCGGCTCAGGCTGGCGCACCAGCGGTTGGTACTGGAATCCCTATTTTGGAATGTTCACTTACATTCCGTATCGGGGCATTTACAGCAGCCCGTTCGGTTGGCGCTTTTTCAGCCCGCGGGAGGTTTATGTGATTTACGAACCGCCGCGGGCGCCGGCGATGGCCGCCTGGGACCCGACGCCTCGTTATAATGCCAACCTCGGGTACGCGACAGTGGGGCGGACGCCTGCTGGCACCTCCGGGACGATGGCTTCCTCGGCCCCGCCCACGGCGGCCTCCAGCGCGCCCTCGGCTCCGATTCCGCGCGAGTCGGGCAGCGCCGGGGGACGCCCGCGCTAGCTTACTTCAGCGTCCGCTCGAAGAAGGCTGCCATCATCTCATTCAGATGGCGCCGGTTCTGCGCCCCGTGCCCCTTCGAGGCATACACCATCATCGAAAAATGTTTTCCCGCGCGCTGAAGGGCGGCCGCCATCTGAATCGTGTTCTGGATCAGGACGTTGTCGTCTTCCAGATTGTGCACCAGCAGCAGCTCGCCTTTGAGCGCCTGAGCCTGATGCACCGGTGAGCTGCGCCGATAACCTTCCTCGTTTTCCGAAGGCAGACCCATGTAGCGCTCCGTGTAGATCGTGTCGTAGTTGCGCCAGTCGGTCACCGGCGCTCCCGCCACGCCCGCGCGGAACAACTCCGGGGCGTTGAGCAGGCAATAGAGCGTCATGTAACCGCCGTAACTCCAGCCGTGAATGCCGATCCGCGCCGGGTCTACGAAACCTAAAGAGATCAAGTGGCGAATGCCTTCCTTTTGGTCCTCGAGTTCCTTCGCGCCCAGGTTACGGTGGATGGCCGCCTCCCAGCGGTGGCCCCTTCCTGCCGAGCCGCGGTTGTCGAGCTGCCAGATGACAAAGCCGCGGTGGGCCAGGACCTGGTCGAGACCCAAACCCGGCCAGGCGTTCCGCACCGCCTGCGCGTGCGGGCCTCCGTAGATGACGACCACCGCCGGATACTTACGACCTTCCTGAAATCCCGCGGGCTTGATGAGCCGCGCATAGAGCAATGCGCCGTCGGCGGCTTTGACCCGGACGATCTCAGTCGGCAGAATCTCGTACTCGGCGATCAACTTCGTATCCGGCTGACGAAGAACTGCGATCTGACGGCCGTCGGCGGCGTGAATGCCGGTTGCAGGCGGGGTGGTGAGATTCGAGTAAGTATCCAGATAATACTCTGCGGTGGGACTCATTGAAACGGCGTGAGTGCCCGGCTGAGTGGTGATTCGTTGAAATTCGCCGCCTGCAAGGCTGACCCGATAAAGATGTCTTTCCAGAGGTCCGGCCTCGGTGGCTACAAAGTAGACGACGCCCGTCTTTTCATCAACTCCGACCAGTTGCGTAACCTCCCACTCTCCGCGTGTAAGTTGCCCGAGAAGTTCTCCGGTGATCGAGTAGCGGTAGAGATGCCCGAAACCGTCCCGCTCGCTCCACCACAGGAATTCCCGGCCGCCTTTGAGCCATCGAAAGTTGTCGGTGACGTTGATCCAGTACGGATCGGTTTCCCGCAAGATGGCGCGAGAGGCGCCGGTTGTGGCGTCGGCGATCAACAAGTCTTGCTGGTTCTGGATGCGATTGAGCCGCTGCACGGCCACCCCGCTCGAATCCGGCAGCCAGTAAAAGCGGGCGAACAGCATGTCGCGCGTCTGACCCAGATCCATCCAGCGCGTGCGGCCGCGCCCATCGGCGGAGACGATGCCTAAACGCACGTCCGCGTTCGGTTCCCCGGCCTTGGGGTAACGTTGCGGTTCATATCGCGGCGGAGAGGGGAGCAGATCCACCTGCGGATAGATCGGCTGGCGGCTCACGTCGAATTGCAAGTAGGCGATGCGAGTGGAATCCGGCGACCACCAATGTGCGGTGCCCAGATCCAACTCTTCCGGGTACACCCAATCCAGTTCTGCGTTCCACAGCGTCGCGGAGCCGTCGTGCGTCAACCTGACGGTCTTGCCGCTAGCGATCTCCATGACCCAGAGGTCATGACCGCGGCGGAATGAGACGCGGCGTCCGTCCGGAGAGAGCTTCGGATCGCGTTCCGCTACGGCAGTCGCCGTCAACTGCACCCAGCCGCCGGCCGCCAGACGAAACAGAAACAGGTCGCCGCCGGCCTGAATCAGCAGCTCCTGGCCAGAGGGAAACCACTGCACGGTTTGATCACGGACACGGCGATTCTCCCAGGGATAGGTCTCGGGCGGCGTCGTCGGGACGGCGTTGGCGCTGAGCGCGGCCGGCGAGACCAGCTCGCGTCGGTCCCGAGCAGGAATGTCGTAGAGCCACAGCTTGCCTTCTTCGACGTAGACGAAGCGGCGTCCGTCCGGCGCCCAAACAGGCGAAACCGGCATGGAAGGCCGTACGGCCGCCAGCGTCTCGAGCGTCACGGGCTTCTTCTGCGCGAGACCGGCCGCTACCGCGAAAAGCGTGAGGATCAGAATCCTGGCGTTGCGCATTCCGTTAGCGATTATAGTGTGGCGCCGGAGCGGCAATGGAGATTCCCGCCAGTTCGGCAGGGTCACGAACGCTTTCGGGAACCGCACCATGCAGGTTGGGCTTAAACTGGTTTGGTGATCATCGCAAGGCATTCCTTGCGGCCGGTTACGTGAGGCGGAACCCATGTTGCGAAGTGTGCTCGCGTTAGTTTTCCTTGTGCCGCTCGGGGCGGAGACGTTGCAGTGGGTGGCGGCGCAGCCGCCGCGGGCTGAGGGGCTGAGCTTGGTCGAGGGCCCCGAGGCGCGCTTCCGAATCGAGCAGATCGGCGGCCATAGCCTGGCGGCGCTAGAACCGGTGGCCGACTACTACCGGCGCGCCGCCTTCCTGGTGCGGGCTGATCGGCCGGTCCAGGGCCGCTGCTGGCTGGTAATCGAGTTTCTGGATCGCGGCTACGGACTCATCCAAATCTCGGTTCCCGGAGAAGCAGCCGGGCAGAACGTGATTCGGGAGCAGCACGGGGTCATCCGCTTAAACAGCGGAACCCTGAGGCGTGCGTGGGTGGAGATCGCCGGGGTCCATTTCGCCAGGCGGCTTCCGGGCGGTGCGGACATTCAAATCTACGGCGTACCCTACCTGCGTTCCGTGAGCCTGACCGACGTGCCGCCGCCCAAAGAACCTCTACCCGAGGCGAAGCCGGCTTTGCAGCTCAAGCGGCCGATCGAGTTGGTCATCAGCGCCGGCGCCGACGCACGAACCCCGGAAGGCTTACCGGAGGCTCTGGCCACCATGCGTACTTTACTGCCCCTCGTGAAGGCCCTGGGCTTCAACGGCGTCGAAAGTTATGTCAAGTGGAATTTCGTCGAGCGCGCTCCCGGCGTTTTTGACTGGAGCTTTTACGATGCCATCGTCGCTGAAATCCAGCGCCACGGCTTGAAGTGGTTTCCTTTGCTGGTCGTGGGCTCCGCTTACGCTTTGCCGGAGTGGTTTTATAACTCCCCCGAGTTCGACGGCTATGTGTGTCTGGAGCACCGCATCAAAATCGAGATTCCAACCATTTTTAATGATAAGCAGGTAAAATATGTGCGGCGTTTTTTGACGGAATTCGGCAAGCATTATGAGCCGAAAGGAGTGCTGCTGGGCGTGCGGCTCGGTCCCAGCGCGAATTATGGTGAGGCTCAATACCCGGCCACGGGGGTTTGGGGTTATCGCTGGGGTCAGCTCCACACGCATATCGGCTACTGGGCGGGTGACCCGGACGCCGGCAAGCGGTTTCGCGAATGGCTGCAATCCCGTTATGGAACGGTGGGGGCTTTGAACCGCGCCTGGCACACCGAGTTTCGTTCTCTTGACGAGGTGACGACCTTCCTGCCCGAGACGGCGCGCAGTCCTCGGATGCGCGTGGATTTCGCGACCTGGTACATGGACGCGATGACCGACTGGTGCGAGAAGTGGGCTCTGTGGGCGCGTGAAGCCATGCCGCGAACGCCCATCTATCAGTCTTCCGGGGGCTGGGGCGCCGTGCCGATCGGAACCGACTACATCGCCCAGACGAAAAGCATGGCGAAAGTCCGGGGCGGCATCCGGCTGACCAATGAGAACGACAATTACCTGAACAATTTCTGCGTCACTCGACCCGCTGCTTCCGCCGCTCGCCATTATGGCGTGCGCTGGGGATTGGAGCCGGCGGGCTTCTCGAGCGCTCGCGGCGTGATGGGCCGGCTTTACAATGCGATCACCAACAACGCAGATCACCTCTTCTATTACCACCCGAATCTTCTGAGTAACGACCAGGCTGTGGACTTGTGGCTGAAGCATGCGCCGTTACTGGATCGTCGGAGTCGGCCGTGGGCTGAAGTAGCGGTCTTCTATCCCGACACAGCTAACAAACTGAGCGACGACGTGATGCGCTACCGTCTGGCGTCCGCATTTTTCGAGCGCTCTCAGGCCCTCCGGCAGTTCATGGACTACGATTACGTCGGAGAGCGGATGATTGTAGACGGGGCTTTGAAGCGCTACAAAGTCCTGGTGTTCTTGTGGGGGCGCGTGGCCGAACAACCGGTGATCGAGGAAATGGATCGCTGGGTCAGGGAGGGCGGAATCATCCTGTACCCCAAGCGGCAGCAGGAAAGGGAAGGACCTTTGGGAAGCCCCGACGGCGATACTTCGATCGCACAGCGCTGGATGCGGGGTCAGAAGGACAAAGGGAAGGTCATTTTCTTCGACGGCTATGCGGAGCCGTACCATTACTACATCGAGTTTGTTCGCGACACGCTGCGCAAAATGACGGTTCTCAGTGCTCCGCTGCGGCGAGCTCTGAATGCCCGGACCAGTCGCGATTTGTTCTGGACGTTGATGGAGGATGGCTCCCTGGCGCTCTTGAATTACTCCGACACGGTCGGCCTCGTGCGGTTTCCGGAGGGCAAAGAGGTTCGCGTGCCGCCCTACCATATCCAGATTGTCGAACCCATGTGAGCCTTCCCGGGTGCGAGCGCCGCGAAGGTCGGCCGGCACGCCCCGACGGCGTGATCCGGCTAACCCCGGAGCGGATGGAGAATGCCTCCGGATGGGGATCTCGGCCCACCGGTGCGCGCGGAGGCATCTTATGTCCCAGGCGAAATTGCGATCGGCACCGATCTTGGTTGCGGTCTGCTGCTAGCAGCGAGAGGATGAAGAAGTGATGCACCAAGATAGGGCTGAGCAGGGAAGAGATGCTATCCGCACCGCGTTCGCCCGGCCCAGGGCTGCCCGCAGTGAGACGGCGTCCGCCGAAGCTGTAAACGCACTCACGCGTCGCGCCTTGGTTGGCAGCCTGCCTGCGGCTGCGCCCTGGATCCTGCGGGCCCAGCCGACCCGGCGTCCCAACGTGCTGTTCTTGTTCACCGACGATCAGCGAGCCGACACGATCCACGCTCTGGGCAACCCCGTCATCCGAACGCCGAACCTCGACCGCCTGGCGCGATCGGCTTTCGTGTTTCGCAATTGCTACGTGCAGGGCAGCAACGTGGCGGCGGTTTGCCTGCCCAGTCGCAACATGCTGCTCAGCGGGCGATCATACTTCCGCTTTAGCAAGTACGCTTCCGGCGACGATCCCAATCTGCCCGACGCGCTGCGTGCCGCAGGCTACGAAACCTATCACCACGGCAAGCGGGGAAATGTGGCCTTGCTGATCGAGAAGAAGTTCGAACACAGCCGCTACACCGACGATCAGGCCGAGCGGACCAGCGGCGAACCGGGTCGCGAAATCGTGGACGCTGCGATCGAGTTTCTGCGCCGGCGCTCCAGAGAGCGGCCGTTCTTCATGTACCTGGCGTTCGGCAACCCGCATGACCCGCGCGTGGCGGCGCCGCGGTATCTAGGTCTCTATCGTCGCGAACAAATTCCGCTGCCCCGCAATTTCATGCCCCTGCACCCGTTCGACAACGGCGAAATGACAGTCCGCGACGAGTTGCTGGCGTCCTGGCCGCGAACTCCCGAAGAAATCCGTAAGCACCTGCACGACTACTACGCCGTCATCTCGGCTCTGGACTTTCACATTGGCAGGCTGCTCGATTGCTTGCGCCGGTTGCGGCTCTTCGATGAGACGTTGATCCTGTTTTCCTCCGACAACGGGCTGGCCCTGGGCAGCCACGGCCTGATGGGCAAGCAGAGCCTGTACGAGCACAGCAGCAAGGTGCCGTTTTTCCTCACGGGTCCGGGAGTGCCTCGCGGAAGCTCCCACGCCCTGACGTACCTTACCGACGTGTTTCCGACGCTGCTCGATTGGCTCGAACTGCCGATCCCGGAAGGACTGGACGGCATCAGCCACAAGCCCGTGATCCTGCGCCGGGCGGCGGGCATGCGGTCCACCCTGTTCACCTCCTACCGCGAATGCCAGCGGGCCGTGCGCGACGATCGCTGGAAACTGATCCGTTACCCGCATATCAATAAGACGCAGTTGTTCGATCTGCACAGCGATCCGGACGAGTTGCACGATCTGGCTTTTGATCCCGCACAGAGTTCGCGGATTGGGGCCATGATGCTGGAGATCGAGCGCTGGCAAAAGCGACTGGGAGACACGACGCCGCTGACTTCAGCGACCCCGCGGAAGCCGGAGTGGAATCCGCCGCAGGGCGACGAGCTGCAGCGCCTGCGGGCCCACTGGAAGATGTGAGGGGACCGCCGATCCACTGGCCGTGAGGCCAGATCTCGGAATCGCCCTCGCTCGGGGGGCTGGGCGTCCGGCGATGCGCCGCGCCGCCGAGTCTCCGCCTCGGGCGCCCGGCTACGAGCGTCCGAGCGTTCAGGCGGAGCCACTGAAGCATCCGCCGTTGGCGATCGCAGCCGGCCGATCAAAGCCTCATTTCAGGGGATTGCTGTCTGCGAGGGTCCAGTCTTTCTTGACGCCGGCGACGAATTCGATTTCCTTCACCAAGCGGCCCTCGGGATCCCACAGGCGGGCCACCCCGGTGGCCCGCCTGTTTTTCCACGTGGATTCCGTGCGCTTGCGGCCATTGGGCCAAAAGCGCGTCCAGACGGCTTCCCCGTCGGCCGAGCGCTGCCACTGCCAGAGCAGCCGCCCGGAAGGATCCCAGAAGCGCTCCACTCCGATCTTGCGTCCCAGCTCCCAGCGCACCTCGTACATCTTACGCCCGTCAGGATAGAGCCACAACTCCTCGCCGTCGAGGAGGTAGCGCCCGGAGCGATCCAGGCAGCCGCTCCACCGGGCGCGCGTTCCATCGGGCTGCTGTTCGACGTGGCTCGTACGGGACACACAGCCTTCCTCCGTGACCGTTTCGCCCGGTTCATCCGAGAGGATCCAGGCTTCGTTCATCTCGAAGTGCTGCGGCGGGTGATTGTAAGAAGTGATCAGATGGATCACGCCGTTAGGTGCTTGCGCCGCGGCGGGATAACCGAGGGTAGGATCCCGCCCCGGATCTTCGGGCCAACCTGGACGGTGCCGCAGGGCCAGGCGGGCAGGAGGACGCGCGCCGGGTAGATGTTTAATCCGCCAGGTGCGACCTTCGTCTTCCGAGAGCGCAACGAAAGCGCCACGGTGCGGCGTGCCCGGCGGCTGCCTGCCGGCGTTATCCTGCCAGTCGGAGGCGAAAAAGAGTCGGCCGCTGGCCAGCCGCAGCAGCGCGGGCCGCTGCTTGTTGGGCCCGACGGCGGGAAATGGACTTTTCGAAATCTGCCAGCTTCGCCCGCCGTCGCAGGAGACCGACTGCGGCATGTAGCCCTCGATGGAGCCGGATTTTCCTCCCAACCCGAGAATGCAGCCGTTGCGGAGGAGTGCGAAGACCGTGTGCCGTCCGCCAGTGCGTCCGCCCGAATCGAACCAGGTCCCGCCGAGGTCGCGGCTCACCCAGAGAAAGGATGCCGGCCCGATGCCGTCCGCGCCCAGGTACACCGTGCCGTCGGGAGCGCGCAGCAGATTCGCAATGGGCTGAGAGGAGGAGTCGCCTTGAGGGCCCGAGATGCGGGGCAGCAACAGCGGACTCCAACCGGCTCCGCTATCCGATGAGGTGCGCCAGCGGAAGGGGATGCCCGAAAAGCCGGAGCCGCCTGCGACCAGATAAACCGTCTCTCCCAACGTCGCCAGTACGGGCGAGGTATCTTTGATGTCGGCCAGATCCAGCAAGGGCTCAGGAGGGTCCCATTGCTGACTTCCAAACCGCAGTCGGAGGCCTATGATGAGCACATTGGCGAGGTCCTCATAGTTGGGGATCGGAGCTGAAAAATAGGCCGCCAGCAAATCGCCGTTGGGGCACACGGTCAACGCGGCATGATGGGTGTAGCCGAGCAAACCCGGCGTGAAACCGGCGGTTTGAATCTCCGACTCGGTTGAGTCGGCGGGCGGAATGGTGAGCACGTCGCGCTGGCGGAACCAGGGGCGCGAGGGCTCAGGTCCACGCCGAAGGTGCGTGCGCAATTGTTTGACAGCGGTCTCCAGCCAGGTTTTCTCCCGGCGCCGCGGCGGCGTCGCTGGCAGCGGAGCCTGGACGATGCGGAAACCGATGTGGTGGGGGCCGCGCCACTGAGGAGGAGCCGAGGCGCGGTTGGCGGAGCGGCGAAAGTAGGGGAGGGTTCCGCTATTGGGATATTTGGGTAACTCGCTCGCCCATGGGGAATTGATGCCCCCACCGCGGACCACGCGTGCGAAGCCTTCGGCCGGGCCCACCGGGTCTGTCTCGTCTTCCGCAGGATAGGGCGCATGCCAGTCCAGGACCCACTCAGCGGGCCCGTCATGCATGTTCTTGAGTCCAAAACGGTTAGCGCTCCCCGGGGCGGGCGGCCGACGACCGCTCCAGAAATGCTCCATCGAGCCGGCGCGCGCTGCATACTCCCATTCGGCTTCCGTCGGCAAGCGGTAGGGCCGCCCCTCCTTGCGACTCAGCCAATCACAGAAGGCGACGGCATCCTCCCAACTGACGCCCGTGGCGTAAGGATGCATGACGCCGGGCGGGACGTAGTCGCGACGGAACTCGGCAAATTGCTCGGCGGTGATTTCGGTTTCCGAGATGTAGAAGTCACGGCTGAGGCGGACTCGACGTAGGGGTCGCTCATCGTAGTCGCCCCGGGGCGCCGTGCGCGAGAAGCCCAACTCCGGACCGGTAGGCAGGTCGCTTCCCATGAGGAACTCCCCCGCGGGCACGCGCACCATGACGATGCCGAGGGAGTTGGTGTAGCGCTGGGGAGGCGGAGCTGGAAACCCAGAACACGCGACCGAACAAACAAGGGGCGCAGACATGAAAATTAAGACTCCGATTAGGCACTTCCGAGACATTCTTGACAACATGGCCCAGCTCCATTATATTTGGGGTGAGGTGCGGAGGTCCGCTATGCCGAGGAACTTTCAGGCTTTGCTCCTGGCCTGTGCCGTCTCGTCGGCTTACGCGCAGGTCACCACGGCGACCCTCTACGGCTCGGTGTACGACCCGACCGGGTCGGTTGTGCCGCAGGCCACCGTGCGGGTCATCAATATTAGCACGGCGGCCGCTTTATCAGCGACCACCAACGAGCTTGGCGTTTTCACCATCCCCTTTCTGGTGCCTGGGCGCTACTCGGTGTTTGTGGAAGCAGCTGGCTTCAAACCGGTTGAGCGTCGGGACCTCCAACTGGATGCCGGCCAGAGGCTGCAAATCAGTTTCACGTTGGAGCTCGGGACAGCCGCAGAAAGGGTCCTTGTCACGGCTGAGGCGCCGTTAGTAAACTCCGTCAACGCCGAGCAGTCAGCGCACCTGATATCCGTTCAGGTTAGTGAGCTTCCTTTAGCGCGCCGCGATTGGACGGCGCTGCTGAGGCTTGCCCCGGGAGTGGCGCTGGGTGGCAATAACGACGTGGGGGTCACGATGAACGGCTTGCCCCCTCGGGATTTCGCTTGACGGTGGATGGGGCGGATTCCATTGGTGATCCGGAAGCACCGTCGCTAGCGATGTGGCAGGGTATCAACTACATTCGGGCTCTGACCTTGGAAGCCGTCGAACAGGTCAGTATAACCAAAGGTATCGTCTCCGCAGAAAATGCGGGCGCCATGTCGGGCAATGTGAATTTGATTACACGGCGCGGCACCAACGAGTTTCATGGCAGCTTGTTCGCGAACAACCAGACGGAGAACATTGCGGCGCGGAATCAATTTCTAACCTCGAGAGCGCCGTTGGTGTTCAACCAGTTCGGAGGCTCGTTCGGCGGACCGATCCGGCGCAATAAGGTGTTCTTTTTCGGAGCGTACGAGGGTTACCGCGAGCGGGCGTTCACTGCGCTGAACGGCGTGGTCCCCACTCCGGAGTTCATTGAGCAAGCAACCCGCGCCGTTCCTGCTTACAGGGACTTTTTCGCCCTTTTTCCGAAACCTACCGCACCGTACAACCCCAATGACGTGACCGGATTCTTTCAGGGGGCCGGCGCAACCAGCGCGGCTGACAATCATCTCACGTTGCGCGGAGATTACCACCTGAATGACACGAACCTGCTCAACGTGCGCTTCGTGCGGTCCCGGCCACAGCGTGTGTTGCCCCGCATCACATCGAACAACCGCTGGTGGGACGGCAGCTCCGATGGAGGAACGCTGATCTATACTCTCATCCGACCGAGCTTTAGCCTGGAGTTCCGGTTTGGACACAGTGAAGTGGATACGATTCGCAATGACAGGATTTACGAATTGCGGATCCCTGGAATCGACTGCGACTGCGGCTTTAGCGACTCGGGGGAACTGGCGACCCGTACGGGAGGAGCCACCGGGATTGATGAGGTCCTGGCATTCTCCCGCGGGCGGCACTCGGTAAAGCTCGGCGGGCTTTTTCTGTACCGCCGCGCAGGCCGGGAAAACGTCGAGACGCCGGTAATCCGTTACGCAACGGCGGCGGACCTGCTAGCCAACCGGCCCGTCTCCGCCAGGCTCACCTATGGCGTCCGTCCTTACCAGTTGCGTGACAAGGCCATCGGGGGTTTTCTACAAGACGATATTCGTGTAAGCCGCCGCCTCATGGTCAATATCGGTGTTCGTTACGATTATTTTTCCGTCGTCAAGGAGCGAGACCGCAGACTCTATAACCGCGCGGGGCCCTTCGGCTTTGGGCCGTTGAGGCCTCCCGACAGAATTTACGAGCCCGATTTCAACAACTTCTCTCCGCGCGTCGGCCTAGCCTGGTCCTTGGACTCGGGTTCTAAGACCGTCCTTCGGGTCGGGGCGGGTATGTTTCATAACAGGCACAATTTTGCTGGCGGTGCGACCAGTCAGGTGCGGAACGCTCCGGACGAGCCGTTCCGTTATGTTTTCACGGCGGGCGAACTTGCGCGCTTCAACTTGCGCTATCCCATCACGAATGAGAATTCCATTCAATTTGTTCGTCGTTCGGACGCGCCCTGGTCCGGCGACGCGATCGAGGTGAATTCCCCCAATCCGTATAGTCTGCAGTGGACGTTCATGCTCCAACGTGAGCTTGCTTCGGACTCGGTCCTGGAGACCGGCTACACGGGCACGCGTGGCGTCAAGCTGCGAATGATCCGGCAAATGAACGCCGTGGATCGCTTTACCGGTTTGCCGCCCAATCCGGCTTTCGGTCAATTCCTTTACGTAGACACATCGGAATCCAGTCACTACCATGGCTGGCAAAGTTCCTATCGCAAGCGTTTTCGCTCCGGGCTGCTTTTTAACGCTTCTTACGTCTGGAGCAGTAGTCTCTCCTACAGCAACGCAGATGTTGGGGCTTCCGGGGACCTGTACCGCCCTCAGGATAATAACAATCTCCGCCCGGAAAAGGGACCAACGCCTTTCGATCTCCGGCACCGCTTCCATGCCGACTTCGTTTACGAGCTTCCCTTGGCGAAAATCGCTTCTGACGCCAGGGCCGCCAGACTCCTCTTGAGCGGATGGCAGTTTGGAGGCCTGATCACCGCGTTGAGCGGCGCCCCGCTGACCATTACTCAGCCTTCCACGATTCCTGGCAGCCGCCCCGATTACCTCGGCGGCGTGGCGATCCTTTCCGATTATCGGCGCACACTGCAATACATCAATCCCGCAGCTTTCGCTCGCGTTCCCGTCGTGCGCGCCAGCGGGGCCACAGAGCGCCCAGGAACCGTCGGCCGCAACAGCATCCGAGCCCACGGCCGCTGGAATCTGGACCTGGCTCTGTCTAAAAACTTCATGGTTCGGGAGGGCTGGCGATTGCAGTTCCGAGCGGACCTATTCAACGCGTTTAACCATACGAATTTCACCAACCTCGAGACCCGAATCACCCAGCGCACTTTTGGTCGCCTCACCGCGGCCGTGGCTCGGACCGCGCAGTTGAATGCGCGCCTTACGTTCTGATGGATTTTTGAGCTATGCCCACCCTTTCAAGACGCCGACTTCTTCAAACATTGGTTACCCCGGCCCTCGCGCCCGCCGTGCTGCGCGGCGCAAGAAGGCGCGCGGGCGACAAACCCAATTTGCTGTTCCTCTGGACCGACCAGCAGCGCGCCGACACCCTCGCCGTTTACGGTAACCGGCGTTTCCGCGTGCCCACGCTCAACCGGTTGGCGTCGGAGAGCGTCGTCTTCGAGCGCTGTTATGTCACTCAGCCCGTGTGCACTCCCTCGCGCTCTTCGGTGATGACCGGCTTGTGGCCGCACCAGAACGGCTGCGTGGCCAACAACATCCCGCTGAAGGCGGAGTTCAAGACCTTCCCCGAGCTGCTCCAGGATTCGGCCTACCGGGCCGCTTACATGGGCAAATGGCATCTGGGCGATGAGATTTTCCCCCAGCGCGGCTTCGATCCCTGGGTCTCGATCGAAGACAACTACATTGACCATTATTCTCCGGGCCGGGACCGCAAGGCGCGCTCCAGTTATCACCACTTCCTGGTCAGCATGGGCTACAAGCCCGATGGAGCCGATGGAAGGTTCTCGCGTGACTTCGCGGCGCGCCGGCCCCTGGAACAGACCAAGGCCCTGTTCCTGGCGCAGCAGGCCTCGGAGTTCATCTATCGCAACCGCAACCAACCCTGGATTCTGTATGTGAATTTTCTGGAGCCGCATCCGCCCTACTTCGGTCCTTTCGACGACCTCCACACGGATGCCGAGGCGCCACTGCCGGCAAACTTCCCCGGATTGGGCGTGGAACGCGAGCCACGCCACTACGAATCGCTGCGCGCCAGGTACCGCACGGTCATCGAGAGGAGGATAGATTGGCCGGAAACGCGACTCCGGGCTACCGACAGCAAAGGCCGCTGGCGCGAGGCGCTCGCCCAGCTCAACCGGCATTACGCCGGACTCTGTTCCCAGGTGGATTATGCCGTGGCCCGCATCCTGTGGACGCTGGAAACCACCGGACAAGCTTCTAACACGATCATCGTCTTCACTTCCGACCATGGCGAAATGGGCGGCGCGCACTCGCTCATCCAAAAGGGCGTCTTTTACGAGGAGGCCATGCGCGTGCCCATGTTGCTGCGCGTACCGTTCCTGCAAAGCCGTCAGGTGAACGTTTCCGAGCCGGTCAGTCACATTGATCTGGTCCCCACCTTGCTGGAGCTGATGGGCGCCCGTCACAAACCCCAACTGCCGGGCGAAAGCTGGACCGCGCTGTGGGAAGGGCGGCCCCGCCGTGAGGATCACGTGGTTGTGGAATGGACCGACGTGGAAGGCGGACCGCACGGGCGGGCTGTGATCTCTCCCGACGGCTGGAAGCTGGCCCTCTATCGCAACGACAACTCCATGCTGTTCGATCTTCGCCGCGATCCGCTGGAGCTCACCAATCTTTTCTACCGATCGGAAACGCAAGCCGTCGTGAAGCGTTTACGCCGCAAGCTGGAGGAGTGGCAACGCCAACAGCGTGATACGCTGTCGTTGGAGGGGACGGCATCGTGAGCCGGGTTTTGACCCGCCGCGGCTTTCTCCAGGCCTCCGGCTCGGCGTTAGCGGCGTCCGTCGCCGCCCCGCGTCCCAACATCCTCGTGATTCTTGCCGATGATCTTGGCATCGGCGATCTGGGTTGCTATGGGCAGCAGAAGATCGCCACGCCGAACCTGGATCGCATGGCCGCCGAAGGCATGCGCTTTCAGGACGCCTACGCCGGGGCCGCTGTCTGCGCGCCTTCCCGCTGCGTGTTGATGACCGGCCTCGACGCCGGCCACGCTCGCATCCGTGACAACCACAATCACCGCGGCGAGCGGGTTCCGCTGCGGCCCGAAGATCTCACGGTGGCCGAACTCCTAAAAGGCGCCGGTTACCGCACCGCCCTCATCGGCAAGTGGGGATTGGGCGAGGCCGGCACGACCGGAACGCCGCTGCGCCAGGGATTCGACGAATTCTACGGCTTCCTGAATCAGGATCACGCCGCAGTGTTTTACCCGCACCACATCTGGGACAACGAGAGCGAGGTCTTTCTGGAAGGCAACCTGGGAATCCGACGGAAACATTTCGCCCATGATTTGTTGACCTCGCGGGCTCTCGATTTCCTGCGCCGTTCCCATCCGGGCCCGTTTTTCCTGTACCTGGCCTACACCATGCCGCACGCCGACAGCCAACTGGCTCGCGACACCGGAGACGGGTTTCCGGTGCCCGACTATGGGCGGTACGCCCGACGCGATTGGCCGCAGTCGGAAAAGGGATATGCCGCGGCGGTGGAGATCCTGGACCGCGACGTGGGCCGGATCCTGGAGTGCCTGCGCCAGACGGGTTTGGATCGCAACACGCTGGTGTTGTTCAGCTCGGACAACGGTCCGGCCAACGTTCCAGGCCACTCGCCCGAGTTTTTCTCCAGCGCGGGCGGCTTTCGTGGCCATAAGGGCCAGCCTTACGAAGGAGGCATCCGCGTTCCGACGATCGCCTTCTGGCCGGGGCGCATCCCCGCAGGTCGCGTTTCCAGCGAACCATGGAGCTTCGCGGATTTCCTGCCTACCGCTGCGGAGCTAGCCGGCATTGAGCCCCCGCGGGGGATTGACGGCGTCTCGATCGCCTCCACGTTGCAGGGTCAAGAGCGGCGCCGGCGGCCGGAGTATCTTTACTGGGAAGGCTTTTCGAAAAAGCGCCTCTGGCAGGCGGTGCGCTTGGGGCGATGGAAGGCTGTGCGGCACGGCGGCTTCGACGCGCCGATCGAGCTCTATGACCTGGAGGCCGATCCGGGAGAAAGCCGGAATCTGGCCGCCGCCCAGCCGCAGATCCGACGGCGCATGGAGGAAATTCTCCGCGCCGCCCGGACCGATTCGCCGGATTATCCGGTAAGCTGAGGCCGCGCGGCCTGCCCCGCTGGTAGCAGGGCGATGCTCTTCTTTTCTTTGTGCCCGTGGTTGTCCGGTGCGCAACCGCACGCCTCGGTCTCGCCAGATCCGCCGGGGCCCCGGCTGCGATCGGCAGGCGAATTGTCTGGAACCGGATCTCCTCTCAGCCGACGCTTCGAGTGGCATCCGAAGTCACTAACTTCTCCTAAGGGCCCGCTTCGTGAGTGAGTCCGGCGGACCGCCGCGCGGAGGCGGTCTGAAGTCTATTCCAACGGTGCGACATCGCCTTCGGCGCACAGTGCCGGCGATCTGTCGTTCTGCGTCCTAACCTTCGATCCATACCGGAGATGCGGAAGCGCACCAGTGCGAACACTTCCGCACGTGTGCGAGAGCATGACGGCTGCGCAACTGCCGACACTTAGTCGTGACCAGCCATTTTCTGTTGAGCTAAGGCCGGTCTGTGAGGCCCGGACTCTCACCGCCAATTACCCTGCGGATAGAAAAAGAGTCCGGTTTCCTCTTGAAACGGGTGGCGAACCGTGATAGCATGCGGCTGATAGTCACTTGCTGCCGGGTGACTATCCCCGCCCCCCGCACGGTGTAAAGTGAATATCCGTCCATAGGATGATTCCATGGCAAGGAGCATATCGTCTTGTCCCGCCCCGCCCCAGGTGAGCGGTGCGGCGGGGGATCGAATCACCCGTTCGCTGGCCGTCCGCGTGATAACCCCCATGTTCGGTGGCGGTGTACAGCCCGGCGTCAATGATCCCATCACGCTGATCCGTGTGCCTTCGATTCGAGGTCAGCTTCGGTTTTGGTGGAGGGCGACGCGCGGCGCCGCCCAACCCGACGTGAGCGCTCTACGTAAGCGGGAAGCGGAAGTTTGGGGGTCGGTGGACAATCCCAGCCCCGTGCAGATCGAGGCCCACGTCACGAATCTCGGGAGGGCGGAGGCCTGCGCTCGCGTCGAGCAGGGACGCTCGATGCCGAGATTCACGCAGGGTTATCCTTCCTACGCCCTTTTCCCATTCCAGGGTAACCCGAAGCAGGGTGAGCAGCCCGCCTCTGCCCGGCGCGATGTCGAGTTTCGGCTCGATCTCCGCTTTCCTTCGGCGTTGGAGGACGACGTTGATGCCGCCCTCTGGGCCTGGCTGAATTTCGGCGGTCTAGGGGCAAGGACGCGCCGGGGCTGCGGGGCGCTGTACTCGGCCGATTTCGCGCCGCAGAATCGTGACATCGCGGGTTGGTGGGCTTCCAACCAAAAGTATCTTGCGAGCCACCAGCGACGACCGTGGCCTACCGTTGCTCAGTTGTACTACCAGCCTAACAGTACGCGCGCTGCTATGGAGGCCTGGAACGCCCTCGTGAAGTTGTTGAGTGACTTCCGTCAAGGCCCCGGCCTCGGCCGCAGCTCCGGGCAAGGGAACCTCCCGGGGCGCTCCTATTGGCCTGAGGCTGACTCGCTGCGAATCATTACGGGCAAAGCCGAGACGCGGCACCGCGAGAGCATCACGGTGCAGAAGCCGGCCTTCCCTCGCGCAGAGCTGGGCCTGCCGATCGTCTTCCACTTCAAGGACCGCGACGATGGCCCGAACAACAGCGTGCTTTACCCATCTGGTCAGGCTCAGCGGATGGCGAGCCCGTTGATTCTGCGGCCCCTTGCGATTGGGAACGGCTCGCAGTGTGTACCGGTCGTTGTGTTGCTGAACACACCCGCCCTGAGCGGCGTGCGTGTGGAGTTCATGGAGGAAGGACTGGGCGCTTCCCAAGCCTTCGACGCCACGGCCATCCGCGATCGCCGACTGGCGAGCTACCAGAATTCCCCGCTGAAGAATAGTCAGCAGGGCTCAGCGCTGGAGGCTTTTCTCAAGTACCTATCCGGCAAAGGTTACAAGAAGGCCTGAGGATATGAGCAGCCTGATCGCCATTAGCATCGGTCCGGTTCAGAGTTTTATTGCGGCGGCGCGGCGCACGCGCGACTTATGGTTCGGCTCGCACATGCTTTCGGAAATCAGCCGCGCGGTGGCGCGAGCGGTGGAATCCGAAGGAGGCCAACTCATATTTCCCGCAGACACCAAGGCCCGCAACGTGGCCAATGTGATTCTGGCTGAGCTTCCCGATGGTTGCGCCGCGTCGGAGGTGGCGCGTGCGGGCAGGGAAGCGGCTCACCAACGCTGGCAGGCCTTCGCCGAGCAAGCCCGCAAAGCCGTGCGCGACATCATTGTCGAGACCCGCTGGAATCAGCAGGTCGGCGATGCGGTGGAGTTCTATGCGGCCTGGGTCCCGACGGGTGGCGGCGATTACGCAACCAGTCGGGCGCGCGTGATGCGCTTGCTAGCGGGCAGAAAAGCCTTACGGGATTTCAGCCCCGCTCAGGGCGAATTCGGCGTTCCCAAATCCTCGCTAGACGGCGCCCGGGAATCCGTTTGGAAAGACGATCCCGCTCGCATGAAGCTGCCGAACCATCTGGCGCGACGGTTGCGCCTTTCCGAGGGCGAGCAGTTGGACGCCATCGGCGCCACGAAGCGATTGGCGGGTGGTCAGAGAGCTGTCCCTTCAGTGGCGCGCATCGCGGCGGACCCATGGCTCCGCGGAGCTGCACGCGCCCACCCGAATTTGTTTCAGCAATTTCTGGACGAGTGTCGGCGGTTGGAAAGCGAGGACCTCCTCAGCTCGGCCGACTGGCCGCAGTTCCGCGTTTTCCCCTTCGAGGGAACGGCCGTCTATCGCAGCCGCTACGCCGCCTGGGCCGCGGAGTGCGGAGTAGAACGCAGAACCTTCGAAACGCTGTCGGCGATCGTCAGACGGCTCGAAGAGACGCCCTTGGGCGAGCCCTCCCCTTACCTGGCGATCCTGGCGGCCGACGGCGATCGCATGGGTAAAACCATCGCCGGCCTTCGGTCCCCTGACGAGCACCGCAAACTCTCTTCGGCGCTGGCCGTCTTCGCTGACGACGCCGGCAAGATCGTCAGCGATCAGTACGGCGGATGGCTCGTGTACTCAGGGGGCGACGACGTGCTGGCTTTCCTGCCCCTAGATCGCGCGCTGGAGGCTGCGCGCGCCCTGCATGACGGTTTCGCAAAGTGCGTCCGAGACCTCGGTCTTGGCCGGTTCGAGCCACCTACGCTCTCGGCGGGGATCGCCGTGGCTCACTTCTTGGAGCCCTTGGAAGACTTACTGAGTTATGCACGCCAGGCGGAGCGTGCGGCCAAGGACGCCACTCCCGGTGAGCCGGGAACGGAGCGCAACGGGCTGGCCATCCATTACCACCCGAGGGGCGGAGTGGCGTTGATGGTGCGAGCGCGCTGGGAGGATGATCTCGACAAAGAAATCGCACAGCTCGCCGACTTACACGAGCGGAACCTGATTTCCGACAAAGCCGGTTACGATCTGCGCGAACTGGCGCGCGAATACGGGGCCTGGAAATCGGGTCCCGAGCTGCTGGCCGAGGCGGTCCGCGCCGATGCGCGACGGCTGTTGAGTCGGAAGCGTGGCGCGGCGGGACCACAGTCGCCGGAGTTCCTGTTACAGCGCGTTGAGTGCGCTGAGTCAGCTCGCGAAGTTCGCAAGCTCGCAGAGCGCCTCGTTTTGGCCCGTGTTTTTGCGAACGCTATCCGGCAGGCCCGCGGAGGTGGAAGGTGATCTGTTTTCTAGAAGGCATCCCTCTGGGTCCGCTCGTCGCGCGGGACGGTCGTCCTTTCGGTTTCGGTCAGGCACACCGCATGCGCCCCACGGAATGGTTCCTTCCGAGCGTGATAGCCGGCTCGTTGCGAACCTTGATCGGCAAGCTCTGTGGAATGACTTTCACGGCTCAGGACGCCGCGAAGCTTCGAGCGCTGGAAGTCTCCGGTCCGCTGCTGAAGTACAGGGGCGAGCTCTACCTGCCCGCGCCATCCGACTTCCTGTTGCGCGACGGCGCGGACCGCTGCGGTTACGCGTTGCGGCCGAGCAAACTGCAACAGGCAGAGGGGTGCGACTTGCCGCGCCCGGGTTTGCTACCGGTGATGTTGCCCGAGGAAGTCAAGGAGGATTTCAAACCGGTCAGCGCGCCGCAATTCTGGTCTACCGCCCGCATCGCTGAATGGCTGGCAGACGCCAATGGGGATAGCTTCCGAGCGCCGGCCCCCGATCAGTGCGAGGGCGGCTTCTTGCCCGGGCCTAAACGTGACGAACGCACGCACGTCTCGATTGATCCGGTCAGCGGTGCGGCCTCCGAACACCTCCTGTTCGTCACCGTGGGCCTGGTCTTGCCCGAGGGAGCGGCACTCGCTGTGCGCGTACGAGCTGACGAGGAGATTTCCCCGACCCTGGCGCAGCTCAACGCCCTGCACCCCACCGGCGGCGAGCGACGCCTGGCGCGGTGGAGGATTCAGCCCGGCGATGCCCGGCTTTGGCAGGTTCCCAGCGTGCTGTGCGAGCCCTTGAAATCGGCACGGTTTGTGCGCATGATCCTGGTCACTCCCGCCTTGTTCGCAAGCGGGTGGCTGCCGGGGTGGCTGGGCGAAAACCTGGTTGGATCCCCGCCGGGTTGCCAGATCAAGTTGCGTTTGGTAGGCGCCATAGTTGGGCGCTGGCAGCCGGTTTCGGGTTGGAGTCTGGAAGCCGGGCGGCGGGGTCCGAAGCCGGTCCGGCGAATGGCGCCTGCTGGGAGCACATATTTCTTCGAAGTTCTCGAAGGCGATCCTGCCGAATTGCCCGGCTTCTGGCTGGAGTCGGTTTCTGACTTCGAGGATGACGGACAGGATCGCAAGGACGGTTTCGGCCTCGCCGTTTGGGGCATATGGGGAGGTTTGTGATGCAGCAGTCGAATTCGAAGAGTCCTACTAAGCTGTACTGGTTGCATGCCCTCACGCCGCTCCACGTGGGCACGGGAGTGGGCGTTGGGTTCATAGACCTGCCGATCCAGCGTGAGAAGGCGACTGGATGGCCGATCGTGCCCGGCAGCGCCGTCAAGGGTGTGCTTGCCGACCACTTCGGGGCTTCCCCCGAGGCCCGCAAGAAGAACGATGAAACGGGTCGTCATCTGCGAGCGGCTTTCGGGATTGCGGACAGCGAACAAGAGGCAGGCTCGAACTCCGGCAGTCTTGTGTTTACCGACGCACGACTCGTCTGCTTACCAGTCCGCAGCCTTTACGGGACCTTCGCCTGGGTAAGTTGCCCCTTGGCGCTTTCGCGTTTGAGTCGCGACGCGGAGGTGACGAAAACGTCGCTCGGGCCGGCGCTCACCGTCGCCGACGGCTCCGCGGCAATCCCCGCTGAAGTGGGTTCCGCACTAATCGCCCGCCGTGCACCGGCAGCCCAGCGAGCTCCCGCTCAGAAGTCCGCGCAGGGCGCTCAGTCCGACGAGCTTCTGTTCCTCGGGGATCTCGACCTGAAGATCACCCGTTCCCAAGAGGCCCAAGAATGGGCGAAAAAGCTTGCCGCCATGGTCTTTCCGGGCCAGCAGGATTGGCAAACGATCTTTCAACAGCGCTTTGTCGTGGTGAGCGACGACACCTTCAATTTCTTCTGTGAGACGGCGACCGAAGTTACCGCCAGAGTGCGTCTCGACGACCAGCGAAAGACCGTGCAGCGGGGCGCGCTGTGGTACGAAGAGTATTTGCCGGCGGAGGCTGTTCTTTGCGGATTGGTGTGGTGCGACCGTGTTTACGGTGATGCCGGCATCTCCGGCCAAAATCTCCTGGAGGAATACTGCGCCAAGCCGCTCACCCTGCAAATCGGCGGTAAAGCCACAGTCGGTCGGGGACGCGTGCGCTGCCTGTTCGGAGGGAATCATGCCTGAGACTGACGTCATCCGAACGCGCGAACAGCAGCGCGCCGAGGGAGCCTTCCGCCGAGTCCGGGATGTGAGTCAGGAGAGCTGGGCGAAAGAATACGGGCGCTTGTGCTTGCGATTGCCGGCGTTGATTCAGCAATGCGGCCTCTGTCAGGCGCTCACGTTTTACGAAGCCAAGGGAGCTGCGGTTGAAGACGGCAAGTTGAAGCACCCCGAATTCTATCGGCTGCTCGACGATTTGGCTAAGGTCTCCGGGTTGGCGGACGGACGCCAGACGCTGCTGGACCGCGTTCGCGCAGCCGACATTCTCCAATACCAGTGGATGACCCGCGAGCTGCTGCGTTGTGCCGTCTGGTTCAAGCGTTATGCGGAGGCCTACCTGAAGGTTCAATCCGGAGAGGAGGACTGATGGGCCCCATACAAGCGTGTCGTAGCGCTCTGTTGCACGCGCCCGAGTCAGCAGCCCCACCCTCGCATGCGGGCCTGTTATTGAGTTGCTATCTTCAGACCACGAACGACAACGGAGAGGGTAAACGAGACCTGCTGGAGAGAGCTCAAAAGGCGGCCCGTCAGGCCGCTGCCCTGTACGAAAAGGCCTTCGCGCGCTGGAAGCAGGCCACGGCCTCGGCGCTAAGCCGCGAGCTGCGTGTGCGCGGCAGGCTCATCGTGGGCCTGGGCTCGGAGAATGTGCTGGAGACCGGTATCACCCTGCACCACACTTACGGGACACCCCTCATCCCCGGTTCCGCCTTGAAGGGACTCGCCGCGCACTATTGTGATCGCGTCTGGGGTCGGCAGGATCCGGAGTACCGTCGAGAGGTGGAGGAGACTTTACCTGACGGTAAGACGGTCAGGCGCCCCGGCCGTCATTTCCTGGAGTTGTTCGGAGTAACCGAAGATGCCGGGCACATCGTATTTCACGATGCATGGATTCTGCCCGAGTCTCTGAAGCAAACGCACGGGGGCTTGGTTCTTGACGTGATGACGCCGCACCACGGCTCCTACTATATGGCCGAGCCCGACGACTGCCGCGCTGCGCCCACGGACTTCGATGATCCCAACCCGGTTCCGTTTCTTTCCGTGACAGGCCGTTTCCGTTTCGCCGTAGAGTGCGACGTCCCCGGCGAGGACGGCCGGAATTGGGAGGGGCTGGCGATGAATTTGCTCGAGCAGGCCCTGGACGCCTGGGGCGCTGGTGGCAAGACCAACGCCGGCTACGGGCGCTTTTCCAAATAGCGCACGGCTCCAATTTGCGGCATCAGCTTGCGTTTGGTCTGGGGACGCCGCAGCGCGCGAACATATCCTCGTTCCCGCGCATGACCCGGACGCCGGGCGCCGGCTTTCGGAACCTGCTGTGGCGTGTGGCCCTGGTCTCCAGTTCTGCGCCACTGCTTGCCTGGGTACGGGGTAAACTAGACTGACGATGCACCCATCCGGTGACGCTCATGTCTTGCTCACGGTCCTGGGCATCAAGGCGCAAGAAGCCGAATACGCTCTGGGGGAGCGCAGGTTTCGAGCCAAGCTTGCCCCGATCGCCCTCTACGAACTGCTAACTCCCGAGGAGAGACCTTCCGTCGTTCTCGCACTGTGCACTCCGCAGGCTGACGCACAGACCTGGCCGATTCTCGAGGCTGAGCTAGCCGGTCGAGTGTCCTTAGAAAAAGTCCAGGTGAGCGACGGAGCGACTCAAGGCGATATGGAGGCGTTTCTGCGTGCCATCGTGGAGGCCGCCTCAAAGTTTCAAGGGGCCAAGCTCACCGTGGATGTCACTCACGGATTCCGGCATTTCTCGTTCCTGATGTACGTGGCCGCACTGTACCTGGCGGCTCTGAAGACGGTCCGCATTCATCGCGCAGTGTATGGGTTGCTCCAGCAAACCGAGGGCCCCAGCCCGTTTCTGGACCTCGCGCCGCTGTTGGAATTCCCGCTGTGGGTGCACGCCATTCAGGTCCTCGGCGAGACGGGGAGCGCTGTGCCGATCGCCAACTTGATGGAATCCCGATGCTCGCCGAAGAGCGAAGAAGCGCAAGCCATCGTTGCCGGCTTACACGAGGTCTCGCACGCTTACACCTCAGGCCTGCCGCTCGAACTGGGATTCGCGGCGCACACCTTGCAAGCGCGAGAGGCTGCGATTGCGCGTCTGCTCGAGCAAGACTGCCGTCTACCTCTGGCCGGTGCGCTGACTCAACAGTTGTTGGACCCGCTCCGCCGCTTTGCGCTGGCGCCTGGCCCCAATTCCCGCAACCCGAAACGCGGACTGAATCTAGACGAAGCGGAGTTGCGGCGCCAGGCGCGCCTGGTGGACGAGCTGCTCGAGCGCGGAAACCTGGCTGTGGCGCTGGGATTGATGCTCGAGTGGATCCTCTCGTGGCTGATTCTGCGGAGCGACGATGCCCATCTTCGCGAGCACTGGTTGAATTACCATGCCGCGCGCAAGCAGATCGTCGAAGCAATTGAGGGAAGCGAGACGTCAAGCGATGAGGCGCCGGCGCAGGTCCGGAAGGCCTCCGATGTGCCCGCGCAGTTGAAACAACGCATCCGGTTGGTCTTGCAAGAAGAGGCGATCCCTTGGAAGAAGTTGAAAGAACTGCGCAATACCTATCACCATCACGGTATGCGCGAGGAGAACCTGTCGCTGGGGGATGCGAAGACTCGAGAGCAACTCCAAGAGGTGCGAACTTCCTGGAAGAAGCTGCGCAGCGAACTCGATTCCGAAAGCGCTGGGTGAACGACTCGCAGCGCTCTCTGTGATTCCGCGGGAACGCCCCCGACCCGGGAGTGCGCGGGGGAATTCGGTGCAGAGGACTGGTCCCAATCATGCCTCGCATTCTTCGTAACTTAACTTTGCACCGTCAGGGCGACAAGGAAATGGCGCTGGCGGCGCGCTATGGATTTCGACTTCTCCAGGAGCCCGAGGGGGTCAACGTGGATCCCGGCCCCGAGGGTCTGGTTCGTGCCGGCCGGGAGCTGGCGGAAAAACTCCGCGCCTGCCGGGAGCGCGGCGAGGCCGTGTTGGTCGGCGGCCATACCGGCGTCTGGTTGCATGCGGTGGCTCACCTGCTCCTGGCCCGGGAGCCTCTGCCGGCGCTTTATTACTTCGACACGCGCCGCACGCGCGACGACGCGGGGCGTTTCGTCTTCGAAGCGGACGGGCTGGTGGGGATTCCCATCGAGGGTCATCCCGAGTGAAGGAGCGTTCCGCCGGTTTCATTGCGTCCACCACAAACAAGGTGCACGGGCCGGGACGTCCGCGTTTCCGGTGCTTGGAAATATGCGCCACGATCGAACGGCAGGCCCAGAGGGCAAGCGTCGAACATCCGCAGGGTCCTCTGGGACCCGTCCACCCGCGCTTCGGCGCTTGGCGCAACAGGTACGGGGGGACCGGCATGAAGCACCGTTAGAGCGCCTGGGGAGAGCTGCGGCCGTGCAACGGTGTTTCTTTTCGCGAGGAAAATTTGCGCCGTGAGAAATACGTACTTGATCAGCCTCTCGCTTGGCGCTACGTTCGCGGAATGCTGACCTGGATCGGCGCGCGCATCGTGCGGGAGGGGCCGAGCAGGTGGAGGGACAGGCGGCTGCGGATACGGCGGATGATCGATCATCGTGTAAAATGTCTCCGTGGATTTCACCCGCGCACTCACACGACGTTCATTGAAGAACCTGACCGGCCTTCTGTTGCCGGCCTTTGCCCCATCGCTCACTACCGCCTCACAGCCGAGCATCCGCGGCGAACGGCTGCGCCTGGCGTTGGCGTCATACTCAACGAGCCGGCTTACTGTCGAGCAGACCATTGCCATCTGTAAGCGATCCGCCATCCGTTACATCACCCTGAAGTCCGCACACTTGTCCTTGCAGAGCACGCGCGAGCAACGGCGCGAAATGCGCGCGAGGTTCGCCGACGCAGGCATCGAGGTGGTTGGATGTGGCGTGATCTACCTCGACGACGAACAGCAAGCCAGGCATGCCTTTCAGTATGTTCAGGACCTGGGAGCGAAGATTGCAGTCGTGGGCGTCCGCGCAAGCATGGTCCGGCCGCTCGAGAAGGTCTTGCGCGACTTTGACCTGCTCGCGGCGATCCACAATCACGGCCCGGGAGACGACCGCGGCGCGACGTCCGCACTGGAAGTTTGGCGATGGGTTCAGGGTGCCGACAGGAAGGTCGGCATATGCATGGACGTCGGACATACCTTCCGCTGCGGGCATGATCCCGTCCTGGTCGCCGAGAAGTGCGCCGAACGGCTGTACGACATCCACATGAAGGACTTGAGCGCTCAAGATAAGGCGGTCCCCGTAGGACAAGGAGTCATTGACATTGTCCGCCTGCTAAAGACGCTGGTTCGGTTGAAGTACCGGTATCACGTCAGCCTGGAGTACGAGACGGACCGCGACAATCCGGCGGCTGGGATTGCGGAATCGTTCGGCTTCCAGCGCGGGGTTCTGGCAGCACTGGAAAGCGGCCTGGGGTAGTGGGATGCTAAGTCGTGCGTGGCTGCTGCCGGTCGTCATTATGCTGCCGGCGGCTCGTGGTGAGATTCTTTCCAACCACGACTTGCGAGTGATCAACCGCGTCGTACAGGACGGCGACAATGTGGTCTTCGCTGTCAAGGACTTTCGTCTGGAAGGTTTCGTGGATGAGGTGGACGCCTTCTACCGATTGCCTTCCGTCCGGCGGGTAGCCCGACAGGCGAGCATCCGCGTGACGGCGCCGCGCGCCGGGCGCTTTTATCCTTGCGTGGTGGTTTATGACGCCTCCGGGCGGGAGCGGTTCGCCATCTACGTTTCGGGCCGTTTGCTGGGGGAGGCGACGGCCGATTGGGATAACTTGCGCCAGCGCTTGTTTTTCTCCGCCGAGCCTGTTGAACTGCGCGGCGGCGAAGAGGTGGAGGTGCGGGCGGTCGGCGACAGCGGCCATCACAGAGTGGAGAACGTATTGTTGCTGAGGCAACGACCCGAGGCTCAGGACTTCTCCTATGAATTCCGTGATGTGAGATGGCATGCGAACACGCTTACCTGGCGCACGAACTGGGCCACGGCGTGTGTGCTGGAGTTCGACGGGCGGCGAATCCGCGAATCCAGCGCACAAAACAATCACCGGGTGATTGTGGAGGACGTGAAGCCGGGGCGTGAGTACCGCTACCGGATCACGGCGCCGCGCTTTGACGGTAAGATGGCGAGCACGGGATGGCGCACGCTTCGGATCGCTCCTGAGACCACGGCGCCGCGAGGGGGTCAGAGGGGATGGGTTCCGCTGAAGGTGGAATTGCCGGGCAGGCCGGTCACCGCCGGAGTACCGTTTCCTAAAGGGGCGCTCGCCTCCGACGCCCACCTTCGGCTGTTGGATCTCGGCGGGCGGGAGATCGCGTTGCAGACACGAACGCTGGCGCGTTGGGAGGACGGCAGCGTCAAGTGGGTGCTGTTGGATTTCAAGACTCGCAAGAGTGATGCTACGGTCCGCCTGGAGTACGGACCGGATGTTGTGCGGCGCTCGGCGGAGCAGCAGGTGAGCGTTATGAATGATCACCACGGGGTCACGGTGGATGCGGGAGCCGTGGCGTTCCGCATTGACGGCAGGCGCTTCGGCTTTCTTGAGTGGATCCGCGCGGGCGGGGCGCGCCTGAGCTCCCCAGTCGGGCGGAGCGCATTCTATCTGACCGATGCGGCCGGGACGGTCTACGACTCGCTCGGCCCGCCCGAGGAGATCGTGATCGAGGATCGCGGACCGGTACGAGCTGCCGTCCGCGTGAGCGGCAGGCACCGCTCCGCCCAGGGCCGCGCCTTGTTCCGGTATGTGGTGCGCTTCCACGTCTGGGCGGGCGAACCCGTGATCCGGGTGCAGCACACGTTCGAGAATGATTCGCTCGCCGAGGAGTTCTGCGAGATCCAGAGCCTGGTTCTGCGCCTGCCGCTTGTCGGCGTCAGCCGTCGAACGGAAGAGGTGCGCGTGCGGCGCGATACGGAGAGGAAGGCCGGCGTCGTCCGATGGCAGGACGGCGACCGGACGGTGACGCTGGCGGTGCGTGATTTTTGGCAGAACTATCCGAAGGACCTGGCGGCGAGAGAGAACGGGCTGGAGCTGGCGATATGTCCGCGGCTCATGCCCGAGGAATATGCGTCTGCGCGAGGGACTGTGGACGAGCACAGGCTGTTCTTCTTCCTGCGCCGCGGCAAATACCGATTTCGCCAGGGTATGTCGAAGACGCACGAGTTCTGGATCGCCCTCGGCGAACAGGAACCGGAGCTGGTCCCCTCGATGGCAGCGGCGCCGGCGGCTTGGTACGCCGAATCGAAAGCCATGGGACGACTGGCGCCGCCCACGGGGAAGGGGTACGCAGCGCGCTATGACGCCGCCTTCGAGCGTGCTTTCCGCGCTTATCTTGAGCGCAGGGAGACCGATCACGCCTATGGTATGCTGAACTTCGGCGATTGGTGGGGCGAGCGCGAGGTCAACTGGGGTAACTGCGAGTACGATACCCAGCACAGCCTGTTTCTGCAATTTCTCCGCACCGGCGACTGGCGCTACTTCCGGGTAGGTGAGCAGGCGGAATGGCACAACCGCGACGTTGACGTTGCGCATCACCACGCGAATCCGTTGCGCCGCGGCGGCGTGTGGGAGCACAAGGTCGGCCATACGGGCGGGTATTTTCCCGGGCATCGCATAGCCGAAATGGCCGAGGATGGCGACATGACCGCGTCGCACACCTTTGTGGAAGGACACTTCGATTACTACTTCCTGACAGGGGACTCGCGTTCGTTGGATACGGCGCGCCGGCTGGCCGATCTCTACTGCGGGCCGCTCGGCCGAAACTTCGAGCTCATCTCAGCGCGGCACGGAGGCTGGCTCATGACGCTGGCGATGGCTGCTTACAATGCCACGGCGGATCCGTACTACCTCAACTTCGCCCACATCATTTTCGAGAGAGTCCTCGAACTCAACACCCCGGACGGGGGCTGGAGTCGGAAGCTCACGCGCTACCACTGCAATTGCCTGCCGCGCCACATCGGCGAAGCAGGGTTCATGGTGGGCGTGTTGACTTCAGGGCTGCTGAGGTACTACGAGGCCGTAGGCGACGAGCGGGCGGCGGAGGCGGTAATCAGGGCCGCCAGATTCGTGGTGGAAGATATGTGGATGCCCGAACAGCAGGCTTTCCGGTACACGTCCTGCCCGCGCACAGGGCCATCGAGCGCCTCCGGGTTGCTGTTGCTCGAAGCGCTGGCCTTCGCTTCCGCACGGACTTCGGATCCGAGACTTGCCGAGCCGCTCCGGCTGAGCATCGAGAGAGGGCTGCGGCTGCTGGACGGCGGCGTTGGATTCGGGAAGATCTTCTCTCAGGCGACCCGGCAGATGCCTCGCGTGGTGGATGTCGAGATCCCGCGCCCTTCCGATGGTCTCGCGCCAAATTGAGCCAGAACCGCCCACGCCACGATGGCGGAACCGGGCCCGCGATCCGCTTCAGACGATTTCTTCCCGCACCGGATCCCAGCGCACCCGCCGCTCGCGCCGGTAGGCCTCCACCGACATGCAGATCGTAGCCGCCTCCTCGAAAGCCCGATCCACGCCGCAGCGCGGCTCCTGGCGAGTCCGGACGCACTCGAAGAAATTCTCCATGTGACTGCTGACTTCCAGCTCGCCTTTCTTGAAAGAGTACTCCGGCGGAACCGGCATCTCCCAGGGCTGGAGCCCGGCTTTTTCGGCCAGCTTGCGTGCTTCAGCCAGCCGCTCCTTGAACTCCGGCTTCCACTCCGCGGCGTACGTGCGGCAGAACTGCGGCGACACTTCCAGGGTCTTGTCGCGGCCCAGATACTGCGCCACTTCGCCCACATGCCGGTTGTGGAAACAGCAGGCGAAGGTAATGGCCAGTTCCCGCTTGGGATAATCGAATAGCACGTGCCACATGTCGGGCACGTCACGTCCGTCGTGCCAGAAATACAAGTTACCCTGGGTGACGCAGCTTTCCGGAATGCCCATGCCGACCACCATGTTGACCGAATCCCACAGATGGCTCATCAGGTCGCCGGCAATCCCGGTGGAGTATTCCCACCAACAGCGCCACTTGAAGAAACGCTCGACATCGAAGGGACGCTTGGTGGCGTTGGCCACGAAGCGTTCCCAATCAATCGTGTCCGGGCCGGCATCCTTGGGCGGCTGCTGGATGTTATAGGCAGTGTAAAACTGCCACTCCGGCCAGGGGTTCGTTCGGTCAATATAAGTGCGAATCAGCGGAACCTTACCGAGCTCCCCGGACTGATAAATCTGCCGCGCACGATGAAACGTCGGCAGGCTGTTGTACTGGTGGCCCAGTTGCATGACGACCTTGTTGTCCTTGACCGCCTTGCGCATGCGTTTGGCGTCCTCCAGCTTGGTGCACCAGCCTTTCTCGACATAGATGTCTTTCTTGGCCTGGGCGGCGGCAATCACTTGCGGCGCGTGCCAGAAGTCCGGCGTGGCGATGATGACCACGTCCACCTCGCGGTCGGCGGCCGCTTCTTCCCAAACCTTTGTCAGGCGGACTTGCTGGTTGGTGGTGAATTCCTTGGCGCGCTTGAGGTTGCCGTCGTAAAGATCGCAAATCACGCGAATCTCGGTGTTCGGCACGCGCTGCGCCTCGCGGAGCAGTTGGAAGCCCCGGGTGCCGACGCCGATGACGGCCACGCCCAGGCGCTCGTTAGCCCCTCGCTGAGCGAGCAGCGCCGGAGCCGACGCTAGCCCGGTCGTAGCTTTCAAAAATGTTCGTCTGCCGACATTCTGGTTCCGCATTATGATCCCTCCGTTGCGCTCTGATGATACTACACGGCGAGCCTGCTAATCTGGGGCTATGAGAGTGGTCTTTTGGGGCGCTGTGCAGACGGTCACCGGTTCGATGCACGAGGTGCGTGTCAACGGCCGGCGTTATTTATTGGATTGCGGGCTTTATCAGGGACGCCGCGCCGAGGCCCGTGAACGCAATACGAACTTCCCCTTCCGTCCGGATAGCGTCGAGGCGGTAATCCTCTCGCACGCCCACATAGATCACAGCGGGAACCTGCCCACCCTTGTCCGGCAGGGTTTCTGCGGCGCGATTCACGCCACGGAGGCTACGGCGGACCTTTGCGCGCCTATGTTGCGCGACTCGGCGCACTTACAGGAGAAGGACGCTGAGTACTTGAACAAGCGCGCGCTACGGAGGCACGCCCTGGATCCGAGGACCCCTGTTCAACGAATCGATCCCCTTTACCGTCAGGAAGACGCCGAGGCCGTCTTGCCGCTTTTTCGACCGGCCCCGTTGCGGCAAAGCGTGACCTTACATGACGGCCTGAGTTGGGAAGCCTACGACGCGGGCCACATCCTCGGTTCGGCGGCCATCCTGTTGACCTGGCGCACCCACGGCAGGCAAATTCGGCTGGTCTTCTCCGGCGATGTGGGCCGCGTGCGGCTGCCCATCACGCGCGATCCCGAGCCATTGCTGCCGGCCGACTACTTGATTTTGGAGAGCACCTATGGCGCGCGGCTGCACAAGCCTGCGGAAGCCGTGGCCGACAAGCTGGCCAACGTCGTCAACCGTACGTGCGCTCGCGGCGGCAAGATCATCGTGCCCGCTTTCGCCGTCGGGCGTGCGCAGCAGTTGATCCTCCTGCTGCACGAGCTGTCGGATCAGGGCCGCATTCCTTCGATCCCCATTTTTGTGGACAGCCCGCTGGCGGTCGAAATCACGGAGGTCTTTCGCAAGCATCAGGAACTTTACGACGCCGAGACCCGCCGCTACGTCGAGCACGGCCAGGATCCGTTTGCGTTCCCCCGCCTCAAGCTCATCAAAGACGTGGCGGAGTCCAAGGCTTTGAACGACTTGCGCGGCCCGTTTGTGGTGATTTCGGCTTCCGGCATGTGCGAGGCGGGCCGCATCCTGCACCACTTGAAGAACAACATCCAGGACCCGCGAAACACCGTGCTGATCACCGGCTTCCAGGCGGCCAACACGCTGGGCCGCAAGCTGGTGGATAAGATGCCGGAAGTGCCGATTTTCGGGGAGCCGCTGCGCCTGCGCGCTGAGGTCGAGACCCTCAACGAGCTCAGCGCGCATGCCGACCAGCAGGAACTCCTGGCCTGGATGAAGCCCATGGTTGGGATGTTGAAGCGCGTCTTCCTCGTGCACGGCGAACCGGCGCAGTCGCAAGCTCTGGCGCGGGCGATCGCGGAGCGCTACGGATTAGAAGCCGTGGTCCCCGACCGAAGCCAAAGCTTCGATCTGGTTTGAATCGGACCTTAGAACCAAGCTCCCAGTACCCCTCGGCGCAAAAGCCTCTTTACCGCATCCGGCGTTTGCCCTATGTTGGAGTCAGGCGTTTATGCTTCTGCTACTCCAATTCGCCTGCCTTCAATTGCTGGACATGCTCAGCACTCTGGCGTTTCTGAACTTCGGCGTCCAGGAAGCGAATCCCCTGGTGCGCGCGGTCATGGGGACCTGTGGGTCGGCTTTGGCCGGGTTGGTATTGGTGAAAGGGCTGGCTGTGTTGCTGGGCGTGTATTGCTGGCGCAGTGGGCGACTGCGGTTGCTGGCGCGCGCTAACGCCTTTTTCGCCGCGCTGGTGGGTTGGAATCTGCTGGCCCTGTTGCTGGGCGCCGCCCATTGAACCGCGGATTTCGATACAATTGGCGGGTTTGGAGGAATTTTTATGAAGACCTTGCCAATTATGTCAACCCTCACCCTGGCGGCAGCTCTGTGGGCGCAGCCGCCGGCGCCGACCGGCCTCCGCACCGAGTATCTGGTCAACCCCGAAGTCGTGGACATCGCACGACCGCGCTTCTCCTGGGTGCTCGAACACCCCGAGCGCGGCCAGAAACAAACCGCCTGGCAGATCCTGGTCTCGACCCGGCCGGAAGTGAACACCGGCGACGTCTGGGATAGCGGCCGGGTGGAGGGTTCGCAGTCCACCCACGTGGTTTACGGCGGCAAACCGCTGGAAAGCGGCCGCACCTACTACTGGAAGGTCCGCTGGTGGGACTCCAAAGGCGCAGCCAGCGCCTTCAGCCGGCCCGCGCACTTCTCGATGGGGTTGCTGAACCCAGCGGACTGGAAGGGCAAGTGGATCGGCGGCGCCAATCAGCTTCGCAAGGAGTTCAACTTGCCCGCCCGTCCGGTGCGCGCGCGGGCTTTCGTTTCGGGCTTGGGCTATTACGAGCTGCGGATCAACGGGCGCAAGGTGGGCGATCACGTGCTGGATCCCGGCTGGACGACGTACGAGAAGCGCGTGCTCTACACCGCCTATGACGTCACGAACTTGCTCCAGCAGGGCGCCAACGCGGTCGGTCTTATCCTGGGCCAGGGATGGTATGGGTCGCGCGCCGCTCTGCTGCAATTGAATATCGAAATGGAAGGCGGACAGCGCGCGGAAGTCGTGACCGATGCGAGCTGGAAGGTGCGGCAGGGGCCTATCCTGGCCGACAGCATCTACGATGGCGAAACCTACGATGCCCGTCAGGAAACGCCGGGTTGGGACCGTCCCGGATTCGCCGATGTCGGCTGGCAGGCGGCTACGCTGGTGGATCCGCCCAAGGGCGTCTTGTCGGCGCAAATGATGCCGCCCATCCGGGTCACGGACACCATCATCCCCTTGAAGATGACCAATCCGCGACCGGGCGTCTATGTTTTCGACATGGGCCAGAACTTTGCGGGTTGGTGTCAACTGCGCGTGCGAGGACCCCGAGGGACAACGGTCCGCTTGCGCCACGCAGAACTCATCTACGACGATGGCATGCTCAACGTCGAGAACCTCCGCCGGGCTCGGGCTACGGACGTCTATATTCTGCGCGGCGACGGCGAGGAGGAGGTCTGGGAGCCGCGCTTTACCTATCACGGCTTCCGGTACGTCGAGGTGACAGGTTACCCGGGCACGCCCCGCCTGGACTCCATACGGGGTCGCGTGGTGCACACCGACGTGAAGCCGCACGGCAACTTCGCCGCGTCCAAGCCCATTCTCAACCAAATTCAACGCATCATCCTGTGGGGCATCCGCAGCAACTTACACAGCGTGCCTACGGATTGCAACCAGCGTGACGAGCGCATGGGCTGGATGGCCGACGCTCATCTATATACCGAGAGCACGCTGTGGAACTACGATTCAGCCGCCTTCTTCGCGAACTTCCTGCGCAACATCCGCGATATTCAGGGCAGCGACGGGAGTCTTACCGACACCGTCCCTCATAAGTACGGCCGTCGGCCGGCCGACCCGGCCTGGGGCGCGGCTTATCCCTTGATTACCTGGTATCTTTACCTCTATCACGGCGACTGCCGCATTTTGGAAGAACATTTTGACGGAATCAAGGCATGGACCGAATTTCAGCGGTCCAAAGCTCCGGACGGCATTCTCAGTTATAGCTACTATGGCGACTGGGTGCCGGTCGAGAGGACCCCGGGAGAGCTCGTCTCGACCTTCTATTACTACTACAGCGCGCATCTTACGGCGCGAATCGCGGAGATCCTGGGACGCAAAGAGGATGCCGCTGCTTACGCTAAATTGTGCGAACAAATCCGCGAGGCGTTCAATAAGAAGTTCCGGAACCCGGATAACACCTACGCCAACGCCACCCAGACGGCGCTGACTCTGCCTCTCTATCTGGATCTGGCGCCGAAAGAAATCCAGGGCTCGGTGTTTTCCCGTTTGCGCGATGATATCGTGTACTTCAAGAACACCCATCTGACCACCGGGATCATCGGGACCAAATACATCATGGAGTTGCTGACGCGCCGCGGCCAGACTGCTCTGGCGTATGAGCTGGCCACGCAGACGAGCTACCCCAGTTGGGGCTACATGATCGAAAACGGCGCCACTACGCTGTGGGAGCTCTGGCAGAACAAGACGGGCCCGGCCATGAACTCGCACAATCACCCCATGTTCGGCAGCGTGGGGGCCTGGTTTTATCGGGCTCTGGCGGGCATCGAGCTGGATTCCGAACGCCCCGGTTTCGAGCGCATTCGCATCGTCCCGGGCGCCGTGCGCGACCTGGTTTGGGCCTCGGGGGACATGCAGACGCTGCGCGGTCAGGTGCTGAGCCGCTGGAGTCGAACGCCTGAAGGTATCCGGTTGGAAGCCGTGGTCCCCGTGGGCAGCAGCGCAGAAATCCGCCTGCCAAAATTCAACTGGCGCGAGATCGAGGTGAGCGAATCCGGACGCACGGTTTGGAAGGGCGACCAGTTCGTCTCGGGCGCGCCGGGCGTCAACCGCGCTCAGCAGACTCGGGACGAGATCGTTTTCGAAGTCGGCTCGGGCCGCTACGATTTCCAGTTAAAAGGGCGGTGACCGCTGCCCGGCGGACTAGCAGCCGCCGGATTGCGGGAGGTCGGATTTCCGGGGCAGCGTCAGCCGTGCTGTCCCTCACGGCCTCGAGTGGCGACGGACGGCCGGGGCTTGCCATGATAACAAGCGAGGAGAAGAAGGCATGAACCGGAGAGCGTTTCTGGTAGCCACGGCAGCCGCGCCGATCCTTGGCGCTAACGAGCGAATCAATGTTGCCGTCGTGGGCGTGCGCGGGCGCGGCCGCGACCACATCACGATTTTTGGAACGCGGCCCAACGCGCGGGTCATCGCGGTGTGCGACGTTGATGCCGCGCAGTCCGAACGGGCTGTGGCGCTGACGGAGAAGGTCCAGGGCGCGAAGCCCAGAGTGTACCAGGATTACCGAAAGCTGCTCGAAGACCGCGAAGTGGATGCGGTCTCCATCGCCACCTGCAATCACTGGCACGCACTGCAAACCATCTGGGCCTGCCAGGCGGGCAAGGACGTCTATGTGGAGAAACCGGCCAGTCACAACGTCTTCGAAGGCCGCAAGATGGTGGAAGCGGCGCGCAAGTACGGGCGCATCGTGCAGGTGGGCATGCAGAGTCGCGGCATCGCCCACAAGCGCCGCGCCATCGAGCTGCTCCGGCAAGGCGCGATCGGCAAGGTCTATATGGCCAGGGGCCTGTGTTTCAAGCGGCGCCGCTCGATCGGCAGGCAGCCCGACGGTCCGGTTCCGCCGGGTGTGAATTACGACTTATGGCTCGGTCCGGCGCCGTGGCGCCCGTTCAATCCTAACCGCTTCCACTACAACTGGCATTGGTTTTGGGACACCGGCAACGGCGACATCGGCAACCAGGGAGTGCACGAGATGGATATTGCCCGCTGGGGATTGGGCAAGACGACATTGCCCGATGTGGTCCACTCGACCGGCGGCAAGTACATCTACGACGACGATCAGGAGACGCCCAACACGCAGATCGCGGAATTCGACTACGGCGATTGCCTTCTGGTGTTCGAGGTTCGCGGGTTGCTCACCACCGGGGAGGCCGGCATCATCCGCGATGGCCAGAACTACATCGGCAACATTTTCTTCGGCAGCGAGGGCGTGATGTCAGTGGATCTGGACGGGTTTCAGATCTATCGCGGCGAGAAGATGGAACTGGCCGAGCAGATGAAATATGTGGAACCGCAACGATGGGACACCACGCCGTTGATCGAGAACTTTCTTCAGGCCATGCGCAGTCGGCGGCACACGGATCTGTTGTGCGACATCGAGGAGGGTCATCTCTCGGCGGCCTTGTGTCATCTGGCGAATATCAGCTACCGGACGGGTCGTAAGCTGCGCTTCGACCCGGCGCGCGAGCGCTTCGTCAATGATCCCGAGGCGGATCAGTTCCTGACCCGCCGCTATCGCGAACCTTACGTGGTTCCGGAGCGGGTGTAAGACCCCTGGAAGCTCGGCCGCAGAATCGGCTATACTCGCAGTTTCGTGAAGCGTGGACACGGGTTTGCACTGGTCGCCTTCCTGATTCTGGCCGGTTGCACCAGCATTCCGGATACATACGCTCCGCCGGTGCAAAGACGGCCCATGACCGGCCCTGAACCCAGCCCGGTCACACACTTCATCACCATGAGCGCTCCCAACGCCGAGGCGCACTTCGTCCGCGGTGTGAGTCGCCACCTAGAAGGCGGCTCCTGGCGTTGGTTGGAGCCGCGCGCCGAACTCATGTTTCGGCTCCCCTCGACGAGAAACCTTCGCTACGTGATGGAGTTTTCCGTACCTGAAGTTACTTTCCCGCAACGCGGTCCGGTGACGATCACAATCTCCATTAACGATCACTTACTGGACCGGGTGCGTTACGTGAAGGGCGGGGAGTATCGGTACGAGAAAGCGGCGCCCCCCGAATGGCTCCGCACCGACGTGCACAACTACGTGACTCTGGAAATTGATAAGCCATGGGTGGCGCCCGCCGACGGCGCTCAACTGGGCTTCATCCTCAAGAGCGCGGGTTTCCTGGAATGAAAGGCCGGCCTACTCCGCTGACCTCGGGACTGCGGCCGTAATGCCTCAGGCGTTCTACATCCTGTTCGGCGCGGCGCTGACGCTGGCCTCCGCTATCGCTTTGGGGACCTTGCTGCTCCGCGCCCTGGGACTGAGATTTTACCGGGACGAAGAAAGACTCGTCGCGCTCGCCGTGGGCGCCGCCTGTTTGAGTCAGCTCGTGTTCGTGGCCGCCACGCTGGGAGTGGCGCGCAAAGGCGTCTTTCAAACCTTCGGGTTGGCGCTGCTGATCGTGGCCTGGGCGCGCAAGTTACACCGCCCGGTTTCCTCGGAGCAGTTGCCCGCTCTGCCGCCCTTCTGGAGGCGACTCCTGCTGTTGGTTGCAGCCCCGTTCACGGTTCTCTATTTTTTCAACGCCATGGCTCCGGAGATGAGTCCGGACGGCAGCACTTACCATCTGGGCCTGGTGGCGCGCTACCTTCGTCATCATGGTTTTGAACCTATCACCACGAACATGTACGCCAACCTTTCTCAGGGCATCGAGATGCTGTACATGTTCGCGTTCTCGATGGGGCGCCATTCGGCCGCAGCTTTAGTGCATTTCGGGTTCTTGGCCGCGTTGCCGCTCGCCATGCTGGCCTGGGCGCGGCGGAACGGTTTCATCGCCGCCGGGGCTGCCGGGGCCATGTTCACTTACCTGAGTCCGGTGATCGGTCAGGACGGGACAACCGCTTACATAGACGTGGCGGTCGCCTTTCTGCTATTCGTCCTTTTCTATCTCGTGCAGATCTGGGATCAGGAGCGAAATCCCGGATTCGTGCCGGTGATCGGGCTGGTTGCGGGCTTTTGCTACGCCGCCAAATACACCGCTTTCGTAGGATTGGTCTACGCGCTCGGATTTGTCGGCTGGCGATTGTGGCGCGCGCGTCAGCCGTTACTTCGCCCGCTGGCCACGCTCACGCTGTGCGCTTTGATCCCCATGATTCCGTGGCTGGCGAAGAATGCGATCTGGCTCCAGAATCCGTTTTCGCCCTTTTTCAACCGCTGGTTTCCGAATCCGTACGTTCACATTTCCTTCGAGGAAGAGTACGGATGGCACATGAGGAATTACATCGGGTTGAAGAGCCACTGGGATATCCCGCTGGAAGTAACGGTGCGAGGCGCGGTGCTGTGCGGCTTGCTGGGACCGTTGTTCTTGCTGTCGCCGCTGGCGCTGGCGGCCCAGGGCCGTCCCGCGGGCCGGCGCCTGCTGGCCGCCGGCCTGCTCTTCGCCCTTCCTTACGCCGCCAATATCGGCACGCGCTTCCTGATCCCCGCGACGCCGCTCATCTCGCTGGCTCTGGGCTTGGTGCTGGCGCGCTGGCGCCTCGTCGCGGCGGTGGCTGTGGTGGCGCATGCCGTGGCCTCGTGGCCCGACGTGGTGGGCCTCTACTGCGATCCCAATGCGTGGCGTCTCGTGAAAATCCCCGTCCGTCAAGCGTTGCGGCTCGAGCCGGAAGAATCCTGGCTGACGCGCAAGAGTCCGCCCTATCCCATCGCTCGCATGGTGGAGGACTCGACGCCCCCGGGCGCGAAGATTCTGACCTTCAACCAAATTCCCGACGCTTATACCACGCGGGAAATCCTGGTCGTCTACCAGGCGGCTTTCAATAACACGCTGGGCGACATTCTCTGGAGCGCCATCATCCCCGAGTATCCGCCGCAGCGTCGGTTGACCTTCCGCTTTCCTGCGCAGCCGCTGCGAGCGATCCGCGTGGTGCAGACCAACCGAGGCGGACCGGACCACTGGACCATCGGTGAGTTACGCCTGTTCGAGGGCGAGCGTGAGTTAGTGCGGCGCCCGCGCTGGCGCTTGCGCGCTCATCCCAATCCCTGGGACGTGCAGATGGCTTTCGATAACAGCCCCGCCACGCGCTGGCGAAGCTGGCAGACGCTGTTCCCGGGCATGTTCATCGAGGTGGATTTGGGGCGTCCGGAGCGCCTGGATCGCGTGACGGTGGAATGCTCTCGCGATCATTATCGTGTCCGTCTGCGCGTCGAGGGTCGCGGCGCCGAGGGCGAGTGGAGACTGCTCAGCGACCAACCCGAGGAATCGGAAGCGCCGCCGCCGCTGGGATTGAGGCGCGCCGCTGTGGAAGAACTGAAGAGGCGCGGCGTGCATTACCTGCTGGTGTGGGATGATGATTTCGGAGCCGACGACTTTCGCAAGAACGCCGTGGTTTGGGGAGTGACGTTGTTGGGCGAGCGCAACACGGCGCGTCTGTATCGCTTGGATTAGGAGGCCCGTATGTTTCTCGGTGTGGACGGCGGGCAAACGGCCACCACCGCGCTGATCGGCGATGATACGGGACGGGTGCTGGGCTACGGTCGCGGCGGACCGTGCAACCACGTCGGCGGTCCCCAGGGACGCGACAAGTTCCTACGCGCCGTTGGCGACTCGGTAGGTCAGGCTTGCCGCAGCGCGGGCCTGGATCCGGCTGCGGTTCGCTTCCGCGTGGCATGCCTCGGTTTCAGCGGCGGACCGGAAGATAAGCGCGCGTTGCTGGAACAGATGCTGCACGCCGAGCGGCTGATCGTCACTACCGACGCGCTGATCGCGCTGGCCGGCGCGACCGCCGGGTCTCCCGGGATCATCGCCATCGCAGGCACCGGCTCGATCGCCTTCGGACGCAACCGCGAGGGCCGAACCGCGCGCGCCGGAGGCTGGGGGTACATCTTCGGCGATGAAGGCGGCGGCTTCGATCTTACGCGACAAGCCCTGCGCGCGGCCTTGCGTCAGGAAGAAGGTTGGGGACCCACGACTGAACTGCGGCGGCTGTTGTTGGAAGCTACTGGCGCGTCATCAGCCAACGAGTTGTTGCATCGTTTCTACACCACCGAGTTCCCGCGTCCGCGCATCGCCTCCCTGGCTGAACTCGTAGACCAGGCAGGCAGGGCAGGGGATGTGGTCGCCCGAGAAATCCTGGAAGCTGCGGCCGGTGAGTTAGCGGCCCTTGTGGCTGCCGTCCGCCGGCAGTTATTTGCGCCCGGCGAACGCGTGCCGGTGGCTTACATCGGCGGAGTCTTCCGCAGCGACCTGCTGCGCGAGCGTTTCGTGCGGCTCGTCGAACAAGAGGAGGGCAACCAGTGTCGTCCGCCGGTTTACGGTCCCGCAGCCGGAGCTCTGCTGGAAGCCTATCGCGAGGCCGGTCTGCATCCGGAGTTGAAGGGCTTGCCGGACCGGGAGAAGTAACCAGCCGAGCCCGAGGCCGCGCGTGATACGATCGGAGATTTAGGAGGATTCGATGCCGAAACTTTCCATCCGCGATCTGGACTTGCAGGGTAAGTTGGTTTTCATGCGTGTGGATTTCAATGTGCCGCTGGCCCCCGGCGGGCAGGAAATTACTTCGGATAAGCGCATTCGCGCATCCTTACCCACCATCAAGTACGCACTGGAGCAGGGCGCACGACTCGTGCTGGCCAGCCACCTGGGCAGGCCCAAGGGGAAGCCCAACCCGGAGATGAGCCTGAAGCCTGTAGCCGCGCGCCTTCAGGAGCTGCTCGGCCAGCCCGTGGTGATGGCCCCGGATTGCATCGGGCCCGAGGTCGAGAAGCTCAAGGCCGGTTCCGACCGCGTCATCCTGCTGGAGAATGTCCGCTTTCATCCCGAGGAGGAAAAGAACGATCCCGAATTCGCCCGACAATTGGCGGCCGGTTGCGATTATTACGTCAATGACGCCTTCGGTTCGGCGCATCGAGCGCACGCCTCGACCGAGGCGATCACGCGCTTCGTGTCCAAGGCGGCGGCCGGACTGCTAATGGAGAAAGAGCTGGAGTATCTCACCAGGGTGACGCAAGATCCGCCGCGTCCCTGCATCGCCATTCTGGGGGGCGCGAAAGTCTCCGACAAAATCGAGGTCATCGAGAACCTTCTCAGAATCGTGGATCGCCTGCTGATCGGCGGCGCGATGGCTTACACCTTCAAGCTGGCCTTGGGCGAGTCTGTGGGGAAGTCGCTGGTCGAGCCCGACAAGGTTGACCTGGCGCGGGACCTGCTGGCGAAGGCCGGCGACAAGCTGATGCTGCCGGTGGATCACGTGGTCGCCGCGCAGGTCGAAGCCGCTGCGCCTTCACAGGTGGTCGAAACCATCCCCGACGACATGGCGGGCGTGGACATCGGGCCCAAGACCGTGGAACTGTACGCGGCGGAAATCGCTAAAGCCAGGACCATCATCTGGAATGGGCCGATGGGCGTTTTCGAGAAGCCGCCCTTCGATGCGGGTACGGTGGCGCTGGCCAGGGCCGTGGCCGCTTCCGGAGCGCTCTCGGTGGTTGGCGGCGGCGATTCCGAGAAAGCCGTCAAGGCGGCGGGCGTGGCGGACAAGATCTCCCATGTCTCGACGGGCGGCGGGGCGTCGCTCGAGTTCCTTTCCGGACTGACGCTGCCCGGCGTGGCGGCTCTCACCGACAAGTAAGCCCGCGCGCCGACGCCATGCCGCTGTGTTACATTCAGCGGCATGGCGCGAACCTTGTTCCTCTTCATCATCGCTTTAGCCTTCACGGGGCGGGCCCAACAGGCTCCGCCTCAGTTTTCCGACGAGCAGCTTCGCAAAGGCGTCAACCTGCTCTCGTATCCGGACACCAGTGGCGAGGACCCCATGCCCCTGGTGAAGAAATTCGAGGGCCTTCGGATGACCGACGTGATTGACGCCATGCAAGCCATCGGACTTCAGGATATCGGGGTGATGGATCACTCGATCCGTCCGCTCTGGCGCGACACGACCGACAAGCTGGCGCACCGCATTTACGGCGTCGCCATCACCTATCAGTACGTGCCCACCAACCGCCCGCCTGCGCCGCCTCTTCCTTACGAGGAATTCCGTAAGTGGCATAGCGAGTGGTATCGCGTGTACGCCCCGGAATTGTTCTCGCGCATTTTGAGGCCGGGCCACGTCGTGGTGATTGACGCTCAGGGGATTGACAACACCGGATTCATCGGCTCTAACAACGCGCTCAACTGGCGCTCGCGCGGCATGATGGGTGTCATCACCAACGGCCCCTGCCGCGACAGCGACGAGCTGATCCTCCAGAAGATTCCGGTGTATTCGCAATATATCGGAGGCGGCACGCGGCCCGGACGCATCGAAGCCGGAGCCATCAATCGGCCGGTGGTGGTCGGCGGCGTACTGGTGCGTCCGGGAGACTTTGTGGTGGCCGACGGCGATGGTGTTGTGGTCGTGCCGCGGGAACACGTGGACCGCGTGGCCGAAATCGCCTGGGATATCGCGAAAGGGGATAAAGAGAGCCGCCGCAAGCTTTATGAAAAGATGGGGCTCAAACTTGACGCTACCGTGAAGTGAGGGGCGCCGCTCGGAAGCGCCGAAGCAAGGTCACGCGACGCCGCCCTCTTTCTGAGAACCGAGGCGGCGGGAACCGGAGGCCTGTTGAGGAACCAGCGTATGCTTTAGCGTGCCGCCTCCGCCGGCTCAGCAGCGGCTGGTTTGTTCTCGGGCGGCCACGGGCGCAGTAACTGTTCTTTGCGGTAGATCAAGCCGGAGGTGCTGTAACTGGCCAGTTCGAATTCGTGGCCGTGTGTGATGGCGTCCGTAGGACAGGCTTCCACACAATAACCGCAGAAGATACAGCGCGAGTAATCAATGTTATAAACCCTGGCGTAGCGCTCGCCCCCGCTGATGCGGTGCTCCGCGGTGTTTTCGGCCGCCTCGATGTAAATACAGTCCACCGGGCAGGCCGCGGCGCAGAGGAAACATGCCACGCACTTTTCCAGCCCGTTTTCGTCGCGCTCCAATACGTGCCGACCTCGGTATCGCTCCTGGAAGCGCGGCGGCTCGTCGGGATAAATTTCCGTCACCGTGGGGGAGAACATCTCCTTCAAGGTGACTCGCATTCCCCGCGCGATCGCCGACGCAGAGTCCAGGATCTCTTTGAGCTCGGGCATCGCCTTAGCCTCTCTCTTTTTCGAGGCTCCCGCCGGGAGCCTAGTTCTTGGACCCTCAACCCGGACGGTAATCCGGCACCCGCTCCCCAGGAAGGAAGGGCGCGGCGCCCAGGCGTTCGCCCAGCTCTTCCAGATCCTTCTTCGAGAAGCTCTCCGAAGCCCAACCGATCCGCCCGTCACTCTCGATCACAAACAGAGTCGGCACCACGGAGATCCCGAAGGCGTTACTCACCACGTAGCCCTGGCGAGCTTCATCGAGCAGCGTCGGAAACGTGAGGCCTTGATCCCGGTTGAAAGACTGCGTCGCGCGCGCGTCATCCTGCGAGACGCCGTAAAACTGAATCGTACCGTTGCCTGAACGGTACAAGCGCTCCAGGAATGGGAACGTGAACTGGCAGACCGGACAGTCCACTTTGAAGAAACCGAGCAGAACCGGGCCGCGCGTGAGCGCCTGCTTGAGCTCGAACGTTTCGCCTGTGAGAGCGCGCAGTTGAAACTCGGGCGCCGCCTCACCGACTTTGAGCAACCTTCGCGGCTTGAGAGATCCCATCGCTTTCAGTCTACCAACTGGCCAGGCCCGGTCGGGCGCGGAGGAAAGGCTCTCATAATCCCGCTTTACAGGAGCGCCTTGCGCAGCTCGCGCGCGGCCACCAGTAGCGGATCCCAAACGGGCGCGAACGGCGGAGCATAAGCCAGGTCGAGCTGTTCGAACTCCTCGAGCGGCAGGCGCGCTGTGAGCGCGGCGGCGATGACGTTGACGCGACCTGCGACGCCGTGCACGCCGATTACCGCGCCGCCGAGCAACCTTCGCGAGCAACGGTCGGCGACTAACTCGACGGTGGTCGGACGGCTCCCGAGGTAGCGCGAGCGGTCCTCTGCCGTGATGCGCGCCGACACCGCATCGAAACCCTCCTTGCGAGCTTGAGCCACCGATAATCCGGTCATGCCGATCGCCAATCCGCGCACCTCGACGATCTGCGTGCCTGTGATCCCTGGGAAACGCTCTCGTGCGCCCGCCGCGTTCGCCCCCGCGATCCGTCCCATTTTGTTCGCCGTGGTGCCGAGCGGCAAATACACGGGGCTGCCGGTGACCAGGTGGACCGTCTCCGCGCAATCCCCGGCGGCGTAAACGCCGGCCAGGTTGGTCTCCATGCGCTCGTTCACGCGGATGGCCCCGCTGCGACCCAATTCAACGCCCGCCTCCGCCGCCGGCTCGACGTTGGGCCGCACGCCGGCCGCCAGCACGACGAACTCGGCGCGCGCGGCTTCAAGCGCGTCGCGCGCGATATCTTCGACCACGGTGTTCAACCGCAACTCGATGCCGTGCTGCTCCAGATGCGCGGCAAGCTGCCTGGTCAGCTCGCGGTCCTGCCTGCCCAGCACGTCAGGGCCGGCTTCCAGCACCGTAACCGCCAGCCCACGCTCGGCCAGAGCGTCGGCAACTTCGAGCCCGATGTATCCGGCGCCGATCACCGCGGCGCGCCGCGGCTTGCGCTGCTCGATGTAATCCCGCAGACGCCTTCCATCCTCCAGCGTGTGCAGCGTGAAAACCTGCGGCAGGTTGGCCCCGGCGATCCCGCGCTCGGGCCGCGCCCCGGTGGCGATCACCAATCGGTCATAACCCAATCTTTCGCCGCCCGCCAGCACCACCTGGCGGCGCGCGGGTTGTAAGGCGGTGACCTCGACGCCGGTGCGCACGCTGATGTTTCGCCGCCGTGCAAACTCCTCCGGCGTATGGAGGATGAGATCTTCGATGGCCTTCACGCGGCCGCTCAAGTAAAACGGTAGTCCGCAGGCCGCCCAGGAGACGTGCGGGCCTCTTTCCAACACAACGATCTCTAAGGACGGATCCAGGCGACGCGCGCGAGCCGCGGCGCTCATGCCGGCCGCCACGCCGCCGATCACCACCAGCCGCATGAATCTTGAGGATAGCGCAGCCGCCGTACCCTGAGTCGTGGTATACCGGACCGCATCGGGAGGACGTTATGAAACGCCGCGACTTTCTCAAGAGCCTGGCGATGCCCGCGGTGGCTTGCCGGCTTTACGCCCAGCGGACCCGCGGACTTCCGCCGCTCACTATCCGGGACGTCAAAGTGATCGCCACCAGTGCAGGCGGTCGCTACCAGTGGGTGTTCCTGAAAATCATCACCAGCGAGCCGGGCCTGTACGGTCTGGGTTCGGCCAGCAACGTCAACTCGGCCTTCGCGGTGATCGCCGCCATCGAGAAACACTTCGGCCCCTGGTGGATCGGTAAGAGCGCCGATCGCATCGAAGACCTCTGGCAGATGACCAACGTGCGAGGCTACTGGCGCAACAGCGCCATCCACAACAACGTGCTCAGCGCCCTGGACATGGCCTTGTGGGACATCAAGGGCAAGCGCGCGGGCATGCCGGTTTACGAACTGCTGGGCGGCAAGGTGCGGGACGCGGTTCCGCTGTACGCGCACGCCGACGGGCGCGACTTCAACGAGGTCGAAGAGAACGTGCGCCGTTTTATGGAGGCCGGCTTCCGGCATGTGCGCGCTCAGATGGGCGGATATGGCGGCGGGGGCTTCATCCCGCCGGGGCAGGGCAGCCGTCCGCTTCAGGGATGGACGGGTCCGGCCTTCGACGAAGATCGCTACGCGAACACCATCCCCAAGCTTTTCGAACACCTGCGCGCCAGGCTGGGCGAGGAAGTCAAGCTGCTGCACGACGTGCACGAGCACCTGACGCCCACCAAGGCGGTCGAGTTCGCCAAGCGCATGGAGCCTTATCGTCTCTTCTTCCTCGAGGACGTGTTGCCGCCCGAGCAGATCGCATGGTTCCGCGTGATTCGGCAGACCTCGACCACTCCCCTGGCCATGGGCGAGCTGTTCACTCATCCCATGGAATGGCAATCCCTGGTGGCCGAGCGCCTGATTGATTTCGTCCGCTGCCGCGTTTCCCAAACCGGAGGCATCACCGCCGCCAGGAAGACCGCCGCCTTGTGCGAAGCTTTCGGCGTGCGAACAGCGTTTCAGGAAGGCGGTGACAACGATCCTGTCAATCAGCTTGCAAGCTACCACGTGGACTTGACCATACCGAGCTTCGGGATCCAGGAAGAGAATCACTTTCCCGAACTGGTGCACGAGATGTTGCCCGGCACGGCTGAGATCCGCGGCGGTTATCTCTACGGCAGCGATGCGCCCGGCCTGGGCATTGACATCCGTGAGACGCTGGCCGCCAAGTGGCCTCTGGAACCGCCGCCCGCGCGTGATAACTGGACTACGGTGCGGGCCATAGACGGTTCGTTAGTGAAGCCGTGAGCGTGGCGGTCAGGCGGGCCGCGCCATGGCGAATCGGGTAGAATCTACTTGCTATGGTAGAGAACCGCATCTCGAGACGGCACTTTTTTTACGGTACGCTGCTGGCAGGCGCTGTCCCTCCCGGCGGCTTCGGCAGCGTAGCTTCGCTGCGCCGCCTGGGTTACAAGTCCCCCAATGAGAAACTGAACATCGCAGCTATCGGCGCGGGAGGAAAAGGTCGTGGCGACATCGCCGCCTGCGCCGCCACCGAGAACATTGTGGCTCTGGCCGACCCGGACGAAAAACGCGCCGCGCCCACCTTCGAGAAGTATCCGCACCTGCCCAAGTACAAAGACTTTCGTCGCATGCTCGACAAGGAAGGCAAGAACATTGACGCCGTACTGGTCTCCTGCCCGGATCACATGCACGGCACGGCGGCCATGTGGGCCATGGAGCGGGGCAAACACGTCTACTGTCAAAAGCCGTTGACGCGCACCGTTTGGGAGGCGCGGATGCTCACCGAGGCGGCGGCCAGGTATGGCGTGGCCACCCAGATGGGCAACCAGGGTTATTCCAGCGAGGGAGCGCGCGAGGCTTGCGAGATCATCTGGTCCGGCGAAATCGGTCTGGTGAGGGAAGTGCACGCCTGGACCAACCGTCCGATCAAGGTCTGGCCGCAAGGTCCCGACGTGGTTCCCAAGCCGGAGCCCGTGCCGCAGACCCTGGATTGGGATGTGTGGTTGGGCATCGCCGCCGAGCGACCCTACAGTTCGGCGTACGTCCCTCACAACTGGCGCGCCTTCCCCGACTTCGGCTGCGGCGCCATCGGCGACATGGCCTGTCACATTCTGGGAACCGCCAACATGGCGCTACGCCTCACCGCGCCCACCAGCGTCGAATGCATCAAGAAGGAAGGCGTCAGCCAGTACACCTTCCCGCTGCGCACTGTCATCCGCTTCGATTTCCCGGCGCGAGGCGCCATGCCGCCCGTCACAATCTACTGGTACGACGGCCTCACCGAGCCGTTCCGCTTTGAGGGCGTGCCCGCCGACGAACTGTTGGGAGACAAGGACAACAACGGCAGTTTGTTCATCGGCGACAAGGGCATGCTGACGACCGGCTGCTACGGGGAGAGGACCCGTCTGGTTCCGGCAGCCAGAATGAAGGACTACCGGCTTCCACCGCCCATGCTGACCCGGGCGCCCGGACACTTCCGCGAAGCCCACTACCGCGATTGGATCCGAGCTTGCAAAGGCGGCGAACCGGCGTGCTCGAACTTCAGCATCTCGGGCCCCTTCACGCAGTGGATGCTGCTGGGCGTCATCGCCATGCGTTTCGAAGGCAAGCTCGAGTGGGACGCCCAGAAGATGCGCTTCACCAATAACCCGGAGGCCAACCGGTATCTGAAGCCGAAGTTCAGGAAAGGCTGGAGCTTCACCTGAGCAGCGCGAGGCCGCGGTCTCATCGCTTGCGTCGGCGCCGGGCCTGATGAGGCTCGCTGAGCGGCGCCGTCGCGCGCCCCGTCCGGAGCGGTTACAATCTTTAGGAAGTTTCCATGGGGCTACCCGAGTCCGCGGTGACTTTCTTGACTCGCCGGCGCGAAAGGCTGCGGGCTGTACGTCCCAAACCGAGAATCGTCTTCCCCGAGGGAGATGACCCGCGGGTACTGGCTGCGGCGGCCCAGCTTGCAGGTGAGGATCTGCTTCAACCGATCCTCATCGGGCGTCCGTCAGGTCAGGCGCCTGCCGGTTTGCAGTTCATCGAGCCCGACGCTTCGCCGTTACGAGAAAAATACGCGCGCCTACTTTGGGAACGGCGCCGGTCTCGCGGACTCTCGGAGCTGGAAGCTCGCGAAGAGGCCGGCCACCGCCTCTACTTCGGTTCCCTCATGGTCACTGCCGGCGATGCCGACGGGCAGGTGGCCAGCGCCGTACACACCACAGCGGAGACCGTGCGGGCGCTTTTGCATTGCCTGGACCTCCGTCCCGGCTTCCGCCGTCTTTCCAGCGCGCATCTCATGGCCGTTCGGAACCGGGCGTACGGGCACGATGGCTTGTTGCTGTTCGCCGATGCGGCAATCATCATTCAGCCCACGGCCGACGAGCTGGCTGACATCGCGATCGCTACGGCGGAAACAGCGCGCGCCCTGTTGGAAACCGAGCCCCTGATCGCGCTGCTTTCTTTCTCCACCAAGGGCAGCGCCAGGCACAAGGAGGCCGACAAAGTGATCGAGGCGTTGCGTTATATCCGGGTGCGCGCCCCCGAGCTCCAGGCGGACGGTGAGCTGCAAGCCGACGCCGCCCTGGTCCCATCCGTAGGCCAATCGAAAGCCCCCGGCTCGTTGGTCGCGGGACGCGCGAACACGCTGATCTTTCCCGATTTGAACTCCGCCAACATCGGATATAAACTTGTGGAGCGGCTCGGAGACGCCGCTCTGTTGGCCGTCGTGTTGCAAGGCGTCAGCCGGCCCGCGAACATCGTGTCCAGGGGCTGTTCGGTCGAGGACATCGTGAACGCAGCCATTGTCACGGCGACGCAGGCGGGGCACGCGCATGCGTCCCGCCACTGAGGGGCGTCATGCTGGGCTTCAAGCTGGTTTACCACCCGGATTACGATCTGAGGCTGAACGACCACATCTTTCCGTCCCAAAAATACCGGCTGATCCGCGAGCGCCTGCTCGCCGAGGGGATCGCGAGCCTGGAAGATTTCGTCGAGCCGGAACCGGCCACGGAAGAAGACCTGTTGCTGGTGCACGAGGCAGACTGGATCAAACGCCTGCGCAGCGGCGCCCTGAATTATTACGAAATTCTGCGCCTGGAGATCCCGTACTCTCCCCAAACCGTCGAGGCCTTCGTGCTGGCGGCCGGCGGCAGCCTGTTGGCGGGGCGACTGGCGTTGGACGAGGGCGTCGCCGTCAATCTCAGCGGTGGATTTCACCACGCTTTCCCGGATCACGGCGAAGGTTTCTGCGCCATCCACGACGTCGCCGTCGCCCTGCGTCGCCTCCAGCGCGACGGGCTGATCGAGCGCGCCATGGTGGTGGATTGCGACGTGCACCACGGTAACGGCACCGCCTACGTGTTCCGCAACGATCGCTCGGTGTTCACCCTGTCCATTCATCAGTACAACAACTACCCCTCCATCAAACCGCCTTCCGACCTTGACATTCACTTGCCGGACGGGACGGGCGATGAGGAGTATCTGGAACGCTTGCGCCCCGCCTACCTGAAAGCCCTCGCGCGGTTTCGCCCCCAGTTGGTGGCTTACATCGCGGGCGCAGATCCTTACCGCGAAGATCAGTTGGGCGGCTTGGACTTGAGTCTGAAAGGCCTCAAGAACCGTGATCATCTGGTGATCGAAGCCGCCTTGCGTCACGGGGCGGCGGTCTTCGTCACCCTGGCCGGCGGCTACGCGATTCGTCTGGAGGATACCGTGACGATCCACGTAAACACGATCCGCGCGGCTCGCGAGGCGCTTCAAGAGGTAGGGTGGCGACGGCGCGGCTAGGGGGGTTGGCATGTTGGACCGCCTGGCGGAAAATTTGATTCGAATCGCGGCATGGCTGGTGACGCGGGCGCTCTATCGGGTTCGTGTTCTCAACCCGGAGAACATCCCAGCCCGCGGTCCCGCAGTGGTGGTCTCCAATCACGTCTCTTATCTGGACGCTTTCCTGATCGGATTGTGTTTGCCGGTCTTCCCGCGCTTCCTGCTCAACCGACCTTATTATGAGCGGCTGGGACCGCTGGCCCGCCTGCTGCGCACCATCCCGCTTTCCGAAGGGCCGCGACGCGACGTCGTGGATTCGCTGGAGACCGCGCGCCGAGAGTTGCAGCGCGGCGGCGTGGTCGGCATCTTTCCGGAGGGCGGCGTCACACGGACCGGCAACTTGCTGCCGTTTCGGCGCGGCCTGGAGAAAATCCTGGAGGGGACCGACGCGCAGGTGACGCCGGTGTGGCTCGAAGGCCTGCACGGCGGTTGGCTCAGCTACCGCGGGGCCCGCTTCGTGCGCCGACCGCCGGGATTCCGACGCCGGCTGGTCATCGCCTTCGGCAAACCTCTGCCGCCGACCGTCACCGCCCTCGAGGCGCGCCAGGCGGTGATGGAGCTCGGCGCGCAGGCGGCCGGCGCGTTCCATGGACCGCGCGATCGGCTGGAACGCCGCTTTATCGTTACAGCAAAGCGTCATTGGGGCAAACTGGCCATCGCCGATTCCACCGGCCGCGAGCTCAGTTTCGGCCGCACGCTGGCGGCCGCCATCATGCTCGCGCGCCGTCTGCGCCGCCGGACGGCTGGCGAACCCATGATCGGGATCGTGTTGCCCGCCACCGCGGGCGCCGCTCTGGCGAATCTCGCCGTGCTGATGAGCGGTCAGATCCCGGTCAATCTGAACTTCACCGCGGGCCGCCAGGCGATGAACACGGCCATCCAGCGCTGCGGCCTCCGCACGCTGCTGACTTCGCGCGCCTTCCTCGCCAAAGCCAATCTGGCCGAGATGGAGGGCATGGCGTTCCTGGAAGATCTGCTGGGCAACCTCTCGGCGCTGGAAAAGCTTTCGACTTTGCTGCTGGCACGTCTGACTCCGGCGCGGCTGTTGGAAAGGCTTTACGGCGGTCGGTCGGTGGATGACACGGCCACCGTCATCTTCTCCAGTGGGAGCACGGCCGAGCCCAAGGGCGTCGTGCTTTCCCACCGCAACATCATCTCGAACATTGACTCGCTGCTGCGGATCTTTCCGCTCGAAGCCGGCGACCGCGCCCTGGGCGTGCTGCCGTTCTTTCACGTTTTCGGTTTCACCTGCGCGCTGTGGTTTCCGCTCACCTCGGGCTACACGGTGGTGTATCATCCCAGCCCCATGGATGCGCGAGCGGTCGGCGAGCTGGCGGCCCGCTACCGAACCTCGCTGCTCATGGCCACGCCCACCTTCTTCGGCCACTATCTGCGGCGTTGCGAGCCGGAGGAGTTCCGCCGGCTGCGTTACGCGATCGCAGGCGGGGAAAAGCTGCCGTCGGCGCTGGCTCGCGCTTTCCAGCAGAAATTCGGCATCGAACTATTGGAAGGCTACGGCGCGACGGAGATGTCTCCCGTGGTAGCCGTCAACGTTCCCGACGTCGAGATCGGCGGCCTTCACCAGCGCGGCCACAAACCCGGGACCGTCGGGCAGCCGATCCCCGGTGTGGCCGTGCGCATCGTAGATCCCAATACCGGAGCGCCGCTGCCCTTGGGGCGCGAAGGCCTGATTCTGGCGACCGGGCCGGGGCGCATGCTGGGTTACCTCGGCGCGCCCGAGCGGACGGCGGAAGCGCTGCGCGAAGGCTGGTACGTCACCGGAGACATCGGCGCCATGGACGAAGAAGGCTTTCTGCGAATCGCCGACCGACTCTCGCGGTTCAGCAAGATCGCCGGGGAGATGGTTCCGCACGTGCAGGTCGAGCAGGTGATCAGCGAGGTGCTTCAGGGAGCGCCCTGCGCCGTGATGGCCGCGCCGGACGTCGAGCGCGGCGAACGGTTGATCGCGCTTTACGTCTGCCCCGACGTCTCGCCCGCCGAGCTGTGGAGCCGCCTGAATCGCAGCGGCTTGCCCAAGTTGTGGATCCCCAAGCGTGAGAACATCCACCAGGTGGCGGAACTGCCGCCTCCGCTGGCTTCCGGCAAATTGGATCTCCGGCGTTTGAAAGCTCTGGCTCTGGAGAAGGCAGGCTTGAGCCGCGCCGCCGGCGCGGGCTGCTACGATAGTTAGTTACAGGCCGCATGCCCTTACGCTTCTACAACACACTGACCCGACGCATCGAGGAATTCACGCCCCTGGAAGGCAACACCGTCCGCATGTACACCTGCGGTCCCACGGTCTGGAATTATGTCCACATCGGCAACTTGCGGACTTTTACCTTCATTGACATTCTGCGGCGCTGGCTGCGCTATCGCGGCTATCGTCTGGACCATGTCATGAATATCACCGACGTGGACGACCGCATCATCCACGAGTCCATGGCTGCGGGTAAGTCGCTGGCCGAATACACCGCCATTTATACCCAGGCTTTTTTAGAGGATGCTGCGGCGCTACGATTGGAACGCCCCGAACGGCTCGTGCGGGCCACCGATCACATCCCGCAGATGGCCCGCGATATCAGGATCCTGACCGAGAAGGGTTTCACTTACCAGAGCGAAGGCTCGATTTACTTTCGCATCGCGAGCTTTCCTGATTACGGTAAGCTCTCGCACATTGACTTCCGCCAGGTGCGCGCGGAGGCCCGCATTGACAGCGACCGCTACGATAAGGACGACGCGCGCGACTTCGCGTTGTGGAAGGCCCCCAAGCCTGGCGAACCTTACTGGGAGACCGAGATCGGCCCCGGGCGCCCCGGCTGGCACATCGAGTGCTCCACCATGGCGATGGAGTATCTGGGCCCCACGCTGGATATCCACGTCGGCGGAATTGACCTTGTATTCCCGCATCACGAAAACGAGATCGCGCAATCGGAAGCCCTCACCGGCAGGCCGTTCGCCCGTTTCTGGCTGCACTCCGAGCACCTGATCGTGGGCGGACAGACGATGTCCAAATCGCTGGGCAATTTCTACACCCTGCGCGATGTGCTGGCCCAGGGGTACGCGCCCGAGGCGGTCCGCTACCTGCTGGCCTCCGTGCCCTACCGCAAGCAACTCAATTTCACTTTCGACGGCCTGCGAGCCGCCGCCGCAGCGATCGAGCGGTTGCGTAACTTCAAGCTGCGCCTGGATTCGGAGAAGTTTCCCGCAGGCCTCGATGAGGACCTGGTGGAACGGACCCGGCGCGCGCTCCAGGAATTCGAGGAAGGCCTCGACGACGACCTGAACACCGCCGCCGCCCTGGCCGCCGTCTTCGAGTTTCTGCGCGACGCCAACACCGCCATGGATGCCGGCCGGTTCCGCTCGGATAACGTCGCCTCGGCTCTGGATTTCCTGGCGCGCTTCGATGCCGTCTTCGATGTGCTGAAGCCGTCGGCCGCCGGGGAAATTCCGGAGGCCGAGATCGAAGCCCTGATCGCTGAGCGCAACCAGGCTCGCAAAGCTCGGGACTTTGCACGCGCCGATCGCATTCGCGCCCAACTGCTGGAGCGCGGCATCATATTGGAAGACACCAAGGAGGGCACCCGCTGGAAGCGCCGCTGACCCTCACAGGCTCGAGGATCCGGTGAAGATTCACACCAAAGCGGTTCACGTCGGCGACCGCAAGAAACCCGGGCCGCACATCCCGGTTACCACCCCTATCTATTCCGCCGCCAGCTACTTCTACGAGCGCATCGAACAACTGGATCGCATCTTTGCACGCGAGGAAGAAGGTTACTGTTACGCGCGATACGGCAATCCCACCAATGCGGCATTGGAAGAGCTGGTGGCGGCTCTGGAAAACGGCGCCGGCGCCCTGGCCTGCGCCTCAGGGATGATGGCCCTCCAGACGGCGTTGCTGACCGCGCTGACGGACCGGCCGAAACGCATCGTGGCCGCCGAAGCGCTCTACGGCGCCACCGTGACCCTGTTGACCACGGTGCTCGAGCCGCTGGGAGTCCAGACGCGCTTCGTGGAGATCTGTGATCTGGCCGCTGTGGAACGCGCGATCGCCGAGCATCGTCCCGGCTGCGTGTTGATGGAAACCATCTCCAATCCCTTGCTGCGCGTGGGACCCTTGGACCGCATTGCGGCGCTGACGCGCCAGGCCGGGGCCGCTCTGGTGGTGGACAACACCTTCGCCACGCCGCTGCTGGTCCGGCCCCTGGAGTTGGGCGCCCATCTGGTGGTGCACAGCGCAACGAAGTATCTGGCGGGGCACGGAGACGTGCTCGGCGGGGTGGTGGTCTCCGACCAGGAGCATCTGGAAACCCTGCGGGCACTGGGGCGCGCCTGTGGTCCCTGCCTGGGGGCGTTCGAGAGCTACCTCACCATGCGGGGTATCAAGACTTTTCCTCTACGCATGGAGCGGCAGTGTGCCAACGCCCGCGCGGTGGCGGACTGGCTGGCGCAGCATCCCCGCATCGCGCGCGTGCATTACCCCGGGCAGGCGCAGCATCCCGACGCAGCAATCGTCGCCCGCCTGTTCCCTCAGGGACTTTGCGGCGGCGTGGTGAGTTTCGAGATCCGCGACGCCGGTCGCCCGGAGATCTTCCGGTTCTTGGATCGGCTGCGGCTGATCGTGCGCGCCACTTCGCTCGGCGATGTTCACAGCATGATCCTCTACCCTGTGATGAGTTCCCATCGCGAAGTCTCGCCCCGCCAGCGGGAGCGTATGGGCATCGGCGAGAATTTGGTGCGGCTCTCGGTCGGCATCGAGGCCGTCGAGGATATTCTCGCCGATCTCGAACAGGCGTTGGCTTGAGACGGCCGTTCCTGCCGGTGCTACAATCCCAGTGGAAGCTAGTCCTGGCCGGTGCCGGGCCCGGGCTTCAAACCCGGCGTGAGGCGCCGCGGAGGCGTCTCAGGTGGGTTCGACTCCCACTAGCTTCCGCCACGCCGTCTGCGTTCTCCACTCAGCAACTTGTGCGCGATTGAGAGCGGCTGCGCAATTCCAGTCTTCCGGCGAGCTTCCCTTACAATGAGAGAAATGCTGAGCGTAGATACCGACTTCTACCGCATTCAAAAACTGCCTCCGTACGTCTTCGCGGTGGTCAACGAGATGAAGGCTCGCTTGCGCGCCGCGCAACTCGATGTGGTGGACCTGGGGATGGGCAATCCCGACGGGGCTACGCCGCGCCCGGTGGTGAATAAGCTGATCGAGGCCGCGCGCGTGGCGCGCAATCACCGCTATTCGGTTTCGCGCGGCATCGCTCGCCTGCGAGAAGAGATTGTCAAGCGCTATAAGACCAACTACGGCGTGGACCTGGATCCGGAGCGCGAGGCCATCGTCACCATGGGCGCCAAAGACGCCCTGGCGCATCTGTTGTTCGCGGTCATCGGTCCGGGCGACGTGGTGGCTACGCCCAATCCCTGCTATCCCATTCACCAATACGGTGTACTGATGGCTGAAGGACATGCGGCTCTGTTACCGCTGCCCAATCCCGCGGAGTTCCTGAACCGTCTGGAGGATCTGTTCCGCACCGCGTCCGTCAAGCCCAAGTTGATCTTGATCTCCTTCCCCCACAATCCGACCACGCACTGCGTGGAGCTGGATTTCTTCCGGGATGTCATCCGCCTGGCGGACCGCCACGGGGCCATGGTGGTGCACGATTTCGCTTACGCCGATATTTGCTTCGATGGCTACCGTGCGCCCAGCATCCTTCAAGTCGAGGGCGCCAAAGAGCTGGCGGTGGAAATCTTCTCCATGTCGAAGTCCTACAACATGGCGGGCTGGCGCGTGGGCTTCTGCCTGGGCAACGCCAGAATGATCGCCGCGCTGGCGCGCATCAAGAGCTACCTGGATTACGGCGTTTTTCAGCCCATCCAGATTGCGGCCATCATCGCCCTGCGCGAATGCGAAGAGGAGACGCGACGCATCGCCGCTATCTATCAGAAGCGGCGCGACACGCTGCTGGCGGGCCTTCAGCGCGCCGGTTGGGAGGTGACGCCGCCCCGCGGTTCCATGTTCGTGTGGGCGCCGCTGCCGGAGCGCTTTCGCCCCCTGGGTTCGTTGGAATTCTCCAAGCAGTTGCTCGAGAAGGCGCTGGTGGCGGTCTCACCGGGCGTCGGCTTCGGCCCGCTCGGTGAGGGCTACGTGCGGTTCGCGCTGGTGGAAAACGAACACCGCATCCGCCAGGCCACGCGTTCGATTCGCCAGTTCCTGAAGTCTGCGGGCTGAGCCGTCACGCTGCGGCCTCGGCCGCCGGAGGCTCGAGTAGCGTCCGGATTGTCATTGCGCGGCCGGGAGGGCTTACTCGTTTTTCCGCCCGCCGCCGTATAATGCGCCTATGGCCGCTCAGCCGGAGTCGGCGAGGCCCGAACTGATCGAACTGTCCCGTCTGTCCGCCTCGGAGCTCGACGCGGTGCTGGAAGAAGAGACCCGCGTTTGGCGGGAGCAGTTGGATTGGGATTTCGCGCCCTCTGCGGATTTAGTGCGCCGCTTTGTCACGCTGCATTCCCTCGGCGGCTACGCACTCCTCCAGCAGGGACGAACCGTGGGCTACGCTTACTTCGTCGCGGAAGAACACAAAGGATTGGTCGGCGACCTCTACGTGCTCGAGCAATTCCGGGTGGGCGATAGCGAGGGGCTGCTGCTCAGCGCCGTGCTGGATGCTCTGATGCACGACCGCCACGTGCGCCGCATTGAATCGCAGTTGATGCTGCTGGAGGGCAGCCTGGAGCGCCCGTTGCCGGCGTCGGCCTCTCTGAAACGTTTTGAGCGCCAGTTCATGGCCTTCCAGACTCACCGCGTGAAGGATCTTGCCCCGCGTCCCCGGGAGGGTCTGGTCTTCGATCTATGGAGCGAGCGGCGCCAGGACGAGGCCGCGCGGGTGATCGCCGAAGCCTACCGGGGACACATTGACGGGCAGGTCAACGATCAATACGGCTCGCCGGCCGGCGCTCGGCGATTCCTCTACAACATCGTGCAGTATCCCGGCTGCGGCACGTTCTTCGCTCCTGCCTCGTGGATCGCCATCGAGCGGCGCACGGCGCGCATGTGCGGACTCTGCCTGGCCAGCCTGGTGGCTGCCGACGTCGGCCACATCACCCAGGTCTGTGTCACACCCGCCGTGCGGGGCTGCGGGGTGGGCTACGAATTGTTGCGCCGTTCGCTGGCCTCGCTGGCGTTGGCCGGCGTGCGTTCGGTCAGCCTCACCGTAACTTCGGCGAATCGCCGGGCCGTGGAGCTGTACGAACGTATGGGGTTCGCCACACGGCGACGTTTTGCCGCGCTGGTATGGGAAGGTTACTAGGCCCGGGGCGATATACACCCCCGCGAGGTGGTGCTATCTCCTGCACAGGGCGTACACTGGTCACCAGGGGGATTGAATGAACGCCACGGATCAGCATCGCCACCTGGCCTGGTTCCTGGGGCCCAAAGCCGAGAACGCCGAGGTCATGGAGAGTCTCCTGCTCCAGGTCCTGCGAGACTACTTTCACTGGCGTAAGAACTATTTCCCGGGCGATCCCATCCTGGTGACGCGGAGTTTGCAGCGCGAGCTCAGCGCCGAACACGACACGCTCCGCGAGCGCATGGATGAGCTGATGGCCGCCTTGCGCCGGAATTTCCCTTTCTACAGCCCGCGCTACATGGGCCACATGCTCTCGGATACCACCATGGCCTCGACGCTCGGGTTCATGGCGGGCCTGCTGTTCAATCCCAATAATGTCACGCCCGAGGCCGCCCCCGTCACCACCGAATTGGAAATCGAAGCCTGCAGCGCCGTGCTCACCATGCTGGGTTACGAGCCGCCCCCGGAGCCGCCGCCTCCCGACGAGGACCCGCGCCGCTACTATCAGCGCGCGGGGCGGCGGGAATACGGCTGGGCGCACATCACTTCCGGCGGCACCGTGGCCAACATCGAAGCGCTTTGGATCGCCCGCCAGGTGCGCTACTTTCCTCTCTCGGTGCGCGAAGCGGCGCGCGAGCACGGGCTGGAGATCACCGTGCAGCTTCCCGATGGGAGCCGGTCCGACATCCGGGTCGTGGACCCTTTCCGGCTTCTGCTGATCAAGCCGCGGGAGGCCATTTTCTTACTGCCGCGTTACATTCAGGCTCTGCGCAAACAGCAGAAGGCCGCGTCCGCCGGCGATCCGCTGTGGAAGGCCGCCTGGCAGTCACTCAATCGAACGCGCTACGCTCTGGCGGGTGGCGCAGGCCACTACCTGGCCGAGTTCCCTGCCGTCATTCTGGCTGCCGGCAGCCGGCATTATTCGGTGGCCAAAGCCGCCGACGTGATCGGCGTCGGTCAGAACAACCTGCTGAGCGTCAAGACCGACGCATGCTTCCGCATGGATGTGGAGGACTTGCACCGGCGGTTGATCGAAGCCATCGCCGCGCGTCGCGTTCCTCTGTGTGTGGTAGCCACCGTCGGCACGACCGAGGAAGGCGCCGTGGATCCCGTCCATCGCATCGTGAGCTTGCGTTCCGAGCTGGAGGCACGCCATGGCGCTTCCTTCTGGCTGCACATTGACGCCGCCTGGGGCGGGTTCATTCGCAGCCTCTTCGTGATCGCATCGCGCGACCGTGCGGTGGCGGTGGCTTTGAAGATCGGACGCCGGCTCGAGGTGCCCTACCGCGGCGACCTGCGCGATTGGCACGACCGCTTCGCCCAGCGCGTGGACGAAATCCTTCAGGCTTCCTCCAGGCTCGCGCCGAACGCGCAATCCGAGCGCTCCGCGCGCGCCGACGTTGACTTCCGCCGCAACACGCAGCGCGTGCTGGCTCACATGCGCGCGCGGCTCGATGCCGGCGACTACGAAGGCTATCTGGCGATGATGGCGCGTTTTCCCGAGCGCTTCGAGCACCGCGCCACCGAACCGAAAATCGGGGACTTCGCGCTCGCTCCTCGGGACGTCACGCACTGGGTGCGGGAATTTGTCGGCGAGCAGATTGAAATCAGGGCCGGAGGAGCCGGAAGGCGCTTTCACGTCAACTGGCCCAGCCCCGAAGTGGGCGACGCTTTCGTGGCCTTTCCGGAAGCCGATTCCATCACCGTGGACCCCCACAAGATGGGCTACACGCCGTATCCCTCCGGTTGCGTGGCCTTCCGCAACGACCGCGTGCGCTTGTTCGTGCTCCAGCGCGCGCCTTACGTCACCTCCGCCGTCCTGGATCCGCTGCTGCACACGCCGCCTCGCCATCGCCGGCTGGACCAGCCCAACGGCCGGGTGGTCATTGATTCCTTCAGCCCGTTCATTTTGGAAGGATCCAAGCCCGGGGCCGCTGCCGCGGCGCTGTGGCTTTCGGTCAAGACCATGCCTCTGAGCGCCCGCGGTCACGGCCTCACGATCAAGCAGTCGCTATTGGCGGCCCGCGAACTCTACGAATGGTTGAACCGCTGGGACGCTCTGGCAGGCGGCGCGCGCGCCACGCGTTTTATCACCCTGACGCCTGAACAGCCGGACACCAACATCGTCTGCTTTGTCGTCAACAAGAAGGGCTGCGCCTCGCTGGTCGAGATGAATCGTCTGACGGAACGCGTCTATGAGGATTTCACCATTCTGTCCGAGCTCGGCGAACGAGAGTACAGCTACGGGCAGGCGTTCTTTCTTTCGCATACCCGGATGCAGGCATCCGAGTATCCGCCGGAGAACCTGGCTTCCTTTTTCGCGCGTTGTGGACTGGATGCCTCCGCCCAGGACGACTATTGTCGAGAAGGCCTTTTCGTGCTCCGAGCCTGCGTGATGAATCCCTACCTCCACGCCAGCCGCCAGGTGCCCGGCGGGGATCTGGCGCGCGCGCTGGTCGAGGAGCTGGACCGCTCCGCTGAACGCCACGCCGCCGCGGTGTGAGCGCCTCACGGCCGGGGCCACGGCGCGCGGCCGCCGGTGCCCCTTGACGAGGCCCGGCGCGATTGGTATCAGTGAGGATGGCGAGGTTGGTCTGGCCGGCGGGGTTGTCGGTGCGAGGTGCCGGACAGGCCGCCTACTTCCAATGAAGGGAGATCTGACCCATGCGAACAATCACACTCCGGCTTAAGCTCGGACTGGTTTTCGCGACGGCGCTCCTCATCGCCCGGGCGAGCTTCGCCCAAGAGGCGCGCGGAACCATCCTGGGCCGCGTCGTGGATCCCAGCGGCGCGGTCATACCCAACGCCGCTGTCAAGATCACTAACATCGCCACAGGGGTTACGGTCCCTGTGGTCACCAACGCGCAGGGGAACTATGTGGCCCCCTACTTGATTCCCGGTACGTATCGGATTGAGGCTGAGGCCACAGGTTTCAAGCGGGTGGTCCAGGAGGGCCTGGAGCTGCGCGTCAACGACCGCTTGGAGGTCAATTTGAGATTAGAGGTCGGCGAAGTCACCGAACAGGTGACCGTGGTCGCCGAAACGCCGGCGCTCGATACCGCGACGGCCTCGATGGGGTCGGTGGTGGATTCACGCCGTGTGGCGGCGCTTCCCTTTCCCCACGGCAACCCCTACCATCTGATTCAGCTCGCTTCCGGAGTGGCTTTCGCACGCAGCATTACCCTGGACCGCCCCTTCGAACCCACCCACATCGTGGGCTACACCATGGACGGAGTGCGTGCCAACCGGAGCGACGTCACCTTGGACGGTTCGGTCAACAGCGCCTCCGGCAATACGGGGACGCGGAACGAGCTGATCTCCTCCTGGGTGCCGCCGGCCGATATGGTCAGCGAGTTCAAGGTCCAAACCGCGCCCTTCGACGCCAGCATCGGCCAGACCGAAGGCGGCATCGTCAACGTCAGCCTGAAATCGGGAACGAACGCCCTCCACGGGACGGCATATTACGTGAAAATGGCCCCCGAACTGACGGCGAACCTTTTCTTTTCCAACCGGAATAACATCCCGCGCGGAAACTTCACCTACAACCGCTGGGGGACGACCGCGGGGGGCCCCATCAAGAGGAACAAGGCCTTCTTCATGTACGGCTACGAGGGCATTCACGAGGAGCGGCCCAGAGGCACGACCCTCACGGTGCCCACGCAGAAGCAGCGGCAGGGCGATTTCTCGGACCTCCTCAAGCTCGGTTCCCAGTATCAGATCTACGACCCATCCACCCGACGCCCGGCCCCCGGCGGGCGGTTCCAGGTAGACCCGCTGCCCGGCAATATCATTCCCCCCGCACGGATCAGCCCGATCGCTAAGAATATTCTCAATTACTATGCTCTGCCGACCACGGCGGGCACCGCCGACGGGCGCAACAACCTGCCCCTGCCCCACGAGCCGGAACCCATCACCTACTATACTCACGCCTTCCGGCTGGACCATAACCTGAGCGACAAGCATCGTATTTTCACGCGCGTCAATGTTTACAAGCGCGATAGCCATTACAACGACTGGTTCAAGAGCGCCGCCACAGGTCAGTGGTTCCAGTTTCTTTCGCGCGCTGCGGGTTTTGACGACGTTTATACTTTTAATCCTACCTTGGTGATGAACGTCCGTTACGGGTACAACCGGTATATCCGCACCTACGACGGGAATCCCAAAGGAAGAAATTTCGATTTGACCACCTTAGGATTCCCTGCTTCCTACAATAATGCGATCGATCCTACGATCCGTCGTTTCCCTGTAATTTCCATTGATGGTTATGCGGGCACATACAACGGTTGGCTCTGGCGTCCTACGGACACCCATCACTTTGCGGCGGCGTTAGACAAGGTGCAGGGTTCTCATACGATGAAGTGGGGCATGGAGTATCGCGCCTACCGCAAGAATCAGTACAATCCGGACCACGTCTCGACCGGTCAATTCACCTTCGGGACCACCTGGACTCGCGGACCGCTGGATAACTCCCCGGCGGCGCCCATCGGCCAGGGACTGGCGTCTATGCTTTTCGGTCTTCCCACGTCGGGCTATGTGGACCGCCGTGCCAGTTACGCCGAGCAGTCCACGGTCTGGGCTGCCTACTTCCACGATGACTGGAAAGCGACGCGGAAGCTGACCGTGACCGTGGGGTTGCGCTACGAAGTCGAGGGGCCGCTCACGGAACGGTTTAATCGTAGCGTGCGGGGCTTGGATTTTGACGCCGTCCTTCCGATTGAGGCCCAGGTGCGAGCCAACTACGCCAGGAACCCCACGCGCGAGGTGCCGCCGGACCAGTTCCGGGTGCGCGGCGGTCTGACTTTCGCCGGAGTCGGCGGCCTGCCACGCACCCTGTGGGAGCGCGACGCCAATAACTTCATGCCCCGGGTGGGCCTGGCCTACAAGCTGACCGAACGCACCGTCGTGCGCTCGGGCTACGGCGTCTTTTTCGGCTTTCTTGGCGTACGGCGGGGGGATGTGATCCAGACCGGTTTCAGTCAGACCACCCAGTTGATTCCTTCGTTGGATGGCGGCTTGACGTTCCGGGCGACGCTTGCCAATCCCTTCCCCGACGGCATTCAGGAACCCGTGGGCTCCGCCCTGGGCGTGATGACCTATGTCGGCCAGGCGGTGTCGTTCTTCAACACCAAGCCCCTGGCGCCGTACATGCAGCGCTGGCAGTTCAGCATCCAGCGCGAGCTGCCACATCGCATCGTGCTGGATGCGGCCTACGTGGGCAACCGCGGCACCCACATCGAAACCTCGCGGAACCTGAACGCTCTGCCTGTCGTCTACTTGAGCCGCACCGGCGAGCGCGATCAGCCGCTGATTGATTACTTGAGCGCGAACTTGCCTAACCCCTTCTATCCCTTGCTGCCAGGCACGGCCAGGGCCGGCACGTTCATTGGCCGCGCCACTTTGCTCACCGCCTACCCCCACTTCACCAGTTTGAGCACCACGACTAACGAGGGTTACTCCTGGTACCACTCTTTGCAACTGAAGGCCGACAAGCGCTTCGGGAAAGGTTACACCGTGCAAGTGGCGTACACCTGGTCGAAGTTCATGGAAGCCACCGGCTTCTTGAACGATGGCGATCCGGTTCCCGCTAAGTGCGTATCCGACCAGGACTATCCTCACCGGATTTCTCTGAGCTGGATTTGGGAGCTGCCCTTCGGCCGCGGCCGCAAGTTCCTGAGCAATGTCAACCCGGTGGCTGCCGCCATCCTGAGCGGCTGGCAGGTGCAGGGCATCTACGCCGGACAGGCCGGCCAGGCCCTTGGATTCGGCAACGTGATCTTTCGCGGCAACCTGAAAGACATACCGCTTCCCAAGAACCAGCGCACGCCGGACCGCTGGTTCAACGTGGACGCCGGCTTCGAGCGCGACAGCCGCAAGCAGCTCAGCTACGCCGCTCGCGTGATGTCGTTCCGCTTCAACGGCATTCGCGGCGACGGCATCAATAACTGGGACCTGTCGGTCATCAAGGATACGCGGATTCGCGAGGGCATGAAAGCCGAGTTCCGTGCCGAGTTCTTGAACGCCTTCAATCACGTGCTGTTCTCGAACCCGAACACCAGCGTCACCAGCACCGCCTTCGGCACGATCACTTCCGAGAAAGGGTATCCGCGGCGCATTCAGCTCGGCATCAAGCTGATTTACTGAGGCGCACCGGCGCGCTCCGGACTCGCGGCTCCAGGCGGCGGGACGGCAAGCGGCCTGTCCCGCCGCGTTTCATCGGCTTTGAGCAACCGCGCACCTGCCAGGCGGCGGCCTTCCCCGCCGATCTCGCCTCACCCTGTGACGCGGCTCGCTCCTCAACCGCTACCGCTTTCGCGACGGCGCCAGGTGTTTGCCACACAGGCGCCCAGGATCAGCGCGCCGCCCATCAGCGCCCAGGGTCCCGGCCGCTCGCGGTGCACCAGCCAGGCCCAAACCGGGTTGAGCGCCGGCTCGGCCAGCAACAGCAGCGAGGCTTCCAGCGCGCCCACGTGCGCCAGCGCGCGCGTCAGTAACACGTACGCCAGCGCGATTTGCACCACGCCCAGGTAGGTCACCACGGCCGCGTCCTGGAGACCGAAGCCTTCCACGGGCAACGCCATCGGCAGGCAGCCGAAGAAGGCCATCAGGTTCCCGACCACCACCGCGGGCGCAGCGGCTGCGGCGCCGTGTCGGCCGCTCAGCCAGCGCAACCCGGCGATGGTCAGCGCCCAGCTCACTCCGGAAGCGGCCGCCAGCAGGTTTCCGCGCAGCGGATCCGGAGCCGTGCGGCTCGCGGCTTCTTGGCCGACGAAGAACAGGCTCATGCCCGCCAGCATCACGGCGATCAATGCGAGGTCCTGGCGTCGCACGGGTTCGTGCAGCAGGATCGGCCCGAGAATCAGCAGGTACAGCGGCGCGGTGTCCTGAAGAAAAATGGCGTTGGCTGCGGTGGTCAGCTTGTTCGCCAGAACGAACAGCGACAGCGTGCCCGCGTAGGCCAATCCCACCGGTAAGAGGCGAAGTTTCCAACCGCGCCCCGTCGCCGGCGCCAGCGCCAGCAGTGCAAGGACGGCTACGCCCGAGCGAAAGCTGGCTACCTGCCAGCCCGACAACGATGCGGCCTTGATGGCCGCTCCCCCGGTCGAGAACAGCAAGGCTGCTCCAAGCAGCCGCATCCGGTTCGCCAGCGCAGCACTCATGGCGTCGAAAGGACCCAAGGTAGCGCAGGCGCGCCCCTCCCCGCACGCGCCCGCCGCGAGCAAATGCTACCATGAAAGATCCCCGAAAATGACGGGCGCGATCCCGGACATCCTGGCTCAGATTGTCGCTTCCAAACGGGAGCAGCGGGCGGCGGCCTCCGTGCCGCTCGATGCGCTGGAAAAGCGCGCGGCGGAGATCGCGCGCCGGAATTTCTCTTCCGCGCTGACAGCCGATCCGCCGGCCATCATCGCCGAGATCAAGCGGGCTTCGCCGAGCTGCGGGCCCCTGGCCCCTCATTTGGATTCCGTCGCCCTGGCGAAAGCCTACGCACGAGGCGGAGCTGCCGCGCTCTCGGTGCTCACCGAAGAGCGACACTTTGCCGGCAGTCTCGCGGATCTGGAAGCGGCGCGCGCAGCCGTCGAACTCCCTGTGCTGCGCAAAGACTTCACGCTGGATGAGTACCACGTGGTCGAAGCCGCGGCCCACGGCGCCGACGCCGTCCTGCTGATCGCTGCGATCTTGCCTGTCGGGCGGCTGCGCACGTTGCGCGAAGAAGCGGAAAGGTTCGGCATGGCGGCCCTGGTCGAGGTGCACGATGAAGAAGAGCTGAAGGCGGCGCTGGATTCCGGCGCGCGGATCATCGGGATCAACAATCGCAATCTGCGCACGTTTGAAGTCCGCCTGGAGACCTCCCTGCGGCTGGCCGAACGCATCCCTGCCCATGTCGTCAAGGTCAGCGAGAGCGGCATTCACTCGCCGCAGGATATTGCGCGGTTGCGTGAGGCCGGCTTCCAGGCTTTTCTGGTCGGCGAACACTTGGTCCGGGCGGCGGATCCCGCGGAGGCGGTGCGGAGCCTGCGATGGTCGTGAAGATCTGCGGCATCACCAACGCCGAGGATGCACGCGCCGCGGTCGAGGCGGGCGCCACGGCCCTGGGTTTCAATTTTTACCCGCCCAGCCCGCGTTACGTGCCGCCCCAGCGAGCCGCTGAACTTCTGACTGCGGTTCCGCCGGGCGTCTGCAAAGTCGGCATTTTCGTCAATGAGCCGGCCCATCGGGTGCGCGAGATCTGCGAGCAGCTTGGCCTGGATGTGGTTCAGATCTACGGCGATCTGGAGCCGCCCGTGGGGCTGCGCGTCTGGCGAGCCGTGCGTGTGGACGAGAACTTCGATGCGACTCGGTGCAGTGACCCGCGGGCTGAGGCTTTCCTGCTGGATGCGGCCCCTTCCGGGGTCTGGGGCGGCGCGGGAATCAGCTTCGATTGGAAGAAAGCGCGCCGCCTGGGGTGTAAGGTGATTCTTGCGGGCGGGCTGGATGCGACCAACGTGAGCGAGGCGATCCGTCAAGCGCAGCCCTGGGGCGTGGACGCCTGCTCGCGCTTGGAAAAGGCCCCGGGACGCAAGGATCACGACCGTATGAGGGAGTTTGTGCGAGCGGCCCTGGAAGCTGCGGCGGCGGGCGAGGAGGAGTCCCTATGATCCCTACGCCGGATGCAGGCGGGCACTTCGGCCCCTACGGCGGACGGTTTGTGCCGGAGACCTTGATGGCCCCGCTGGAAGAATTGGAGAAGGCGTATCTGGAGGCGCGCAGGGACCCCGGTTTCCGCGCGGAACTGGACAGCCTGCTCCGAGACTACGCCGGCAGGCCGACGCCTCTGTACTATGCCCGGCGGCTCAGCGAGACGCTGGGCGGCGCGCGCATTTACTTCAAACGCGAAGATCTGCTTCACACCGGCGCCCACAAGATCAATAACTGCCTGGGCCAGGTGTTACTGGCCAGGCGTATGGGCAAGCGGCGTATCATCGCCGAAACGGGCGCTGGTCAGCACGGCGTCGCCACCGCGACCGTGGCCGCGCTTTTCGGCCTGGAGTGCGTCGTCTACATGGGTGAGGAAGACATGCGACGCCAGCGCCTGAATGTGTTTCGCATGCGATTGCTGGGCGCGCAGGTCGTCGGCGTTGCGGGCGGCAGCCGTACCCTCAAAGACGCGATCAGCGAGGCGATGCGCGACTGGGTCACCAATGTCGCCGACACATACTATTTGTTAGGCTCGGCCCTGGGAGCTCACCCCTACCCGTTAATGGTGCGTGACTTTCAAAGCGTCATCGGGGAGGAAACGCACCGGCAGATCCTCGAGAAGGAAGGACGGCTCCCGGACGCCGTCTTCGCTTGCGTGGGCGGCGGCTCCAACGCCATCGGCATTTTCTACCCTTTCATCGAGGAAGGCAGTGTGCGCTTGATCGGGGTCGAGGCCGGGGGCAGCGGCCCGGAACTGGGCCGCCACGCCGCTCGCTTCGCCGGAGGCGCTCCGGGCGTCCTGCACGGTGCCTACAGTTATTTGTTGCAGGATGAGCATGGTCAGGTGGCGCCCACGCACTCGGTCTCGGCCGGACTGGATTACGCGCTGGTTGGTCCCGAACATGCCTGGCTGCACGACCAGGGCCGGGCGGAGTACGTATCCGCGGACGACCGTCAGGCCCTGGAGGCTGCTCGATTGTTGGCGCGCACCGAAGGCCTCATCGCCGCGCTGGAATCGGCCCACGCTGTGGCCGAAGCGGTGCGCCGGGCGCCGCAAGCCCGCGGGCAGATCTTCGTGGTGAATCTTTCCGGGCGGGGAGATAAGGACATTGACATCTACCGGGAGCACTTTCGCGAGCTTGACCAGGACGCGGATCACCCGGTTGTTTGAGGGTCTGCAACAGCAGAGGCGGCCGGCGCTGATCGGCTACCTGACGGCCGGCGATCCGTCGCTGGAGCGCACGCCCTCTCTGGTCGCCGCCCTGGAGCGGGGCGGGGTAGACCTGATCGAGCTGGGCGTGCCTTTTTCGGATCCGATCGCCGACGGTCCTGTCATTCAACGGGCCTGCGAACGCGCGCTCCGCGCCGGAGCCACTCTGGATCGGATTTTGGAGGTCGCCGCGCAGATCCGCCTGCGCTCGCCAATCCCTCTCCTGCTGTTCAGCTACTTGAATCCGGTTCTGCGTTATGGACTGGAGGCCGCTGCGCGCGACGCCCGCGCCGCCGGCGTGGACGGCTTCTTGCTCACGGATTTGAGCGTGGAAGAAGCCGAGCGCTACGTCGCTGTGCTCCGGGATCACGGCCTCGACAGCGTCTTCCTGGCTGCGCCCACCAGCACGGAGGCTCGTTTGCGAAAGGTGGCGCAGTACTCCAGCGGCTTCGTCTATTTGGTATCGCGCACGGGCGTGACGGGCGAGCGCGAAGCGCTTCCCGAGTCGGTGCTGCGACTCATTGACGCCATGCGGCGCATTACCGCGCTGCCGCTGGCGGTGGGCTTTGGGATCTCGCGTCCCCAGCATGTAGCCGCTCTGAGCGGCGTGGCCGACGGCGTGGTGGTCGGAAGCGCGTTCGTGCGTCTCATCGAGCGCTTCGGCCAGGATCCCGAGTTGGAAGCCCGGCTCGAAGCGCTGGCTCGCGAACTCCGGCAAGGCTTTGGGCGGTGAGCGGATGGACAAACACGCGGCTTTGAAAGCGCTGGCGGAGTGTCGGGCGCGCATTGATGCACTCGACCTACGGATTCTCGAGCTCATCAACCAGCGCACCCGAATTGTGGAGGAGATCGGCAGGCTCAAGCGGCAGTTGAACTTCCCGATCTACGAACCGCGGCGCGAAGATGAGGTCTACGCCAACGTCACCTCACACAACGGCGGGCCGCTTACGGCCGAAGCCGTCCGGCGCATTTTCGAACGCATCATTGACGAGATGCGGACCGTGCAAAGGATGAGAATGGAAGAAGAGGCCGCGCGTCAGGGATCTTTCGGCGAAGCTCAACAGGTGGACGAATCCGCAACGCGAACAGAGGATCCATTGCCATGATGGCGACAGCTTTGCTGGAAAGTTCTCCGCCGGCGCCGGCCGGATTTCGAGAACATAGTCCTGAGATGGAACTCAGAGGTTGGAACCGATGTTAGTCGTCATGCAAGAAGGGGCCACGGAGGCCCAAATCCAGGCGGTGATTGACCGCTTGATTTCGCTCGGTTTCGCCGTGCACCGCTCGACCGGCGTGGTCCACACGGTTCTCGGCGGAATCGGCCCGGTGGCGCATGTAGATCCCACGGAATTCGCCGTGATGGAGGGCGTCAAGGAAGCGCACCGCATCATGGCGCCCTACAAGCTGGCCGGACGGCATTTCCGGCCGGAAGGCACTTGCGTCCGGATCGGAGATGTTGAGATCGGCGGGCCGCGCGTGGTCGTGATGGCCGGACCTTGCAGCGTGGAGAGCCGCGATCAGATCCTCGCGGCCGCCGAGCGCGTGGCGCGCGCCGGCGCACGCATCCTTCGAGGCGGCGCATTTAAACCGCGGACGTCGCCGCACACTTTCCAGGGGTTGGGCGAAGAAGGCCTGCGCTACTTGAGAGAAGCTGCGGATCGTTTCGGTCTGTTGGTCGTGAGCGAAGTGATGGATTCCAGCCAGGTCTCCCTGGTATCCGATTACGCCGACATCTTGCAGGTCGGCGCGCGCAACATGCAGAATTACCATCTGCTGCGCGAGCTGGGCAGCCAGAAAAAGCCGGTCTTGCTCAAGCGCGGGCTCTCCGCCACTATCGAAGAGTGGTTGCTGGCCGCTGAGTACATCATGATTGAAGGCAACTACAACGTGATTCTTTGTGAACGCGGCATTCGCACCTTCGAGACGTACACGCGCAACACGGTGGATATTTCCGCCATCCCGGTGGTCAAGAAGCTCTCGCATCTGCCCATCCTGGCCGATCCCTCCCATGGCACGGGTCGCCGCGACATGGTTCTGCCCGTGGCGCGCGCCGCGGTGGCCGCAGGCGCCGACGGCTTGCTGGTGGAAGTGCACCCCGAACCGGATCGCGCTCTGAGCGATGGCGCCCAATCGCTGCGTCCGGAGCAGTTCGAGGAATTGATGACTCAATTGCGCATCATCGCGCAGGCCGTGGGCAGGGAGCTGTGAGCGCAAGGCCGCTGGAAACGGTAGCCATCGTAGGAGTCGGACTGATCGGCGCCTCCTTCGGCCTGGCGATGAAGCGCGCCGGTTTTCAGGGTCGAGTCCTGGGCGTCAGCTCTGCTGCGGCCGTGCGCGAGGCTCTCGACTGCGGGGCCATAGACCAAGCCGCGGCTTTCGAGGAGGCTGCCCGTTCGGCCGACCTGATCTTCCTGTCGCAGCCCATCCATCGCATCCTGGACACGCTCGCGACGCTCGACGCATGGCTGCGTCCCGGCGTCCTGGTGACGGACGCGGGAAGCACCAAGGCCCGCATCGTCGAGCAAGGCCGGCGGTGGATTCGTCGCGCGCAGTTTCTCGGCGGCCACCCCATGGCGGGCAAGGAAAAGCGCGGCGCGGCGGCCGCCGAGGCCGGACTGTTCGCCGGACGTACATGGGTGCTCACGCCCCTGACCGCCGAGGAGCTGGAAACCGAGCCCGCGCGCGAGTTCCTCGCCTGGATTCGCGCCATCGGCGCGATTCCGCTGGTGCTCGGCCCCGAGGAGCACGACCGCATCGTCGCCTTCACCTCGCATCTGCCGCAACTGCTCTCCACCGCGCTGGCTGCGACCTTACAGGAACGGCTCAGCCGCGACGAGGAAATGCGAGTGGCCGGCCCGGGGTTGCTGGACATGACGCGGCTTGCCGCCAGCTCCTTCGAGATCTGGCGCGACATCCTGGCCACGAACAAGGAAGCCGTCGGGCAAGCCCTGGACGCTTGTCTGGCCGAGCTCAACGCGATCCGCGCAGCGGTGGGCTCCGAGGAGCTGGCCCCGGTTTTCGAGCGCGCCGGCCGGTTCGCCCGCCGCCTCCGCGGCGAAGGCTGAAGACGCGACGTCTCGTTGTCCGGCGCTGCGGGGGCGGATGAGCGCGCGTGCTTCAGGAGGGTTCCGAAACCTTGTGAGTGACCCGGCTGACTCCGGCTCAATGTGCGACCGCGGCATGCACCCGGCTAAAACATTCCGGTATGTGATTGTTTTCTCCCGGCGCCGGGCGCGATTACGAGCCTCCGAACCAGCCGCGGTCCCAGGGATGCGCCAGGGTGGGCCGGTTCTTGTAGCGCGTCATGCGAAACACGATGCGGGCGCCGCAACCCGGACCCAGGCGTACGGTCGTGAGCGGCCCGCCGATCCGCACCAGTCGTCCGCCGACCTCGGCCTCATCGAACTGGTGTTCGCCGTAGCCTCCGGCCTGCACGATGAGGGTGCGCGGCTCGAGCGGATTCACGTTGACCAGCGTCACGGTGGCCGAATCCGCCGCCAGCTTCTCGACCAGAGCCCCGACGTCGGGCGGCAGACCCGCGCGGCGCCGATCGGGATCGAAGTAACGGAAGCGGCTGTGCAGCATCCAGATCCGCCCGGCGAAATAGCCGCCCCACATCAGCTTGACCAGCTCGTCGGTGCGCGCCGGATTGAAGTCCAGCAGGTAGTCGGCCAGACGCGTGTCCGGCGTGGTGGTATCGCTGCGGATGGCTTCCACTTTACGCCGCACCGCGGCCAGTTCTTCGCGCAGCGCGCGCACCGGATAGTCCGGCTCTTTGCCTTCCAGAAAGCCGATCCAGCCGGTTTTGGGAATGCGCTCCAGATCGCGGCGATCCATCGAGCGCAGGTAGATCTCCGTCAAGCGATCCACGAACAGGTTCTCGGTGTAGTGGTACCACTGCGGCGGGCCGTTGTATCGGTACCCGCGGGGGTCGCCGTACATTTGCGGCAACAGCACGCGGCCGTTCTCGACTTTCTTTTGCGCATAAATTAAGTCCATCTGCCGCCGGAGCAGGTCCACCCACTCCTGGTCGCCGGAGGCCAGCAGGGCGTTGCCGAAGCCGGGCCAGGAGCCGGCGTGAAAGTAGTTTCGATGGGCGATCCTCTCGATCTCCCCGTCGTAGATCGTGAAGTTCCAGCCGTACGTCCCTTTCCACCACTGGCCGTTGTATTCTCCTCCGGGCTTTCCGTCCAGCCCCACGTTGCTCGGGATCATGCCGCCGCATGCGATGGTGCGCTCCCTCCATGCGCCGGCGTATTCGAGTAACCAGTTGCGGTACTTTTCTTCGCCGGTGAGCATGTAGGCGTTGAGGGCCAGGCCGGTGGCCGCCAGATTCAGAGAAGTATCGCCGACGCTATCCAGATACTCATTGCAGTGGGCGAGCATTTTCGGATAGTAAGTCGTCAGATCGAGTAACTTCGTGCGGCCGGCCGGATTGTGCAGCAAATGAAAGCTGCCGGGAACGGGATCGCCCACCCAATCGTAGACCGTGGCCTTGCGCAACATCGGCCCTTTGGATCCGTTCCACAGACTCCGGATCACTTTGTGGACCGGGTCGTAGTTCGGGGCTTCGGGATCCTCGTTCATGTACAGGCCGGCGAAGCGTTTCATGCGGGTGCGGTACAGCTCGTCGTTGGGGTCCGAGAGGCCCAGCAGCATGAAGGCGCGCATGCCTTCGCCGGTATGGAACCAGTCGGATTGGGTGATGAACTCTTTGTAGTAGGCGCCGTTGGCCGCCAGGGGAGTCAGTTTGGTGCGCAGTTCGCCGTACTGTTTCCAGTGGCCTTCCTGAGCCTTCTTGTAGAGCCGAAGGACCAGGTCCGAGCCTCCCAGGGCATGCAACAGGGTCCAGTTCCAGAAGGTCTCGATGGCGTCATCGGGGCCGTCCAGAGTCCCCCAGCGCGGCGTGTGAAGCAGGTAGCCTCGCTCGTCGAGGTAACGTTCGGCGAACAGCCGGCAGGCCTCGGAGTTGTGGCGCAACAGTTCGCGCTGGAGCAAGGCCCACTCCGGGGGCGTCATCGGCGTTTTGATGACCAGCGCGACGTCGGCGGCGCGCGCCGCCGCCAGGCAGAAGGCGAGGCAGACCAGAATGCGAGTCGGCATGGAAGCGCCTCCTCAGCGAGCGGTTGCGAGCGCGTCCACGCCTGCCCTGGCGATTTGACCGTCTTGCTGGGCCGTGACGCCGCTGACGCCGATGGCGCCGATGACCTGGCCGTCGGCCACGATGGGCAGGCCGCCCTCAAAGGGCATGGCTCCGGGCAAGGCGAGCACAGCCTGGCGCCCGCCGGCCAGTTGGTCCTCGAAGACCTTGGTGGGACGACGGAACAGGGCGGCGCTGCGGGCCTTGCGCAACGCGATTTCGATGCTGGCGATCTGGACGTTGTCCATGCGTTCCAGGTAGACCAGGTAGCCGCCCTCGTCCACGATGGCGATCACCACATTCCAGTTGTTCTTGCGCGCTTCGGCTTCCGCTGCAGCCGCGATCTTGCGTGCGGCTTCCAGGGTGAGAGCTTTCCGTTCGGCCAGTTGGGCCGCCGGCGCGCCTGCCGTCAGCGCCAGCATGACCGCTGCCCACAGCGGGAAAAGGAATCTCATCGTCGCCTCCTTCTGAAGAAATCAAGAGCTCCGATGATTCCCGAGCGGCGCCTCGGTTGTCAAGCGCGTCCCCGTCAAATGTTCGGCTCAGCTATGCTCGTTAACAGCCGGATTGGAAAATCCGTCCCGGGACACGATGGAGGAGTTCGAGCAACTGCGGCGGCGCATGGTGGAACGCCAGTTACGCGCCCGAGGCATTCGTGACGAGCGGGTGCTGGCGGCGATGGCCGAGATCCCCCGCGAACTGTTCGTGCCCGAGAGCCATCGGGCCTGGGCGTATGAAGACGAGCCGACAGCCATCGGCCACGGCCAGACCATTTCGCAGCCTTACATGGTGGCGCTGATGGTGCAGTGCCTGGAGCTCGGCGGCAGCGAGCGAGTGCTGGAGATCGGGGCCGGCTCCGGGTATCACGCCGCCGTGCTGGGCGCGCTGGCGCGTGAGGTGATCGCGCTGGAGGTGATCCCGGAGCTGGCCGAGCAGGCGCAGCGCAATCTGGAAGCTGCGGGGCGCGCAGGCAACGTGCGCGTGATCTGCGCGGACGGCTCGCTGGGCTATCCGGAGCTGGCGCCCTACGATGCGATTTCGGTGGCCGCTGCGGCGCCCGCGATTCCCCAGGCTTTGCTGGAGCAATTGGCCGACCCCGGCCGCATGGTGATCCCCGTGGGCGACGGCTGGGATCAGGAGCTGCGGCTGATCTGGAAACGTGACGGCCGGCTGAGCCAGCGGGTAGTCACCTACTGCCGCTTCGTGCCGCTGCGGCAGACGACCGCGCCTTCCTGAGTCCGTAGCATGGGCAGCGGCGCATTGGGATACAATAGGCAGCCGAGGTATCCGAGCATGTCATCTGAGAGCGTAACCCGGAGATCATTTCTCAAGAACACCGCCGCCAAAAGCGCTGCGGTTTCTTCCTTTCTGATTGTGAAACCGGAGCAGGTGCGCGGAGTCGGAGCGGCGCGGCTGCGCGCGGGCCTGGTGGGCTGCGGCGGTCGCGGCACCCAGGCGGTGGAAAACATCCTCGAGGGCTGCCCCAACGTGGAGTTGGTCGCCATGTGCGACATCTTCGAGGACCGTCTGGAGAAGTCCTACCGTCAGCTCAAGGAATCGCCGCGCAACGCCAAGATCGCCGATCGGGTGAACGTCAGCCCCGAGCACCGTTTCGTCGGCTTCGACGGCTACAAGAAGGTGCTGGCGTCCGAGATTGACATCGTGATGCTGTGCACGCCGCCCGGTTATCGCCCCGAGCATTTCGAGGCTGCCGTGGAGGCTAAGAAGCACGTCTTCTGCGAGAAGCCGTTCGCCACGGACCCGGTGGGCTGCCGGCGCTTCATGGCGGCTGCCAAGAAGTCCGAGGAACTGAAGCTCACCGTCAAGTCCGGGGCGCAGCGGCGCTCGCAGCGCGAGTACGTCGAGACCTGGCAGAAGGTGCGGGACGGCGCCATCGGCGAGATCGTCGCCTGTTACGCTTACTGGATCGGCACGCCGGTGCTTCAATTTCTGGGACCCAACTGGCCCGGCGAAAAAGGGAAGCGCAACCCGAAGTGGGGCGACATGGAGTATCAGAACCGCAACTGGTATTCCTATGTCTGGTTGTGCGGCGACCAGATCGTCGAGCAGCACCTGCACAACATTGACGTGTGCAACTGGTTCATGGGAACCCACCCGGTGCGCGCTGTAGCTTCGGGCGGCGTGGCGTGGCGCCCGCGTGAGGAAGTGTACGGCAACATTTACGACCATGTCGCCGCCGACTTCGTCTACCCCAACGGCGTGCATATGTCCAGTTACTGCCGGCAGTATCCCAACGAAAAACACATTTATCGGCGGGTAGGCGAACTGTTGGTGGGAACCAAAGGGCGGACGAATTGTCAGGACATGGGGACCAAGGGCATCAACCCTTACGTTCAGGAACAGATTGACATGGTGAACAGCATTCTGGGTCAGGGTCCCTACATCAATGAAGCTATGGCGGTGGCGGAAAGCACGATGACCTGCATCATGGGTCGGGAGGCGGCTTACTCGGGGCAGGAAATTACCTGGGAAATGGTGATGAACTCCCAGTTGGATCTGTATCCCAAGGCTTTTGCGTACGACGCGAAAGTGGAAGTGCCGCCGCTGCCGGTCCCCGGCCAGTACAAATTCATCTGAACAGGAGGCGACATGTCTGAACCCATCTCGCGGCGTTCGTTTCTGGGTCGCGCCGGGGCGGGAGCCTCGGCTTTCACGATCGTGCGTCCGGAGCTGGTGCGCGGTTGGGCGCCGGCTAAGCTGAAGGCCGGTCTGATCGGAGTCGGCGGGCGCGGCACGGGAGCGGTGCGCGATATTCTGACGGGCAATCCCAACGTCGAAGTGGTCGCCATGGCCGACATCTTCGAGGACCACCTGGAGCGGAACCTGGCGAAGCTAAAAAGCAATCCGCAGTTTGCCGACCGGGTCAATGTTGATCCGGAGCACCGGTTCATCGGCTTCGACGCCTACAAGAAGCTGATCGCCACCGACGTGGACATCGTGATGCTTTGCACGCCGCCCGGCTGGCGGCCCATTCATTTCGAGGCCGCCATCGAGGCCGGCAAACACGTCTTCACGGAAAAGCCGGTGGCCACCGACCCGGTGGGGTGCCGGCGCTTCATGGCCGCTGCGCGCAAGGCCGAGGAGAAGAAACTCACGGTCATGTCAGGGGCGCAGCGGCGCTCTTCGCGCGAGTATATCGAGACCGTGCAGAAGATTCAGGACGGCGCCATCGGCGAGATCCTGGCGCTGTACTCGAATTATCTGAGCGGTCCGGTGATGCACGCCAAGGCGCGCGATCCCAAGTGGGGCGACATGGAGTGGCAGCACCGCAACTGGTATTCCTTCCTGTGGCTGTGCGGCGATCAGATCGTGGAGCAGCACTTCCACAACATTGATTTCATCAACTGGGTGATGGGCACGCATCCGGAGCGTGTGGTGGCCTCCGGTGGCGCCGCCTGGCGGCCGCGCGAGGAGCTCTACGGCAACATTTACGACCACATGGCCTCGGATTTTGTGTATCCCAACGGCGTGCATTACTCGAGCCACTGCCGACAGTACCCGCAAGGCTGCTTCCGCAAGGTGGACGATCTGATCGTCGGCTCCAAAGGGCGCTCGAACGGGATGGACATGGGCACGAAGGGGATCAACGGTCAGGTGCAGGAACATATTGACATGGTCAAAAGCATCCTGGGCGACGGTCCTTACATCAACCACGGCATGGCGGTCGCCGAGAGTACGATGACCTGCATCATGGCGCGCGAGTCCGCCTATTCGGGTCAGGAAATCACCTGGGACATGATCATGGCCTCGCAGCAGGATCTCATGCCGAAACAATTTGGCTACGAGGTGGCGTTGGAGGCGCCGCCGCTGCCCGCGCCGGGCACGTATAAGTTCCAGTGAGTTCGCCGACGCGCTGGTTGCGAATCATCAACGCCGCAGCGCCGATCCGAATCTGCGATAACGGCGGCTGGACCGATACCTGGTTCGCCGGTCACGGCAAGGTTTTCAATATCGCCGTCTATCCTTACGCCGAAGTGCAGTTACGCGTGCGCGAGCAGAGCGGCGACTCCCCGCGCATCACGATCCACGCCGAAAACTACGGGCAGCGCTACGCCATCGAGCCGCCGCGCGGCGTCTACGACAAGCACCCTCTGTTAGAGGCGGCCATCGAATATATGGGCGTGCCCGAGAGATTGGCCATCGAGGTTTCCATTTACAGCGAGGCCCCCAGCGGCTGCTCGACCGGAACGTCCGCCGCCGTCAGCGTGGCGCTGATCGGCGCTCTGGACTGCCTCACGCCGGGCCGGATGACGCCTCACGAGGTGGCTATGGCCGCCCAGAGAATCGAAACCGAGCTCCTGCACCAGCAGTGCGGCATCCAGGACCAAATCGCTTCCGCCTACGGCGGGATCAACTACATCGAGATGTTCCAGTACCCACACGCCGCGGTGAGTCCCATCCGCGTGCCGGATCCCATCTGGTGGGATCTGGAGGGGAGGCTGGCGCTGATTTACGTCGGCGAAGCGCACGCGTCTTCGGAAGTGCACCAGATGGTGATTCGCGAGCTGGAGGACGCCGGTCCGGATTGCGCGAAGCTGAAGCCGCTGCGCCTGACGGCCCAGAAATCACGCGACGCCCTTTACGCAGGCGATTTCGTTGCGCTGGGACGGGCGATGATCGAGAACACCGAAGCTCAGGCGGGGCTGCACCCGGCGCTGGTGGGGCCGCATCACCAGAAGATCATCGAGATCGCGCGGGCGCACAAGGCGCTGGGCTGGAAGGTCAACGGCGCCGGCGGCACGGGTGGTTCGGTGACGTTGCTCACGGGTCCGGACCGTGCAGCCAAGCGCGCCATGATTCGGGATATCGAGGCGGCGGACCCGCGCTATCGCCACATCCCCATTTTCCTGAGCCGCTTTGGCCTGCGGATCTGGGAATCGCCGCCGGAGGACTTGGCGTCCGGTTTGGCTTCGGCGCCTCAAAGCTCTTCCTCGTAAGGATCGCGCCGATCGAGCTGAGGACAGGCGCCTCGTGGTGAGCGCCGACGCGGCGCGCAAAGAAACGAGTTCGCGCGGGAGTCCGCCATCGTCACAGTCCGGAGAGACCACTACGCCCTGAGGTTCAACGGAAGCGCAGGCGGATCTCGGTGCGGAATCTCGGATCTGCCGGCGGCAGAGCCGCCGGCGTCATGGCGGCCGCGCGCGGCGTCTGGCGCACGCGGAACGTGGCGGGAGTTTCCGCCGCGCCCTCGGGTGAGAGTACAAGGACGAGTCGCTCCTCGCCGGGCTCGGTGCGCGGCGCGAGCGGGATGGTAAGGGCCGCGCCGGCCTGGATGCGGCTGTCCTGCTCGCCGGAAGGGAATAGCAGCCGCATGGCGCCCCGTTCTTCCAGGCGGAACAGAAGCACTCTGCCGGATTGCTCGGCCTCGACTCGGAGTTCGAGCGGCTCGCCGGTTCGGAGCTCCGCATTCGGGGCCGCTGCCGTACCCTGCTGGAGGATGCTGAACCGCAGCAGGGGGGTCACCGGCGCAGCCGTCGGCAGAAGCTCGTCGGCGACGGCACCGCGCTCCACCACGGCTTGAGCCTGGACTGCGCTCGGAGCTGCCCGGCGCGCGCGTACGCCCGCAGGCGTGCTGACAGGCTGCTCGGCTGCGATGCTGGCCTGAGCGGTTTCACCAGTTCGCGCAGGCGCTTCCGGAAGCGTCTCGGGAGCAGCCGCCGGACGCGGCTTTCTGTGCGCGGCGGCAGGCGGTGGGGGCGGCTGTGCGACGCTCGGCCGCGTGGTGGTTTCCGCGCGTTTCGCATCCACGGTCACCGCAGCAGGCTCGGCCCTTTGCGGAGGGCGAGGCTCCGGCTCGCGCACGGGACCGCGGCCCATGTGAATCACGAGGCTCGAGACCAGCACCACCGCGGCGGCGCTCGAGGCTAGGGCTGCGATGCCCGCCGGGCGCTGGAGCCACGACAGGGCGCGGCGCCAGAGCGGCGAACGGCTCACGCCAAGCAACTCCAGGAGCTGGCGCCGGCAACGGCGATCGGCCAGCAGTTCGCGCAGAGCCTCCTCCTCGGCCAGCGCGTCGAAGAGTTCCTGGCGCTCGAGCGCGGCCTGCATGAGCGCTCTCCGCTCGGCCTCGTCCAGCGTGCCGGTGGCGTAGCCGGCCAGCAGTTTTTCGATGTCCTCGGGCCTCATGGCTCGGCTTCCCAGCGGCCTCCCATGCGCTCCAGCAGCGCCTGGCGGCAGCGGAAGTCCCAGGTATAAATCGTATTTATGGAACGCACGCCCAGGATGGCCTGGATCTCCCGGTAGCTCTTACCTTCCAACTTCAAGCGGAAGAGTTCCCGGCAGCGCCCACCCAGGGATTGCAAGGCCTCCCGCAGCCGCTCCATCATCTGTTGACGTATGACGTCCTGCTCGGGATTCGGTCGCGGATCCACCGCCGGTCGGCCCTCGGGCCAGGGTTCCCCCGACTCCGCGCGCTGCTGCCGCCGGCGCAGCTCCAGTATCTTGTAACGCAGAATCTGGAACGCTAAAGGCACGAGTTCCTCCACCGCGGTCACCTCGGGGTACTTGCGGTGTAAGACCAGGAGCACTTCTTGCGCGAGGTCTTCGGCCGCAGCACCCTCCATTCGAGATGACGCGAAGGCCACGATCCTTTCACGCAGGCGTGAAAGAATTTCCGCTCGCTCCGCTGCCGCCCGGGACGGCGCAGCTTCCGCTTTCTCCCTCATGCGCGCCCCGCATCCTTAGACTACCAGAGATCCCGCGCAGTTCCCGAGGGAAATTCTGAAAGGAATGCACACGCCCTGACATTTCCCCAGTGGAATGTCACTTTCCGTCACGGAGGAAATCCCATGAGCATCCGCCGCCGATTCCTGAGCGCCCTGCTGGCGCCGGCTTGCCTGACCCTGGCCGCTCCGCCGCCCGCCGCCATGACCCCGCCGGGCGCGCTGGTGAGTCTGGCCCCGGACGGCCAACCCCGCGGGTTCTGCCCCCTCAAACACACCGCCGTAAAGGCCGAAATCACCGGCTTTCTGGCGGGCGTGACCGTGACCCAGGAATTCGAGAACGACTCCTCAGAGGCGATCGAGGCCGTTTACACGTTCCCTCTGCCGCATCAGGCCGCCGTGGACGACATGACGCTGGTGATCGGCGAACGGGTCGTGCGCGGCAAGATCAAACCGCGCGATGAGGCGCGCGCCATTTACGAGGCCGCACGCAGGGCGGGTCGCCTGGCCGGCCTTCTGGATCAAGAACGTCCGAACATCTTCACCCAGTCAGTCGCGAACATCCCGCCCGGGCAGCGCGTCCGGATCACCATTCATTACGTGGAGATCCTGCGCTACGAGGACGGCGGCTATGAGTTCGCGTTCCCGATGGTGGTCGGACCGCGCTACATTCCGGGCCGACCCACGGGGCGACAGGGAGGCGGGTGGTCCCCGGATACCGACCGTGTCCCGGACGCCTCGCGCATCACTCCGCCGGTGACGCCCCCGGGTACGCGGGCCGGCCATGACATCTCGGTTGAAGTGGCGTTGGACGCGGGCCTCGCGATTCAGCGCCTGGAGTCCAGGACGCACGAAGTCCTCGTCGAGCGCCCGGCGCTGAACCGCGCCCTTGTGCGGCTCAAGCAGAAAGCCGTGCTGCCCAACAAGGATTTCATCCTGCGCTATGACGTCGCCGGGGGCAAAATTCAGAGCGCGTTGCTGACCCACCGCGGCCCGAAGGGCGGATTCTTCACCCTGATTCTGGCGCCGCCGGAGCGCGTGCGGCAAGAGGACGTAACGCCCAAAGAATTGATCTTCGTGCTCGATACCTCAGGTTCGATGAGCGGCTTCCCTATCGAGAAGGCCAAGGAAGCGATGAAATATGCGCTCGATGGCTTATACCCCCGCGACACCTTCAACCTCATTACCTTCTCCGGCGACACGCGCATTCTGTTCCCGAAGCCGGTTCCTGCCACGCCCGAGAATCTGCGCAAGGCGCAGGAATTTCTGGCTTCGCGCTCCGGAGGAGGCGGGACCGAAATGATGAAAGCCATTCGCGCAGCGCTGGCTCCGAGCGATTCCGCCGACCATGTCCGCGTGGTTTGCTTCATGACCGACGGCTACGTGGGCAACGATCTGGAAATCCTCGATGAAGTTCAGAGACACCCGAACGCACGCATTTTCGTCTTCGGCATCGGCAGCGCGGTGAATCGGTTTCTGCTTGCCAGGATGGCGGAGCTGGGCCGCGGCGAAGTCCAGTTTGTGGGCCTGAATGACGACGGCTCAGCCGCCGCCCGGCGTTTCCACGAGCGCGTCCGGAACCCGCTGTTGACGGACATTTCCGTTGATTGGGGCGGACTGCCGATCAGCGACGTGTATCCGCGGCGCATTCCGGACCTGTTCAGCGCGGCGCCTGTGGTGCTCTCGGGTCGCTACAGCGCGCCGGCGCGCGGCGTCATCCGGCTGCGCGGCAAGCAGGGGGGACGTGAGTTTTTGAGCGAGCTGCGCGTAGAGTTGCCGGCGGAGGCGAGCCGCGAAGTGCTGGCCACTCTCTGGGCGCGGGCGCGCGTGGAGGATTTGATGAGCCAGGATTTCTCGGGTCTGCAATCAGGCCGTGCGCGCACAGAGGTTCGCGAAGAGATCACCAGGCTGGGCGTGGACTTTCGGCTGATGACGCCTTACACCTCTTTCGTGGCGGTGGAGGAGACCACGGTGACGGTCGGCGGCCAGCCGCGGCGCATCGAGGTGCCGGTCGAGATGCCCGAGGGCGTGAGCTACGAGGGCGTCTTCGGCGAGCAAGGGATCGCGGGGCCGGCCCGCGGCGGGGTTGTCGGCGGTGTCCCGGGGGGCGTGTTCAGAGCTCTGTCCCCGACGAGTTTTGTGTATGAGGAAATTCGGAGGTTCGATGCTTCCGGCCTCGCGGCCCCTCCGGCCCCGCCGCCCGTGAAGCTGGCCCCTGCGCTCCGGAGACTTGTCGAACAATGGCGCGCCGGCGCGCCGCCGGAATCGCTCACAGCGCCGTTCTTGCGTGAAGGCAAGGTCGAGGTGCGGATCCACCTGAAGGATACGTCGGATGAAACCCTCAGGAAGCTGCGCGAGCTGGGCGTGGAAGTCATCTTTCAGTCGGCGGCGAACCGGTTGGTCGTCGCTCGCCTGCCGGTGGCGAACCTGGCCGCGCTCGAACGGCTGGACGTGGTGCGGTATGTGGCGCCGGCAGGCTCCTGAGGAGGCGACGGCATCGAAGTGAGTGAGTTGCGCGGCGTGCGAGCCCTGGCGGCCGGAGCGCGAGAGGCTCTCAGCGGGTTGGACGCCTTGCCGGGGATCCTTGCGGCTCCCGCCGTAGGGCTCGTGCGCCGCTTGTCACGCCGATCGCGGAGTGCGCCTCCCTGATCCCGAGGCAGCCGGCGGTGTGTCACGTCTCGCCGCGCGCTTCTTCGGTACAATCATGAAGACTGGCAACTTCTGAAGGAGGACACGGTGTTCACCCGCAACCCGATACCGGCAACTTTTGCGCTAACGTTAGCGTTTTGGTTGACGCCCGCCCATGCGGCGGGCGGCCTGGCCCCGTCCGCTGATCCCACCGCGGAGGCCCTGGCGCGCTTCGATCAGATCAAGTTCGGCATGTTCATTCACTGGGGACTCTACGCCATCCCTGCTGGGGAGTGGAAAGGCAAGTATTATCGCGGGATCGGCGAATGGATCATGTTTCGCGCCAAAATCCCGGTGCACGAGTATGAGCAGCTCGCCTCCCAGTTCAATCCCGTCAAGTTCAACGCCGACGAATGGGCGCAACTGGCCCAGGACGCCGGAATGCGTTACATGGTGATCACCTCCAAGCACCATGACGGCTTTGCCATGTTCGCATCGAAAGCCTCGCGCTACAACATCGTGGACGCGACGCCGTACGGAAAGGATCCTATGAAGGAGCTGGCCGCGGCCTGCGCGAGGCGCAACATCGCCTTCGGCTTCTACTACTCGCAGGATCAGGACTGGCACGAGCCCCACGCTCGCGGCAACAATTGGGATTTTCCCCAGGAGAGGAAACCCGAAATCTACCTTCGCGGTAAGGTTTTCCCTCAGGTCAGAGAACTGCTCACCAATTACGGTCCGCTGAGCCTGATCTGGTTCGACACGCCGGGCCTGCTCTCGGAGCAGCAGGTTACCGAGCTGCGTCAGTTGGTCAAGAGCTTGCAGCCCTCCTGCCTGATCAACAGCCGCATCGGACATAACAAAGGGGATTATTTCCAGACCTCCGACAACGCCATTCCGATCCAGGTCTACAGCAAGATGAAATGGGAGGTCCCTGCGACCCTGAACGACACCTGGGGCTATAAGAAGAACGACAATAACTGGAAGGATCCCGCGGACCTGATCGGGAAACTCGCCGACATTGTTTCCAAAGGGGGCAATTACTTATTGAACGTGGGTCCCACCGCTGAAGGGATCATTCCCGAACCCAGCCAGCGGATCCTGCGAATCATCGGCAAATGGCTGGCCGTCAACGGTGAGTCCATCTATGGAACTTCACCCAGCCCGTTTCACTTTCCGGATATTACGTGGCGGTGCACGGTGAAGCCGGGCAGGCTGTACATCCATATTTTGAATTGGCCTGGCAGGAAACTGGAACTCAACGGGTTGGAAAGCGAGGTCAAGCGGGCCTATTTCCTGGCAAACCGCAAGGTGGTGAATTTCCGGCGGAAAGGTGGGGCGCTGGTATTGGATCTACCCGCGAGGCCGGTGGATCCGTATGACACGGTGGTCGTGCTCGAGATCGCGGACGCCGCGCCGCGGGTGGCGGAGGCCTACCGGCATGACAGGCTGCCGGGGCGCCTGGATCTATACGCCTGGACGGCGCGCCTGCGCGGCGAGGAGATCCGCTACGACAGGGCGACGCTGAGCGCGACGAACTTCGTCAAGGCGGAAACCGAGCGCAACGAACTGTGGTGGTATCCTTACGGTAGCCTGAACGGGGAGTACGAGGTCGAGTTGACCTACGCTTGCGAGGACAAGGCGGCCGGCAGTCCGTTCCGGATCGCGGTCCAGCGGAGCGGTGAGCCCAAGCTGCAAGAAGTACGCGGGCAGATCACAGGGACCGGCGGACGCTTCCTTACCCGAAAGCTCGACGGGGTCATCCGGGTCACGCCGGCAGATGCTTACATCATCTTCAGCTTACCGGAAGACGACCGGTCGGCGAGCGTGCGCCTGCGCAAGATCACTCTGATCCGGCGCTCGAGCTAGCCGAGCGGTGGAGGGTGCGCTCCTGCGTCAATCCGCTGATCACGTCGCGCGCGCGCACGCGCCAGGTTCCTGGGGCATCATTCAAGGCCCAGGGAATCCGGAAGCTTGCACGGCCTTTGTGAATGGTCACGTTGTGCGAATAGTGGCGGACCAGCCGCCCGGCGGGATCGAAAACCTCAACCCTGACCACCGAGCGATCCACCGGTTGGCCGTTTTGATCGGTGAGCCATAGCGAGAGGTCGGCGTCCAGGTCGAGCCGCTGAATTCGGGTGGGGCGGATCAGCAGGAGGACCGGGCGATCGGGTCCGGCCTCGATCTTCTGCGACGCCAGGCCGCCACGGAGCAAGTCGTACACGACGCCCTCGAGTTGCGGCAAACTGACTTCGGTCTTGCTCTTGGGCAGCAGGCCGATGAGCCGGGATTCTCCGAAGTCGCGCACGGTGGTGAGGAACTCGGCCGGGGCCTCGAAGGCTCGCGGAATCCCGACGGGCCCCGGCCCGCGTCGGATCAGTCCCTTGCGTCCCGCAGCCCACAGCGGAGTCTTTCGCCAACGGCAGTGGTCATCCATCCGTCCTGTCTGCTCATCGGCATACACCACGCCTCCCCGATCCAGGAAGCGCTCGATGGCTGCCGCTTCTCGGTCGGAGATCGCGATGGAGTAGGGCAGAATCAGGACGCGGAATTTGTCCAGTTCTCCGCGCTCGATCTGGGGCGTGGCGAGAAAGCGGAATTGCAAACCCTGGCGTTCGAGTTCGCGCACCCAGGCGTCCCGTCGAGCCATCAGCTCGGCGAAGTTCCTGGAGGTGCGCTGGGCGGGCCCCATATCGGCGGTGATGCGCCCGTCGGTGATCCAGGCGCCGCGGATGCTGGCCATCGAAAAGTGAATGGCCACGCCGTCTTCGCGCACTTGCGAGTTCATGAAGATGCGCCCGATGCCCGATTGAATGCGACCGAAAGCCTCGGCCAGCGCCTTGCCCTGCGCGCTGAGCGTCAGATCGGGATTGAGCAAGGTGTAGTGCCAGAAGATGGAAGCGCCTGTGTGGCCGTAAAACAGGCGTTGCCACTGCTGGTACTGGGCATCTTCGCCGGTCAAGCCGTAACCGGTGAAGCCGGTGATGGGCATTCCGGGACGGAACAAATGGTGCATGGCGTCCTGATTGCCCCCGGAGTACGGCTGTAAGTAGTCTATTTCTTGGTCTATCTCGTACCAGTTACAACCGTTATGCGGAGTGGGGATTTGTGTCCCGGAAATCGAGGCGCGTCCTCCCGGATCCATTTCATGGACTAGCGAGCGCGCCAGGCGAAAAGCTTTGACGAATTCTTCTTCCATGTAAGTCCGGTGATCCGCCCAGGGCGCGAAGTTACCATGCTGTTGCGCCTCCTCGGTGGTCATGGGCAGCACCGAGTTCCAGTCGGCGAAGCCGGTTCCCCAGGCGGCGTTCAGCGCCTCCAGACTCCCGTAAACGCGCCTGAGCCAGGTTCGGAAGCCTTCCAGCGCCGGCGGGGACCAATCCACATCGAAGGCGTCGGCGTAACAAGTCAGGGAGGACTCGTCGGCAAGATAGACCGCGAAGGGCTTCAAAATCGCCAGTGGGCGGTAACGCTTTTCGAGTTCTGCACGCAGGCCCCGTTCGAACTCCGGCGTCTGAAGCGTGATGTCGCGCGTGAGGTATTTCTTGTCCTTGGTTTGTGCGTAAGCGTTCTTGCGCTTCAGGTAGGCGTCGCGGCGGTACCAGTAAATGCCGAAGCCCGGCAGGTGCGCGCTGACCATCAGCTTGAAATTCCGTTCCGGACGCGCCAGCACGGTAATGCCGATGCGCCGGAACTGCTCGTCCAGCGCGGGGATCCAGGGCTGATAACTGCGAGGCCCGGCCCAGGGCAGCAAGACTTCGTAATCGGTCCACTCGCGGGAGGAAGCGGCGAAGCGGACTTCGCGCCGGGCGATCGCGTCCCCCGCTCGAACTTGAACATAGCCGGAATGCGTCAGGGGGCGGCCGGCGCGCAAACGGACGGCCGCGGCGCCCTCGCCGCGCGCGATCACACGCTCGAAGCCGTCCACCAGCTCGACGCGCGCCGGACGTTGCGCGCTGAATTCGACGCGAAGCATGTCCCCCTCGCCGATCACGCTGGGCGTCACGGTAAGGTTCTCAATGCGATCGGACTGCGGAACCTCGATGACCGAGACCTGCCAGTCGCCGCCGGCTTGCTGTTCCAGGAAGTACCGGCCGGGCCCGAGACGGCCGAACTCGGGCGGTTTTCCAGCGCCCGACTGTCGGACGGTCCCGTCCAGGGACCGCAGGCGCCACACCGCCGTGGCGGCGTTGAAGTCCGGCGTCTGCAAATCTCGCGCGGCAACCCACATCAAGGTGCGGCAGAGCAGGGCATAGAAGTACTCCCAGTAGACATCCACGGAATCCAGACGCGCCGACATGGGCATGCGCCAGCTCAGCCCGTCGTTGCGGTAGCCGAAGGCCGCCACGCGGCCCTTGCCGTAAGTGCGCACGGCCAGGATGGGATGGCCGTTGCCGTTCTCGATCAGCACTGTGGCGTCGGGCGCGGCGCGATAGACATAGTTCTCGATGTGTTCGAAAGGGAAATGCTCGATGGGCGCGCCGCGTGTGATCCAGTGAGGAGCGGGAACGCGCCAGGGGGATTTCTCCGGCGGTCCGGGTTCCATCGGCGCCCACTCCTCGGAGGGCCGTGGCGGCGGCGTGGCCGGGATCAGGGGCGTCAGATCGCTTTCCAGCGGGCGGATCAAGACTAACCCGCATCCCTGGCGCACGCGGCGCGCCAGAGCCTCGCGGGAGGCCGGCGTCAGACGGTCCCAGCCGTGATGCAGCGGCAACAGGATCGCGTCAAAATGTTTCTGCCCGACCAGCTCCTGTTCCAGATACGAGTAAATCAGCCTCAGGTCGCCGCGCTCGGCGCGGGCGCCGTAGTTGGGGCCGAAAGCCATGGTCCACTTGTTCACATCCCACGCCGGATCAATGCTGACCGTGGTCAACTCCAGCGACAGCCGCTGCGCCAGCTCGACCAGCGTTCTGCCTTCGCTCACGCTGGGGACCGCGAGAAGCCGAATCGGCCCGCCGGCCAGCGGCCGCGCCCACTTGACGTGCGGCGTTTCGATTTCCAGGGTATAGGGAGCCTCGAACCGCTCGCCGGAACCTCGCCGTGCGCCCAAACCCACGTCTTGAGCCGGCATCCCAACAACTGCGAGCATCAGGACCGCTGCCGCCGATGACCGCTTCATCCCGTTCTCCTTGCGGCTATTGTAAGCTGACGGGGAGCCCCGTGAAGGCCATGACGAGCAGGGAACGCGTGCTGGCAGCCTTCGCTCACCGGGCGCCGGACGCCGTGCCGATGGACTTCGGCTCCACCGCGGTCACCGGGATGCACGTGACCGTGGTGGCCGCGCTGCGTGACTACCTGGGTTTGGAGAAGCGCCCGGTCAAGATCCATGAGCCGTATCAGATGCTGGGCTGGCTGGACGAAGACCTGAGGGACGCCCTGGGCCTGGATGTCGAGGGCGTCTTCCCCTACGACACTCTGTTCGGCTTCAAGAACGAAAACTGGAAGCTGTGGCGCTACGAAGGTCTGGACGTGCTCGTGCCCGGCAACTTCAACACCACGGTGGACGAGAACGGCGATCTGCTGATCTATCCCGAGGGCGATCTTAGCGCGCCTCCCAGCGGGCGCATGCCCCGCGGCAGTTACTTCTTCGACACGATCATCCGCCAGCCGCCGATTGACGAAGAGCATTTGAACCCCGAGGACAATCTGGCAGAGTTCAAGCCGCTTACGGAGGCTTACCTGGCTCACACGGCTGAAGCGGCGCGCCGCGCACGAGCCGGAGGGCGCGCGGTCATCCTGCAATTGCCCGGGACGGGCCTGGGCGACATCGCGCTGGTGCCCGCGCCGTTCCTGAAATATCCCCGCGGGATTCGCGACGTGACGGAATGGTATGTCTCGACTCGCACCCGGCGGGATTACATTCATCAGGTCTTTTCACGGCAGTGCGAGATCGCGCTGGAGAATCTGGAAAGGCTCTACGCCGTGGTGGGCGATAATGTGGATGTCGTTTTCGTCTGCGGCACGGATTTTGGGACGCAGGCCTCGGCCTTTTGCTCGCCGGAAACTTTGCGCGAACTTTACTTGCCTTACTACAAGCGCATCAACGGCTGGATTCACAGCCACACTCCCTGGAAGACTTTCAAGCACTCCTGCGGTTCGGTGGAACGCTTCCTGGAAGCCTTCATCGAGGCCGGTTTCGACGCCATCAATCCGGTCCAGTGTTCGGCCCGCGGCATGGATCCCGAGCATCTCAAGCGAACCTACGGCGACCGGCTGGTCTTTTGGGGAGGGGGCGTGGATACGCAGAGCACCTTGCCGTTCGGCACGCCGGAGGAGGTGCGGGAACAGGTACTGCGGCGCTGCGAGATCTTCGCGCGCGAGGGCGGCTTCGTGTTCAATGCGGTCCACAATGTGCAGGCGCATACGCCGGTGGAGAATGTGGTGGCCATGATCCGCGCCGTGCACGAGTTCAACGGGAGACATCATGTCTGAGCTTCATCCGCTAATCGCTGAACTGCTGCGCGCTGCTCCGGTTGTCACCGACGGCGCATGGGGCACTCAACTGCAAGCTCGCGGCCTGGCCCCCGGTCAGTGTCCGGACGCCTGGAACCTGGAGCATCCCGAGCGGGTCGAAGCGGTGGCCCGCGCTTACGTCGAGGCCGGCAGCCGGATCATCCTCACGAACACGTTCCGCGCGAACCGGTTGGCGCTGGCCGGTTACGGGCTAGCGGACAAGGTGATCGAAATCAACCGCGCCGGCGCCGAGATATCGCGGCGCGCGGCCGCGGGGTCCGCTCGCGTGTTCGCCTCGATCGGGCCGAGCGGACGCATGCTGGTGACGGGGGAGACCACCCCAGAGGAGCTGGCAGCTATTTTCGCCGAGCAGGCGCAGGCGCTGGCTGAAGGCGGGGCCGACGCGCTGGTCATCGAGACCATGGCGGACCTAGCGGAAGCCTGCATCGCGGTGAAAGCGGCTCGCGGCACAGGGTTGCCCGTGGTGGCTTCCATGGTGTTCGATTCGGGCAAGAACAAGGATCGCACGATGATGGGCGTGACGCCCGAGCAAGCGGCGCAGACCCTTGCGGAGTCCGGCGCGGACGTGGTCGGAGCCAATTGCGGGCAAGGAGTGGCCGGCTACATTGCGATCTGCCGGCGACTGCGAGCCGCCTGCGATCGCCCTATCTGGATCAAGGCCAACGCCGGATTGCCCGAGGTGGTTGACGGAGCGCCTGTTTACCGGATGACGCCCGAGGAGTACGCGCGGTACGTTCCTGCCCTGGTGGAAGCCGGTGCTTCTTTTATCGGCGGTTGCTGCGGCACGGGACCGGAATTCATCCGGGAAATTCGGAAAGTTTTGGCCGGCTGAGACGGCGCTCGGACCCGGGCGGTATTTCCTAAGGCCCGCGAAACCGGCATTTGAGTGTAGTCTCCGGCTTTCGCTATACTTCAGAAACGCGCCGTGGAAACGCAGTTCGATCAAGATTACGTGCAACGGCTGATCGCGCGCGATCCGGCGACCGAGGAACACTTCATCCGTTACTTCGGCCAGTTGATTCGGGTCGTGGTGTTAGCGAGGGCCGGCGCCTGGCGGCTGGTGGAAGACGTGCGGCAGGAAACGTTCTTGCGCGTCCTCCGCATTTTGCACGAGCAAGGCGGGTTGGAAAGACCCGAGCGCCTGGGCGCTTTTGTCTACTCGGTTTGCCGCCGAGTGCTGGCGGAGCAACTGCGGGAGGAAAGCGAGGGGTTCGGGGCAGGGCAGGGGGAACCGAACGAACCCGGCTACCACATGCTCGTGGATGAGAGGCTGATTCGGCGGGAGAACCGCCGCGAAGTCGAGCGGGCTCTGGAGGCGCTGACGCCAGTCGAGCGTCAAGCCCTGCGCCTGATCTTCCTGGAGGAGCGGGACCGCCGACAAGTGGGCCGGCTGCTGGGTCTCAGTCCGGATTATCTGCGTGTGGTCTTGTGCCGGGCCAAAGCTCACCTGCGCAAGCGGCTCGCGTCGCGCGAAGATATTTTTAGTTTAGAATCAAGCCGTTACAACGGAACATCCCAGCAAGGGGAAACGCGGAGGCGCGCGAAAATCACTGATCATTGAGTGCCATGGACCACGAGGAAGCAGTTCGTGAGCAGGCCGCCGAGCGGTACGTGCTGGGCGAACTCCCGGCTGGGCAACGGGAGGCGTTCGAAGAGCACTTCTTCCAGTGTCCGGAGTGCGCGCGTGAGGTGCGACTGGGGGCGCTCTTTCTGACCAATGTGCGCACCGCTCTGGCTGAGCAGGCCGAGCGACAGAGCGCGGGCTTTCTCCAGCGCATCCTTTCCTGGAAACCGTTGCTCCCGGCTGCTCTGGCGGCCTGCTTGCTGCTGGGGGTGGTCAGCGGGTATCTGGGGTTGGTGTCCGTTCCTACTCTGAAACGGCAAATCGCGGGTCTCACTGCGCCGCAGCCATATCCGGCGGTGTTTCTGAGGCCGGTTGTCCGGGGTGAGGAACAAGTGATCGAGATCTCGCGGCAGAGTGCGTTCCTCGGCCTTTCGGTGGACCTGCCGCCGACCAGCTCGGCCGCGAGTTACCGATGCGACTTTCTGACCGAGGCCGGCGAGCTTTCGGCATCCATCGTGGCTCCGGCGCCCCGGCGACCCGGGGCCCCGCTCAGTCTGCTGCTGAGCTCTGCGGGCCTGAAGTCCGGACGCTACACCCTGGTGCTTCGAGCGGCGGAAGGGCCGGAGGAGGCCCGCGAGATCGGTCGCTTTTCGTTCCGCATCCACATCAGGTGATGGAGTCTCTTGATGCCACGATTCATCTACTCCGCCAGCGGCATCGCAGTGGCGGGCCGCTTCCGTCGGCCGCTGGCGACCGATCTTGACCCCATGGCTGCTTGCGTGCTTCCTTCGGTGGGAGGGCGAGTGACGTCGCGCGCCGGGGCGTTCCGCCTGGCCGATCCGGCTTCCGGCGAACTGATGCTGGCATTCGATTCGGCGGAAACCGTCATCGAGAGCTCGGAGGCCGCGCCCGGCGTTTTTACTACGGTGCTGCGCACCACCGTGCGAGGGTTGAACGTGGGAAACATCCTGAAGGCCGATGAGGTGGTGGGCGCTCTGCACTTGCGTTACAACCGCAGCGGCCGAAGCGTGAGCATTGATACGTCGGGCAGCGGCTTCAGAGGTTTGGTGCTTGCCGGTCAAGCCTTCGCCGTGACCGTGGATCACGGACTGGGGCGCGAAGCCGCAGACTATGCGAAGTTCCGCAGGGATCATCCTGAGCTGCCGGAGAGCCACGGGGCCACGCGCTACTCGCTGGCTCGGCACCCGGCGTTGAAATTCCAGTTTCCCGAGCACGGGTACCTGGATTGGCCCGACTTCGGCCGGGTATACTTCTGCGAGTGGTCGGCTGCGCCTTACACTCAGAGCCTAACCATGTTGAGGCTGCGCCTGGGCAGTCCTCAAGAGGGAGAGCTGGAGATCGGTCGCGGCGAGGGCGACGGGCAGGATTATCCTTAACCCTGTCGGCCGTAGCTGCGCTCGCGGCCGTGGTGGCCGCCCTCAGCGGCTGCGGTCCCCCTCCTGAGCAGCGGGCTCGACAGCTCGCCAGTGAAATCCGGAAATGGATCCGCACGGGGGATCTGGCTCGCGCCGAGACATTGGCGCGTCGCGCCTGGGAACAGTGGCGCACGCATCCCGGATCCGAGGCGCATTGGGATTTGCGGTTGCTCTACGCGCAGGTGCTGGCGCTCCAGGGCAGGGCCCGCGAGATGCTGCCGCTGCTCAGTGAGGAGCCGCCCGGCGGAGAGCGCTTCCGCTCCATGCGAGCCCGCCGCCTGATGTGCCTGGGGCGGGCTCGCTTTATCGAGGCCGATTACCCGAACTCCAGACGACTTCTCCAAGAAGCGGTCCGGTTGGCTTCAGAAGCCGGTGATCCGCTGCTCGAGGCGGAGATTCGACTATGGCTGGCTTCGGCGCTGGCTCGCTCGGGAGAGTTTGAGCGGGCTGACGAAGCCTGTCGAGCTTCCCTGAAGCTGGCCGTTCAGCACGGCGATCCGTATCTCCAGACCGCCGCCTTCGGGAACCGCGGGTTCATTCGCTTGAACGCAGGCCGCTTCGATGAGGCGATTCCCTTCTTTGAGCGGGCGCTCGAGCTGGCGAAGCGGACAGGCGCCCGGCGATTCGCCGCCAACACGCTGGGCAATCTGGGCCGCTGCTATGCCGGGTTGGGTGATTACGCTAGGGCGACTCCGCTGCTCTCGCAAGCCGCCGCTACGATCGGCGAGCTGGGGGAGCTCAATAGCGAGCAAATCTGGCTGGGGAGTCTGGGAGAAGTGCGGCATTCGCAGGGCGACTACGCCAGGGCCGCAGAGGCTTACCGGCGGGCGTTGGAGATTTCCCGCCGTCTCGGCGCAGCCTATTTCACGTTGCTGTGGCTGAACAAGCTTACGGAGCTGGCGCTCGAGAACCGAGACCTGCGCGCCGCCGAGCAATACAACCGTGAGGCGTTACTCATCAGTCCTCGTGTTCCCACGCGCGACGCAGGCATCTGGTCGTTGCTCTGGCGTGCGCGGCTGGCGGCCGAGCAGGGTCGAGCGACGGAGGCCGAGCAGGGCTACCGCGAAGTACTGGCGGCGGCCTCACCTTTTGAAGAGGCGGGCGTGATCTGGAACAGCCGCGCCGGCCTGGCGTCTTTGTACGTCGCGACGGAGCGCTGGGATTCGGCTGAAGAGCAATTCCGGCTCGCCATCGAGGAGCTGGAGCAGACTCGCAGCCGGCTCAGCCGTGATGAATGGAAGCTGAGTTTCCACTCGCAGTCGGTGCGCCTGTATCGCGACTATGTGGATTTCCTGGTGCGCAGCGGCCGCATCGAGCGAGCTCTGGAGGTGGTGGAATCCTCCCGGGCGCGCCTGCTGGCGCAGAAGCTCGGATTTGGCCGGCAGAGAAGCTGGCAGATCCCGGCGGCTCGCTTTCGCGAGCTGGCGCGCCGGCTGCGTGCTACGCTGATGTCCTTCTGGCTGGCGCCGCGCGGCTCCTTTTTGTGGATCGTGCAGCCCGACCGGATCGTTTGCTTGCGGTTGCCGCCCGAACCCGAGATCCAGTTGTTAGTGCAAGCGGCGGTTGGGGCCACCGAGGAGCTGCGCGATTTCCTGGAGACCGAAAATCCGGCGGCGCGGCGACTCTACGAGGTTCTGATCCGCCCGGCGGCTTCGTTGTTGGGGTCGAACGCGCGGATCGTGGTGGCGCCCGACGGCGCACTCCACGAGCTGAACCTGGAGTGCCTGGTGGCGGGAGAACCGGCGCGTTACTGGATCGAAGATGTGGTCCTGGCCGTTGCGCCTTCGTTGGCCTTGCTGGCGGAGGTGACGCCCGGCGGCGCACTCAGACGCGACTCGATGCTGCTGATCGGCGATCCCGTGCCGGCATCCGCGGAGTATCCACGCCTGCCCGCTGTGGATCAGGAGATTCAATCCATCCGCCGGCGCTTTCCTTCTTCTCGGCAACTGGTTCTGACGGGCGCAGAAGCACATCCCGAGGCGTACCGCCGGGCCAGGCCGGAGCGCTTCTCGGTGGTTCACTTTGCAGCCCATGCGGCCGCCAGCCGGGATAACCCTTTGGATTCGGCGGTGATCCTGTCACCGCAGGCCGAGCGCTTCAAGCTGTACGCCCGCGAGATCGTGGATGTGCCGCTGGAAGCCGATTTGGTCACCGTGTCGGCCTGCCGCAGCGCCACCGGGCGATTGTACGCCGGCGAAGGCATGGTAGGTTTCGCGTGGGCCTTCTTGCAGGCGGGCGCGCGCAACGTCATCGCCGGTCTGTGGGATGTGCACGATTCTTCCACGGCCACGCTGATGGAGCATCTGTACGCGGAACTGGCTGAAGGCCGAGCGCCGGCGGTTGCGCTGCGGGCCGCCAAACGGAGGCTGATCGCGAGCCGCACCGCCTGGAGTAAGCCTTTCTATTGGGCGGCCTTTCAGCTTTACACCCGAGCAAGGCCGTTTTGAGCGGTAAGTCTCCGAGTTACTTACCCCGGCGCGTTGCCCAGAGAATTTCCTGCTTCCGGGTGAAACGATTGGCGGGCGAAATTCACTAATCCACGAAATCTCCTCCGCGGTCCAAGTTGCGGCCCGCCAGGCCAACCTCTTGCGGGGGAGGTTGGAGGCGGTAAACCCGGCAATGACCTCCCGGGCGCCGCAACTTGGCCTTTTTGGAGATGCGGGGACAAGTTCCCCGGAGACTGAAGGCGCGCGGCAGGCGGCCTCGTGCGGGAGGGGCCGCCCCGCGCCCGGAATTACATTCAAGCTGAGGGAGGGGGCTTCGATGAGACTGATGGCAGCCGGGGCGGCGACGGCGTGGAGCTTCGCGATGACCGAGGAATCTGCACCGACCATTCTGGTGGTGGATCAAGAACCGCAGGTGCTTCAGGTTGTCCGCTTAGTGCTCAGTCGGGAGGGCTATCAGATCTTGATGGCTCGCAGCTTGCGGGAGGCGCTGCGCATTGCCCGGGAGCACCGCGGCTGGATTCACCTGCTGCTGGTGGATACGTTCGCTCCGGAAGCTGAGGATCCGGAGGTCATCAACGGTCTGCTCAGCAGCCGTAAGGAAATACGCGCGGTTATTATTTCGGGAGCGCAGAGCCCGCAGTGGCCCAACGCGCGGTTCCTCGCCAAGCCTTTCACTCCGGAGACGCTGTGCCGAGTGGTGCGCGAAGCTCTTGGCGGACCTGCGGCAGCCGGCGCCGAGTAGGGGGCCCGCGGCCGCTGTGAGGCCTGCGGGTCTCCGGTAACAGCGGCGCAGGGCCCGCCTCGTGCGGCTCATCCGCCGGGAGTTTATGGCGCTCTTGCATCCTCTGCGGCAGGCGTTGTCTGAGCCGGGAGAGTCGCGCGGAGTCGTTAGCTGCCGGTAGTTTCCGATCTCCCAGGTGAGTCCTTCGCGCGGCGGCCCGTCACCGCGCCGCTATAATGGTTTTCATCCCCTTGAACATGCAACCAGATCGTGTGGATTTGAAGAAAACCGTCAACCTCCCGCGCACGGCTTTCCCCATGAAGGCGGATCTGCCCAAGATGGAGCCGCGGATGCTGGCTCGCTGGGAACAGGAACGGCTCTATGACCGGATTCGCCAGGCGCGCGCCGGCCGTCCGCTCTACGTGTTGCACGACGGGCCGCCTTATGCCAACGGAACGATTCACGCCGGCACGGCCTTTAACAAGATCCTGAAAGATTTCATCGTCAAATCCAAGAGCATGGCGGGCTTTGACGCGCCGTTCGTGCCCGGCTGGGATTGCCACGGTCTGCCCATCGAGATCAAAGTGGACAGCGAGCTGGGCGCGCGGAAAGCGGGCATGAGCCCTCTGGCCATCCGCCAGGAGTGCCGGCGCTACGCCGAATACTGGGTGGATGTGCAGCGACGCGACTTTCGGCGCCTGGGCGTTTTCGGTCGCTGGGAGCAGCCCTACTTGACCATGAGCGCGGACTATCAGGCGGCCATCGCGCGCGCCTTCGTGGAGTTCCTGGATCGCGGTTACGTTTACAAGGGCTTGAAGCCGGTTCACTGGTGCATCCACTGTCGCACGGCGCTGGCGGAGGCCGAAGTGGAGTACGAGGAGCACAGCAGCCCATCCATCTGGGTGCGTTTCCCGCTGGCTTCGGATCCGGAGAAAATTCATCCTGCGCTGGCCGGCCGCCGGGTTTGGGGTTTGATCTGGACCACGACTCCCTGGACGCTGCCGGCCAACATGGCTATCGCCTTTCACCCGAATTACGAGTACGCTGCCGTGGAGGCTGACGGGAACGTCTACCTGGTAGCGGCCGCACTGGCCGAAACGACGGCGCGCAAGTGCGGTTGGGCGTCGCCGCGCGAACTGGCGCGCGTCAGCGGCCGCGCGCTCGAGGGCACGGTGTTCCGCCATCCGTTCATCGAGCGCGACTCCGTCGGGGTGCTGGCCGATTACGTGACTCTGGATCAAGGTACCGGCGCCGTGCACACCGCGCCCGGACATGGCCAGGAGGACTATTTGACCTGCCAGCAGTACGGCATCTTCACCTACTGCCCGGTCGGCGCGGGCGGAGAGTTTTTCCACGCCGAAGGCGCGGCGGGAAGGCTGCCGGAGGCCCTCATCGGCCTGACGGTGTGGGACGCCAATCCCGTGGTGCTCAGGATTCTGCGGGAGCAAGGCGCGCTGCTGGCCGAAGAGCAGCTTCAGCACAGTTACCCGCACTGCTGGCGCTGCCACAATCCTACCATCTTTCGCGCCACCGAGCAGTGGTTCATCGGCATGGAGCGCAATCAGCTCCGCCAACGCGCGCTGGAGGCTGTCCGCCAGGTGCGGTGGATGCCGACCTGGGGCGAAGAGCGCATCTCCAACATGATCGCCAACCGCCCCGACTGGTGCATCTCCCGGCAGCGCGTCTGGGGCGTTCCCATCGTGGTCTTCTACTGCGAATCCTGCGGCGAGCCGCTCACCGATCGCAAGGTGCTGGATCGCGTCGTCGCGCTGTTCGAACAATACACCGCCGACGTCTGGTACGAGAGATCGGCTGCGGAGCTGGCCGGTCCTGAGGCGAGCTGCGCCCGTTGCGGCGGCCGCGAGTTCCGCAAAGAAACCGACATCCTGGACGTGTGGTTCGACTCCGGCTCCAGCCATCTGGGCGTGCTCACGGAGGCCAACGCCCTGCCATGGCCTTCCGATCTTTACATCGAAGGCACCGATCAGTATCGCGGCTGGTTTCATTCCTCGCTGCTGGTGGGAGTGGGTCTGCGAGGGCGTGCGCCGTATCGGCACTGCGTGACCCACGGCTTCGTGCTGGACGCCGAAGGCCGCGCCATGTCGAAGTCGCTCGGTAACTACATTGCGCCCGAGGAGCTGATCAACCGCTACGGCGCGGATGTGCTGCGGCTGTGGGTGGCTTCGGTCGAGTTCACCGACGACGTGCGGCTCTCCGAGCTTGCTCTGACGCGACAGTCGGAAGCCTACCGCAAGTTGCGCAACACCTTCCGCTGGGCGCTGGGCAATCTGGCGGATTTCGATCCGGCGCGCGACGCTCTGCCGGCCGCCGAAATGCTGGAAATTGACCAGTGGATCCTGCTGCGGGCCGAAGAGTTGGTTCGCCAGTGCCGAATCTGGTATGAAGAATTCGCGTTCCACCGCGTCCATCGTGCGGTGTACGATTTCGCGACCACCGAGCTCAGCGCCTTGTATTTCGACGTCCTCAAAGATCGCCTCTACACGGCGGCCCCGCGCTCGCGGGCCCGACGCAGCGCGCAGACCGCGCTCTGGCGCCTCACCTACGCTTTGGTGCGGCTTTTGGCGCCCATCCTGACCTTCACCTGCGAAGAGGTCTGGGACCATTTCCGAAAGCCTGCCGATGCGCCGGAGAGCGTGCACCTGGCTCTTTTCCCGGAGCCTGACGAGCTCAGCGCCGGCCTCGGGGAGGAGCACCGCCGGCGTGCGCCGAATTGGGACCGTCTCATTCAAGTTCGCGATGCCGTGCTGAAGCGACTGGAGCAGGCGCGACAGGAGAAGGCCATCGGCGCGCCGCTGGAGGCTCGTGTTCGCCTCCGTGCGGACGGCGAACTGTATCCGCTGCTGACTGACTACGCGGGCGAGCTGCCGGCGCTGTTCATCGTCTCCGAGGTTCTTGTGGAACGGCAGCCCGGCGAGCTGAGCGTGGAAGTGGAGCGCGCTGCCGGGCACAAGTGCGAACGCTGCTGGAAGTACTCGACCGAGGTGGGCGCCAATCCGCAATTCCCCACCATCTGTCCGGCTTGCGTCGAAGCGGTGAACGAGATCCTGAAGGGTTGAAGGATGAACCCTCGCGTGCAGGCCTTCGCCATTGCGGGCGTTGTGTTCCTCTCGGACCGCCTCAGCAAGCTGGTGATCGAGACGCGCGTGGCCCCCTGGGATACGGTGGTGGTTATCCCCGGCTTCTTCAACATCATTCACACCCGCAATCCCGGCGCCGCCTTCAGCTTGCTGGCGACCGCGGATCCGGGCTGGCGCTCAGCGGTGCTGCTGAGCCTTTCCATCGCCGCGGTGATCCTGGTCAGCATCTTGCTCTGGCGGACAACTCCGGCCGAGGGCTTGCTGCGCGCGGGCCTGGCGCTGATTCTCGGCGGCGCGCTCGGCAACCTCTACGACCGCTTGCTCTTCGGTCATGTGACCGACTTTCTGGAATTCTATCTCGGCCGGTTTCGCTGGCCGGCCTTCAACGTGGCGGACAGCGCCATCACGATCGGCGCCCTCCTGGTGATGCTGGAGCTATGGACCGGGCGTCGGCGAACCGAGAGGAACTGAATGCTACCCTCCCTATTTCGCATCGGTGACTTTTTCCTGCCCACTTACGGTGTGCTCGTCACCATCGGCTTCTTGAGCGGATTGTGGCTGGCCTCCCGGCTCGCGCGCCGCGTAGGGCTCGATGCCGACATGGCGCTCAATCTGGGCATTTATTCCGCGCTGGCCGGCATCCTGGGCGCCAAGGTCCTCATGATCCTGTTGGATTGGGACTATTACTGGAAGCAGCCGGGCGAGATCCTCTCGTTTTCCACGCTTCAAGCCGGCGGCGTCTTTTACGGCGGATTGTTGGCGGCGCTTCTGACGGCCACTCTGTATATGCGGAGAAAACGCATGCCGGGACTGCTGACCGCGGACGCCTTCGCGCCGGGCATCGCCCTGGGGCATGCCATCGGAAGGCTCGGCTGTTTCTCAGCCGGCTGTTGTTGGGGCGTGGAAACGCGGCTGCCCTGGGCAGTCACCTTCACGAATCCGACGTCGCATCAACTGTTCGGCACGCCGCTTCACCAGCCGTTACATCCCACGCAGCTTTATGAGGCGCTGGCGGAGGCCGTGATCTTCGTCATCCTCTACCGCCGTTTCGTGCGCCCGCACGCACCGGGCGCGATTCTGGGCCTGTACTTGCTGCTCTACTCGAGCGCGCGGTTCGTCATCGAATTCGTGCGCGCCCACGATGAAGCCAACCCCCTGGCCGCGGGACTGCACCTGGAACAGTGGCTCGCGCTGGCGCTCATCGCAGCGGGCATCTGGGTGATCCGTCAGGGCAGGCGCCGCGCTCAGGTTGTGCCTGTGCGTCCTCGCTGATCGGCGGCTGCGCTCGCCGTCCGAATCCACTGGGGCGCGCGCCGAGGCGCGGGGGACGCACGCAGAGCCGCTCATCGAAATACGATCAGGCCGTCCAGCGCCACGTCCGCGCCTTTGTGATCGGCATAAGGTTCGCCACGCACGACCAAACGCACGGTGTATCGGCCCCGGTTCAATCCGAAGACATGCCAGACGGCTTCGCCGCCTTTGTTGGCCTTTTCGTCCGAGCAAACATCTACCGTGCGGTGCAGCTTGCCGTTCAGATAGACGTCAGCCTTTCCGCCCTCGGCCAGGTACGGTCCGACCAGGATCGCGCCGGTCCCCTCGAAGCGAATCGTCGCCTCCGCACCTTTCTCACCCGAGATCCGCTGCGCTTTTTCCGTGCGCCAGGGCCCGGTGAAGCTCCAGCGCGCGTCGCTCACCGGAATACGTTCGGCCGGCGTGCCGTAGTTCCAGGTTTCCAGTTTTGCACTGCGCGGTTGCTGGATCCGCACAAGAACCTTCTCGTCCTGGCGCCTGCCGCCGGTGCGTTCGATCAGCGCCAGCGCGCGCTTGAGAGTGCTCTCCACGATACTGTTGAACGAATAATCCGTGTGGCGGAACTTCTCGTCCGCGATGGCGGGAATGCCGCTCTTCCAAACGTCGGGGATTCCCCGATAACCCAACATCACGCCCAGGATGCCCCCGGCGCTGGCCGGGTTGCAGTCGGAATCCTGACCGGCGCGGGTTGAGATCTCGATCGTCCGGCCGAAATCCCCTGCGCCGTACAGCAAGCCCAGGGCGATATAGGCGCCGTTCAACTTGGCGTCAATGTTGAAAGGCAGCAGCGCGCCGGCAGGGCAGGGATCGTTCTGATCCCACTTGTCCTGGATGAGCTGCCAGACCTTCTGCCAGTCGTCGGGATATTGCCTGTGCCAGGCGAGCACATCGGCGATCAGCCTGCCGTACGGGCTCTGGCGGGGAATGGCCGCCAGGCCGATCTCCACGATGCGCCGCGGATCGCTTTCAAAGAATGCGGCGGCGTACATGGCGGAGACGAACATGCCGCCGTAGATGCCGTCACCGTGATTCATGACGCGCCCGGCGCGCCAGGCGATCTGATTGGCGGACTGATAGAGGCCGGGCGCCATCAGCCCGATGAAGTCCGCCTCGATCTGAAAGTCAATGTCGTCGGCGTGTGCGTTGTAGCGCGGATGGCCTGAGAGTTGGGCCGGGATGCCGCGGCGCAAGTTCCGGCGCGCCGCCAGGTTGGCGTGCCAGAGGCTGTACTGCGTCTGGCGAAACGCGGCGCCGAAGTCCTCGGTGGTGGCATCCAGGCCCTTTTCATCGAGGACGCGCGCCAGGGTCATGTCCACGTAAAGATCGTCCTGGTTCAAGGCGTTCTTGACGCGTTCCGGCGACCACTTGGGCAGCTCAGCTTCCGGGATGATTTGGCCGCGGTAGCGAAATTCCGTCGGCGCGCCGTAGCTGACGCCGATCATCTGCCCCGCCCAACCGCCTGCGATTTTATCGCGCAGCGTCTGGATGGAGATCTCGCGGTAGCGGTTGTTCTGCGCGGCGGCGGTGACGGCCAGCACGAGCAACAATGGGCTGAGTCGCATAAGGCTTTCCTCGCGTCGGTCGTGGAATATCTTACAGCATGGCCGGCGGCGCCGGAAGTGCGGACCGAGTGCGGCTACGCCGAGAATGAATTTCTCCGCGCGGACGAGGTTGGCGCCTACCTGGTGCGCTTCGAGGATGACGGTGACAGCGTCGTTGAAGAGCTTGCAGTGACGGAGGAGGATGGAATCCCGGCGGACGAGTTTGTGAGGATTGCTGAGGAGCTGTACGACGAGACCGCAGCTCTGGACCGCGTCAGGGAGCGGCGGTAGTGGACTTCCACGGCGAACTTAGGTCCAAGTTCTCAGGCGCCGTGGTGCGCTCATGTGAGAAGGAGCAGTGTAGGCTAAGCTTGGCTTCCCTGAATCCGCGCCCCACGGTGATTGACCCGGACAAGTGCAAGAATCGCCTGGATCACCAGGGCGCCATTTGCGATTACCTCGTCTTCATGGGTTCGCATAAAATCGGCGTTGTGGTGGTCGAGATGAAGGCGGGCGCGGCGGATGTCCCACACGCTGTCAAACAACTCCAAGGCGGAGCGCAGATCGCGGACTGCATCACCCAAGGGCGCCCGATCAAATTCTTCGGACCGCTGCTGCTTTCCGAGCGTGTTCATCCTTCCGAGCGCAAGGTGCTTGCTAACCAGAAGGTTTACTTCCGCGGCATTGGCTACCGGGTTGCCCGCAGGAGGTGCGGCGCCAAGCTGTTGGATATCATCGCCGAATTCGCAGCCGACTGACGTGACTCGGCCGGTTCGCGTTGGCACGGCTTGGAGAACGCGCAAGCCGCGCCGCAGTTCGCCGCGGAGACGAAGCGGCAGAACTGGCTCGGTGTCTGTGCTGCGCGGTGACGGGCGAGGCAGATTGGCTCGAGCTGCCTGCGCGGCAGGCGGCAGGCTCCCTGCCGCCGCACGGCGACAACTCGGTCCTCGCTGATGCGGTCCACGTGCGGGGTCTCATTCTCCACCGCCCTCAAGGTGCTCGGAGTTGCCGTTCTCAGCCGGGGTCGGCGCCATGCGCCTGCAACGGAAATGGAGACCGCACGCGGGGCTTGACAGCGCGGATGGGTGGTTTATACTCGTCTTGTCCGGGAGCGTCAAGGAGGATATCCCGGAGAGCAACAGCTTTTGGGGGGACGCATGAGAGGCGCTGTACGATTCCACGACGTACCGAGGAGCGGGCACAGGCCCAGCATCGAATGGCTTGCCCATTTGATCGTTCTGTTGCTGCCGCTGGTCGCCTTTTCACAGGAGACGCGGGGAACCATTTTCGGGCGCGTGCTGGATTCTTCCGGGGCGGCGGTGCCTGGTTCCAGGGTGCAAGCGGTGCATCAGGGCACGAACCTGACCACCGAGGCAGTCACCAATGCCGAGGGCAACTACGTTTTGCCCTATCTGATTCCCGGGTCATACAACCTGGCGGCGCAGAAGGAGGGGTTCGCCAGGGCCGTCCGCGAGAACATCATCCTGCAAACCGGCGAAAGACTGATGGTGGAGTTCACGTTGCAACCCGGCAGGCTCACCGAAAGCATCACGATCACGGCGGAAAGTCCGATGGTGCAGACCGCCAGCGCGGATTTCGGTCAGGTGGTCAACCCGACATTCATGATGCGCCTGCCGGCGGTCGGCATCAATCCCATCGGTCTGGCGGACATGGCGCCGGGCGTGTTGCCGCAAAACCCGGACGGCAACACCATCACCTACACCACTAGCTACGTCGCGATTAACGGCAGCTTCGGTCCAGGCCGAGAATCAGGGACGGGCAATCAGATCGCCATTGATGGCGCGCCGGCTGAGGTTCCGCGGATGTCCGGGGTCAGTTATGTCATCCCGATGGCGGAGATGATCAGTGAGCTGAAGGTCGTCACCGCAATCCTGGACGCCTCGCTGGGCCGAACCAACGGCGGCTCTATCATGGTGACCACGAAATCGGGCACCAATGAGTATCATGGCAGCGCTTATTATCATATCCGCGATGAGCGCTTTAACGCGAACAGTTGGACCAATAACTATTACGGACGACCGCGCGGCCAGCTCAACTACTGGTTAGCGGGGGGCACGATCGGCGGTCCGATCCGGCGCGACCGCACGTTCTTCATGGTGGGGCTGGAAAAGGTCCGCAACGTCGGCACGGTGAATTACCAGTTGCGGGTCCCCACGGCACTGGAGCGTCGCGGAGATTTCTCGCAAACTCTAAATAGCCGTTCGCAGCCCTTGCTGCTTTATGACCCGCTGACTACGGTGATGGATTCGCGGGGTAACTTCGTGTCGCGCCAGCTCTTTCCCAACGCACAGATTCCGCCCAGCCGGATCAACGAGGTAGGGGCCGCGGTAGCCTCGGTCCATCCCGAGCCGAATTACACCGTGTTTCCCAATCTGCTGACTCAAGTGAACTATCTCACTTCCGCCCATAGCCGCCATCCATTGCTCAATCTCCAGACGCGCGTGGATCAGGTGCTGACGAGCCGGCACAGGCTCTACGTTCGCTACGCGCGCAACCATGGTTTGGTGAGCGACTATGACCGTCGGCCGGTTCCGGGTTATGCAGGTTACGGAACGACTCAGGACGGCAACACCGACGACCGCATTGGGCAACAGGCGGTTCTGGAGGATACGGTGACCCTGAACCCAACCACGGTGGCCAGTCTGCGCATGGGTTTCAATCGCTTCAACCAGCTCACGAAGGGTGACGGCGATAAGCGGGACCCTGAGGTGCTCAAACTGCCTGCGGCCCTGAGGAGCAATCTGTATAGCGGAGGCAGCCAGGGCACCGGCTGGCCGCGCTTCAGGATCACCGACGGACCGGTACCCTCGATCGGACCGCTGTATCGTCAGAGCATCAACAATGTTTGGACTTTCACCACCAGCTTCAATCGCTATTGGGGCAATCACAACTTGCGCTGGGGCTCGGATTACCGGCTCACCCGGTGGTTCGAGAACAACCCCGGTACGGGCCAGAACGGGCTGTTTGACTTCGCCAAAGCGCTGACCCGGGCTACCGACTCTGCGGCCTCGGAAACCACATCGGGCAGCGGGTTGGCTTCCCTGTTGCTGGGTCTGCCGACAAGCGGTTCGATTTCTCGGGATCCGGCCATGGCTGCGCAGAGCCATTACAATGCTTTCTACATCCAGGACGACTACCGCATAACCCGCAAGCTCACACTCTCTCTCGGCTTGCGTTACGACATAGAGACCCCGTTTACCGAGCGGTATGACCGTTTTGCATGGGGATTCGATCCCAACGCCGACCTGGGCATCACCGTACCCGGCATCGGGCCTTTAAAGGGAGGAATGCTGTTTGTCAACAAGGATGGCTATCCCCGCCGCCAGGGCAGGGTGGACAAAGATAATTTCGGGCCGCGCCTTGGGCTGGCTTACTCCTTCAATCCCAAGACGGTGCTTCGAGTCGGCTGGGCGCTGTTTTATGAGGGTCTGACCAACAACCTGTCCGGCAGTGACGCTTCGGCGCGGCCGTCGGCGCCGGCTACCTTTACGTTCAACACGCCGTACGTGGGCTCCAGCGACGGCAACCGTACGGTGCTCCCTGGTGTGAGCCTCTCCAACCCGTTCCCCAACGGCTTCAACCCAATTGTGGGAACCGCGGAGGGCGTTCGCTCCCTGCTGGGCCGCGGCGTGACCTACGTGAAGCCGGATCGTGAGCTGCCGAGCGTTCATCAGATCCAGGTTACTCTCCAACGGGAACTGCCCCTGAACTCACTGGTGGAAGCGGCCTATGTGGCCGCGCGCTATAACGGTCTGTACGCCAACTACAATTTGAACGATGTCCCGGATGCCTATCGGACCGAGGACTTCGTGACCAGCAATCCCTTCTACGGAATTCTGTCCCCGAGCACTTCGCGCGGCAGCGCCCGCACAATCACCGCCAATCAATTGAAGGTGCGCTTCCCGCAGTTCACGTCGGTGACGCAGATGCTGACGAACCGTCCCTGGGGCCGGTATCACAGCCTGCAAACTCGGTGGGAAAAGCGAATGAGTCACGGTTTTCAGTTTGTTGCCAATTACACTTTTTCCAAGAATATCTATTTCGACCACCAGAGCATCGTGAATGACCGGTTTTACAAATATGTGACGCCTAATGATCGGAACCACATCGCACGCTTGTTCTTCACCGCGGACCTGCCGTTCGGCCGCAGTCAACGGTGGGGTTCGGGGTGGCCAAGGTGGCTGGACTCTCTGGCGGGGGGATGGTCGTTTACCTGGGTGATCCGCTATACAAGCGGTGCCCCGCTGGGTCTGTCGGGACCGATCGGGCGCCCCGTCCCACTGGCGAATCCGAAGACCAGCGCGGGGATTCACGCCTGTCTGGGCACTCCGGCCACGCCGTTGCCCGCCACGCCTTGCCTGGATATCAGCAAGATACAGCCGTTGCAAAGCAAGTACGACATCACGCCTGAGCCGCCTCTGTATTCCTGGCTGCGAGGCCCCGGCTACATGGACAACGATGCTGTTTTCTTCAAGACGTTCCATTTGGTTGAACGTGTGCGCTTCGAGCTGCGAGCCGAAGTGAACAACGTACCCAACACGCCGCAGTGGGGCAATCCACAAACCGACATTTCCAACCCCAGGACCTTCGGTCAAATCCTGAGCGGCGGCAATTCGCGCACGTGTCGCTTCACAGGGAGGCTAACGTTCTGAAACTTGCGATCTCGCCCTGTGGAGACGGCCCTGCATCCTAGTCGGAAGAGCATCCCTCACAGTTTCTCGCCTGTCCGGCGCCTCCTCCTGGTGGTCTGGATAGCGCGAGTGGGAGCAGGAGCGGCGCCCGCGGAAACCGTGCTACCGGTCCAGAGAGACTTGTGGATCGCGCGAGTGCTGGGGCTCGGCGGGCTGAAGATGGAGGAGGCGGCGCGGTTCGAGATCGCACGCTCGGAGCATGGGAACGCACTGGTGATTGGTCCCTGGCGCGGTGGAAGCGGCGGTGCGCGGTTCGAGTACAGCGGACGGCTGCCGATCACGAACGGAAGCCTGAAGGGATGGTACAAGACGGTCAATCTGCTGCCGAGGGAGGCGGCGGTCACGATTCAGTTTTGGGCACAGGAAAAGCGTCTTTCGTCACGCAATTTTCCCATGGCTGCCAGCGCCGGCTGGATGTGGTTCGAAGTGCCGATCTATCGGGCTCCGGAGGGCGCCGACTCAGTCGTCATCAGCGTGGGCCTGGCGGAGCACACCGAGGGCCGCGTCTATTTTGCCGGGCTGCGTGCAGGAAACGAACCGTATCGCGTTGAGTTCCCTGCGGAGCCCGGTCCACTGACCAGGCCCAAGCCGCCGCGAGTGCTCCCGGCGCGCCCTTATTTCCGGCTGGTGAAGGAAAACGGCGCATGGTGGTTTGTCAGCCCGGAGGGGAAACCGTTTTTCTCCATCGGGGTGGATCCGAGACCTTTCGGACAGGCGAAGACGGAGGATCCCCAGCAGGTGTACGAGTTGATGCACGAGCTGGGCTTCAACTCTTTAGCCGGGTGGCACAACCTGCGCCTCTGGAGTCGCTTTAACGACGCGCAGGCACAGCCGGGAAGGGCCCCGCTGATCCAGTTCCGCAGCTTCCAGACCAGGACCGACGATCCGCCGTATGAGACTGTGCGAGACGCCCGCGGGTTGAATCCGGGAACTCAGTCAGCACAAGCGATCCAGCGTGGCGGATTCAACCACGCCTTTCCGGATCCGTGGGATCCACGCTGGGAAGCCTGGTTGCGCGAACAGGTTCGCGCGGCGAGCCAACTGGTCAAAGGCCGGCCGTACTTTGCAGCCTGGTTTGCAGACAACGAACGCGAGCACCGCCAGTTACATCGCTACGTTTACTCACGCTACTGCGCTCAAGCCTTTCGCGAGTTTTTGCGCAAGCGACACGGTACGATCCGTAGTCTCAACCGCGCCTGGGGCACGAAGTTCGCTTCCTTCGAGGATCTCCTGGAGCAGAAACCGGAGCCGACCTTGCGCGCCGGACGAATGTACGAGGACTTCCATGAGTTCCGCCGCGAGATCATCCGGCGCTTCAATGAAACGGTGCTGAGGGTCATTCGCGAAGAGGATCCCGGACGGCTGGTATTTACGAATCGCTTCATGATCGGCGAGGGTCGGGATTTGGTCGAGAACCTTGACCTTTATCGGGACTTCGACGGCGTCGCGGTCAACATCTATCCCTCGAACTTGAAGCCCGGGCTCGCGCCCGAAGAGCGCGCTATGCTCGAGCTGATCCACGCCAGGACGGGCAAGCCGATCTTGATCGGGGAATGGTCGGTCCCGGCGCTGGATTCCGGGCTTTACAACAATCCGACGCGGCTGGATTGGTCCTACCCCAATGCGGTTGAAACGCAGCAGCAGCGGGCGCGGCAGGCAGCCCTCGTGCTGACGGAGCTCTACAACCTCCCTTATGTGGTGGGCGCGCATTGGTTCATCTGGACCGACTTCGACTCGCCGATTCGCCAGGCGAACCGGGGGCTATTCAAGGTGAACGGGGAACCCTGGCGCGAACTCCAGCAGTCGCTGCGAGCGGTCCACTCCAGGATTCGCGCGCATTTGGGCCATTGAGTGGGTTCCGAAACATCGGCTGCCAAGACGGGCCCCCGCAGATCGCGGTAAGTCCGTAGCTATAATATCCGCGCGAGAAATTCTGTTTTCATGGAGTGGACGATGAAAGGACGTAGAGCGTTTCTGGCCGGCCTGGCGGCTTCCCCATTGACGTGCGTCGGCGCGACAGCCTCGGGCGGCCTCCATCCGGCGGAGATTCCCGGGGGGCTGTCACACTTGTTCCTGGAGCGGCAAGCGCGTTCGCGACGCTCCTCGAGTTACGATCGCACCGGCGGTAACGCTGATGGAACGCCGCTGGCGCCGGGCGCCAGCGCAACCATTGCCGATCTGGAAGGGCCCGGTTGCATTCGCCACTTGTGGATCACCCTTCACTCGTTGGAAGAGCACTACCTGCGCCGCTGCGTCTTACGCGCCTGGTGGGACGGCGAATCCCAGCCCAGCATCGAGTGTCCCATCGCGGACTTTTTCGGCGTCGGTCACGCGGGCATCGCCAATTTTTGGTCTCTGCCGCTGACCATGGTCACGGGAGGAGATTCGATCCCCAAGCACCGCGCCGCGATGAACTGCTTCTTTCCCATGCCCTTCGCGCGTTCGGCCCGGCTGGCGATCGAGAACCAGGGAGAGCGTCCCCTGCGCGCGCTCTACTACTACGTGGACTGGGAACAATACGACCGGCTGCCCGAACAGGCTTTGCGCTTCCATGCGCAATGGCGCCGACAGAATCCCTTTCCGGCCACGCGCGATCTGTCGCAAGCCCCTGAAGCCGGCACTCCGGAACCGCGCAATCCCGACGGCAAAAGGAACTATGTGATTCTGGAAGCCCGCGGCCAGGGCCACTACGTGGGATGCGTGCTCTCGGTGGATCACATCAATCCCCACCGGGGCTTCAGTTGGTTCGGGGAAGGCGACGACATGATCTTCATTGACGGTGAGGAGCGGCCCTCGCTGCACGGCACGGGCACGGAAGACTACTTCTGCGCTGCCTGGGGCTTTCCCGGCGGGGCTTACTCGACGCCCTACCACGGCGTGTCCCTGGCCGGGACGACGCAAGGACCTGCCATTTACTCAGGCAAATGGAGCATGTATCGCTTCCACATTCAAGACCCGATTTGTTTTCGTCAGTCCATCCGGGTGACCATCGAGAGCGGGCACGCCAACGTGCATGCCAACGATATCTCTTCGGTCGCCTACTGGTATCAACGCGAGCCGCACGCGGCGTTTCCGCCCATGCCGCCGGTCGAGCAGCGCCTGCCGCTATCGGAGTTGGAGAGCCTGCGCCGATTCTGGAAGACGTTGTAAGCCGTCAGGGCGCCCGGGCGGCGCGTGCGGTCACTGGTCGGCGTAGGTCTCGACCTGGTCTTCGACGACTACCAGCTCGACGCCGGCGGCTTGAAAGAGCTCGCGCGTATCCTGGCCCGCATGGTAGCGGCGTCGCGCGACAACGCGGCGAATGCCCACGCTGATCAACAGCATGGCGCAAACCCGGCACGGCTCCATAGTGCAGTACAGCGTGGCGCCCTCCAGCGCGATGCCGTAGCGGGCCGCCTGACAGATGGCGTTCTGCTCGGCGTGTGTGGTGCGCACGCAGTGTTGTCGCACGGTGCCGTCTTCGTCCACCACCTTCCGGAGCAGGTGGCCGACGTCATCGCAGTGCGGCAGCCCTGGCGGCGACCCAACATAGCCGGTGGCGATGATGCGCTTGTCTCGGACCACCACGCATCCGGCGCGGCCGCGATCGCAGGTGGCTCGCTTGGCGACCTGCGAGGCCAACTCCAGGAAATATTCGTCCCAGCTCGGCCGGCTCATGCCTTCCCTTCCAATCCCAGCTCCGCAGCCCGCGCCTCGATGGCGCGCGCGCAGAATTCGATGTGCTCGTCCAGATCCACTCCCAGCTCTTGGGCCCCGCGCAGGATGTCCTCGCGGTTCACCGAGCGCGCGAACGCCTTGTCCTTCATCTTCTTGCGAACCGAGCGCGCATCCACCTCCGCCAGACTGCGGTTCGGTTTGACCAGGGCTACGGCGATGATGAAGCCGGCCAGCTCGTCGCAAGCGAAGAGCGCTTTCTCCAGCAGCGACTGGCGCGGCACGCCGGTGTAAGTGGCGTGAGAAAGAATCGCGCGGCGAATTTCCTCGCTTACGCCCCGCTCGGCCAGGATGGATTGCCCTTTGACGGGGTGATCGGGCGCTTCGGGATGGATTTCATAATCAAAGTCGTGAAGCAGCGCCGTCACGGCCCATTTTTCTTCATCCTCGCCGAACTTGCGCGCGTAAGCGACGAGGCAGGCTTCCACCGCCAGTGCGTGTTTGCGCAGGTTTTCCGACTTGGTGTACTCGCACAGCAACTGCCAGGCTTGCTCACGGGTCATACGGCCCAGGATAATACGGCGGGCTGAGGCGCGGCGGGTGGCGACACAGAGAGCATCCGCGGGCGAGCGCGGCGGTCGCAAGGAGCTTCGCTGAGAAGGCCGACGCGAGCGGCGAGCACGAAGCGTGGGGCGATGGCCCGGCAGTCCGCTCAGACATAGAGGCGTCTGACGCGCGCTCGGATGCCGCACAGCACGTCGTAGGAAATCGTACCCGCCAGGCGGGCCATTTGCTGAGCATCCAGGCGCGTTTCGCCTTCCGCGCCGAGGAGTGTGACGACATCGCCAGGACGCAGCTCGGGGCAGTCGCTGACGTCAATCGTGGTCAGGTCCATCGAGACGGCGCCCAGGATGGGGACGAGCCGTCCTCCGGCGATCACCTGCCCGCGATTGGAGAGGCGATGCGGCAGACCGTCGGCGTAGCCCACCGCCAGGACGGCGATGCGCATGGGGCGCGGCGCGCAAAACATGCCGCCGTAGCCGATCCGTGAACCCTGGGGAACCTGCTTGATGGAGAGGATGCGCGCCTTCCAGCTCAGCGCGGGCCGCACTTCGAAGACCCGCTGCGGCGCCGGGCCGCGCGCAGGCGAGATGTAGCCGTAAAGGGCGTGGCCGGGTCGCACCATGTTTTCCCAGGGCTGACGCCGTCCGTAGGCGATCGCGTTCGTGCTCCCCAGATGACGGTAGCGCGCTCGGATGCCCACGCGCTCGAGATCGTGAAGCATTTGCTGGAAGGCCCGGATTTGCTGATCGGTCTGAGGACTGCTGTAATCGGACGCGCTGGCGAGGTGGCTCATGAGGCCTTCCAATCGCAGATGCCGCGCTTGGGTGAGGGCGGCAGCGATCTCGGCGGCGGTCTCCAGCACGCCCAACCGACCCATGCCGGTGTCCACCTTGAGGTGAAACGCCAACTGGCGGCCCCGCATCGCCAGCCAGGCATCCAGATCGCGCAGATCTTCGAGGGCGTGGATCACGGGGGTCAGGTCGTAGTCCAGCAGCGCGGGACGGGAAAAGGCGAAACTATCGGCCATCACCAGGATGCGGCCCTGAAATCCGGACTCCCGCAAGGCGACGCCTTCCTCGGCGGTGCTGACGGCCAGCCAGCGCACTCCTTCGGTCGCCAGAATGCGGGAGACCTCGACGGCGCCGTGACCGTAGGCGTCAGCCTTGACGACCGCTGCGATTTCGACTTCCCGCCCCAGGGCGGCGCGCAGCGCACGGTAATTGGCCGCGATCTGTTGCCGTGAAATCTCCACCCAGGTGCGCAGGGCGGGCAGCCCGGCGTCAGGCGTATCCGCGCAGTTCGGCGAAGAGCTGTTCGTAGGCATCCGTAATCCGTTCCCAATCGTAGAAGCGTCGAACACGCTCCATGGCGCGCTGCCGATACCGTTCGCGCTCCTCGGGGCTGAGGCGCAGGACGAGACGGATCTTGTCGGCCAGTTCGTGCGCTTCGAAGGGAATGCCCGCATCGCCGGCCACCTCAGCGTTCTCCGGCGTATTCAAGTACAGCACTAGGGCGCCGTGTCCCATGGCCTCCACCAGGGCCGGATGCGTCCCGCCGACTTCGGTGGCGTGAATGTAGGCGAAGCAGTGGGATCCCAGTTCGTGGTAACCCTGACCGTAAATGGCGCCGGGCATCAGGATGCGCGGGTCACGGGTGTCGCGCACGCGCGCAATGTAGCGGCGGGCGTAAGGAGCGTCCCCTACCAGCACCAACTTCAAGTCGGTTGGAACCCGCTCGAAGGCCTGGCGCACCAGCAAGGCGTTGTTCTCCGGCTCCATGCGGCTGACGTAGAGGAAGTAACCGCCGGGAACCAAGCCCAGAGCGCGCAGCGTCTCGCGAGTGGAGACTCGGCCGATCTGGCCGCCGTAAGGAATGAAGCGCGTCTGCTTGCCGTACCGCTGTTGGTAATACTGCGCGATGGTCTGCGCATCGGTGACCACGACGTTCGGCAAGATCGTGGCCAGGCGTTCGGAAAGGCGGTACCAGCCCTTGGCCAGCCAGTTCCACTTGCGACGCCGCCGCTCCAATCCGTCCACGTTGAGAGCCACTGGGATGCCGGTCAATCGCGGCAGGAGGGTGAAGAGGGCATTGGCGGCGTTGCAGTAAAGCGCGACGTCGGCGCGATGCCACAACAGGCTCAGGGTGGCCAGTGCGGTGTGCAAAACGGTTTCCAGATACTTGTGTCGCACGGCGGGCAGATACCGCAGGCGCACTCCCTGGTAGTAAGGCTGCGGGTGGCGGGTGCGCCCGTAGACGGTGACCTGGTGTCCGCGCTGCACCAGGCGCCGCGACAACTCCTCAGCGAAGGTCTCAAAGCCGCCGTAGCGGGCCGGGATGCCTCGCGTTCCCAGGATCGCAATCCTCACGGCCGATCGCCGTTCGCTGCTCAGGAGCCTTCCGTCTGGCTCGCCACCGACACGGCCGCCGCGCTTTGAGACTTGCCGTCATGGAACGGCAGGGCGACCGGGTGGTAGCGGAACCAGCCGGCGATGTAATCATCGGGCACGCGCTTGCGTTGCATGATCTGACGCCGTTTCGCCCAAACCCGCTTCCAATTGGTTGCCAGAAAGTAGAACGCCTTGAGCGAGGTTTGCTCGCGCAACAGGCAGCAGGCGATGACCACCAGGTCGCGGAAGGTGATCGAGAGCCAGTTCCTCAGGTACAGATCCAGAGTCATGTTCTTGATGCGCATGAGGAACCGGTTCTTGACCGAATGCATGTTGATCATGGGGGGCAGTGCGCGGCGATTGCCCGGGCGGACGCTGCGCACGTGATAGGCGCGAGCATACGGCGTGTAAAGGCAGCGCCAACCCATCAGTTGCGCTCGCCAGGCCACATCCGCGTCTTCCCGATAGACGAAGAAGTCGGAATCGAAGAACTCGCCGTCCACCGAGATGTCTTCGATCATGGCCCGGCGATAGAGGGCCGCCGCGGCGCTGGCCCCGAACACGTACTCGTAGCGGAGGAAGTGCCCGTTCTCGACCTGCTGGCTGCCGCGGTCCAAATGGCGCAACATGGGCGTGAAGTAAATGCCGGTGGAATCCACCAGGGGCTGGTCGGGGAAGTCGAAGCTGGGACGCATGGTCAGCAGCTTTCCGCAAACCGTGCCCACTCGCGGATCCAGCCGGCCGGCGGCCACCAGGGCCTGGATGAAGTTGGGCAGCAACAGCATGTCCGGATTGAGGGTCAGGATCCAGTCGCCGCGGGCCATCCGAATGGCCTGATTCTGCGCGGCGGCGAATCCGATGTTCTCCGCGTTGTAAACGATCCGGCAGCGATCGCGGAAACCTTCCAACACTTCGCGTGTGCCGTCGGTGGAGGCGTTGTCCACGACGATGACTTCCACTCGCGGATACTTCTGCGCCAGCACCGACTCCAGACAACGACCGATGAATCGGCTGCTGTTGTAGGTGACGATGGTGACGGATACCAGATCCTCGCGCGACATGCGACTCAGCTTGTGCCGGGAAGCAGCCTCTGCAACTCCTCAGCGCCGCGCCACAGCAGGCACCAGCCTCTCACCCTCCTTCCAGCCTCCAGTCAGCCGCCGAATAGCCAGCCGGACTATTCTAACGTACACCCATAATCCTCTGCCGCCTGCGCGGCAAATTCCCCCCGGCGCGCGCAAAAGACAGGCCAGGATCGCCGCCGCACATATCGCCCCGCGGCCTACGGGGCCAAGATGCCTGGCGGCGTACCTAAAGAGGTTATCATACCAACTCAACTGGCGCTCGATCCAACTCAGCCGCAGCGCCGATCGGCCGCCACGATGGCGAGCCACCGCGCGCGGCTCATAGCGCACCCGATACCCAGCGTCGGCGGCGCGCTTGAGCCAGTCCACATCCTCAAACCACAAAGGGTAGAAGCCCTCGTCCAGTCCGCCGAGCTCCTGCCAGACATCCCGGCGCAGCATCAAGAATGCGCCCGCCGGCTGGTGGACGTCGGCGGGCCAGTCCGGGTCCAGATCCAAGCAGCGGTACCGTCGGTTGACAGGGTTCGACGGCCAGATCCGATTCACCCCGAGCATTTCGAGGGCCAGAGTCCAGGCGGTCGGAAATCGCCGCACCATGAAACCCACCTGAGGCCGGCCGTTGTGATCCACAAGCTTGCCTGTCGCGGCTGCCACGCCGGGATCCGAGCAGGCCTCAGCCAGAGCTTGCAAGCCGCCTTGCACCTCAGCATCGGGATTCACCAGCAGCACGAGCCGACTGCGCAAGACAGCCACGCCCTGGTTCACAGCCGCCGCAAAGCCCCGGTTCCACGGGTTCGCGATCAGACGGACGCCGGGCCGCTGTCGCACCCGCTCTCGCGTATCGTCCTGGGAGGCGTTGTCCACGACGACAACCTCTTCGATGCCGCAGGCCAGCAGTGCGTCCAGGCAGGGCTCAATCTCCGCCGCTGAGTTCCAGGTTACGATGACCGCTCCGATGGATCCCACACCGATTCCGCCGAGCCGCCAGTATAGACCAACGGCGGGGCGCCGCGAAACGTCGGCCTGGCGGGGCCAGGAATTTCGCATGACGCGCGGGAAAGGCGGTTGCCGGTGCGTGTGCGCGTGGGTTTAGTAAGTGGAGACCCGACGGGGATGGGGCAAGG
>FWPU01000276.1_pt1 | contig 165457 bp, 161 predicted proteins | sample 2228361 | NCBI WGS metagenome assembly FWPU01 (sample SAMEA103939777, study PRJEB20133) | metagenome | reverse complement strand
CTGCGCGAGCGGGCGACGATAACAGGGAGAGACATAAGACAGTACCAGGTATTAACCAGTGTAGTTTCACAATGTTTTCTCCTGATTCACATTCACAAAGCGGTGGATAAATTAGTAAATTCTTGGGTAATTTCCATCCCAATTCAGCTTGAGAATCAGTTTAATTTGTTGTAGTTGTTAGCATGGCTGCTTTTTTTCGTTGCTGCTATTGTGGGAACGTTTTTCTGTAAAAGCTAATGGCGTCGAATTCTAGCATAAATTTTTCTGTTTCTTCTGCCACAAAGTACATAAATTGTTTGGCGACGAACATGGGATTACACCTACAAAAAAACAATCAAAATGAGCAATAGCAGTCAATTAAATCGAAATATACTTCTATTTTTGAGGAATTATTGGAACTGGCGATTTTTGGTAATTAATTCACCTGGTAGTGCAAATGATTGTTAGGAGAATACTAGTATATTTTGCTTTTTATGTGCTCAAACACCAGCAAAATAAAAACGGAGAAAACAAGTTAATGTGAGTTAAAAATTACATGGGCAACACCGTCATTACCGAAAATAATTTCCTCAAAACGTACAATTCAAGGCGACGGAGAGTAGGGAATAGAAGTTTCCGCTTGCGAGCGAGCCTAGATTGAGTACAGATACTGCTAAACAGTGGATCTGTACTCAAGAGTTTCTAAGAGTTAGGTTCTGAAGGCCGCTCTCCATCGGCGGTTGCTATTTTTGCGGGAGAGGATTCCAAGGCTATAGACGTTTGGGGGGAACTGTTGGCAAGCAGCTGCTTTGAGTTTGCGATCGCTGCTTTTGGTTCGGGAAATACAAATCGCAACCAGGGGGGAGCTAAAAACGTTGTGAGGATAACCATCATGATAATTGCTGCTTCCAATGGTTTCGAGAGAATGCCAATGTTAGCTCCTATACCAAGAAACACCAATCCTACTTCACCGCGGGGAATCATTCCGACACCGATGGCCAAACGATTGATTTGGGGTTGACCAAAGACAGTGAAACCGGTGACAACTTTACCAACAATAGCTGCAGCGATCAGGAAAGTTGCCATAATTAAACCTTCTCGGTTGCTGGGAACTGCGGGGTTTAAAACACCCAAATCAGTTTTAGCGCCGACAGTAACAAAGAAAATTGGCACCAACATATCAGCAATAGGGATAATTTGCTTTTGCAGTTCTTTGCGTTTATCTGTTTCCTCTAAAACCAAACCGGCTGCAAAAGCTCCTAAAATTGCTTCTAGCTGGATAGCGGCGGCAATGTAGGCCATGATAAAGGCGAAAATGAATGCTGGTATGACCAATTCGCCGCGCGTTTTTAAATTATTGACGATCGCCACAAAGGTTTGATTGAAAATATTACCCAGGGCGATCGCCCCAATTAGAAAAGCACTGGCGCTGACAATCAAGTAAATAACTTTACCGAGATCTACCGCTCCATCTTTAGCAAGACTTGCTACCACTGCTAGGACAATAATCCCTAAAACGTCATCAATAACTGCAGCACCAAGAATAATTTGTCCTTCTTTGGAATTTAAACGTCCCAGTTCCGACAGCACCTTGGAAGTAATACCAATACTAGTAGCAGTAAGGGCCGCTCCCGCAAAAATTGCCGGTACTGCTGGAATGCCGAACAATATCATCAATCCTGCCGTACCAAGACTAAAAGGTACAGCGACTCCTACTACTGCCACAACAGTAGCTTGAATGCCTACTGCCATCAAATCTTTTAAGTTTGACTCCAAACCAATTTCAAACAACAAAATGACAACGCCCAGTTCTGCTAAAACGGAAATAACCTCAGATTGAGTTGCAAAAACGGCGTCTGCAGCTTGGGGACTTAAACCAGCAGTGGTTTTGAGAAAATAAATGATTAAAGAACTAGAACTATCTGCTCCTGCTTCGGGAAACACTAAAAGATGCAAGACAGATATACCTACTACTACACCACCGACCAGTTCACCCAAAACTGGTGGGAAACCAAAGCGGTTCGACAATTCGCCTCCGAATTTGCTGGCGAGGTAAATTACCACCAAGCTCAGCAGCACTGCTGCTACAACCAGGGAACTGTCAGCTGTTTGGCTTGTTGTCGCCAGCAGGGGTAAACAAAAGTTAGTTGCACCTAAAAACTGCATTAGTTCTGTAGAAATCATTTTTCTAATTTACAAGCTGTTGGTTATGAGGTGTTTGCCGTTTGCAGGTGGAATTATGAGCCACAAACTCGACTATCCATCTGCTAATTTTAGGAGGCGTTGCCAGTGAAACTCTGACACTGGAACTACAGATAATCTCGGTAAACGCAGCAAGTCAAAATTTGCAAAGTTACCATCCTGCTTGATTTGAGCGAGGGTAACGGGTCGTGATAATTTTTGCAGTGCGCGCACGTTTACAACTACTTTTTTGGCATCGTTCCATGCTGGGTCTGGGTAAGGTTGAGTGATAATTTCTCCCAATCCCACTATTTGTCGTTGATTGCCTGTGTGATAAATTGCTACTAAATCGCCCGCGGCCATTGTGCGTAGATGCTTGAGGGCTAGGTTATTTTTGACTCCATTCCAAACCGTGCTACCATCTCGCTCCAAGTCTGAGTAGGAATATTCTTGTGGTTCGGTTTTTAACAACCAATATGCCATGAAACCATCTCCAAACGTTTGGATGTAAATGTCTAAGTTTCTAAAAATGTAACGGTTGTAGGTGTTTGATATTTCAATGCCAAACTGAGATGGCATAGCAGAGTAGGTCGGATGTAAAGAAGAAAACGCGTTAAAAACCACTCCTGCTAGATTAGCAAGTAGCAATGGGAAATTATTTTGTCGAGGAGTGAAACTTGAAAATGAATAAATCTACGGTTTTGGGTTCTCGGTTAGTTTTGGGGAACCTATGGAAAACTATACCTTTAGCATTATTTGTGTGTGTTGCTTTTGCTCAACCTACCTGGGCGCAACAGAAGGAAAAAATGTTGAGAACTTTGACAGTTACAGGTCGCAAAGTGGAAACAATTCCTGCTACTTTGGCCCAAATTGTTTTGGGCGTGGAGCTGCAAGCAAAAACGGCGCAACAGGCGCAGCAGGAAGTTGCCCGCAGGTCATCGGCGGTGGTATCGTTGCTTAAAAGTCGTAAAGTGGAGAAATTGCAAACCACCAGCATTACTCTCAATCCAGTTTACAGCTACAAAGACAACGTGCAGCGTCTGAGTGGCTACAGTGCTAGTAACACCGTGAGTTTTCGCATTCCTGCTCGTGATGCTGGTAGTTTATTAGATGAAGCTGTCCAAGCTGGCGCGACGCAGATTAGTAGTATTAGCTTTGTTGCTACTGACGAAGCGATCGCTCAAGCGCAAAAACAAGCTCTCAAAGAAGCTACCTTGCAAGCTCAACAGCAGGCGAATGCGGTTTTTAGTGCTTTGGGATTGCAAGCTAAAGAAGTGGTCAGCATTCAAATCAATTCCCCGGGTAGCGTACCGCCACCACGTCCTTTGTATCGTGCGGAAACTGCAAAGCTAGCACAACAAGATTTCTCCACTTCTCCTATCGAAGCGGGCGAACAACAGGTAGAAGCATCGGTGACGCTGGAAATTAGTTATTAGGTGGTAGTTAGTAGTTAGTTGTTGCAGGCTAACTACTATCTGCATACTAGCTTGCTGGTTAAAAATGTTCGGGATTGGTATCGATGGTCTCTACATCTGTATCCCGCTTTGAACCCAGTAACTCTAGTTGCTCAACCAAAATCACCGGTGTCGAGCGTACTGCTCCGGTGGTGCGATCGTTCCAAGATTCAAATTTTAAAGAACCCTTAACGGCTATTTGTCTACCCTTGCGCACGTAATCACCCGCCACTTGTGCAGTCTTTCCCCACAGCTCCAAGTTAAACCAATCAGTATGTTCGCCTTCTCGAGTGCGGCGATTGACAGCTAGTGTTAACTTACACTTAACACTTCCAGATTCAAAATATTTCATGTCAGGGTCGGTACCTACGCGACCGATTAGGGTGACAATGTTGATGCTCATGGGCGTTTCCTTTCAGTACAGGTGTACTTGTTGGCTGTGACTTTCATCATAGCGGATTCTCAAGCTGAAGGGAGACAGTTGCATAACAAACAATTATAATTACGGATAAAAGTGATAGAAGTTGCTCTTTTAATACAAAATTGTACGGATATACTCTTGTAGTTGAAGGAATAAATATAAAAAGGTATAAGCCGAAGATGGGATAAACATTCCCAAAGGAAGCGAAAAAATAACCTGCGTTACTAGACTCAGGTTAAAAAAAAATAATAGAATCCTGCACGATTCTTTCTCACACTCAAAAGTATTGAAATAGGGGGCAATAAAACGCGTGGGTCTTTTCAGTAAGTTTTCCTTGTCGCGAGATATAGGTATCGACCTCGGTACCGCTAACACCTTGGTGTATGTATTGGGTGAAGGTATAGTTCTTCAAGAACCTTCAGTAGTTGCAATCGACCAAAACGAAAAAGTTGCGCTAGCGGTGGGAGAAGAGGCCAAAAAAATGCTTGGTCGAACGCCGGAAAATGTAATTGCTCTGCGCCCCTTGCGCGATGGTGTAATTGCAGATTTTGATACAGCTGAGATCATGCTCAAAAGTTTTATCCAGCGGGTGAATAAGGGTAAGTCGCTGGTGTTACCGCGGATTGTGATCGGTATTCCTAGTGGAGTGACAGGAGTAGAACGGCGAGCTGTGATGGATGCTGCTACCCAAGCAGGTGCAAGAGAAGTTTATCTAATTGATGAACCTGTAGCAGCGGCGATCGGAGCAGGATTACCGGTTACCGATCCCACGGGTAACATGATCGTCGATATTGGTGGCGGTACTACGGAGGTAGCGGTGCTCAGTCTCCAAGGTACGGTGTTGAGCGAATCGGTACGGGTTGCAGGAGACGAATTGACAGAAGCAATTGTGCAGTATCTAAAGAAAGTTCATAATTTGGTGATCGGAGAACGTACCGCTGAGGAAATTAAAATTCGCATTGGTTCTGCCTATCCAACTCACGATGATGACGATGCGATCATGGAAGTAAGGGGTTTGCACCTGCTTTCTGGTTTACCGCGAACGGTAACTATCAAGGGACCAGAAATTCGTGAAAGCATGGCGGAACCATTATCAGTAATTATCGATGCCGTCAAGAGAACCTTAGAGCGCACGCCTCCAGAGTTAGCTGCAGATATTATCGATCGGGGCATTATGCTGGCTGGTGGTGGCGCCCTGCTAAGAGGAATAGATACTTTAATAAGTCATGAAACTGGAATTGTTACGCACGTAGCTGCCGATCCTTTAAGTTGTGTTGCTTTAGGTACAGGTCTGGTGTTAGAAAACTTCAAACAAATGGAACGGGTTTTTAGTGCGCGTTCTCGCAATATGTAGTAAAAATAAGCAATTCCAGTATATTGGGTCCTGTTTGGAATCCAATCCTCTTGAGTAAGAGAAAAAATCAGGTATATATGTTTACGACACGTGGAAGATGGTGGGAGCATAAAGGATTGCAAGTAGGGCTGGTAGCTCTACTCATCAGCAGTGCTTGGTTAGTGCGCCAGACTCAGGGAGCATTATTACTAGAAATTTATCAGAAAATTGCCAGTCAATTTCAGTTTCTGCAGCCGGGAGCGGTTTCAAAGGAGCAGTTGCAGAATGCCAAAGTATTGGAACTAGAAGCCCAAATACTTGAGTTAGAAAGTCAAAACAAAAAATTAAAAGATTTGTTGAAGTATGTAGAGAAGGAGCCTTTATCTTCGCGCCCGATCGTTGCACGGGTGGTGGGACGCAGCGCCGACAGTTGGTGGCAACAAGCAATCCTCGATCGCGGTAGTCTAGCAGGAATCAAGGAGGGTTTTGTAGTCAAAGCTGAAGGTGGGTTGGTGGGTTTGGTGGAAAGTGTTACTCCCCATACCAGTCGCGTTTTATTAATTAGTGATTTGAAGAGCAAAGTAGGTGTAAACGTTAGCCGTACTGGAGCTAAAGGAGTTTTGCGCGGCGATGGTTCTGCAGAAGCAGTACTGGAGTTTTATGAAAAAGTTCCAAATGCCAAACCCGGGGATGCGATCGTGACGTCAACTTACAGTCAAAAGTTTCCTTCTGGTTTACCGGTAGGACGGATCAAATCCTTGGATTTAAAGAAACTTCCAGCATCTGTGGCTAAAGTAGAACTGTTTCCAGCGATACGGTCTTTGGATTGGGTAACCGTGTATCCGAAACCAGAAAGCCAAGCTCTCGAGAATTCGCCATCTCAGTAGTAAGTAATTTAGACGCAAACACGCATGTAGAAAAATTGAAGATGATTGGTTTTAGGGGTGCTAGGAGGCAAAAAAAGCTAAAATCGAGGCGATCGCGAAAATCCACGCTCCAAATTAAACCCCTGTGGCGTTGGTATCCCTACCAGCGACAATTAGTTAACGGAATCGTGATTCTAGCAAGCGTGCTTTTGTGCTTGCTAATGCTACCTACACGCTTTCTCGGTATGGAAGTGTTGGGTATCGGACCTAACTGGTTGCTAATTTGGGTGGTAGCCTGGAGTGTGAAGCGCACAATGGTTCAAGGAGCATTAGCAGGTATAATTTTAGGGCTGCTTCAAGATGGGATGACTTCTCCCGAACCAACTCACGTTCTCGGTTTAGGAGTAGTGGGCGCGACAACGGCTTTGTTGCAAAAACAACGTTTTATCCAAGAAGACTTTATTTCCATCGCCTTGATCGTCTTTGGAATGTCTGTTTTGGCTGAAACTATTTTTGCCTGTCAGTTGCTGTTAGCAGGCGATCGCAACCCGATAGACATTTGGAGTTACTATCAAAAGGTAGCTCTGGCCTCTGCTATTGTCAGTAGCTTGTGGGCTCCAGTAGTTTATTTTCCACTCAACCTTTGGTGGCAAAAGTTACAATTAGCAAAGCAAAAGTCTTAAACTAATTTTTTCAAATAACACTCACAGCTAACTTCGCGCTGCTTCTTTGCTATTAAGGAAGAGTTTGACTTGATTTTGGTTATTCTTGCTGCTAAATTTTTCTGGAATTTTGGCAAACTTTGGCAAGATGGATTAAAGCTAAAGTTAAAAGATGGGAGTGAAATGGGAACGGTTAGCAGTTAATAGTTAATAGCTAATCAATTAACAACCAGTTATTCCCTAATTCCCCAATTCCTTTATCGCCAAAGTTTATGGATAATTCTCCAGCGCTTGCTCGCACCAATGCAGCAGCAATTGTAACCGATTCCGTTTTGGTCAGTGCAAAACAGCCACAAGCAAAGGTGGGAACCGACTTCGACCGAGCGATGATGCAGCGGTGTTTAGAACTTGCTCGTCGCGCTTTAGGACGTACTTCCCCTAATCCGTTGGTAGGAGCGGTAGTTGTCAAAGATGGAAAAATTGTTGGGGAAGGTTTTCATCCCCGTGCAGGTGAGCCACATGCGGAAGTTTTTGCTTTGAAGGCAGCAGCTTTGCACGCTCGAGGAGCTACTGTTTATGTTAATCTGGAACCGTGCAATCACTACGGGCGTACTCCCCCTTGCTCGGAAGCATTAATTGCTGCTGGGGTAGCAAAAGTAGTTGTGGGTATGGTCGATCCCAATCCGCTGGTGGCTGGTGGCGGTATTGCTCGCTTGCGTGCTGCTGGGATAGAGGTGGTAGTCGGAGTAGAAGAACGGGCCTGTCGCAAGCTCAACGAAGGTTTTATCCATCGTATTCTTTACAAACGACCGTTTGGTATTTTGAAATACGCTATGACTTTGGATGGTAAAATTGCTACGACTAGCGGTCATAGCGCTTGGGTTACCAATCAAGAGGCCCGCCAAATCGTACATCAAATGCGGGCTGCTTGCGATGCCGTTATTGTCGGTGGAAATACGGTAAGACTTGATAATCCGCGTTTGACAACTCACCAGCAACAAGCCCACAACCCGCTGCGAGTGGTAATGAGTCGCAGTCTGCAGTTACCAGAGCACGCTCATTTATGGGAAACCAAGGAAGCTCCCACTGTAGTTTTGACAGAGGTAGGAGCAAATCCTGCTTTTAAGGAAGCGTTACTCAAACAAGGGGTAGAAGTAGTAGAGTTTCCCCAGCTAACGCCAGAGCAAGCGATGGCTTATTTGTACGAACGAGGCTTTTGTAGCGTTTTGTGGGAGTGCGGCGGTACTTTAGCAGCAAGGGCGATCGCTTCCAAAGCAGTGCAAAAAGTTGTCGCTTTTATTGCTCCCAAAATTATCGGTGGGAGTAATGCTCCCACACCTGTAGGCGAGTTGGGTTTAACTGCGATGACTGAGGCGTTATCTTTGGAAGATGTAGAGATCCGCGTGGTAGGTTCTGATTGTTTGATTGAAGGCTATCTACCTTTGCAGCAATAGTCCGGTGTCGATACTGCAACGGACATTTTTGTTGTCATGAATACTGTCGTTCCTCAGCAAGATCGCGGATGAGAGATAACCGAGATTGAATATAGCTGCAAAGGAAATCGGTTTCCTGACAATCTAATAAAACTTGTTTTTTGGTTTGTTTAACCAACCACTGCACTAAGCTTGCATCATCCAATTGCAATAGCGTCCTTGCTTGGGTAGTTTCAACTACAGACCAAAGCTGACGCATAATAGTGGGAGTCATCAGACCTCCATATTAGTGATTTTCTGCTTTTTCAGGATACACAATTTAATTTCCCACTTCCGATAGGAACACACAACCTGACATAAGTGTTATCAAAAACTTAATAAACTGATTTATAACTTGATGAAGATTAAGGAAAAGAACGATAACGGCTATAAAAAAGTAAATTTCTCACTCAGTCACTTTTTGTAATTTGCTCAAAATGAACTCGGTGTAAGGATGTTTGCAAACTGCAAGCCCTCGCTCGAAGCTTTGAAACTCAGGTTGCTTATCAACTAATTATTGCTTTTATAGTAGTATTGTTATACAGGTAAAAATCATGCAATAGCTTTGCCTGTTTCCCAGGTTTGGAAAGCATGCAAAACCTATGTGGGGCAAGTAAAAATCGATTTTCTCCTAAAAACAACAAGCAAGCCCCCACTGGCGATTTTTCTCTTTGTCAGTAAATTTCAATAACTACCAAAATAAGCCTTTATTAAATTATCTATCTGTGGAGTGATTCTTTTGGCGGCGGAAATAAATACAAGTTCAGCCTGGGGGTCGATTCCGGCGTGTGTCTTTTGCCATTAAAAGAATAGTAAGCGTAGTATTGACTTCAGAATGTGTCAAACTAAATTAAGAAAGTAAATGCAAAGAGCAGCCTAAAGGTATTTTTTAGTGCCAAAAACCTGAGGAGATAACTTGGCCACGCAAGACGCTGCTCAAACATTTTATTTCTATACTTTCCGTTGAAATTAATGAAAAACTACATCCCAGGAGGAAGTTAAATGCAAAAAATCGTTGCTTTGTTTGGTTCTATTGTGCGTCCGATGCGCTTTTTAGTTTTGGTCATAACGTGCGCTTTGCTATTACTATCTAGCACTTTTCCGGCAGCAGCAATCGAAAGCTATAAAAGCAGTCCTCAAAAAGGTACCGAGCAGTTGTTAGAAACTCAACGCCGGACTGACGAACTGACAACTCAAGCACCTCCAGGACTGGAAGAAACACAAAAGCGGACGAGTGGAGGCGGACTCAACGAAGTGCAAGGTGCTGCGGATATTGAAAAAATGAACCGTCCGGAAAACTCTCAAGAAGCAACTTCCGTAGAAGAAGAAGTCAGTAATTTCTTGAAAAAAGTCACAGGTAATAAATAAGCTTTAACAAAACCTTTACCCCGGTGAGAAACTGGGGTAAATTTTTAAATATTCTCTCCTCTGAAAATTTCAGCCAAAATCAAAAATTAATTCTCAAGATAGTAGGCAAATCTTTGATTAATAAATTAGTACCCAAGAAGATAGAAATTTAAACTTATTAACTCTTAAGCTGACGCCAATTAATTTCCTAATTTCAAACAATCATTCTGGAGATTGATGTTATCTACATCCAGAATCGGTGAAGTTAGATGAAGAAAAAAGCTAGCTGAGGAATCAAAAGCAATGCGTCCGCTAAATATTGGTTTGACAGAAGAGCAGCGTCAAGGTGTGATCAATCTTTTAAATAAAGATTTGTCAGATGCCTATCTGCTGGTAGTGAAAACGAAAAAGTTTCATTGGGATGTAGTTGGACCTCAATTCCGCAGTTTGCATCAAATTTGGGAAGAGCAGTACGAACAATTAACTGAAAACATTGATGCTATTGCGGAACGAATTCGTGCTTTGGGCGGTTATCCTATTGGCACGATGGAAGGTTTCTTGAAAAATGGCACGCTCAAGGAGCAACCGGGTGAGGTTCCGACAGCAACTGGAATGGTAGCCTTGTTAGTAGACGACCACGAGCAAATTATTCGCAATCTTCGGGAGCATATCGATCAGTGCGCGGAACAATTCCAAGATCAGGGAACGGCTGACTTTTTAACCGAATTGATGGAAGGACACGAAGAGATGGCGTGGATGTTGCGTTCCTTTATCGAAGGACAAGCTTTAGAAGGAGACAACTCTCAACCAGCAACGGAAAAGAAAACTCCCGTAGGAGTTTAAGCAATTTTAGAAAAGCAAAAACAAGGAGTATTAGATGGCTGAAGAATACAAAGCAGAGCGTACTATTTCAGCTGTTTTTAAAGAACAGAACCAAGTTGATAGTGCTCTTCGACAGTTGTTGGACCGGGGAATACCGAGAGACCATATTTCGGTAATGGGTAGAAACTTCCAATCCCAAACTAGAATTGCCGGTTTCATCACCAAGAAAGATATAATTTTGGGAGGTTTGAGACAAGGAGCAATTTTTGGTTCTTTCTTTGGCTCTTTGCTTGGTTTGCTTACGGGTGTAGGCGTACTTTTTATTCCTTTTGTCGGTTCGGTTGTTGCTGCAGGTCCTATTGGTGCGGTGCTGTTGGGTGCTGCGAGCGGAGCGATCGCTGGTAGTGCAGGAGCAGGATTGGTATCTGCGTTAGCGGCTTTAGGAATGCCAGAAGATAAAGCTACTGTTTATCAAACTCGCCTGCAAGCTGGGGAGTTCCTGGTAATGGTAGAAGTACCTGCCAATCAGGTAGAAGAATTCCAAAATCTGATTCAAGCTCACGGTGGTGAAGAAATCCACGTGCTGGAACAGAAACTTCCTCGTGCTTGCTCCGGTCGCTGCAACAGTCCAGAGGATCTGTCACCGGAGGTACGCTCTCACCTTTCACCAGAAGCTCAGCGTACGTTTATTGAGAGCTATAACGCCGCGCTAGAGCAGACAAACGACCAATCTCAAGCGGAACAAGCTGCTTGGGAGGCCGTTCATCAGAAATTTGATGAAGATGAAAACGGTGTTTGGTCTAAGGCAAAAGTAACTGCTTAGTTGCTTGCTATTGTCATTAGTCATTGGCACTACCGTGGCTAATGACAACACTTACAGCGCCGCTAGGGTAGTTGGTAGCTAGAGACTCTTATTGTTAACTGACCCTGACGCGGATCCTGATTAAACACGAATGCTCCTTCTTCTTTTTCGCCGCTGGATAAAAAGTCAATCTGCAAATCTCCTGTTTCCTCAACCTTCTCTCCTTTTTTTAACTCGGCTATGATTTGCACGGACTGAGCAGTTTGTCCGCCCTTGTTTATAATTTCAAAGGGAACGTAGTATTTGCCATCGACCTCCCGAATCGTTTGTTTTTTGCTAACAGAAATAACGGGAGGTTTATCGCTTTCGTGGAGCCAAACATACCCAACTAAACCAACGATTGCAGCAAGGATAAAGGAAGCAGCAGCAAAAGTAACCCATTCAGCAACAGAGCGCTTTGGCTGCTGAGGGGGCGTGTCTCGAGTATTGATTTCTTTTTTCATATTGCCAATCTCCCTGCTGCACCGCCGATGGTTGCAGGTAAACCAAGCAGTAATGTGTGGTCTAACCACATCGTCCAAGGATCGCTAAATGTTAATTTTTGAAAGAACCATAACATTATAGCTGCTGTTATCAAAGATACCAGATAGGAGGCGATGGTTTCGCTGATCGGTCTTTGAAAAATTCCTTGTTGCTGTCGGCGTTTTTGCTGGTCAGAAAAGCCAGCTTCGAAAACAATGGCGTAGGAAATGACTACGGATGCAGCCATAATTGCTAATAGCCAAGGAGGTGAAACAGCTGCTGCTAGCATGGGGATTTCGTCTGTAGGGGCGATGTTGAATGCTATGACGATCGCTCCGATAATAGTCGCACCTATATCGGCGAAAGTGGCGTGCAATCGATCTGAGTTGTTTTTTTGAGTGCTTTTGTGTCCCTGACGCTCGCGAGTATCTGCTAAAAATTGGTTGGCTAGCGCTACGCCTAGGGTAAACGGTACGCCTTCAAAGGTGATTTTGCCCAAACTTTCCCTCAGGGGAGTCTCAGGAGTTATTTCTCGCAGGAGTATCAGGATAAATGCAGAACAAACCAGTCCGATGGCCATTGCTTCTATTGTATCCGTTACTGCTTCGTAGGGTCGGTGACTGCGTCTGTTTCTGCGAAAGCCTTCTGTACGATTTAGCAAGTAAACGACGATAAATGTCAAGGCGATCGCTAGCATTACTACTGGTGGTTTTGCTAACGAACCAACCCACCATACTTCCATGGTGTACAGCAAAGGAATGCCAAATAAAAAACCACCGCAAGCGCCTCTAATAATATCGTTAATCTCACTCGCCCACACATTTTTCTTTCTGCCCATAATCTTCCATCTCGACATTCACTTAGATTTTAGTGTGGGAGTATCATACCTAATCGGCGCTTAATTACTGCATGAAAATTTTCCGGTATTGGCAGTGATAAACAATTCAAAAAACTTTTTAAAAACTGCAATTTTTATACCATTAACAATCATTTAAATCTATCCGTTGATAGGTGCTGACCGCAATGACCGCAAGGTACTTTTATTTATACAACCTGTCAGGTCGGGAGGAAATTTATGAGCTTAGAAAAAAGAATAGAAGCAACTGCTAAAAATATCGAAGGAAAAGTGCAAGAGATAGTTGGCGAGGTGACCGGTAATCCCAGGGATCAAGCTGAAGGCCAGGCAAAACAAGCAGAAGCTCAACTTCGCCACACAGTTGAAAATATCAAAGATGACATCAAGAAATCGTTAGATTAATTTTACTCGTGCACGCCCGCAATTTCCCAATTAATGACTCGCATTGAAAAACTCCACCCAACCTTTGGTAGTGGAGTTTTTTAATTGATGGGGGAAAACAACAATTGACTGCGATGGTTTTAAACTGCACTGCGTCGAGTAATTAAGCCCCAAATCCAAATGGCAATTATTGCGCCAATAACTGCGACTATCAAGCCTGGAATGTTCAAAGTTGATGCTGTTATTTGTAGCGTTCCCGTGTTGATTAAACTGACAATAGTTCCCCCAATAAAAGCACCAATGATACCCAAGAGCATGGTAGCCAAGATGCCCCCGCCTTGGCGACCAGGATAAATAGCTTTGGCGATCGCTCCTGCTAAAAGACCTAGTATTACCCAAGCAATAATATTCATGAAGTGACTCCTCTGAGTTATTTCCTACTATTATTTTACTTCTTAAAAAGATAACAATTACATTATTAATTTTATTCTATCTTGAGGTAAGTTACTCTTCTGTCTTAAGAAGTAATTATTAATATCAGGTATTTACATGAAATTACTTACACGCCTCCAAGAAATTTAGTCAGGAATAACTTATTTTCTACTATTTTTATTCTATAAAACTAAAGATTAGCCATTTGTGTTGTGGTGAGAACAAATGACTAATCTTGTAATCATCTTTTAATTTGCTTATCTCCTAAAATTTTAGCGATAATTGTATGACGGATTTTCTTATGAGTAGCAGATTTTAGGTGAAAGTTAATTGCAAATAACACTGCTTTAGCTGTACTTGTTTTTTCACTTTGTTATTGATTGTTCGTGTAGAAGCTTGACCCCAAGGAGAACATTTGCAATTTATTGGTAGACGCACTAGGCTAAAAAATTTCTCTGTTTGAAAGTGTAGGTGCAAATGTTCTTGTAGCTGTTAGCTATTTGGGAGTTATGCTACTAATCCAGAACGCAAAGCGCGTACAGCTGCTTGAGTACGGTCGTCGGCGCAGAGTTTGTTGAGAATATTGCGAACGTGGGTTTTTACCGTTCCAACTGTAATGTAAAGTTTTTCTGCTATTTGTCCGTTACTGCACCCAGCAACGATTAACTCCAGAATCTCTAGTTCCCGCTGGGTAAGCGGATAAGTTTCTAAAACTTGCTCGTACTCAGGTGGAAGAGCATCTATTTTTACTGTTTTACTTTTTTCGCCAGATTGAGCATCGGGTAAAGCTTTGCGCATTTGCAACAGTACGATGTTGGCGATCGCTGGATCGATCCAAGAGTTTCCTTCGTAAGTTGCTCGAATTGCTTCCGTGAGGCGATCGATACTGGTGTCTTTCATGTAGTAAGAATCTGCACCTGCTGCAAAAGCTGCAAGGACTGCATCCTCTGAATGCTCCATTGTCAAGATGAGAATCTTTGTTGAGGAATCTCCTGTTTCAGCTTGCCATTGCTTAAATTTACGAGTTAGTTCAATACCATCCATGTCGGGTAAGCCAATGTCCACAACGGCGACAGCTGGTTTCAACGTTTCCAGAAGCTTTAGTCCCTTAGTAGCATTTGCTGCTTCACCTACTACTCGAATGGTGTTGTCTGTTTGCAATGCGGCTTTAAGTCCCATTCGGGTCAAGTCGTGGTCTTCAATCAAAACAATACTAATTTCGCTCATTGATACCCTTACTCTCTACTAATCACATCTGCCGTGAACCGACATTTTGCCATTTATTTTTTAATTTCCAAAACCAAAGATAGATGATATTTTTATAAAATTGCATCCACCGATAGAAGTAGTCGTTTTCGACTCGATTAGCAAGCCAGCAGGAAAAAATCTAGCCAATGATATATAGCAACCAGTTCTCAAACTGTGAAATACTGGGGCAAATTACGTATTCAGTTTGTTTTTTATCAAGATTTTTTAAGATAATTGAAGCAAGTTACAGCGATCGCCCAGCTCGCACAGTCGGAAAGTTTTCAACCGCAACACATTTATAAAATCTGAATTATAGAAAACAATATTACCGAAATCTAACAAGCGGAATGAAGATAGGCTGTGAAAGCATCTTCCGCTTTCAAGCTCGACCTCACTGTTTTGTGCAACTCTGACCAATGACTGAGGACGTAATGTAACTACTCATTTTACAATGGGGTTGAGTCAGGAAAGGTGGTATTTTTTACTGCTTCTTCCTGAGATGGCGGCTAACTACTAATTTAGATCCTTAGTTATTAGTAATTAGCTGTTGCCTAAACTCTCACAAGAAAGATTTTTTGAGCTCCAACTAGTTATATCCTGAGGCAATGTTGGAAAAGATAACTAACACACTACTAATGGAGGATGACAAAGTTGACACAATGAATGGCAAACCAGGATTGGGAAAAGAAAATAGTAGGTGAAAGCTTTCCCTCAGGGCAAACAATAACTGCAAAAGCCCGTAAATTTCATTTTCACAGTACTGATGAGGTATTAATATCTGGAAATTTTACCCTTATCTAAACTAATGGCAACAACGAATCCCATGAAAATCAGTTGAATTTAGAGATATAATATACAATCGCTATCTAAAATGCTCCCATCATTTAGAATATAAAATATCTTTATATCATTTTTTTAATGGTTGAAAAATATAAATGCTGTACATGAACCTGTATTTAATACCAATAGTAGAAGGCGATGGAAGAAAAGCTAAAAGTATTAGTTGTGGACGATGACGAAGTCGATCGAATGGCAGTTCGTCGAGCTTTCCAAGCAGCAAATGTCAGAGTAGAACTAGTGGAAGCAACTGACTGTCGCAGTGCGATCGCAGTTCTTTGTAACAACACTTTTGACTGTGTTTTTCTTGATTATCGCCTCCCAGACCAAGATGGCTTGGGTTTCCTGCATGAAATTCGCTCTCTTAATATAAAAGTTCCTGTGGTAATTCTGACAGCTCGGGGAGATGAACAAATAGCTGTAGAATTAATGAAGGCAGGCGCTACAGACTACATTTCTAAATCTAGAGTCTCCTCAGAAATTCTAGCACAGATTTTGCGCAATGCAATTCGAGTTTATCGAGCAGAAATGCAGATAGCGTGCATCAACCAACAACTGCGAGAACGCAACGAATGCTAAGCCTGAAAAACCAAGAACTAGAAGCGCAAAGAAAGCAAATCGAGCTGCAAAATCAAAAGCTTATGGAGATATCGCAGCTAAAATCACAATTTCTAGCAACAATATCTCACGAGCTGCGAACTCCTATGAATGCCATTATCGGCTTTTCTCAATTATTGTTGCGTCCCCAATGCGGTAGTCTGACGACGCAGCAAAAGAATATGGTGGAACGCATCCTCAACAACGGTAAGCACCTGCTGATGTTGTTAAACGAAGTTCTTGATTTTTCGAGACTAGAAGCAGGTAGATTAAATCTCAATCCCGAGATATTTGATTTATCGCAAATAATCCGAGTCACCACAGCAGAAATGCTTTCTCTTGCAGAAGCTAAAAAACTTTCAGTACAGATTCAAATCGATTTGCAAAATGCTGTGGTATTCAACGATCCCTTTCGGGTACGCCAGATCCTCACAAATCTCCTGTCCAACGCCATTAAGTTCACAGAGTCCGGTAGCATTGGAGTCAATGTCAAGGAGCTACCGAATAATTACATCGAAATCGCTGTTTGGGACACGGGTATCGGTATTGCTGCTTCCGATGTGAAATATATCTTTGAAGCTTTCCGACAACTTGACCAAAGCATCACTCGCAAATATGCTGGTACAGGTCTTGGTTTGCCAGTCGTAGATGCACTAGTACAAATGATGGGCGGTAAAATCTCTGTGGAAAGTCAGCTGGGTTCAGGTTCGGTATTCCGCATAGAACTACCACGCCAAATTTCGCCCTCCCATCAGCAAGGTTCTGACGAAATGTCTAAAATCGCCGCTTTATCCTCCAAGAAAACTTCCCCACAATCAAATCAACAATCCCACTTTCCTCAAGAGGAAGTTTATAAACTACCAAAAGAAAGAGAACAAAGGCGAAGTTAGCAATACTAACTATATAAAGTAAGACTAAAAATTATTCGCAAACAACTTGATAAAAATGTTAATAACTAGTAATTCTAAAGTAGATCGTATTCTTGCTGTTGATGATACTCCCGACAATTTGGTTCTGCTACAAACTATCTTAGAAATAGAGGGGTACAAAATTGACTTGGTAGCAGACGGAGCAACGGCGCTGGCAAAAATCGAACAGTCTCCGCCTGATTTGATTTTACTGGATGTGATGATGCCAGGATTGGACGGCTACGAGGTGACGCGCCGCATTCGCAACAATCAAGCTCTTCCTTATATTCCCATACTGTTGCTAACGGCGTTTCATGATGTGAGCGTGGTTGAAGGTTTGGATGCGGGAGCAGATGATTTTATCCGCAAACCTTTTGACCAAGACGAACTGCTTGCAAGAGTGCGATCGCTGTTGCGTCTCAAACACAGTCTTGACGAACAAAAAAAATTATTTCGACAACAAGAAGACTTTGTGTCTCGTCTCACCCACGATTTGCGCACACCTTTAGTTGCTGCTGACAGAATGCTGCATTTGTTTCAGCAGGAAACTTTTTGCAAGATCTCACCAGAAATGAAACAGGCGATCGCTGCTATGATTCGCAGCAACCAAAACTTGCTAGAAATGGTAAATACCTTGCTGGAAGTTCATCGCTTCGAAGCAGGTAAGAAAAACTTGCAATTTGAAAGTTGCAACTTGCAGCAGATTGTGGAAGAAGTTGTTCAGGAACTTAAACCGCTTGCAGATGAAAAGAACTTAATTTTAAAAGCAGACACGAGTAAGTTAAATCCAGAGGATGAAAACGCTGCTACAGTTATGGGCGATCGTTTGGAATTGCGCCGAGTAGTTAGCAATTTAGTCGGTAATGCTATCAAATTCACAGATACGGGTAGTATCGAAATCCGCCTTTTTGAGGAATCCTCCTCTACTTCCCCTCAAAAATGGGTAGTTGTAGAAGTCCAAGACACCGGATATGGAATCGCTAGCGAAGATTTACCCACCTTGTTCGAACGTTTTCGTCAAGGTAAAAATAAACGCGCCGGTAGCGGTTTGGGGCTACATTTGTCCCAGCGAATTGTTGAGTCTCACGGTGGAAAAATTGACGTAGTCTCCGAACTCGGTAAAGGCAGTATCTTTACGGTGCGCCTGCCTAAAAACAGCGACTAAAATTCGGTTCGTGAAAATTTTCTACCTCTACCTTGTCTGGTTTTAGCACCTATTGGAAGCTTTAAGACACGGATGCCCACCCTAAGATAATATCAGAAAACAAAAGTCGCCTCAAGTACTTACCTTGTCTTGCCTTGATTCTCCAAGGCAGGCACAAACGTTCGCAGCCTCCTGGAGGCACTAGTTGACTAACAGATACAATTAAACTTATCTTAGATTGTTGGAGGTTTGACTTCCTTCCCAGACTCTGTCTCCAGGTGAAGATGTCACCAAACAAATAACTGCAACAAGAAATACTGCATTAGGGTGGTGACGGTAAAATCTCTGGCTATTACTATCAAGAATGTGAAGGTCAACTACTTTCTATACCGAATTTTTAGTTAATTTCACCCAAACAGCATCGATTTTTAGCTGTTACTCATTCCTTTCCATTTTTGGGCAGAGCACAAAAAATGACAACATCCCTGACTCCAACTCGCGGACAAGTAGAAAGAACATTAGAACAGCGTATCCAAGCTCTCTATCGCGAACGACTTGGGCATCAACCAAGCAAGGTTACCTGCAGACTTGCAGAGCAGAATCTGACAATTATAATTGAAGACTCTATCACGCCGCCGGAACACCTGTTGGCTCAAACAGGTAGGCAAGAACTCGCCGAACAAGTTCGCTCCGACTTAGATGAAGCTATACAGCCGTCACTAAAGGAATTAATTGCAGAGGTTCTTAAGGTACCTGTAGTCGAGATTCTCAGCGACGCTACACTAGAAACAGGTCGTACGGGTATGATTGCTATCCTAGCAGAAGCACCTACTCTTCGCAACCCCGCCTCTCTTTCCAAAACAAGAAGAAAAGCGTCCTAACACAAGTCATAAGCTGAGTGATTCTTAAGTTTATCTCCCAGGTAGTGATAAACCATAGCCTCTAAATCTTCGATCATGTAAGGCTTGCTAATGTAGTTATCAAAACCTGCCTTTAATATTTTTTCCCTGTCCTCGGGACTTGCTAGTGCTGTGACTGCGACTACGGTGATATTGCGAGTTAGCGGTTCTTTTCTTAGATAACGCAAAACTTCAATGCCGTTAATCCCGGGTAACAAAATATCCAACAGTATTAAGTCTGGTTGGTAGTCTTTTGCTATCAGTACGCTCTTGGAGCTGTCTGTTTGACAAATGAGCCTGCAGCCGAGCGATTCTAACGCGTACCTCATCAGCAGTAAATTATCATCATTATCTTCCACCACCAATACTAGGGGCGGCTGGAAGTCTTGCTTGTTTTCATTACCCATAACTGCGCCTCTTGCCAGTGTTATTCCTTCTCCAGAAAATGTCATTAGCTTGGATGTCTCTCTTGAAAGAACAAACAAGGCATTCTGAGAGCGGTAGAACAGCGCTCGTGCCAGACTGGCTCTGAGTACCAACTCTATCAAGTTGAGTCTCTTTGCTCGCTTTGCTCACCCTACAAGCTCCGAGGAAAGATATCTCAAGCTGAAAGAGTTGAGCGTACACTTCTTGATTATAAACAATAGTAAATTGAAAAGAAAGGGAATTCTTCGTAAATACTCGGAATGTTTTATATTTTTTTAATACCAAAATTTTATTCTTTTTTCTACAGTAGCATACATTAAGGAAAAGTAAAAAGAAATTTTCTTAGCAGGCTTAATATATTCATTATTTTTTAAATAAATATTAATACCTAAATGGTTAATACTGGCAGCTTTGCAGCGATCGCCTTTACTCAAAAAAATGCAACTAAGCTTAAAAACGCATCTGGTTTTTTTTCCAAACTAAAATTTAGAAATTCTTGAGCAAAACAAAATAGAGATTGAGATCGCACATTAGCCACAAATAAGGTTTTCCGAGGGACAGAAAGGATAAAGATGCTCGTTGCAAGTTGTCAGGAAAAATTTCGTTTCCAGGCAAAAGTAGCAAATAAAAAAAGGTAGGGTATCTACCCAATTTAACCAGGTATACAATGTACAAAAAAGGGAAAATAAAAAAATCACCACTACAGCAACAAAAGCAGCACCCATAATTTCATCGAGAGATATCACTTACTCCTGTGGCAAAATAATTTCTCTATCAGCCTAAAATCAAGCTATTTAGCGTTGTAGTTTTTCACAGTACCACGCGTTATACTAAAGCTCGCCACACTGCTGCAACAGTGTGGTTTTACTTTGGCGTCAAAAGCCATCATCAGTAAAAATTTATGGAAATGAAACCGCAAAAGCCGAAACTGCAAAAACCTAGACCAATAGCGCAAAAAGAATTAGAACCGCGACCTTGTCAGCATATCAGAATTCTTGACTGTGACAAGCCAGTTAGTCGAGTGTTTTATGAGTGCTATTACTGTCAGCAGGGATTGTTATCCGAGTGTAATAAAGTACCTCCAATTAGAGAAATAGCTGTGACCTGTCCTAACTGCGGTAGAACGGCGATCGAGTTACTTGCGCAAGAAGTTGTTTCCACAACGGCTATTCCTTCACCTTGGAGAGGATAACAAAGTATCGCAAACACAAACAGACGTAACAGCATTAGTAATCAACGTTCATCTTCTGCGCTTTCAATATATTGACTTTCCATTAAAAAAGCTCCCCTAGCAAAACGAACACTCCAGTATCCCCCAGGACGACGGTCCAAAACTACGCCCTCTTCGCCTACACGAATAACGTCAGGAGGTCGTAGCATAGGCATGGGATCGGCTGTTTTAACATAGGGCGGTAGTGCGATGACGCGAACTTTACTACCAACGGTAAATTCTTTAGACATAACTTATCGGGGATTGTAAACTCGGGAGCTGGGAAAAGGGGGAGAACTTTTCTTACTGTTGCTTACCCGATACCCCATTTCTATTATCAAAGATAATGGTGTTTGTCAAGATGAGTGTGTGTTGGGGGGTCGTTTGGGAGCCGCGTCAAAAGCACGGGCGATCGCGTTCCATGCGAACTTGCGTTTGAAATCCTTATCCAGCGGTAGAGAGCGAGCAGGCCAGCGATCCAACCTCCGACGTGAATTAGACCAATTCAACCACGTGTAGCGATCGCTCAATCCCCAGGTTAATACTGCAATTACTGCTGGTTCTTCTAAGACCGCATCCAGATAATCTTCATAAGTAGCAGCAACTAAGCGATCGCGAACAGAAACGTTCAAGGGAAGATTTTTGTCAGCAACGTCCAATTCCGTGATTAGAATTTTCAGATTCATGCTTGCAACATCGCGGAGAAATTTTCTGAGCACTTTCAAGTTCAACTTGCCAATTTTATCCCCCCACAAGTGAGCTTGAATACCAAGAGCTTGCACGGGCGAACCACCAGACTTCAAACGCTCTAGCAACTTCAGTACGGCTACTCTTCTGGATTCCTCATACTGATAGTCCAAACCAAAATCGTTGTACACCAGTAAAGCATGGGGATCTGCCTCAGCAGCAACTCGAAAGGCAAGATCTATATAACTTGGACCTAAAAACTGAAGCCACGGTGAATTTCGCAAGCCATCAGAACGCCCATCCTCAGGAAGGATTGCTTCATTGACCACATCCCAGGAATGAATTTTGCCAGCATAATGCCCAGCAACTGTCTTGATATGCTCGACTAACATCCGCTCAGCGTTTTGCTTGTTAACTGCAGCTGCAAACCATTTCGGTAAAGCTTCGTGCCAAACTAAAGCATGACCGCGAAAAAGCATACCGTGACTGCGAGCAAACTTAGCCATCCAATCGGCTTTAGTAAAGTCAAAACGATTTGGATTGGGGCGAAGGGTATCCCACTTGAGTTCTGCTTCTGGTACAACAATGGCGCATTCTTGTGCAAATTTCTGTGCAAATTCCCTATCTGAAGATAATTTACTGTATGATGCTGCTGCTCCGTAAATTAATCCTTTTGCCGCAGCTCGATTGCGTAGAGGAGCACTACCCGTAACAGAAAAATTTCTCTGCTTGCTAGCGATCGCTAAAAATTGATTGTTAATACGCTTAAATCCTCCAGCTGCAGAAAACATCCCCACACCCGCCAACGCACTCAAGCTTAACAAAGCACGTCGCCTAGTGATTGCTTGCTTTTTAGCCATAAAAACTCTATCTCAAAGATCGTTTGCATACAGCCTAATTATGTTTTACATAACCAAGTACTTGTCGGATAATAGGTTTAGCAATTGGTGCTGAGAAGACAGCAGCTAGTGTCAGCAAAGAACGGGGGTCGCGCAGGAAAATAGACCAATTTTCTGCCAAAGCAAGGTCTATAAAGCGACGTGCTGCTGTGACATCACCAGCAGTGAGGGACAGGCGTGCCAGATAACGATACAGATAAGCACGAGCAGTATGCAGCACAGGACCAACTTCCTTTGGCGATCGCTGGTAAGCTGCTTGTATAACTTGCTCGTTGCAACGCTGCATTTGTGCTACGTTGAAGGACAGTCCAGACTGGCGTACTCGATAAAGCGAAAGAATTTGCGGCTGTCGATAGAAGCGCCAACGTCTCGAAGCTGCTACTCTCAGCCAGAAATCTACATCTTCGCTGCTTTTGAGATTTTCGTTAAACTCTCCTACTTCATCAAAGATGCATCGTCGGAAGACAGCATTTGAGCCATGACCGATAAAATTCTTGCACAGCAAAGCCAATAATGGATCTGGATAAATTGGCTTGCCACTCAAACATAGAAAAGTTGGACGACCGTCATCACGAATAGCTCGGGAAGCACTATAAACAACACCTATATCTGCACAAGCATCCAGTAAGGCTACATGGGTAGATAGTTTATCTGGTTCGTAGGCATCGTCTCCATCCAATAAAGCAATATAATCAGCACGAGCATGGCGGATACCATAATTGCGTGCCGAGGATAATCCGCCATTCGGTTTTTGCAGAAGTTTAAAGCGTGGATCTTGTTGGCACAAAGGCTGGACAACTTCCGCTGTTCCATCAGTGGATCCGTCATCAACAATAAGAGCTTCAAATTCCTTCAAGGATTGGCGTTGTAGAGAAATAAGACAGTCACCGATGTAACGACGAACATTATAGGCAGGTATTACAACGCTAACTTTAGGAAAAGCGATCGCGTTTCCAAGCAAGTTTTTCATAACCACCAAAAATACCTTGTTTATTTACTTTGACTTGGAAGTAAAAAACGACCTACACGACCGGTCGCTTTCCATTTCGCACTTTCTGCAACAGCTAAAAGCAATTCTTCAGTTTGGACACCAACACGAGTCCAGTTCTAATAATCTAGAACTGCTTGCCGAGCTTGATGAGATAGGCGAGCATAAAGGTTTGGTTGTTGTTTGAGTCGTAAAATCTGTTGTGTTAGACCATTTACATCTCCGATTGCGACCTTGAGACCAAAGCTGCCAGCCACTCGATTGAGTTCGGTGATGTCGCTGTAAATAATAGGTAAACCAGAAGCTGCATAATCAAAGAGCTTTAGAGGTGAGAAGAAAAAGCCATACTTGGACCAGTTAATTTCACGGTACAAACATAGCCCCACATGAGCAGAGGCAAATAAGCGCGGTGCTTCTAAATAAGATACCGGTGAGTAGAAACGGATATTGTTTGGAAGCTGCTGTTCGGTTATATTGGGTTGCTGTCCGACAATGGCAAAGCCTATCTCCGGATCGATGGATTGGATTTGAAAAGCACAGGCAACAACTGTCTGAAAGTCATGCCAGCTATAGTCGGTCGAACCTGCCCAAAGGACGCGAAATTTGTTTTCTAGACCCGGGAAAACAGATGGCTGGTGCAAATCAGGACGGAACATCTCCGGATCTGAGCCATTAGGAGCAAGAATTGCTCGTTCAATACCCAGATCGCGGGCATAATTTACAAGAGGCTTGGACACGCATAAGGCTGCACTAACTCTACGAGCACTTAACCCTCTCAAAGGAGCACCCAAGCGATCGCGCCATCGCTTGAAACCAGGAAGAACCTTCAGCTCCTCTAAAGTTGCATTGATTTCCCAAACAATGGGCTTACCAGATGCAAACAAGCCAGGAATAATGGAGGGATTTCCCAACCAACCCTACCATCCACGCGGAAGTAGAGCAGATCTGCCTTCTGAATCAGAATTCTCAGTCCTTGGAAGGAACGGGGAAAACGTTGAGCAAACTGAGGACCTTTTTCATTATCCAACGCTAAGAGTTGATGTCCCTGTTGTGCAAGGTATCTAGATACCTGATAAGTATGTACTGAACCACCACTTTTTGGAGGAGTGGTATTGACTTTGTGGAGAAATCCTATTTTCACGTGTTTTACCTCCACGATTTTTTTGCTTTCCAAACCAAGTTGAATTCATAAACGCTGACTGCAAAACTTTGTCATTATAAATGCTCTCCAAAACACTAGTCTGATGGTGTAAATGAAAGTTGTTTTGCACCCTTGCTTGGCCGTTGCGACTAAATTTTTGCCAAAGTTCCCGATCCGTTAGCAAGCGCCCAATATATATAGCAAGCTTTTCCCAGTCTCCTTCTGGCGCCAACAAACCAGTTTCACCGTGAGCTACAGCTTCGGGAATACCACCACTGATAAAGCTCACCACTGGTAAACCCGTAGCCTGGGCTTCAATAAATACCATACCAAAGCCTTCTGAATCCCCTGACCGAGCTGTAATACTAGGAACACAAAAAATTTTGGCTGTTTGCATCCAAGTCCGTACGCTCTCTGGAGGTTGCACACCCAGAAATCGATAGCGCTTTAGCAATTTCTTTGCCAGCTGTTCAAGACTGCTGCGAAGCACACCATCCCCAATTATCACCAGCTCCACTTCTGGTATTGCTGCTTGCACTGCACTCATCGCTCGAATTAAATACTCACATCCTTTTTTCCACCAGTCGTCCCACAAACAAAACCACTGGCTTGCGCTGCAACGTTGGATGAGGTTGGAATTGTTCAGTATCTACGCCAATATAATGAACAATTATTCTTTCTGGTGGAAAACCTTGTTGCAGTAACTTTTGCTTGATGAACTCTGAGACAGCGATAAATAATGTAGCTTCATGCTTTAACTGTTCCCTACGACGAAAGTACATTCTTTGAGTCAAAGAGCGTTCTGCATACTCTTTGCTAACCGTAGCATCAAGTCCGTGGAAGGTGACTACCAAGGGAACCTGTAAGTTTTTTACCAAAGGCAAAGCGATCCCACCATCCTGTCCAAAATGAGCGTGAACTAGTACAGGATGCAAATTTTTTACTTGCTGAATAAAAGCAGGTGCAAACCCCCACAGTTTCGTGGAAACTTCCCCGATCTTGCCAATTAATCCACCTCTGTTCACTATCAAGGTTCGCTCCTTCGGAAGTACCAAGCCAGGTATAAACCGCAAACCTACGTAGTATGGAAGAAACTGCTGTAGCATTTCTGTCTGACTTCGTACAAAAGTTTCAGAAGCTGCAAGCAAAAAGTTCCTATAGATAACCACGCTAGGTTTATCGAACATAAAATTTCTACTAAATCTCTTGTTCACTTGCATTTTTTATATACTTAACAAACAATATAGTAGTGAGGCTTTTATTGCAAATAATTAGCTTGAAAAACTGTTGCCAGAGCAGCTAACTTCAAACATGAAAATAGACTAAATATTTGCAGCATTGCTATTTTGCCAGCTTTCTAAAATCAATAACGTATGTAATTATGAAGTTTAGATTTTCTGTACACAATAGTAAGGTGGATAATCCTGAGGATAATTCTTTTTGTCTACAGGATAGTTAATGAGGATAAGCATGCATAAAGTTGCAAATACTCAGGAGATAGTGTTTCTTTTTAAGATTTTCAGGTAAGCTCTCATCTAAGGCACTAATTACACATATTGCAATTCAATTCAAAGATCAGGTGATTGCAAATAATAATGAAATGAGAATTATAGCTCTTCCAGGGGAAAATCCCTATAATTGGCTGCTTTATTTCCACATAGAAAAATTAGGAGTAAAAGTCGATGAAGCATCCATAGAAAATATACTGTGTAACAAGTATCAAATCTGGCACTTAAACCGGCCTGAATTACCCCTGAACTAACAAAACCTTTTAAAGGCATCAGTCAAAATTCAAGCTTTATTAATACTAATGGATCTGGTTCGTCTCAAAGGTACAAAAATTCTATGGACAGTGCACAACCTTAGATCTCACGAGCACCTTCATCCTCAGCTAGACACTTGGTTTTGGAAAGCATTTACCCAATGGCTGGATGGTTATATCAGTCTTAGCAAGGTTGGTATGACAGCAGCACAAGAGCGCTTCCCCAGGTTAAAAAATCTACCTGGGTTTGTCATTCCCCACGGTCACTACCGTAAGGAGTATCCAGATGGTGTCAGTTCTCAACAAGCTCGCGCTTTACTGAAAATTCCTCCTTCTGCTAAAGTATTACTATTTTTTAGTAGGATCAGATCCTACAATCCAAAAATTTTAAACTCTGGCAGTGCCTTGCTAGTGCTTTCATTCGGTTGCTCGGTATTAGTTCCTTTGCAAGGAGCACTTAGCGAGCTTCAAACTCAAGTCGGCCAAGAGTAGGTATATACTTACAAATTCGAAGAAACCGCGCTTCCAGCAAGCTCCTCTTGAGAATTTTAATTGGAATAATTTGGCACAACAGACCATAGAAGCCTATAAAAAAATAGGGGTTTACAGCTAAATATCGAGCCAGAAAGATTAATTTTATTGTTTTTTTACAAAAAATTTTTTGCGCTTTGATTGGAAATTATTTTTGCGAGTAATTATATTATCATCAAATTTAAATTTATTTAGTAGTATAGCCTTTTCTTGATAATTTTTGGTTATGAAAACCACCATTACATATAAAATCCAAAATATAGGTATTCTAGTTAAAGAACTTTCAGTTAAATTTACTATTAATAATAAAGTTAAAAATAGTATCGGAAACAATCCCTTTGAAGTTTTAGTAGCGCGTATGTATTTGATTGCTTGAAGGCAAGTATTGCCGAAACTTAATATAAATATAGACGTTCCCACTAAACCCGTGTCAAGGGTCAAATCTAAAAAACCATTATGAGAATGAGCAACTTCAAATCTTAACATCGACCAAATATCTGCAGCATCTCCAATCCATCCTGCTCGCCAAAAGCTATCATATCCATAACCCAACCAAGGATGTTCTTGAATTTTATCAATGACAGCAATCCAAATGTAAGTACGACCAGTAAGGGTAAGATCTCTACCAAGAGCACTAGCAATACTTTCTGCGTTATCAACAAGAACTACAGCTGCACTGCTACTTAGAAGTATTACGGTAATAAAAAATGGTAAAGCTATAGTGTAATTCCAACGCAAAGCTCTGTATAAAGGCAATAAAGCAATAATAGCTAGCAAAACTACCAGAGCTGTTTTCGAAGTTGAAAGTGCAATGAGGCTAACTGATAATCCCAAACCAATCAATCCTATCCAACGTTCCAAGTGACTGCCAGTAACAAATATTAAGAAGACTAATGCACTGAGAACCATAACACGACCAAAGGTATTTTTGTGTATGTATATACCTCGCCAAGTTCCTGCATGAATAATGGCCTCAGGAGTCAAAGCGTTGCCCATACCCATAATCCCATAACTTGGGAGTGCTAAAGCAGCCACAATAGAGAGTAACCCTGCACAGGCGAACGTCCAAGCCAATAATTGCAATTGTTCTTTGAAGGTAAATCTTGCAGTTAAGTATACTGCAAACAAAGTTATTTCTACTAGAAATATGCTGCTACGTAAGGTAGCTAATGGCAGAGGAGACCACAAGATTGAGAAGATAGCAAGTGCGATGAGAACCCACAAAAGCTTTTCCCGAATAGCAGTGTGAAGAATTTTTATCAACCACACTCCAATCAGAAATAAAATAACCGTTTGGATGCAAAGCAAAATAATCTTTGATGTTATATATTCTCCAGCTTCGTTTAAAAGGGGTAAAATTGCGCCTGATAAAAATAGAAGCGAAATAACAACAAATATTTTTTCAATTACTATTGGTATAGATACTATAAATTTCTTTTGCATAATGAATTAAAACAACTAGTAAATAAACTATTTTTTAAGTTGTTGGTGAGCAAGAAAAACGACCAAAATTCCCAAAGCGACCATGAGAAATGCATCTGAAGCTAGACTAGACCATGCTGCTCCTCTCCACGAGTAGGCAGGAATGAGCCAAAGGTTTACTAAAACGTTGAACGCAGCTACAATCACTTGTATAAAACTGCGCATGCCTTGAAAACCTGCTCCTGTTAAGGTATCTGCAGCAAAATAATGCATGCTTTTGAGAAAGGTTAGCGGTGCTAGCCAACGTAAAGCTTCTATCGAACCTGCGTATTCATGGCCCAATATGTAGGGTACAACTGGAGCAAAAACAAATGAGGCAATTCCAGCGATCGCACCATAAATTCCGGCGATGGGTAACAGGCGCTTGGAAAGAGCGATCGTTCCCCCAATCCCGGTAACTCCACTTTGAAAAAACTTTGCATAAGCTGCAGCCAAAAGCGATCGTACAGGTACGAAGGTAACATCAATTAAACGATAAGCAGCTGTATATATACCTGTAGCTTGTAATGTTGCCAAGCGCGCCAGCATCGTTTTATCAATATCGTTATATATAGTTTGGGCAGACAAGCTGACTGAAAAGTAAAATCCCTCTAAAATTTCTGGCCTGATACGCGATACAGCCAGTTTTGGAGTTCCTAAATAGCGATGAACCAGTATAACTCCCACACTAGCAGAGGTAGCTGTACTGCTTAGGTATAAAAATGCCCAATCGAGTGCGTTTGGATTGGGAAAGAAACTAGCCAAGGCAAATGCTGCAATTAATCTCGTTACATTTGGCAAGATATTGAGTTGAGCTGTTTTACCAAGCCAGAGAACAGCTTGAAAAGCTTGTCCTGCTGTAGCTAAAATTCGGTAAAAAATTAAATCAGTTACAGCCACTAAAAAGACTAACAAAAGTGGGATGGCTTTTGGTAGGGTAATTGGTGCTATCAACAGCACAATCACGGTGAAAACCGAACCAAATGCAAAGGTTATCAACAGGGAATTTCCCCAATATTCCCTAAACACAGCGCGATTTCTAGATACATTTTTAATGAGAAGATTTCCACTTCCTAAAGTCGCGAAAGGAGCTAGAATCGAGACGAGGGAAGTCGTTCCTACAAAAGCTCCATACTCTTGTACTCCTAGCGATCGCGCAATAACAACAAAATAGCCAGCTTGCAAAAATAAGCCAATTCCTTGAGCAAACAACATCCATAGAGTATTGCGAGCCAAAGAATTGTGGATGAGGCGACCAATCAAGAGCTTTAATTTATCTAACTTCATTATCAAAATGCTAAATGCAATGCCATAGCCAGGAAAGTTGACCTAATCAGGTAAATTACGGCTGTAGAGGCAATTACCTATAAGATAGGGTTTTTTGATCAATAGCAGAATTTTGTTGGCTGTAGTATCCTTTGGTGTAGTGAAAGTAGCTATCCGATTCATTTTCCAGAATTACTCCATTAACTACCAAACCCAAAACCTCTAAACTTGAATTTTCTAATAGCTCTGCTGAGGCGGCAGCGCTAGTATAATTTAGAACTCCCGGTCTAGCTACTAACAACAGCCCATCCGCTAGTTTACCTAAAGTTAAAGCGTCGCCTCCCACTAAAAGGGGTGGAGCATCAATAATCACAAAATCATAATCTTTACAGAAGGACTCTACCAACACACCCATGCGATTCGAATCCAATAGAGCTAAAGGATTGGGAGGAATTACTCCAGCAGTTAATAAATCCAAACGATCCATGACCGGATTCACAACTGCTTCAAATTTTGCTTGACCGATAATGACATCACTAAGACCCGCTACATTCGTCTGTCCCCATATATGGTGCTGCATGGAATGGCGCAAATCTGCATCGACAAGCAAAACTCGACGTCCCAATTGAGCTATAGCTGCTCCCAAGTTAGCAGAAACTGTGGATTTTCCTTCTTTTGGGACAGAACTTGTCACTACAATTACTTGCAGAACTTTATCCGAATTAAGAAACTTGAGATTTGCTTGAAGTTGTCGATATGCATCACTAATTGGGGAACGGGGAGTATCTCTAACAGGAATTTCTGGAACTGCTGTTAATTCCATATCTTTATTACGAGAAATACTTTGCTTCTTGAAAGAAGGAATAACTCCTAACAATGTGTAAGCAAAGAAATTCTTGATTTCTTGGAGAGTTTTGACGGATGTGTCTCTAGCTTCTAAAAATAAGACAGTAGCTCCAGAAAGTAGAACCGCCATTACGATTCCTAATCCCAAAATTATCGCTGGTTTTTTGAGAGAGATTCTTATAGGGACTAAAGCTGGTTGAATAATGCGAGCATTACCTGTATTTACATTTTCTGCGACTCTTATTTCTTGAAGCTTTTTCAAAAGAGTTTGATAAGTTGATTGAGCCGCTTCTAACTGACGCTCTAATTGTCGTTGTTTTTCCTCTAATTTAGGCAAAACACTTAATCGTTTTTGATAATTTTTCTGGGCGTTAGACAGCAAAAGTAATCGACTGGTAAGACCCGAACGCTCTTCTTCTAATTTGACCAATTCCTCGTTCAATTTTTGTTTGCTTTGTCCTATATCTAAATTTCCATTAGGAATTTGCTGTTGGTTTTTATATATTTGTTTCACCCGTTCTTGTAATAAAGTTTTGAGAGCATCCCTCTTTGCTATCAAATTTACAATCGTAGGATTTGTATCTAAAAAGCGAGCTCTTTCAACTTTCAGTTTGGCTTCCACCTGCTGAAGTTCTTGTAGAGCTTTTTGCACGCCTGAAGATTGATTCAGGGAATTAAGATCTATAGCTTGCTTTGCACTTACGTCTATTCCCATTTTATCTTGGAGATTCGCAAGGCGAGCATTGACTTCTTTCAGTGCAGCTTGAGTTTCAACTATTTGCTTGTCTAAGTTACTAATATTTTCTACCCCCACTTCTGCTTCTTTAGCTAAATCAATGACTTGATTTTCTTGTTTAAAACGCCGTAAAGCTAAATCTGCTTGACGAACTCTCGCTTCTGTTTTAGGTAATTGTTTGGTAATGAAATCAATTGTTCTAGCTGCCTCAGTTCGATTGGTTTGTATACTATTTTCTATATATAACTTCATCAACTGATTGACCACTGCTGCACTTGTTTTGGGATCGCTAGCTATATAAGAAATTTCTAAAACGTCTGTGGCTCCAATAGCTTTGAATTTAAATTTCTTGGCAAATTTCTCTATATCATCTATGGGACTACCATCATCGTTTTTTAGTTGAAGTGTGTCTATAGTTTTCTGTAGAAGAGGCGTAGAACTAATTACCTCTGACTCTGTTTTGAGAGGATTGCTTTGTAAAGTAAGAGCATCCAATTCTCCTATTTGTTGTGCTAGTCCTGTTAAAGCAGAAGTCTGGTTCATTTTTTTGATCAAAAGCTTTCCCTTTGCTTTATAACCTGGCTTGAAAAATGCAACTCCAGTAGCAAGCACCAGAATACAGCTAAACACGCCTAGTGCTGGTCGCCAACGTCGTTTTAAAATTAACCAGTACTTCTGTAAATCCAAATCTATAGTGTTGCGAGATTCGGTTGATAGCATAAGGATCCAACCAAGGGTAAAAAGTAGCTTCGACTAACTGACAAGTCATGGGGTTTATGTTTGCAGCATCCCTTGAAATCTTAAAAAACAACACTATCCAATGACTATTTACACGTTTATGCATGCTTATCCTAGTTACCTATCCTGTATGAGAAAATTAATTGTCCTCAGGATTATCCGCTTTACTGTTGCTTGCAAACACTGCAAGTTTCATACTACCTTTAGAGTCTTATTCTTTAGAGTCTTATTGAGAATGCGATCGCTTGATTACTAATATTTGACCTCAGTAAAAGTTAGGAAGGAAAAATTTATAAAAGCTTATTGGCTACAAATCAGCAAGTTACCCAGAACAAAGAAACATCATTGGTAGAGTTACTATCGTTGAATAAAATAAATAATTAATTCTAGTCAATTTTATGATTTCAATCTTAATCAAGTTAGTATTTTTCATTTTTTGAATGCTATTAATTACGATCGTCAAACCTGGATTTCGACATTTGAAACTATACTTACTCGCTTTGATTGTGTATCAGTGATTTAATTACTAAGGATCTAGAACAGATAATGCACGAAATTTTCCCGAGCGAACAGTCATACTAAATAAACCAAACGAATCTATCCTCATAATCAAAGGAAAGCACTCAATTAATAACTATATAGATTAAATAAACTAATTTGAAAGTCCAGTCAGCAAAAAAGCAGAATTTAAAAACTTATTTGAAAAGATACATCTTTATATGTTGAGTAAATGATTGACTCTCTTATCTTTAGAGGTAAGAGAGGTGAATTTTCATCTCATCTCCCGAAATTCTGAATGCGATAAATGCAAAAATTACTGCCTTTGGCAATTTGTATAAAAATAGGAACTGGATAATCCTAAGGATACTTCAGTCTATCTACATAGAGTAATCAATTAGGATAAGCATATATAAAACCTTAAATAGTCGTTAGATAGTGTTACTTATTGAAATTTTACGAGATCCTGGAAACAATCAGTAAGTGAGAATCTGCTAGTAACATAAAAGGCTTAGCAATGAAAATTAGCAATCCAATGAATCAGATAGATAAAAACCACAATAACTTTCACTTAGAAGAGCTGCCAAGCCTGAATGTGTATCTTTTAGGGCGACGTATTACATGCATGACGCTACCAACTATTATTCAAGCAATTCATAATGCTTGTATTGAAAAAAGAAAAATCACCGTAGCAAACTACAATGTACATAGCTTTAATCTTTCTATGCAATTACCTTGGTTTTATGATTTTTTACAAAGCGCTGAAGTCGCTCATTGTGATGGTTTTGGCATTTTAAAAGGCTTGCAATACATGGGGCTCAATTTACCAATACAGTATCGTGTTTCCTACACAATTTTAATGCCGGAGTTATTAAGGCATTGCCATTAACAAGGTTTTTCAATTTTTTTGTTAGGCTCTAAGCCGCAGTATTTAGAAACAGCTTTGACTCGTCTTAGAACAAAATATCCAAATATTGACTTTGCAGGACACCATGGATATTTTGACCGAGAGAATTCCCATCAAAATGAAACAGTAATTCAGCAAATCAACTTAATGAAACCTAATATTTTGATAGTAGGTATGGGAATGCCAATTCAAGAAAATTGGATCTTACAGCATCGCAGCCGTCTTCATGTTAATGCAATTCTGACTGGTGGTGCTGTGATTGACCGACTGGCGGGTGCTGTTCCAGATTGTCCTGAGTTTTTAGCCAACTGGGGTTTGGAGTGGTTGTATCGTTTGTGTCGCGAACCCAAACGTCTAGCCGCTCGCTATTTACTTGGTAATTCTGCTTTTTTACTTCACCTGAGCTTGGCTAAAAGCCATAAATTTCCTTTGCACGTAGAATATAAACCACTACTTACTGGCTCTGGTCTGAAAGTTCATTCGGGATAATCTCCAGAGCTTATCTGATAATTAGAGTCTCAATTCTATTCTTTTCAAGGTGACAAATTTTCATTCAATTTTGTAACCAGTAGCAAAATTTATGACTATCCATCAAAAATCTTTACTTGAATGTCAGATGATTTTGCTTCAGCCTCAGGATGCGAAAGCTCTCAAAGAGCAATTGGCTAACCTGACACCTCAACCTCACCATTTTTGGGTAATAGATCTAGCACGAGTTGATTTTATCGACAGCTCTGGGTTAATTGCTTTAGCTAAGGGTTTATCTGCAGCAAGGTCTAGTGGTTGTCGCTTAGTAGTTTGCAATTTGCAACCATCCGTCCAAATCATTTTTGAAGTGGCTCAATTGGATTCAGTATTTGAAATTTTTGAGAGTTATGATGCCTTTGTGCGCGCGGTTAATAGTCATCCATATTGATAAAGTACAACTACAACAAATACTGCAGACAAGCCAAAATTTCTTAGTCTACTAAACATTCATAAACTCAGTTCCTGAAATAAAATTTGACTGCTATGTTTAAACTTTCCACTTCCAATTCTATGAAGTTATCAGTTCTAGATGAAGCTTATACCAATCACTTTGCTACACAATCGCTTCATCCTTCTGTAACGAGTAAAGCCAAGCGTGCGATCGACATTGTTGGTGCATTGGTAGGGTTAGCAATTACAGCTTTGGTATTTATTCCTGTGGCTATAGCTATTCAATTAGATAATCCTGGTCCAATTTTTTACAATCAAATTCGCTGCGGTTTGAATGGTCGTTGTTTTCGAATCTGGAAGTTCCGCTCTATGGTAGTTGGAGCCGAACGAATGAAGCATTTAGTCAATAATGAATTTAAAGACAATTACATTTTCAAAAATGAGAACGACCCCAGAATTACTAGGGTCGGTAAGTTTCTCCGTCGCACTAGTTTAGACGAACTTCCGCAGTTTTGGAACGTACTGCTAGGGGACATGAGCTTAGTCGGTACTCGTCCTCCTACTGTGGATGAAGTTATGCATTACTCAAGCTATCACTGGCAAAGATTGGCTGTTAAACCGGGTATTACTGGCGAATGGCAAACTCACGGTCGCTCCAGTGTTAAAGACTTTAAAGAAATTGTGCGCATGGATCTAGATTATCAACGCAAATGGTCTGTTGTTTACGACATAAAATTGATCCTAAAAACTTTAAAAGTTGTCCTGCATAAAAGTGGTGCTTTTTAAGACTGGTAGACTGTTTAAACCAACCCTTCCCGCACTGCAAAAGCAGCTGCTTGAACGCGATCGCTAACACTCAGTTTATTGAGGAGAATACGCACGTGAGACTTAATGGTTCCCACTGAAAGATAAACCTGGTCAGCTATCTCTTGATTTGAGTATCCTTTAGCTATGAGTTTGAGAATCTGGCGTTCGCGCTCGGTGAGATTGCGTTTTTCTTGTGCTTCAGAGTAAGAAACCTGCTTGGGGACAGCAGTAGGTGTGGATTTGAGAATTTGGGAAACTTTTTGAGCAATTTGAGGAGCAAGATAAGCACCACCAGACAAAAGCAGTTGAATGACTACGATCAGTTGTTCCCATTCTATAGTCTTGAGGCAGTAACCATCCGCGCCTGCTGCAAGCATTCCCATCACCTGGGTATCGCTATCAAATGCACTCAAGGCAAGAATACGAGTAGCAGGGCGATCGTTTTTAATACGCTGGGTAGCTGCAATTCCGTCCATAACCGGCATATCTATGTCCATTAAGACCACATCTGGCTGGAGTTGAGCTACCAATTGAATAGCTTCTGTACCGTCACTTGCTTCTCCAACTACGCTAAAACCAGGTACAAGGCTAAATTGGTTTTTCATACTTCGGCGTATCAAAGTATGGTCATCAACCAGTAAAATCTGCACGCTTTTGTTTTTATCATTCTCAGCCATCATGATTTCTCCTACATCTACTTGTTTTGACATCCAATCCGGTCTGCAGAAACTGGAAGGGTAAACCAAAAGGTGCTACCTTCTCCCGGGGAACTTTCAACACCGATGGTACCTTTGTGAGCCTTTATGATTTGACTGCACAAATATAGACCCAGTCCAGATTTTCCAGGTCGGTCTCGTCCCTGAACAAAGCGATGGAACAGCTGTTTCTTTTCCTGCGGTGCAATTCCAAAACCGCGATCGCGCACGCAAACCTTTACTTGGGTATCTCCAAGACTTTTTACTTCCAGAAAAATTTCCTTGTCCGGTCCACTAACCCGCACGGCGTTATCAAGTAGGTTTTGCAAAACTCGCCGAATCTCTAATTCATCACCATATACAGTTGGTAATGATTGAGAAATTTTATAGGCAATCATGACATTATGCTTTGCAGTGGCCTTGATCTGTGCAATTGTTTTGACGACGATTTTTTCCCAATCAAGAGGTTCGTAGTCTAAGTGATTTTCATAACCTGCTTCGTAACGGGAAATGCTTAAAAGAGTTTCCACGAGCTTGAGAAGTTCTTCGTTAGCTTGGCGATATTCTTCGCAAATTTTCTTGCAGCTTTCACTAAGAGGACCAAAAACTTCTTTAGCCATACTATCTAGAGTATTACGAGTAGCAAGCAAAGGAGTGCGCAGGTCGTGGGAAAGTGCAGCAATCAAATCTTGAAACTGTTGATTTTGCGCTTTCAAGCTTTTGTATTGATGTTCAAACTTGCTTACCGTTCTATTGAGAACAGAAGCTAAATGACCGATTTCGTCTGCAGATGAGTAGCTAAGTTGGGTTTGGAGTTGACCGGTTTGCCAAAGATTGCCAATCTCTATCAAATGACGCACAGGAAGCTCAACTCGCCGGTACAAAAAGCGAAGATTAAACGCGCCTCCTGCTAAAATTATCACAGTAAAAAGAATATTGACTGTTGTGCTAATATGGTGGATCTGCTCTAACTGATGTTGGCGTTTTTCTAGAAGTTTCTTCTCGCTTAAAAGCAAGATCCGAATCTGGAGTTGCAAGGAATTGAACAAGTCCTTTTCTTTTTGTGCATACTTGCTAGTAGAGTGAAAAAGTCGCTTGTTAAGCAATAAATTTTGCCAACGGTCATAAAGATTTTTGATTTTATTTAGTTGTCTGAGTTGAACTGGACTGCTGCTGTTATCTCGCACTAAAGCATACAAGTGGTTAAAAGTTTTGCGAAAGGAATTTTGGTTTTTGTTATTATCTTGATTGAGCAGATTTTCTCCTTCACGTTCTACAAGTAGAGTATGGCTTAACCTATTACCTGTTTCGTGAATCAAAAATCCTAGCCATAAGTTCAATCCTTGTTGTCCCGCTATTAATAGTAGCAATACAAAAAAGCTAGCGCGCACGGGCCTAAGTAAACGAGGTTTGAGAAAGTTTGATTTAGCAAGAAAATTCCATAATTTCACAGCTAATACCATTTCACAGAAATCCTCTCGTACAGCAAAAATTGACAGGAGTTATTCATCTAAATTTTTTGATATAGTTATAGGAGTTATGTTTTACTTTCGTTATTGAAGGGATAGCAAGTGCAGTAGTAACATTAGAATATAAATCGACCAGGAAAACAAAAGAAAAATTTACGTTTCTAATTATCTAATATGCCAAAAAAATGCTGCTGAAAATTAGCATCTACAAATAATAAAGCTTTATAAGCTAATGAAAGTACATTAATATTTTTTAGAAATGTATTGAAGTTATAATTATGAAACAGTGGAATTTGTGTTTCCCAGAAATTCAATTTAGTCAAGCCACCTATTCTTAAGATTATTTCTACTCTTGCTTTGGCAAATACTGATTTTCCAAAACCCTCAACAGTTCTTCTTCTAAGGTTGTAAGGTAAGGGCGTTTGATTTCGCCTAAGTGTTTGAGAATTGCATCAGCTGCTCCTTCTAAATTGCTGTATTTATAAACCCTAGCGATTCGATGGCATATCTTTTGCATTTGCTCGCATTCAGCATAAGAATAACCAAGTGGTTGTAGATGCTCTAACTTAACGGTATATTGTCCGTTCCAGGTAGTAACTGTACAGCTGAAGCGATCGACTTGAGTAACTATACCCCAACACCCACCTAAACCTCTTAACTCAGAATTATCTTTGGCAATGATTTGGCAAACTTCCCCAGGGCGATAGGGATTGGGTGCTTTGGTATCTTCTATCATTTGCTGGACAATTTCTTTCACTACACGGCTAGATGGTACTTTTCCGCCAGCTGCTGCTACTGCTTGGTACCATGCTCGACGTTGTTGTTCTGGTTCTAGTTTGGTCAAGGGTCTGACTTGACGCTCGTTTGTGGGTAAAATGCGATCCATTGGATCCCATTTTTCATTTAGGTTATCAACAACAATAGCAGCCTCGATTAAAAGGTAAGGATATCGACGGTTATACCCAAAGCGATCGCGACAGTATTCCTCAAATGTTCGATGGGTAGAACGGTAAAGTCTTCTGTTTCGCAACTCCATTAAGGCCTTTCCAGCTTCGTAAAATGCTTTTTCCACCTTTTTTTCAAGGTGAAGGCGCAAGCATTGTTCCTCCTGTGTTAATTCTTCTATTTCAACTATATGAAGAGGTGGCAACATCATCCAAATCTGATTTCCGCTAAATTTTGCTTGAGCGATCGCGTTGTTTTTTTTGATTGACTGCATAAGATAATTTTCATTCCATCCCAAATTTTATGAATACAGCAGTCTAGTTCTAAATGTTATGAAGACATCGAAATTTTTTGCACTTGAGATACATATATTACAAGTAATACTGCCAGAAATTTGTCGTGTTTTCTAGAAGATGCTTATTCAGTTTACCTTGCTACTCGCTGTGAGCTTTTTTTCCGAGCGCATAATTTCTGAATGGGGCGTAATGACAGTAAAAGCTCTAAGCCGTTCTTAATTAATCTTTAATTAATATTTATATAAACTTCAAATTTTTGCAATAGCTGCATTTACCATTTTCTAATTGCATTACACGCTATGACTTTATAGTCAAAATTGTGATTAGCAATAATTTAGCAATTTCTTGTACCTCAAACAATCGGGAATTACTAAATAACTCTTTTTAAAATCTTCAAAAAATTACGGCAATTAAATAATTACCATAAGTGGCTAAAAAATACTTCCAGCAATAATTTCAGAATTATCATCAAGAAAAATGTTAAATAGATAACATAAAGATTTTATGAAGAGAGTAATTTGAGGTCATTTATCAAGAAATACCCATGGACTGAAAGGACTGAAAATTATTTTTCAAAACATAGCTAAAAAGGTAATGATAATTTAAAATTACCTCGCAACCTTTAGCAACTGTTGTTACACCTTGCTTGTAAATAAGTTGCATTTGAGTTGCATTTGAGTGGATAAATCATTATCATGAATGCAGAACATTTAAAGCAGAGTCTATCTTAGGAAGTAAATAAATCAGTAATTGAGCCAAGGTAATTATAATCTTACAAAAAGCTTCTATCTGAAGTAGTATTTGCTTAACGAATAAGCTCTTACCTAAGGAGGATAGAAAAATTTACTGCATCTACGTACTTTAGTTAAGAGAACTACTGTTGAATGTATTCTCTTTTGTGATTTGAATAAGATTGAATGGATATCACATTGGTGAAATAAGAATATTGAAGGGAATGAATATCACCATAGTGAGAAAAAAGTAGGGAAATCATATAACTAAAAATAAGCAAAATCAGGTGACAAGCAGTCATCATGTAAGGAATAAAGTGACAAAAGAGGGTGAGCCTGAGTTGGAATAAAAAATCATCAAAAAATCAAGTCAAACCACCTTGTTTAAGGTAGTACACGCACAAAAGTGTTCGGCAAAGAAATTATCTAGAGCAGATATTAAATGGTAAATACTAAATTTGTACTTAACGAGAAAGCAAAGAGAAACAGATTGCTTGCAATCAAGTAAAGCAATAAAAGTTAGCGTACAAATAGTGAGGAAGATTGAATGGGTGCTGGGTGCAAACAGCTGGCTAAAAGTGATTACGAATTCTCCACTTTTGTGGAGCTATTGACTTACAGAGCACAAAATCAATCAGAACAAAAAGCATACACATTTTTGCACAACGGAGAAATAGAAGCAGAAAGTTTGACATACGAACAGTTGCATTTGCGAGCGCAAGCAATTGCTGCTTGTATTCAGTCTTTTCATCTTTCTGGGGAAAGAGCTTTGCTTCTTTTTCAACCAGGTTTGGATTTTATTTGTGCCTTCTTTGGATGTTTGTATGCTGGAGCGATCGCAGTTCCTGCTTATCCACCCCGGCGAAATCAAAGTCTATCAAGATTATTAGCGATCGCCCAAGATGCCCAAGCTAAAATTGTACTTATCTGTACATCTTTATTAAAAAACCTTCAGGCTAGCTTCAATCAAGAAGGTCTAGATACTTCTGGACAGTATTGGCTAGCTATTGATGAATTGAATAGCAATGTAGCACAAAAATGGCAGCCACCAAAGCTAGATAGTAACAGTTTGGCTTTTATTCAGTACACTTCTGGTTCTACAGGCAATCCTAAGGGTGTGATGGTTAGTCATGGTAACTTGATGCACAACTCAGCCTTGATTAACCAATGCTTTCAGGATACGCCCAAAAGTTTAGGAATATCTTGGTTACCACCTTATCATGACATGGGCTTGATTGGTGGAGTATTGCAACCCATCTACGTGGGAGCAACCATGATTTTAATGTCACCAATGGCATTTTTACAAAAACCTTTACGTTGGCTAGAAGCAATTTCTCGATATCAAGCAACAACCAGCGGTGGACCAAACTTTGCTTACGACCTTTGCATTCGCAAGACGACTCCCGAACAGTTGGAGACTCTCGATCTTAGTAGTTGGGAAGTAGCCTTTACCGGTGCTGAACCCGTACGTGCTGAAACAATAGAACAATTTTCCTCTACTTTTGCACCTTGCGGTTTCCGCAAACAAGCCTTCTATCCTTGCTACGGTATGGCAGAAACCACTCTTTTGGTATCTGGAGGTGAGAAAACAGCTTTACCAATCACTTGCAAAGTAGAAGCAGCAGCATTAGAGCAAAACCGAATTGTTAGGAGTAATGACACTCAGGAATACACCCGAACCATCGTAGGTTGCGGAAAAAGTCCCCCGGGTCAGAAAGTTGTAATTGTCAACCCCGAATCCTTAACTGTGTGTACTTCTGAGCAAGTGGGAGAAATTTGGGTAGCAGGTCCTTCAGTTGCAGTTGGCTATTGGAATAAACCTGAGGAGACAGAGAAAACTTTTCGTGCTTTTCTCAAAGATACAGGTGAAGGACCCTTTCTTCGTACCGGGGATTTAGGATTTTTGCAGGATGGAGAGCTATTTATCACAGGGCGGCTCAAAGATGTGATTATTATCAGAGGACAAAATCATTATCCTCAAGATATAGAATTAACCGTAGAGAACAGCCATCCAGCTTTAAGACCTGGTTGTGGAGCAGCATTTGCCATTGATTTTAAAGGTTCCGAACGACTTGCGATCGTTCAAGAGGTAGAGCGGAGTTACTTGCGAAAGTTAAACGTCCAGGAGGTAATCGGAAGTATTAGACAAGCAGTAGCTTCCGAACACGGGTTAGAAGTTTTTGCGACGGCACTTGTCAAAACAGGAAGCATTCCTAAAACTTCTAGCGGTAAGATTCGCCGTCAAGCGTGTAGAAGTGCATTTCTTTCTGGAAGTTTGGACGTGGTAGAGGATTGGAGTGAAAATCCCCAAAACAAAGCTAAATTCATGCACCTGCAAGCGGAGGTTGATTCTGTTTTACAACGGCTAACAGCTACTAAGCAGCCAAGCAATATCAGTGCTAGCAAACCGGAATAGACTTCTGAAACCTTATAAGCATAAAGGACTGGACTAAAAAATGCAAAACCTTGAACAAAATTCCATGTCTACAATTGCAGCTAAAAAAATACCAACAGCAGCAGAAATTGAAGCATGGATTGTTTCCTATTTAGCTCAACTGTTGGAAGTCGATTCAGAAGAAATAGACGTGACCGTACCTTTTGACCGCTACGGTTTAGATTCGTCAGTTGCAGTTAGTATGACAGGCGATCTGGAAAATTGGTTGGGAACGGAGATCGATCCTACTTTACTGTATGATTATCCGACTATTGAAGCATTAGTACAGCATTTAAGCTCGCAATTAAAGACTAATTAATTTAGTTTGAATACTGGAAATGTCATGGTAGCTATCAATAAAACTTCAGATCCCAAAAATCAATCTTCGACCCTAAAAGCAACAAAAGAAGCAAGACATTTGCAACTAATCGAAAAAACCTATCAGAATAATAACAACTCCGATTATACGGAAAAACTCACGGAGTTAGGTAACGAATTTAGCTACGTTCACAATAGCAAACATTATTGGGGAGATCCCGAACTTTCACTGTTGTACGGTACTCCCCTTTATCAGGTAGCTTCTTTGGAGCAAAAGTTAGCTCTCAATCATCTTTACTGGGTGGGAAACTACAACCACACTGCTGTTAGTGAAGCGACCACAAGTATATATAACATGATTACAGCCGGTGTTTTTCGTGCTGTGGGCGGTTACGAAACACTTTGCGACGAATTAGAACTGGAAACCAAACAGGAAAGCTATCACATTCGCACTTTTCAACGAATTGGTTTCAAAACCAAAATGAGTGTAGTTGGTAAAACTATACTGGGAAATTCCTTGTATGGGAAACTAACTCAAAATAATAGTCAGCGAAAGTTTTTCCTCTCCACTTCTCAAGGGGATCGGATTTTAGGCGCGATCGCAAAAACGATGTTGCGAGATAAAAAACAGTATTATTCCCAGTATTTGAAAAACCTTGAAGAAAAAGGCGAACCGATTCCTGCACCCGCGGATGGTCTGGGAGGAAGAATTGCTCCCCGTTATTGGTTGCGGTTTTTTACTATTCATTGGGGTATGTCGCCTTTTATGGCGTGTCAGTATTATTCCTTGCGTTATACTGCTAATGCCATTCTCAAAAACCAAGAATATTCCTACGTTAAGTATTTTCGAGAGTTAGAACAAAAAGGGGAATACATCCCAACTCCCACTGCTGTTTCTTACTACCACTTCTTGGATGAGGCTTTTCATACTACCATTTCCCAAACTATCGCCAGAGATATGTATAAGGATTTTCCCAAGCCTACAGCTTATGAGAAGTTTATCTCTGGTCTGATATTTTACATGGTACAACGCAATCTTTTGAGCGGTCTTTCTGGAGTTTTACCCGGTCGTTGTGTTTACGACGATCCGATGTTAATGCTTTTTTACTACAAACTTTTAAAATCTCCTTTGTTTGAGATGGAAACAAAAGAAGCGCTCCATTGGATGGAAAAGTGCTTCTGTCAAGAACATGAGGGTTACCATACAGGACTGAAGTATCACCAAAGCTTGTTGGAATCAATGCAGAGATTATTTAGCCGTCTTGAGTATCAATGGCCAGTTAATCGCGAAATGAGAATTATGGCAGCTGGAGGATCGATTAGCAAAGCAATTTCCCGCAATACCCAAACCTTTAAGCAGTTTTCCCAAATGATTAGCAACGGGGAAAAAGAAAGTTAGACCAGTGCACTTACCAGTATTTATCACCAATGGGGCAAACAATTGAGATGGAACCTATAGCGATCGTTGGTATTGGTTGCCGTTTTCCGAAAGCGAAAAACCCGGAGAGTTTTTGGCATCTATTGCGTAATGGTGTAGACGCGATCGCTCCCATACCCAAAGAACGATGGGATATTGATAGCTTTTACGATCCCAATCCCCGAGCACCAGGTAAAATGAACACTCGTTGGGGTGGTTTTCTAGAACAGGTGGATTATTTTGACGCTGACTTTTTTGGCATGTCTGCTGAAGAGGCCGAGCATGCCGATCCCCAACAGAGAATATTTTTGGAAGTAGCTTGGGAAGCTCTAGAAAATGCAGCTATAGTACCAACTAGCTTGGCTGGTAGTCAAACGGGGGTATTCATCGGTTTGTGTACCATTGATTATCACAGACTTTTGTATAAAAATTTTTCTCAAATCGGGCAGTATAGCGGTACAGGTACAACTCCCTGCATCGTCGCTAACCGCTTGTCCTATTTTCTCGATTTGCGCGGCCCGAGCATGGTTGTAGATACCGCTTGCTCTTCTTCTTTGGTAACAGTTCACCTAGCTTGCCAAAGTTTGCGAAACAAAGAATCAGATCTGTGTTTGGCTGGAGGAGTAAACTTAATTTTATCTCCAGATTCGACTATTTCTTCTTCACAAACAGGCTTGCTGTCGCCGAGCGGTCGTTGTAAAACTTTTGACGCTAGTGCTGATGGTTATGTTAGAAGCGAGGGTTGCGGGGTAGTAGTACTCAAGCGTCTTTCTGACGCGATCGCCGATGGAAATAATATTTTGGCTTTGATTAGGGGTTCAGCGGTTAACCAAGATGGACTGAGCAATAGCCTGACCGCACCCAACGGACTTGCCCAACAAGCAGTTATTCGCCAAGCTTTAGCAAATGCAAAAGTCCAACCAGCAGAGATTAGCTATGTTGACGCTCATGCTGTTGGTACTTCTATAGGAGATGCGATCGAATTTAAAGCTTTAAAAACAGTCCTGATGGAAGGACGCCCATTGCATCAACCTTGTGTAGTTGGTTCGGTCAAGACAAATATCGGCCATTTAGAAGCTGCTGCGGGAATTTCCGCTTTAATCAAAGTTGTTTTGGCGCTACAACACCAAGAAATTCCTCCTCATTTGCATCTGGTGCAGCTTAATCCCTATATCTGTTTGCAAAATACTGCATTTTCTATTCCCAGTGAGTTACAAAAATGGCCGCGTGGCAACAACAAAAGCCGTTTGGCTGCAGTCAGTGCATTTGGTTTTGGCGGTACAAATGCGCACGTGATTTTAGAGGAAGCACCTCCTTTTGTTTCAGCGCCAGTGCAGAAACATGTGGAACGTCCTCTGCATTTAATTACCCTCTCAGCAAAAAGCGATTCGGCTTTGCGAGAACTTGCACGTAATTATGAAGCTTTTTTGGCGTCTCATCCGGAAATATCCCTAGCGGATGTTTGCTTTACCGCCAATACCGGACGAAGTCATTTTGACTACCGCTTGTGCATTGTCACCCAATCTGTGGTACAGTTACGCCAACAGTTAAATGCTTTCATTGCTCGTCGTCATGACAGTAACGAAATTTTTGTAGGTAAGCTGCACAGCAGAAAACACCCAAAAATAGCTTTCTTGTTTTCTGGCCAAGAGTTAGAAGATTGGACCTTGGGAAAGCAACTTTATCAAACTCAGCCTACTTTTCGCCAAGCCTTCGATCGCTGTGCAAAAATTCTACAAATTTATCTTGATATATCTTTAGTTGAAATTTTCAATTCAGAATTTGTTGTTGGTAGAAAATTAGCTTTACCGATCTTATTTGCGACTGAGTATGCTTTAGCAAAACTTTGGCTGTCTTGGGGTATTCAACCGAAAATAACGATCGGTTATGGTGTGGGAGAGTACGTAGCTGCAACTTTAGCCGGCGTATTTAGCCTTGAAGATGCGTTGAAGCTAGTGGTGGAGCGGACGCGTTTGAAAGAAGCAACTTTGAGTGAAAAGATGGTAGAGGCTTTTGCAGAAGTTGCTCAAAAAGTGAACTACTCTCAGCCGCAAATTCCGATAATTTCTTCTTTTGAAAAGGAACTGACAGCCAAAGAAATTGCTACGCCCCAGTATTGGTGTTCTCATCTACAGCAACCAGAGAAATTGGTAGCTGGAATAGAAAAGTTAGCAGATTGTCAAGTAGTGTTGGCGATCGCTTGCAAACCAACTTCCTTACCGCCAGAAATTGCAGTTTGTTTGTCTAGCTTGCATCCAGGACAAAACGATTGGCAGCAAATGCTTCACGTTTTAGCAGAATTATTTGTACGTGGAGCAGTTATAGATTGGTTTGGCTTGACCAAGATTATCCCCGTCGTTACTTGCAACTACCAACTTACCCTTTCCAGCGCCAGCGCTATTGGTTTAAGTCAGATGATACCATGCATCCCCAAGCAACCACAACGCAACACAAAACTCAAACTCAATTTTTCCATCTACTTCATCAAATAGAACATCTCAAAGAGAAAGGCAATTTTTCGGAAGCTCAGATTAAGTTACTGTCACAATTACTAGAAGGATGGGATAAACAGCAACGACACCACAGCAACAAAGCTAACTAAAAACTTTGGAAACATTTATCGGGTGATGTCTAATGATAGAGCAGATTTTCGAATCACAAACAAATACTGTATCCATAACAGTAGAAGATATACAAGATTGGTTAGCCGCTCAAATTGCTGAACAATTAGGAATCGAACCGGAAGAAATTGACATCAAAGTGCCTTTCGATAGCTACGGTCTGGATTCAGTACAAATCGTAAACATAGCTAATCTCGGCAAACAATACTTTGGCTTGCAGCTATCTCCACTTGTACTGTGGAATTACCCTAATATCGAGTCATTATCTCAGTATTTGCTGACGGAGTTAAAAACAGCGAACTTAGAAATATTTGAAATTTAAATTCTCAAAAATTAGAACTGACTGAAATTATTATTAAACCTGATATGAACGTCAAAGAACTTTTAAAGAGCCTAAATCAACAGGGTGTTCATTTGTGGGCTGATAAAGATAAACTCAGGATTAATTCTCCCCAAGGAATCCTGACACCACAACTACAAGCTGATATTGCTGCACGCAAAACAGAGATTCTCACTTTTCTGCGCAAAAATAATGTTAACTGTGACAACTTTACTCACGAAGCTTCGAATTTAAGTCTGCAGACAATTGGACGTTTGATTGGTGGATTTTCTGAGGAATTGAGCATGCAGTTTAAGTCCCCAGTTATCGATGCCAATGTCATGGCAAAAAAGCTGAAAGTTACATTTAGACCTTTACCGAAAAAATTCCAGAACCAAACTGTATTAGAATTTCGAGAGGAATTAAAACAAAAGTTCCAAAAGTATGGCGTTAAAATTATTCCTTGGCAGGAAGGAACTGAAGATTTTTGCTATCAAATTCCTCTGGCATTACTGGGAAAGAAAATTTTAAATTTAAAAATCAAAACTAGACTAGTAAAGTCTGAAATTAATGCCGTAATTGATGTAGAAAGACCCTTAAATTTAATAGGAAAGCTGAAAAGCTTGATAGCGGAAAATATCTACAATCTTTATTCTCGGCTAATTTCTCCATCTTCAAGATTATCGGTCGCCAAAATTGCTCAGTTAATAAGTTGGGGTGAAGACCATGCAATTCAGTATTTGGAAGACCCGACATCGACACAAGTAATTTTAATTTCAGAACTAGATAAAAATTTTGTGGATTGGCAACTACCATATCAAAATAAAATTGCAATTGGTGTCAATACCTTAGTGCGGAATTTTTCAGAAGTTGTGATTGGTGTTTCCCGGGATAATATTTCAATTCTTAACATGAATTTATCAGATTCCCTATTTCCTAGGGACCAAATTGAGGGATTTATTTTGAAATCTTTAATCCCCAAAATCTACGTACCAATTTCTCCTCTACCTATGAAGCAATTTCATATAGGAAAATATCAGCCACAGCAATCTATTTATGCGAAGAAGCTGGTACAGTTAAGTCAAGCACTGGCATCAACCGGTTTGTTTCCTTCTGGTTTTAAACTCAGTAAAATTATTAAAAGGAAATCTCACAGAGATATTGTAGATTCTATAGTTAACGGTAGAACAGGGGTTTCCTATGGTTTTGTGGCTTATGCAGAGCCTCCACAATATATTGGTGCTGTGGAAATATCGCAAAGAGAATGGGAAAGTTTGTCGCCTTTGGAAGGGTATAGCAGTGATGAAGTTCGTCAAAATGAAATAGGTAGGCGATACATCAAAACAAAAATCAAAAATCAATACGTCTACAAACAAATTCCTGATATTTGGCTGGTATGTTCTCGTTCGGGTGCAAACAAAACAGATTTAAATTTGGAAAGCGATATTCTCAGAATAGGGTTAAAAAACAGATTATATTTACAATTTCCAGAAAAAATCGATCCGACGAAGGTGGATATTAAACCTTCCTACGATACCTACGTTATGGTTGCGATCGCTATTACATCTGCTTTATACACACCAAAGTTAATTGCTAAAGGTGCACCCATAGTTCATTTTCACGGCTATTGTTGCAAAGAATGGTTTGCAGCCAATGAATATTACACTGGAGCAGACAATCCCTCGGTTCCTTGCGGGACGTATGAATCAGGAGTGTTCAATTTTCTCGGCATGCACAGTATAGCGGATAAACATGACAGTAATATTCTCCTAGCTAGTTTGATCGAGCCAGATCATGGCACAAATATCATCGCCTCCGACTGGGAATACTTAGTTGCTAGAGTCAAAGCTGGAGTTGAAAAGGGACAAATTGAACTAGGTGGAAAACATTTTCCTTCCCTTGCCAAAAATTAGGTAACTAACATTCCGTGGAGTTATGGATCTGAAAAACAAAACGCTTCTGATTACCGGAATTGGTGGATTTATAGGTTTGCGTGCAGCGGAAATAGCCTTGACTCGGGGAATGAAAGTTATAGGACTGCAACGTTCCCAGGAAAAAGCAAAAGCGGCCCAAAAACTGGGAGCTCGGGTAATAATTGGTAGCGTTACCGATTTGGCTGTGGCTGAGAAAGCATGTCAGGGAGCAGATATAGTTATACACACAGCTGCAGTTGTCAAAGAAGGTGGTTCGCTGGAATATTTTCGTCAAGTTAATGTTGGCGGGACTGCGAACATGGCAACAGCTGCCAAAAATGCTGGTGTGAAGATTTTTGTTCATCTATCCAGCGTGATGGTGTATGGCTTTAAGTTTCCCGCTTGTGTCGGGGAAGACGGACCTTTGTGTGGAGAAAACAATCCATACTGTCAAACAAAAATAGAAAGCGAAAAGGAACTGTTAAAACTGAATGCTCCGCCAGCCTTCGGCGTTATTATCATAAGACCCGGAGACGTTTATGGTCCTGGCAGTTCATCTTGGATAGTAAGACCGCTGCAGTTGATGCATCAAAGAATGTTTGCATTGGCTAATGACGGGCGAGGAGTTATAAGTCACGTATACGTAGATAATCTGCTAGACGGAATATTTTTGGCGATAGAAAAGGAAGCTTATGGAGAAGTATTTAATATCACAGATGGCAAAGAAACTTCTTGTCAGGAATTTTTTACACGCTTAGCTAAAATTGGGAATGCTCCTACACCTTTTTGTTTGCCAGCAGATATGCTGAAGTTTTTTGTGCAACTGCGCTGCTGGAGTCAAAAAGTTCTTGGTCAGACTCCCGATACTTTACCAGAAGCTGTAAATTGGTTGACTCGTCCCCACGGCTATTCTATAGCCAAAGCTCAGAATCAGTTGGGTTACAAGCCAAAAATAGATCTAGAAGAAGGAATGAAACGCACCGAAGAATGGTTAAGAACAAATGGCTATAGGATAGCTTAACAGAAGGCAATGAAAGCTGTTGTGAAGTGAAGTTGTTTGCAGCTAATTTGAGTTTGAGAGAAATCAATGAAAGAGTTAGCGATCGCTATTTTTGGAATTTTGGCTATTTTTGTAGTTCTTCAAACGTCTTATGTCATGGCTTTTGTATCGGCATTATTCCACTTGCCAAGTTCAAAGACACCTGCAGAGGAATTATTACCCAAAGCTGCAGTGATCCTTCCCCTACGATACGCCGATCCATTTCTAGACGCTTGCGTGCGCGCGCTGCTGCAACAAAAGTATCCGCAGTACAAATTGCACGTCATTGTCGACAGTGAAAAAGATCCTGCTTGGAATGTTGTTACCCAAACCATCCAGCAATTGCAAGCGACTCACGTTCAAGTCAGTCCTTTGATAACTCGATACAAAACTTGCAGTCTTAAAGGTAGTGCGCTAGTGCAAGCTATTAACGCTCTAGACGATAGCTACGAAGTGGTAGCTTTTGTGGATGCTGACGTTGTCCCCCATTCCACCTGGTTGCGCGAACTAGTTGCACCTTTGGCGGATGAGCGGATTGGAGCTACTACTGGTAACCGTTGGTACATACCGCAAATCGGACAATGGGGTTCGCTGATCCGACATTTATTTAATTTGGGAGCAGTCGTCTCTATGTATATCAACAAATATCCTTGGGGAGGCTCCATGGCTATGAGGCTTTCGGTGTTGCAGCAAGCCCAACTTTTGCAAGTGTGGAAGCATAGTATTTCCGTTGATTCTCCGGTATGGGGAGCTTTGCACAAAATCGGCTTAACAGTGAAATTCGTACCTGCAGCGATCGTGAGCAATCGTGAGGAGTGCAATTTAGCTCAATGCTGGCGTTTTATTCAACGTCAAATACTGGTGTCGCGATTGTATCATCCTCGCTGGCGCCTGACTTTCTCTCAGGTATTGACATGCACGTTGATTTTGACAGCAGCAATAGCACTACTACCTGTTGCAGTCGCTAGCAACAATTATACTGCTGCAGCTTGGATGGGCGGGGGAGTTGTTGGCTATATCGCAGCAATGGGTGTGTTGTTCGCGCTGACTGAACACAGCGTGCGGCGAGTCCTTAGAGCTAACGGCGAGCAAAAAGTAGATAGCATTTCAGTGTTAATGATGGCGAAAGTTTTACTTGCTATTTTGCTGATGCAATTGATTGTGACGCTGGCTGGTATATCAACGGTGTTAAAGCGAAAGGTGGAGTGGCGGGGCGCAGTTTATGAAATCAAAGATCCTTACAACGTTCAATTAGTTGAATGCCACCAACAACACAATTCCTTCTCATCAGTCGGTGGCAAAACTTCAATTGGCTAATTACTTTCGTATTTTGAACTCAAACCACAAAGATGCACCAATCTTATGTGAAAGCTACTACGCTGGTAACCATGTGTTTTGCCCTGTTGTTATCCTCTTTGGATGACACTGTTGTTAACTTGGCGCTTCCTAAAATTCAGAGTCATTTGGGTTCTGGAATATCGGGATTGCAGTGGATTATTAATGCTTATACCTTATCTGGAACTAGTTTAGCGCTGCCAAGCGGAACGTTAGGAGATATCTACGGGCGCAAGCGAGTCTTTCTTGCGGGATTGGTTATTTTCACGGTTTCCTCTTTAGTTTGCGGTCTTTCTCCTAGTTTGGGTGTTTTGATTGCAGGACGAACTCTTCAGGGAATTGGTAGTGCGGCCTTGGTTCCGGGTTCTTTGTCTATTCTCACCGACACCTTTACAGAAGCAAAGGAGAAAACAAAAGCAATCGGTATTTGGTCTGGGATATCGGGAATTGCTTTGGTTGCCGGGCCGATCTTGGGTGGTTTGCTTGTGGATAATTGGGGATGGCAAAGCGTGTTCTTTTTAAATCTACCACTGGGAGCGATCGCTTTTTGGGCGACCTTTGTTGTGGTCAAAGAAAGTAAAAATCCCAACCAACAGCGTCTTGACATCCCGGGTATAGTACTGAGTGTAGTTATACTGGCTTTGCTTACTTACATCTTGACTGAAGTTAAGTTTGGGATGTGGCGATCGCCATTGATGGTCTGTTTGCTAATTATTTTCATCTTCAGCCTTTTGACATTTTTAGTTGTCGAATTTCACAGCAGCCATCCTATGCTACCGCTACAGTTGTTTCAAAATTCAACTTTTACTGTAGTCAATATTGTCAGGATTTTAGTTTTTTTACTGTTGCCAGCTTACTTTTTATTTTCAGCTTATTTTTACAGCAAGTACAAGGATACTCGGCAATAGAGGCGGGTTTGCGTTTCCTACCGATGAATGTAGCTTTTATTGTCGCTTCCCTTGTTTCTGGGTGGTTCGCTGTGTGGCTAGGATGGCGTTATACCATTACCACCGGGTTGCTGCTTGCAAGTGTGGCAACGTTATTTTTAATACAAACTAGTGTGGATACGGAATATGAAAAACTCCTGGGTAGCCTTGTAATTTCAGGCTTTGGTTGTGGCTTGACCCTGGCACCCTTAACTGCTGCAGGTATCAGTTCTGCACCGACTACCAAAGCAGGAATTGCTTCTGCAGTACTCGGTGTTAGCAATCGCCTTGGCAGTGTTTTGGGGATTGCCTTACAAGGAACGATTTTGACACAACTGCTGAGTTTGGATTTGGAGCGATCGCTCTCAGCTTGGGGTATACCTGCAAAGCTGCAAGAACAAATTATTGTCAGCATCCTCCACGGTGCAACTATAGTTTCCAGTCACCTTCCACCCCATATCTCTAAGGTTGTCTTGCATCAAGCAATAGGTGACGCGTTTGTTTCAGGTCTGCGAGCAGTTGTATTAGTCACTAGTTTCGCCTTGCTTGCAGGAGCATTTTTGATTGTGATGTTTGTACGAGCAAATTTGCATCAAATTAGCAATAATTCCCCTGTTTCAATAAAAAGTAGAATGCGGTAGTTATAGGAAATTTGTCAACCTTTGAGGTGATCGAAATGAACAAGCAGCAAGCTTTTGCTTATTATCAAATTTCTCCTGAAGATTGGAGAAAAACCCCAACTACAGTTAAAGTTCTGATTGAGGAAATGGAACAGCGCCTGCATCAACTGGAACCACCAGTGAATCGACACCAACTACCAATTCCCAATCAATCATCAAATACGTTTTTTTTAAATGAAAGAAAACTAGCGATCGTGATTCCCGTATTGAATGATTGGGAGGCTTTAGAAAAGCTGCTACTACTTATTGACGAAATTGTATTTACCCAAGAAACAAGTATTCAAGTCCTTATTGTTGATGATTATTCTACTAAGCCTGTTCCCCACTCACTTCTTCATCAAAAACACAATCAAATTAAAGCAATCAGTATCCTTCGACTTCGTCGAAATTTGGGTCATCAGCGAGCGATCGCAGTTGGCTTGTCTTACATCTATCACCATTTAGACTGCAACTGCGTTGTTGTCATGGATGGTGATGGAGAAGATAATCCTGTTGAAATCAAGCGTCTTTTACATGCCTTTGATAAAACCGGTGGAGATAAAATCATTTTTGCCAAACGTACCAAGCGTTCTGAAAGCACTACTTTCAAGTTTTTTTATTTTCTTTACAAACAACTTTATTGGCTTTTAACAGGTAGAGAAATTTGTGTCGGTAATTTCAGCTTAATACCGGCTTCTTTATTGAAAAATACTGTAGTTATTTCCGAAATTTGGAATCATTACTCGTCAGGTATCTATCGCTCTCGAATTCCATATTTAGAAATCAATGTACCCCGCACAAAACGATTAGCTGGACACTCAAAGATGAACTTAGTCTCACTCATAACTCACGGTTTAAGTTCCATTGCCGTGTATGGAGATATAGTTGCTACAAGAATTTTGATAGTTACAGCTATTTCCTTCATAATTTTATTATTAGTATTGTGCATTATCCTGATTATTAAAATATTTACTAACTTGGCAATACCTGGTTGGGCAACTTACACGTCAGGTCTGGTACTAGTATCTCTTTTACAATTAATTTTAATCGGAGCAGTTTTTAGCATGATCGTTTTATCTAACCGTAACAGTTCTAACATTATTCCAGGACGTGACTATAAAGATTACGTTGATACTTTAGTGAATTTAAAATTATGAATAAATTTACTTATACAGGTACAGAACTGGAGTTATTTTCTCAAGCCATCAATTGGAAAAAATATATTAAAGATTTATTGAGCAAATATATCAAAGGAGATGTTTTAGAAGTGGGAGCAGGAATAGGAAGCAACACGCGCTTATTTTGTAGTTGCCAATACGATACTTGGTTATGTTTAGAACCGGACAAAAAGCTTTTTCAAATTCTAGAATACTTTATTAATTCATTGAATATGAGTAACTACTGCGCCTGGAATGGAACCATTTCCTTATTAAACAAAAATCAATTATTTAATTCTATTATCTATATAGATGTTTTAGAACATATTAATAATGATAAAGAAGAATTAATTCGAGCATCTCAACATCTTAAACCCAATGGCAAATTAATTATTTTAAGTCCGGCTCATCAATGGTTATTTACTTCCTTTGATGCAGCTATTGGTCATTACCGTCGCTACAACAAACAAACACTTCAGGCAATTATACCTCATAACATAGAAGTTATCAAAATTGCCTATTTAGATTGTGTTGGTTTACTAGCTAGCATGGGGAACAAGCTAATTTTAAAGCAAAGTCAGCCAACTTTAAAGCAAATAAAAATATGGGATAAATTTATGGTCACCATATCCCGAAAACTCGATCCTCTTTTTGGATACCGCTTTGGAAAATCAATTCTTTTAATCGGCGAAAAGAAAGTTCGGTAAAAATCACCCTCGTATTAGCAAAGGCAACTAAGAACATGAAATTGTCAAAATTCCAGTATTTACTATCTAAACACCAAAATAATATATGGCATTTTCTCCTCATATTTATTCTCATTACCATCATGATGCCACCTAATTTATGGAATGGTAATGAAGAACAATATTTAGGATACGCCTGGAGAAAGTTTGGTCCTGAGGCTATAGCAAAAATCAGTGCTTTAAGAGATACCACAAACCATCGATTTATTTTTGAGTATTTGACTGGTTTTAGTATTAAAAATATAGGATTTGAATGGACACACGCCCTTGGTCGTATTGTTGTTGCTTTACTTTACTCTACTTCGCTTGTTTTATTCTTTAAAAATCTCAAACTTTCCACTACTGCTTCCTGTGTTATTATTTTGACCTTTGTTTGGCTGGGTGAAAGCATCTTGGGAGGAGAATGGCTATTTAGAGGATTTGAGCCAAAAACATTAGCCTATCCCTTTGTGTTCTTTAGTTTTTCTACTTCGCTACAAAAAAAATTTAGTAATTCTTACTTATTGCTTGTCTTGGCAACATACTTTCATTTTTTAGTGGGAGGATTTTGGTTTTTAGTTACATGCTTAGTTCAGCTTTACTGGACAAAAAATTTCAAGCAAACTTCAATTGACTCTCTCAAGTATTTTGTTTTTTGCACACCACTCTTTTTGATAATTGCGTTCGGTCAGCTGCGCGCTGAAGATGCTATTCATTCAACTTTGTCTGCTGATTGGATTTACTCTTACCTCAGAGCACCCCACCATGTTGCTCCTTTTGCCAGTAAAGAAGTATTTGCGAAGTATTGGTTCCCAGGTATAATTTTCTTATCTGGTTTAACAACGAGTTCAGCTTTATTATATCAGTATTCTCAGAGTAGAATAGAAAAAGAATTTTCCAAACTAATTTTAACTTTAGATATTTATTTGTTCTTCAGCTTATTGATTTCTTTTTTTGACAAACAAGGTGTTTTAGGAAAGTTCTATCTTTTTAGACCTGCTAGCGTTACTTTATTTCTAACTCTGTGTTTGTACGCGTTATTTATTAAAAATAGAGTCTCAAACAAATCTATACAAATTATTTTGGTTATTTTAATTATCATTAGTTGTTTGCTGCTGCCATCTCCATCTGGTTATACAGCTTATAAATTTTTGAAAAAGCAAGCTCAGGCATTAGATTTTTCTCAAGGATATCATCCAAAAGATAACTTGAATCTGGAGCAAATTATTCGAAGTAGCAAGCCAACTGATATTTTTCTTATCGACCCTGATTTGGAGAAAGATTCTGAATTAATTTGGAATCCCGATATCTTATCATTTGAAAGACGGTATAATAGACCAACATTAGTTTTAGATAAATTTGTACCGAGTACCAACCGGGATATTTTGAGGTGGTATAGATTATTAGCATGGAAAAATGCTTTATTCAGACAAGGTTGTCCTTCCCAGATTACTCTGGAATATAGAATTCGCTATCTTTTAGCTGCAAAAAACAATAATAAGGTGAATAACTGTGGCAAAGAAATTTACCGTCAAGGAGGAGTAAAGTTAATTGAAATAGGGACCTAAAGTTACAAACGGTAACTATAGATCCCTGTTTTCCTTCAGTTTATTTACGATTCACTTTCAGGAAGGATATAGAATTGCTATACAGTGCAATGATGTACTGTATTATTTATGGATGGAGAATCTAGATCTGCAGAAAAAGAGTTTTGAACATTCAAGTTGAGTATTCCAGTAATATTAGAAACTAATTGTTCGTAATTCAATAAATTACTATTCGTACTCATACCATTGGTGAAATTGATAGAACTATTGTCACTAGGTGGTTGTTCACTGGTAACGATATTATTGCTTGCATCCAGTGTGGGAGTGACGCTGGCGCTAGCAATGCTGAAGTTGTTGTTTGTATCGTGATGAAATTGTTGTAATTCTCCTGTATCTGCATTCAACTTAGCTATCCACGCATCAATAGAACCAGCGTTTTCGCTTCCCAGGGAGCCATCAGTAATTCCACTAACGTAGAGATTGCCAAAATTATCAACGGTAATACCCGTAGGATTATCAAATCTTCCCGGAGTTCCAAACTGTCGAATCCACTTTTGGTTACCGTTGTTATCAAACTTTCCTACCCAAGTATTGTAAGCGTTATCCTGGCTACCTTCTCCTAACTGACCGTTAGTGTAGCCTATCAGGAAAATATTATTGTTTGCATCAATTTTTATGTTTGATAAGTAGGTACCATCATCACTTTGAGTACCGAACTGTTGCACCCACTGTCGAGTTCCATCTGGAAGATACTTAGCAAGCCAAATGTCGTAGGATTGACTACCGATTACTGGTTGATTGCTGTTTGGAGAATTTGGTTCAAAAGAGCCTGTAGTCCATCCTGCAACGTAGATATTATCTTCGCTGTCGGTGGCTATACTCCATGGAAATTCGACGCCGTTATTATTGCTTCCGAATTGTTTTATCCATTGAATGTTACCGTTGGTATCCGTCTTTGTTAAAAAGCCATCGTAGTTTAAAAAAGTTCGCGACGGATCTGCTGGTTGTGTTAATCCTTGAGTCCATCCTGTGGTGTAGGTATTTCCGTTTTTATCTACAGCGGTACCAAACGCTTCGTCAAAAAAGAAATTTCCGAATTGGGTCAACCACTGTTGGTTACCATTGGGGTCGAATTTACTAACCCAGGAATCAACTTGAGTAGGTAAAGGAAAGATATCTGGTCTTTGATTTTCCTTTGTTACTATTCCCGATAAGTAAATGTTACCTCCCTCATCTACATTCAAAGCCAGGCTGTTAGATTGGGTAGAAATAGTTCCTGGAATTGCAAATTGCTTACCCCACACTAGATCGCCATTACTGTTATACTTAGCAATCCAAGTGTCACTACCTTCAGATTGGTGGGTGGAAAATAAATTTCCTCCTGTTGTTCCTGTTAGGTAAAAATTTCCATCATTGTCTGTGGCTATTGCAAAGGCTGTATCGGTAACAGGGGTACCTATCTGCTTACCCCATAACTTATAGCCATTGCTATCGTATTTTGCTACCCAAGCATCAAAAAGTCCTTGATTGCTTCCTTGCAAGTTACCGCTTGTAAATCCGGTTAAATATATATTACCCGAAGGATCTGTGGCTACATCGGTACTAAAATCAACGCCTTCAGTTCCGAATTGTTTAATTTTGTTTTCTGCTGGTTGGTTATCTGAGGTGTTGTTTACGTACTGAAAATAGGAAGCGTTTAAATTTAATCTTTCGTTGGGACGCTCGTTAATGTAGGCGATAAGATCGGGATATCCATCTTTGACTCGAAAGATAGCTTCTCCTTGAAAACCTAGAAAACCTAAGAATGGTCTGAAGTTTACTAATCTGTAGTCTTCTGGTTTACCGTTTAGTCGTATCGTATCTCGATTGGGATCGAAATCTAAAATGATAGCAAACTTTGATAAGCCCAAAAACCCCGATCGGTATAGTAAGCTTGATTGTCATCTCCAAGAACAAACGTGTCTTTCCATATCGATGCCGATGCTGGTATGTTTCCTTGGAGAATGGATAATGTGTTCTGAGTAAGAAGCGTGTACTCTCCTGGCGAGCTATCAAATACATCACCGGATAATACATCTACATGGACGCTCTGAGGTTTGCTAGTGATAGGATCGTAACCGTAAATCAAATCGTTTCCAGCACGGGCAAAAATTAGTTCAAAATTAGCGGGAAACCCTATTTGTAGATCACTACCTGGTGTTCCTAATGTGATGCTGTTGGAAAGAACCATATTTACTCCGATTAAGTTAGGTATAAAGTTATCTTTGGGTGAGAAGATCTCTGTTTAACGTATCTGTTTCAAACTATCTATTTGCTTAGCAAATAGATCTGTAAACAAGCTTATTACTGTTCTTTGTTCGCGGACTTTAATGTTAGTACTAACAGACATACCTGAATGGAGTGGGAGGGTTTTACCTTTAATATCTAGCGATTGTCGTTCTAAGCGGACTTTAACAGGAAAACGATAATACGGATGGATGTTATCTGGTGGTAATGCATCTGAACCTACCCAGGAAACTGTTCCTTTGATATCACCAAATTCGCTGTAAGGGAAGGAGTCGATGCGGACATCAACTTTCATTCCGGGACGCAGGAAGCCAATATCTTTGTTAGTTATAAAAACTTCAGCAACATAGTTTTCATTTGGTACGATTTGGAGTAGTTTTTGAGCAGCACTGACCACAAATCCAGGGTTTTTAGCTTGTAAATCGAAAACTGTTCCGTTTATGGGTGCACGAACTTCTTGATATTTAAGGTTGAGTTTGATTTGAGAAATTTGGCTGTTAACTTCCGCTAATTTTTTTTGATTTTCTAGTAAATTTTTAGTAAATTGGCTGTCTATTTCTGCAATCTGCTTTTTGTTTTCAGCTATCTTATCTAAAATATTTTTATCAGCGATAGCTATAGTATTATTCACTTGTTGTTGTCCTTGTTGAAGGTAAAATTTCAAACGTTGTTGTTCCTCGTTTAATTGTGCTATTTGTGCCTTAATTTCTTGTACTTTCTGTTGTTGTTGTAGATATTGAAGCTGAGCGATCGCACCTTCTTCAGCTAGATTTTTGATTTTACTTAAAATTTGTTCTTCAATAGCTAAACTATCCTTAACGCTGTTGAGTTTAACTTGATTTTGAGTAAGTTGTTTTTTGATTTGTTCCACTGCTAGTCTTGCTGCTTGCGTGCGAGAAAATGACTCTCGTTGAGCGGCCTCGAGACGGTATTTTTCATCAATTCCCAGATGAATGGGATTCGCCTTTTTAAATTCTGTTTCCAACAATTGGTTTTCTGCAATTAATGCTGTGCGATTTTTTAATAGAAATGCAACTTCTTTTGGTAACTTATCCTGCATCAGTTGCACGGTAGTAGCCAAATTAGAATTGGGGTTGAGCAAGCGGCGATAAATTTGATTTTCTTGCCATAAAGAAGCACGGATTTTTATTAAAGATGATAATTCAGCATTATTAGCAGTGGCATCAAAAACTAACAACAAATCTCCAAGCTTTACTGATTGTCCGTCTTTCACATAAACGGCTTTTACAACTCCATTTACTGGTGCTTGAATTTCTTTGACAGTTCCTTCTGGTTTTAATTGCCCTGTGGCTGGAATTACTTGTTCCATAGTAGCAAAATTTGCCCATATAATTCCAAACGACGCCAACCCAATTAGGGATAGCATAATGGCACGTGACCAAAATGGTGATTGGCGTAATATTATTTCTGATTGCTCAAGATAATGTGCAGATGGTTGAGAAGTTGGGGATTGTTCAATAATTAATACCGGCGTTTTTTTTCTTTTCCATTTTGAGAAGGACTAGGAAAATTATTAATACTCATAGTGATTTAGCTATTTTTGTTTTTAAAAATTCATTTCTTGTTGCTGATACAAGTAGTAATAATGACCTTTCAGAGCTATTAATTCTTCATGAGTTCCTTGTTCAATTACCCTACCACTATCCATGACCACAATAACGTCTGCATTTTTAATAGTGTTGAGACGATGGGTGATGAAAAAGATAGTTTTTCCTTGAAACGCCTTTGCTAAATTGAGACAAACTTGTCTTTCTGTAGAATAATCTAGAGCGCTGGTTGCTTCATCCAGGACTAATAGTTTTGGTCTTTGTAAAACTGAGCGCGCGATCGCTATTCTTTGTCTTTGTCCTCCGGAGAGCGCTGCACCTCGTTCACCTACACGAGTATTGTAACCGTGAGGCAATTTCATTATAAATTCGTGAGCTGCTGCTATTTTTGCAGCTTCTATAATTTCTTGGGTTGTGGCCTCAGGATGAATTAAAGCAATATTTTCTTGTACTGTACCGTCAAACAAAAGTGTGTCTTGAGGAACTACACCAATTTGTCTTCGCAAAGAATAAAGTTCTACTTTAGAAATATCATAACCATCAATTAAAATTCTACCTGCTTCTGGTTCATACAACCTGATTAATAATTTCATCAAAGTACTTTTACCTGCACCGCTTTGTCCGACGATTCCAATAAATTTGCCAGCAGGAAAATCCAGATTAACATTGCAAAGTTGTAACGGTCCACCTGGGTGAAAACGGAAAGTAATATTTTCGTATTTTACTGCTCCTTCAATAGCAGGTAGGGAAATATTGTGGCGATCGCGTTCAGCTTCTTGCGGTGTGTTGACGATATCGCTCAAACGCTCCAGCGACAGGGCGGTTTCTTGAAAACTTTGCCATAGCTGTGCTAACCGTAATATCGGACTAGTAGCGTAACTCGAGATAATTCTAAATGCAATTAATTCTCCTAGACTTAATTCTCCTTTCAGTACTAAATAAGCTCCTATCCATAAAATTAACAAGCTACTGAGTTTGTTGAGAAAGTTACTGGTAGAATTAGCTAAACTAGAAGTGATTGTGGTTTGGAAGCTGGCGATTACATAACGAGCGTAATGTTCTTGCCAACAAAAGCGCGATCGCAATTCAATATTTTGTGCTTTGACAGTTTGGATTCCTGTCATTACTTCTACTAAATAAGATTGGGTTTGGGAGTTGCGTTCGGCTTGGGTACGTAACTGTTTTCTAATTATAGGAGAGGCAAATAAAGTCATAATTATAAATATAGGAATTATGGCAACACTGACTAGGGTGAGTTGCCAGCTGTAAATCAGCATAACGATAATATAAATTACCGAAAATAAGGCATCTAATCCTATTGTTAAAGCGGTACCTGTCAGAAACTTGCGGATGTTTTCTAATTCATTGATCCGGGTAGAAAGTTCGCCGACAGAGCGAGATTCAAAATAACGCAGAGGTAAGCGTAGTAAGTGATCGATAATTTCTGCTCCCAAACCGAGATCGATGCGGTTGGTAGTATCAACAAATAAGTAAGTTCTGAGTGTGGTAATTACAGCTTCAAACAAGCTGATAACTAAGAGCAATACACCTAAGATATGTAAAGTATTGATAGTATTTTGAACTATAACCTTATCAATTATCAATTGCATAACTAGCGGATTGGCTAGTGCTGCTAATTGCACAAAAAAAGAAGCTACAAATACTTCTAAAAGTACGCGGCGATAACGCAATAAATAAGGAAGAAATGATTGGAACCCGAAGCGCTGCTTGGGAGTGATATTTGTAACAGATAGTAACAGTACTTTGATTCGCGGTGGATAACTACTTTCTTCAACGTCAAGTTGGGAAAGGAATTCTTCTTTTTGGCAATGTAAGATACCCTTTTCTGGAATTCCAGCAACTACGGTATTTACTCCCACTTCATAGATAAGTGCAAAACCTTGATTGTAGCTAATCAGTGCTGGAGTAGGAATGCGCGTGATGTTGACGGTGGGTATGCTTGTTAGTTGCGCTTTCAGTCCTATCAATTCTGCTAGGTAAGCACACAGCTGAAGAGATATACTACCTTGATGTTTGATTTGATCTGTGAGGACGCGATTAATTACCTCTGGTCGAAACGGTATTTGCAAATGCTGACAAAGCATTTGCAAACAAGCGATCGCGGTTTTTAACTGTCCCTTTGCACTTATAAATGGGTACTTTTTACGTTTCCTTGTTTGGTTGGTAGTGGTGTGGTTGATTTCTTCGAGCTCTGCTTTTGGTGCGTAGGGGATTTGTAAATCTTCCTGAAGGTCATACCTGCTTGCATTGGGGGTTGGTTGTTGTGTCTGCTTGCTATTGTTGAGCACTAACAAATCCGACGAACGCAAACCGATTAAACGTACTGGGTTTTGATTGCTAACTGCAAGCATGGTTTTAGCATCGCTCAATTCCAAGCGAGAACCAAAAGGAAAATCAGTGAGTGTTCCACCACCACTGACAAACCACAGGTATTCCTTATCTAACTGCTGAAATGGTGTTTTTCCTGGTGTTAGGTAATGTACCTTTGCTTGCGGTAGTGCTGTTTGAGCGAGCTGTTTGAGGTTTGCGCTTGCTTGAACTTGTAATTGTGGTTGTGCAGCTAAGATATCAAAAATTTCCACTAAATAGCAGCGATGCTTGCGAGCTTGAGCAAAAGCCGGGTATTTTGTGAATAAACGCAGGTATTGCGTCGCATCGATCGTCAAACAGATAACTTCTGTAGAAGCGATCGCTGTTTCGCAAGCAACCTCTCGCAACAAACTAATTTCACCGAGAATTGCTCCCGGTTCCAACAATTCCAAGGTAATAGGTATGGTCGTGCGGGGGTCGTAACCTAAAAGTCGTCCTTTACCTTGATAAATAATAATTACACTATCTGGTTTTTTTCTTGACCGATAATTTTTTGACCTATATGATAGCGCCAAGGTTGAACATGTTGTGATAAATCAACAATAGCCTCTGTTGGTAATTGTTTAAAATCATTGATACTGCTGAGAAATTCTTGAAAGGAATTGGGAATAGTATCTGTCATGACAAATTAATTTTTCAATTTCGAGCGGGAAATTACAGATCAAACAATTTACAACAACTAACACTCTTGAAAAATTTGCCAGTTGATTGCTGTTAATTGCTCTTGCAACCAACGATGAAAAAGTTCGTTTAACAGTCGCTGACGCATGGGGCGATCTAATTTAGCTACCAACAATTTTTCTAGACGAACGATGACGATCCACTTGTCTATTTGAACTGGTGGCGACAATTGCTGCGGTTGGATAGAAGATAAAATTTTTGCTAAACTTGGATTAATTATTTGTAACTCTACAGGACCTACTAAACCATCCGTTTCTGCTTCTGGACCTTCAGTGTATTTTCTTGCTAATTGAGCGAAAGATTCTTCTTTTTCTTGAAGGCGAAAGCAAAGTTCCTGAGCTACATCTAGACTAGAAGTTCTCAGCAGTGAAAAAATAACTCTATTTAACATGGGTTTGCGTTGTAGAAAGTAAGATTCTATATCGCTTCCCCATTTCATATGTTTGAATTTTTCTAGTTTGAGTCGCCGCACAGCAATACTTTCAAACTGCTGCAATTCCATTCCATTTTTTTGCAACCACTCTCTCAGCATTTGTGCGCAGGAAAGTCGATATTCCTTCGCCAGTAGCTGACAGGCGAGTTTTGTTTCCTCTGGCGTACACTCGATGTCTGCGATCGCTTTATCAATCACCATTTCTCTAACCAACTGCGGAACCAGCTGGTATTGGGATAACAGCGATAAAACTTCATCGGTAGCAAACGTCCTTTCATTGACTTGCAAAACTGTGGACATATATCCTTCTATTCATTTGTCAATGATTTTTAATAGCGTTTCCGTCTTGGTGATTCTCCTGTGTTCAGGAGTTTTTCAAACAAATAGAAAACTATCTGCACCAAAGTCACTTTCTTCGGTTTAACCTTTTTCCAGCCAAGCTTTGGAGCTAGAAACAAGTTGCAGCACCTTTAAACAAATTAGCTTTTCGTTCCTCTAGATTAGAACTATACGCATATTATGCGAACTGATACTTTATGGCAACTCATATGCAACCGATTTGTAGCACCTGCGCATCTCAAGTTGCAAAAAACACACATATATACCGGTATTTTCCTGTTTTTGGTTGTAAAATCATCGACGGTACGGAAATACTGAGTAATGAAATTACCAAATTTGAGGAGTAATCCAAGCAGGCGATCGCCGCTTATAGGACTCGTGTACCGCTCCTAATATTGGTGTTTGCAAAGAAAAATCTACTCTGTCAATAGTGCTTAATACACTTTATTTGTCAATAATTTATATATCTGGAAAAAAAGGCAAATTTGCCTTGCACTAACTTTAATTCTGTGCTTTGATACAAATCAAGCCGGCTGAGTAACTACTATACCTTGCCATCTTGCAGCTAGCTGTGTTTTATCCTTACCTAAAAATTGCAAATTGAGAAGATGGGGTGTATCTTGCTTGCTAACTACCAGTTTCTCTCTCAATTGCGCTTTTTTGGGATTGCAAATCCCCGTTATGAGCGTGTTAACTGGATAGTTGCTTGATGAAACAGGCGCTGGTGGATCCCCGCCAAGAGACTTACCAACGCCATCGACTAATGCACTTTATGGATAACTTCATCATGACACAAAACACCTCTAACAACGAGACCAAACTCAAAAATCAGGCGCTAGCTTACAAGCAGCGCTTAAATGCTTGGGCGCTGGTGCGCTTGTCTGTAGAGCAGCAAAGGATCGTGGTGGCGAGATTTCGCACTCGTTCTGATGCAGAGGGACATTTGCAACGTCTGCGCCAGCTCTCACCAGATGCTAAGTTTGCAATCGTGTTTGATTGTTATGCAGATAATACTCTTGATTACAGTCTCGACCCGGGAGCGAGCAGCGCTGGTGTTTAGCCAAAACTAACCTCGGTTGCGAGCTTGTTTTGCTGTCGGGGAATGAGAAATTATTCTTGACCTTGCACAGGTAACGTAAACCAAAACGTTACCCCTGCTGTGGGGTTATTTTTGACGCCAATTTCTCCACCGTGAGCGTTTATGATTCGTTTACACAAATACAATCCCAGTCCCAAACTCACAGAACTGCGGTTGTTAGTACCCCAAAAGTAAAGCTCAAAAAGCTTTTCACTCTGTTGCAAATTCAATCCGACACCGTTATCGCAGACAGTGCAATAAATTTTATCTTTCTGTTGGGTGGCATTGATAACAATATGCAAGCCTGGGGGATTGTGTTTGACCGCATTAGTAATTAAATTAGAGAACACTCGCCACAGTTGGGTGGGATCGGCATTGACTGATGGCAAATCTTCTTTTACCAAATTAATAAGAGTTGCTTGATTTTCTGCTAGTATGGGTTGCAATTCCGCAACAGCTTCTTCCACAACAGCGTGCAATTTCACCGGTTGCAGTTGTAGGGAAACACCTTTGACTTCGCTCGCGTGAACTTCCATGAGCGAGTTAATCAGGTTCAATTGTCTTTGACTGCTTTGTACCATCCGTTCCAAAATTGTGCGGGGAATAGTAATTTCTTGTTGTTGCGAACGCGAAAGCAAATTCTTCAGTACCATCAGCGTTCCCAGCACCGGATTGCGCAAATCGTGGGAAACTGCATGGAAAAAGACTCTCAGCGCTTCTTCCGTACGCTTGCGATCGCTAATGTCTAAAATCACTCCCACCAATCCACCCAAAGAGCCATCCGCTTTTGAGAACGTTGCTTTATAAAAAATCACATCATGCTTTTTGCCATCTTTGTAGACTAAAGAACTTTCATAACTTTGAACACCACGTTGGGCAAACAGTGCAATATCTGCTTGATGGTATTGTTCCGCAAGTTCTCTGGGAGCTAAATCATATACACTCTTACCTAAAATCTGTTGTTTTGTCAAACCCAAGGCTTCTTCAAAAGCTTTATTACAACCGATGTACAAGCCTTGGGTGTTTTGATAGAAAACCGGAGTAGGTATGGTGTCAATGAGGACTTGCAAGAAATCTAATTGTTCTTGCAAAGCTGCTTCTGCTTGCTTGCGTTTGCTAATATCTTCTATTAGCCCTTCGTAGTAAAGCAGTTTTCCGTTTTCGTCACGCACGGCGTACGCTTTCTCTGAAATCCAGACCACGCTACCATCTCGACGGTAGATTTGGGACTCGAACTCGGAAATGCTACCGTACTGCTCGATCAAACGCACAAACTCTCCTCGTCGCCGGGGATCTACATACAATTGATGTTCGATATCGGTGAAATTTGCGATCACTTCCTCCGGTGAGGAGTATCCGTAAATACGTGCTAGCGCCGGATTTACAGTTAGGTAGCGTCCCTCAGGAGAACTTTGGAAAATACCTTCAATGGCATTTTCAAATATACTGCGGTATTTGGCTTCAGCAACTCTGAGTTTTTGGTAAGCAAATTCTAATTCCTTACGGGCATAAAACTCAGAACGTTGCAGGCGATCGTACAAGTAAACACTAATGTCACATATAGCACACAACCAGAATAAATACAAAATCAAGGTGACGTTGTATATTTCCGGATACTCAGGTAGTGGTAATTCCAGTCCCAAGAATGTATTGACACCAAAATAGTAACTCAACAAACCAAGCTGAGACAAAAAATGAAGAATCCAGCGTACAGGTATGAATGTCGCTTGACTGAGAAATAAAAGTGACCAAGCTAGAGTATCGGGAAGCGCAAAACCTTTAAAAGTGGTAAAAATTTGCGGTAAAAGACCGATCGACCAAGACGAGATCAAAAATAATATCCCGGGATACGAACGACCAAATTTAGTTTGACGCAAAGTTAAACAGATAGCCAGACTCAGTAGCATGACAACATCCATGACAAGCACCTGAGTCCTGAGTACCTCCGGTAAGTTTTGAAATTCCTTCAGGGGAAAGAAAAAGTTATAAATATCTCGCAAGCTAAACGTAAAAACACAGATAAGGGCGAGACACAACCATAAGTTCAATCTTTGCCATAAAAAGCTATTACGCCAATTTTGATATTCACCGGTAATATCAACTGCTGTGAGCTTTTTATCATTAAAGATAACTTTTGTTTGCCACTTCCTGATGGTTTCTAGCACGGTCTGTATGATTGCCATAATCTGGAAAAGGTTTTACCTTGGAACTTTTTGCAGCTCCCATCGCAGATGCACGCAACAAGCAAGTAAAAGCAAAAACAGGCGATCGCCTCCACAAACCCTTCGTCAATTTAATCTTGGACGTACTCTTGTCCTGTCACCAAAGCTATCTCCGCACGTACAAATTCTCGACCTAAATAAGCTGCGTGAGCTAATTGAGTTACCGGACAAGGTTTCGTTTGTTCAAAAATACGCACGCAAAGTTCTTTTGCTGTCCTACCAGTAAACACAGTGGTGGGAGTTCGTTCCACCTTTGCGCGTGCGGGGATCACCTTCCCCGTTTCCGGATCCACAGCTAAACCACGCTCGTCAATTACATTCGTGAAATGCTTAGCACAAATTAATCCCGATTCTCGATCCAAATAAATAATAAAATAACCACCAGGGTCAAGTTCCAAATGGCGCTGAGAAAGTTTTTCATCTATTGCTGCTAAATCTTCCCAATTCAAACCCATAATCACTGTTAAAACCAATGTTCCTTGAGGATTTTTTTACCCTTTCTCAAGTGTAATTCCTATCTTCCAATGTGTTGTTTGCAATCTGTGGTTTGCTCGGGAGTCTCACAGAACTGCAGGTAGAAATTTCACTTCCTATGTATTAAATTGTACTAAGGATGAAGGGTATAGCCTTGTTTTAATTGTTATAAACTTAATCAAAAGATTCAATTTCTTTCGTTTTTTATTATAAATAAACCACAAAACTTAACGCTTGGGATGATAGCAGTACTACTACTGTTAAGGCTTGAGGCAAAGACTAAGCTCAATACCCTTTCTAATCGCTACAAACTGTGCTCGGTACGAGACCGTCATCAGCAATAGCCAACAGTAGCTTGAGAGCAATAAAAAACTGCTGCTATTTTACTTCCTAACGAAAATAAAAATGGACAGCAGCAAGCGATGCAGCAACCAGAAAAATTATTCCCAAAGCAATTTGAAATAGTGAATTTTGACATCTTGTGGTAGAAATGTCAATGGCTGCACGCAAAAGTATTGTTTGGCTTCAATTCTCCCTTTTACTAAACGGCAATTCCGCATTAATTGCCTCAATTTCTTGCTGTTCCAACTCATTCACTTCCCGAATGTAAGGATGCAAAATTTGTTGCAAACGTTGATTGTAAAAACGATGCAAACTATAATTGGGCGTAGCAGGAAAACCGCGGCGTTTTTTGTGACGTCCGCCAGCACCAGGATCGAAAATCTGTATACCGTTAGCGATCGCCCACTCAATCGGAGCATAATAGCAAGCATTAAAATGCAAGCAATCTATTTCTTGAAAACTACCCCAATACCGCCCGTACAAGCGATCGCCCTTATATAAACAAAAGGACATACCCAACGGCTGATTTTCTTGTTCCCCATAGGCAGCAAACAACAACACGCGATGGCGATAACCAGCGTGCAATTGTTCAAAAAAGCGCTTTGTTAGATATTTACTACCCCACCAACCAAATTTATCACACGTATCAGCATAAAATTCATACATCAGCTCCAACAAAGATTTGGCAATTTCATCCCCAGTTAATGGTTGTAACCGCAAACCGGCTTTTTCCACAGCCTTGCGTTCGCGTTTTATATTGCGGCGCTGGTTAGCGTTAAAAATTGCCAAATAATCATCAAAAGTTGTAAAGCTCAAATTTTGCCAAATGTAACTGTGGTGTAGCCAAGCAGTAAAACCCAGACGTTCCATCAACAAACGCCATTGCGGATCGACAAACAGAAAATGACAGCCACTGATACGGTGCTTGTAGCAAAAAGCATCAATTTCCCGTACCATCGCTTCCGTGATTTCATTCTCATCTTCACCAGGAGCGATCAAAAATCGATATCCCTCCACAGGAGTAAATGGCGTCATCCCCAACATCTTGGGATAGTAACGCACGCCAAGGCGCTGTGCTAGATCCGCCCATTGGTGGTCAAAGACAAATTCTCCTTGACTGTGTCCTTTTAAGTACAAAGCAGCAGCAGCAATCAGCGTTCCGTTTCGCCAAAAAGTCAAATGATTTGGTAACCACCCTGTTTTAGCTGTGGCGCTACCGGAAGTTTCCAAATTGTTCAACCATTCCCACTCTAAAAACGGAGTTTGCAGCGGAAGTGCTAAAGCATCCCAAGCACTTTGGGGAACTTCAGCAATTTTGTTAATCCAAGCAACACAATAGCGAGGCTTTAATTGTTCCACCATCGTGGAGTTCCAAAATCAAAATTTGAGAATTGCTTTACTTAAATTAATCTACTCCGACCCCCAGGAGTAAGGTAGTTATCAAAAGGCAAAGGACTTCGAAAAGGCACATAACAAAGTAATTAACCACTATCCACAATCCCCGTTGTTGTGCTCAGCGAGCGAGGTCTTTAAGCCTAAAAATCATTTAGCCCTAAGCTTTAGCCCTGAAAAACTCCACCTCAACAAACTACTTTTCTGGTATTATAATGTGGTCGTTAAAAATAATGTAGCTTGCTTTCCCTTGCTCTTTAGCGCGGTACATGGCAATATCTGCATCCCGCAACAGGTTCTTTGGATCTTCGTAACCATTACAACTTAAAGCAATACCAATACTAGCTGTCGTCAGCAATCGATATCCGTTAAGGTAAATCGGTAACCTTAATGTTTCTTGAATACGCTTGGCAACGTTGATCGCATCGCTAACGTCTTTGATGTCTTCTAACAGTACTGCAAACTCATCACCACCAAATCTAGCAACCGTGTCCTCACTGCGCAAGCATGACTCTAAGCGCCGAGCGATCGCCACTAAAAAGTCATCTCCCATACTGTGTCCAAAGCGATCGTTAATCGCCTTAAAGCCATCCAAATCTAAGAATAAAACAGCAAAGTAATAGTTTTGCCTTCTTTTACAACGTTCAAACGCTTGTTTGAGACGATCCAAAAATAAAACTCGGTTGGGTAGTGCTGTCAGTCCGTCGTAAAAAGCGTTGTGAAGTAGCTGAGCTTCGTAGTGCTTGCGTTGAGTTAAATCCCGAAGCACTAAAACTGCACCTGTGACCTTATCAAAGCGATCGCGAATTGGTGCAATGCTATCACCAATTAATACTTCTGTACTATTTTTGGTAATTAGTATACAATTTTCCGGTAGCTTTATGACTGTATTTGTTTCAATTGCTTGCCTAACTAAATTATTAATATTTTCTCCCGTATCTTTGTCTATTAAAGGTAAAACTTCTGCTAAATATTTTCCTATGACCTCCTGCTCCCGCCAACCTGTAAGCATTTCTGCTTCTGGGTTCATAATTTGGATGCAAGTATTAACATCCGTTACTACCACTGCACAACTCATACTATGAATTATTGACAGCAGCCTTTGTTTTTCTGAGAGCAATTTCTTGTGGTTTTTATGTTGATTGAGAGCAATTTCTACGGCCACGTGCAGGTCTTTTTCAGCAAACGGTTTAATGATGTAATTCCAAGGTTCTTTACAACAAATTTGATGTAATATATTATACGTTGAAGCGTCCGCTAGATATAAAACTGGTATTTGAAATTTTTTTTGAATCAGCTCTGCTACTTGCATGCTATTTATTAGTTTGGTCAAGCAAATATCAATCAAAACTAAGTTTGGATGAGTTTCTGCTACTTTTTTGATCGCCTCCTCTTGGGAATCCATAATATCGAAAACAATATATCCTAACCTCTGTAGACTTTTTTTGACGTATACAGCTAAGATTTCTTCATTCTCAACGATTAGGATTTTCGGGGCGATCATGCCAAAAACACCAAGTTGATTAGGTTCGGATTTATTTGCCAACGTCATTGGAGCTTGCAAGGAAGTAATCTTATCATAATCAATCTCTCTACTTGCTGCCCATTACTTCACTAAAATATTATTGAATCCTCAAGTTAATCCTTTGAGCATTTATATCATGCTTTTCAAGATTATGAATTAGATAAAATTAAATTTCCCCCCTGGGGGCTAAACGCTCTTTACACTTCTGGCAAAAGCGAGCGGTCTGACTTATAAGTGTCTCTATACACTTAATCTATACACTTAATAAGATAATGCTGATAATCTGACTACAGATTTAATTACGAATCGAGAAAATTAAATAAATATAAAAAACAACATTGCTTTGCGGAAAATACTGATACAAGACTATCTTTTCTTTGTTAATGCCTGGGATTTGATTATAGGTTTTTTAGTAATTATTTGCCATTAACTAAAATTTAAGTGTGAAATAAATTTGGTATTAATCAACTAATACCATTTCTTTAAAAAACGACGGCGAACTTGACTAGAAATAACTGTTTGCAGTTCAAAGGTGGGATTTGGTTTTAGTTAATTCAATGCTAATTTTGCCGCCAAAATCGGGAATGGGAGCAGCTGGTTTGCTCAGAACAATTTGAACTTGGGTAATTTGCTGCCAATGTTGCAAAATCGAATCGGCGATCGCGCCTGCTAAGCGTTCGATTAAAACAAATTTGGATGTCTTGATTAAATGTTGTGCCAAAGCGATAACTTGACGATAATCGATAGTATCTGCGATCGCGTCAGTTTTAGCAGCTTGGCTAAGATCCAACCATAACTTCACATCTACCTCAAGCCATTGTCCCAAAACCTGTTCCTCTGGCAAATATCCGGTGTAGCCATAGGCGCGAATTCCCGTCACGTGAATGCAGTCCATAATCAAAAGATCCACTAGCGAAGTCTACTTGGGGAATTGTGACACGTTCCCGCGTCTGTTGATAGAACGCGGGTTTTTTACTAACTAGTAGTTAGATGAAGAACTTGGTTGGGGAAGCAAGGTGGTATGAGATAATTGAGTCAGCTTTGGCTGCTCGAAATAGTCGTAAACTAAGTGAGAAACTTGGTTAATAAAAGACTTAGCTGCGAGATCGCCAAAAGGTCTTCGCACCATAATTCCTGCTAGATAACGCTTACCTGTAGGCATTTGAATAATACCTGCATCTCCAAGAACAATACCAAGAGTTCCTGTTTTATGAGAAATTATTGCTCCTTTCCCCAAACCCCTTGGTAGTAAGCTTTTATTTTCCACCCGACTCATCAGATCTAAAACCCGGGAGCGACTAGCATCGCTGAGTAACTGATTTTTAACAATCAATGCTGATAAACGCACTAAATCCTTAGGACTAGTTGTGTTGGTTCCCTTAAAGTCACCCAACAGATTGCGAATCACAGTGTTTTGCAATCCCCAACTGCGAAATCGCTGATTTAATTTTGCTTTCCCACCCAAGCGATCGATGATCATGTTGGTAGCAGTATTGTCGCTAATGGTAATCATCTTGGTTGCGGTTTCCCAAAGACTAAACTTAGTCCCAGGACGCTTATACTGCATTATTCCCGAACCTCCAGTCATCAAGTCACGGCGCATGACCAAGGTTTCGTTGAGCTTTACCCTACCCGAATCTATATCCTCAAATAAAGCAACTAAAATCGGAAACTTAATCGTACTAGCCGCAGGAAATACTTTTTCACCGTTAATATCCAGATAATCACCCGTTTCCAAATCCAAGAAAAACATTCCCGGATCCAGATTTTTGTAGCGACTCATCAATTTCCTTACTTGAGAACTTAGCTGCGATATGGGTTGACCTAAAGAAATAACTCCAGCAAAGGTCGAATCATTGCTAACCTGAACGGGAATTTGTTGTGGAACGATTTTGTCATTTGCAGTGTCATCTAGAGGGTTATTTGCAACCTCACGCGTGATAGATGAAAGGTTTACTATCCAGTGAGAGGAAGAATCCCCCTTAATCAACAATTGTTTTGCGGATACCGTGTAACCCGGTGCTAATTCCATCACGATTCTGGTTGTTTTGGCATCAACTTTGCCAATACGGATTTCTCGCACTGCCGAGCTATAATTTTGACGAATAGTGTTACTTTTGATGTCAGTACCCGGGAAGTCAATTACAAGTCGAGTGGGATTTTTAATCACAAAAGCTTTTGGCTGCACTCCAGAATCAGTAGTTAAATCCAGTTGATTCCGCACCGGATCGAAGCGCCACGATTCTAGGCGAGCTGCTTTTGCTTGAGAAGAGAAAAATAGAATACTGATAATACTAAGTAACAAAAAGCGTACTTTCATCAGTGTAAATCTTCAACCACTGTAAAAATTGTTTGGACAACTTTTCTGGTTTTGCCAGTATCTTCCGGAAAAGTCAGTGTTTTCCGAAAAAAGATAATGAGATCCTACCAGTTTTTTTAAGTAATTGTATTTCAGCGTGCAACAAATTAAGCTTGGCTTCAAACTGCAGTCTGGGCAATTTTGCGGAGGAAACTCAATCGAGAAATTACTGGAGGCCCATTTCCTCTTGGCGATTCTCCCACTACGACCCCACAATGGAGTTATCGTTGTTGTCGTCTTGTTTTCAACTTCAGGCTAGGATTTATCTGTGATTGAGCTTATTTCCTCACAATAGCAATGAAACATTTTCTTACTCGAACCGCTGTCTTGGCAGTATTACTACTTACTCAAGGTTGTACGTCAGTTGTTCAATCTCAACAAGGTTCCGAGCAAAGACACTCGTCCCAACACCTCCATCACAACGAACATGAAGTTAATCATGACAGTAAAAACTCCGCAATTACCCAAGCAAAGTTGACTGCTCCTGAAAAAATTCTTCCCAATCAACCTGTAGTTTTGGAGATTAATATCCAAGATTCACAGGGAAAATCTGTCACTCAATTCGAGCCATTTCAAGAAAAATTAATGCATGTAATTATTGTTAGCGATGATCTGAAAATTTTTAATCATCTGCATCCAAACTATAAAGGTAACGGGCGTTTTGAAGTGACAGTTAATTTTCCTGAACCTAATAACTATACAATTTTTAGCGAATACAAACCAAAGGCAGCACAGGAACAAGTTAGTGTTATGAATGTAAGAATTCCTGGCTCTACTCCAGTTCCTTCCGAGTTGCCAAAATATAGTAAGGTGAAGATATTAACTGATACTAAGGTAAACTTATATTTTTCTCAACCAACTCTTTCTGCTGGCAAACAAGTCAATTTAAAATTTGCTCTTCAGGATACTACCAACAAAAATGGCAGCAATCAACCGGTCAAAGACTTACAGCCTTATTTAGGAGAAAAAGGACATTTAGTTATTATTAAAAGTTCCTCTCCCTTAACAGCATCTGATTATATTCATGCCCATGCTCTCCAGGATTCTCCAGAAGGACAAGTGAATTTTACAACGAGATTTCCTCAACCAGGAACGTATAAATTGTGGATGCAATTCAATCGTCAGGGGAAAGTGCAGACGGCGGATTTTTGGGTGAATGTAGAATAATATTAAATCCACCCCTTTACCGGTCAGGATCTGGAAAGGGGTAAATAAAACAATACAAGATTTAATTAATAGTAATTTTTTAAAACTCCCGGTTCTTTTTGGATGGGTAATACGTCTAGAATATCAGCTTGAGAACAGTATTTCAGGTCTTCATGACAGTTCAAACGCAACAAACGTTTGCCGTGACTAGCATGGTGGAAAAGTCCTAATAAATTATCTTTCCATTGGGAGTAAAGAGCGATCGCGTTAATAACTTCATCATTACCTGCTAATTCATCAGGTGAACATTGAGTTTGCTGCAAAACACCGTAAGCGATCGCACCGGCGCAAGCAGTATCTTCTAGGGAAAAACTGCCTTCCCAACCAGAACCGACAATCCAGACAGTCTCTGGTTGAATTTGGAGAAGATATTTGACAACAGCACTGCGATTGATAAATGCTGCAGCCAACACAGCTCGGGCGCGCTGTACCCGTTGCAAAGTACGAGTACCGTTGGTGGTGCTGATAAACAAGCGCCTTCCCCGCACGATCTCTGGCGTACAGTCAAGAGGAGAATTGCCAATGTCAAAGCCAGGAACCTTTGCGCCACCTCGTTCTCCGGCTCGCAGCCGTTTTTCAGCCGGCCAAGATTCGCTCACTTGCATCAGTTGGTCTAAATCGCTAAAGACTTGAACCGCTTCGCCTCCAGCTGCTAATACTGTCGCCATTGTAGTCGTAGCTCGCAACACATCGACTGCGATCGCACATTCTGGCACTTTGTCTGTTGGAGTTAGTTCCGGAGTATGATAAACAAATAGCTTCACGCGCTGGATATACCTGATTGAACACTATACACTGCCGAGATCACATTCTAACTAGCTTGATGTCATTAAAAATAGCAGTTGTTTGCTTTCAATGGTATTGGTTAAGTAACCGCCACAGTAGCCCCATATATAAGGTAATCTGAAAAAGGAACCCCCGCAAAACCAAAAATTATTTATATCTAGCCATCTATCTTCAACTCATCTGCCAAACAAAGACAAAGGCAACAGCGGCAAGAAAAAGCTGTATCATACGTCACAAATCAAGTTAATGGCACCAGCGCTCACTGCTCAACACTAACAAAAATCATCGATATGGCACCTTTACCTGATTACCGTCCCAAACAACTGTCTCTTGGTCCGTTGGAAGCAGAAATTTTGAACTTAATTTGGGAACTGGGTTCGGCTACAGTTAAAGACATCCACGATCGCATCTTGGCAGATCCCAACCGAGAATTAGCTTATACTTCTGTTACCACCGTCCTGCGCCGCCTCACAGAAAAAGGTTGGCTTGTGTGCGACAAAAAAGGGCGGGCGTTTTATTGGCGACCTTTACTGACAAAGCAACAAGCCCAGGTAATCAAAGCCCACGAACAATTGCAGCAATTTTTAGCAGTAGGAAACCCCGATGTTGTGGCTGCATTTGCAGATAGTCTAGACGAAGCAGCCACGCAAAAAATCCAAGCCATAGCCCAACGCATTCAAGCAGCACGAAAAGCAAGGGAGGAAAAATAATGCATCTACTGATGATTTGCACCGCCATTATTATTGCTTGTTACCTGAGAAGCCGTTGGCAACAGTCACAGCACAATTGGCATCTTCGCTGGCAAAAAACGTTATTTTCATTTCTATTTCCACCCTTGCTAATTTTCATGACAGCGATCGCCTTGGCGTGCATGGGACCGCAAGGACAAATGGGTGGACTGCAAACAAGTTGGTTTAGTTATGTACTAGCCTTAAGCTACCTAACATTTTGCGGCATCTTAGCCATCAAGCTGCTGTGGCAGGGATGGCAATCTCTAAAATCTACCCGTAACTGTCCAGCAGTCAATCTTGCTGGTAGACAAGTCCGTCTGCTGGATACAAAGGCACTATTCGCAGCTTCTGTTGGTTTTTGGCAACCAGAATTAGTCATCAGCCAGGGATTAGTACAAACTCTTTCACCACAACAGCTAGAAACTGTCTTAGCCCATGAAGAAGGACATTACCACTACCGGGATACCTTCTGGTTTTTCTGGCTGGGTTGGATACGTTCCTGCAGCTTTTGGTTACCGAATACAGAAAATATATGGCAAGAACTTTTAGCTTTGCGAGAACTGCGCGCCGACGCCTACGCTGCATTACAAGTAGACCCGTTGCTCCTGGCAGAATCAATTTTGTTGGTAGCAAGCACTCCAGCTGCTGTTACCTCCGAAATTTGCTGTGCCACCTTAAGTTCGAGTAGCATAGACCGCCTGCAACAAAGAATAGAAGCTCTTTTAGAACCACCAGCAGCTGCCTTAGAATTTAATTTGTATAATTTGCACTTTTGCCATCGCTTTTTGCTGGCTTTATTGCCCTTGGTAACGGTAATGTTCCACTCCTAAAGCAATTGTGGCTCAAACCATCAATTTTGCCGTTATCCCAGCTTTACAGCGTTAACCTGGAGCCTGATTTTTCATCGTTGAACTTAGGAAGCAAAGCACAGCAAGCATGGTCATCAGCAAACAGCAACTGGTCAAATGGTTGGAGAGATTTACAACCGTACTTGAGGAAAATAAAGACTATTTAACGGAATTGGATGCAGCTATTGGTGATGCTGACCACGGTATCAATATGGTCCGCGGCTTTCAAAAAGTAACGGCCCAATTACCAACCGTTGCTCAACAAGATATCGGTAGCATCCTCAAAATGGTGAGCATGACCTTGATTTCCACAGTAGGAGGTGCTAGCGGTCCTCTCTACGGAACTTTGTTTTTACGAGCCAGTACAGCTGTCGCAAACAAGCAGGAACTAACGGAACAAGATGTGCTGCAAATGTTGCAAGCTGGATTAGAAGGCGTGAGCAAACGCGGTCAGGCTCAACCAGGCGACAAAACTATGGTGGATGCTTTATCTCCAGCCGTAGCGGCTTTTGAGCAGGCAATCATTGCAGAAAACAAGCCTTTGCTTGCAGCGGTGCAACAAGCTGTAGCAGCAGCAGAGCAAGGTATGAAAAATACCGTACCGATGGTGGCCAAAAAAGGTCGCGCCAGCTATTTGGGAGAACGCAGTACAGGACACCAAGATCCAGGAGCAACTTCTTGTTATTTAATGTTGAAGAGTTTGTGGGAGAGTATCTAAGACTCCTCGAACAAGCGATCGCCTCTTTTTTGACATGAATTACAAGACAACTTTTTGCTTCGACATCCTCAACCCGAGCAGCGCGTACGTAATTTTTAGTGGGAATGTTGTTTTTTTCATACTGCATCTTTTGCACGGAAGATGACAAGTTCTCTATTTAACTTTGTCCCTGCTATCCATTCCCACCCCGCAAGAGTACGATTAGGAACTTCCGACTTGGAAAAGAAATTTTCAGGTAATAGTTAAACATTAACTGATAACAAATAGATTAAGAATATTCACAATTTTGATAACACATCATTACTTTTATGAGAAAATAAAACTCACTATCCCGAAATTATTTGGAAAAGAAATTTTGTTAAAGAAGGCTTAACAAAGCATTCTTGATAAAGATTGATCTTTTAGTCCTTTTTGCCAATTCTCCCAATCTTTGCCGCAAATTCGAGATCCCCAATTCCTTTTCCTAGAATTGAGGGTAAAGAAAAAGTACGAATACAAGCTAACTGCATAAGGTGTCTGGAAAAGCGTCCAGAAATCGGAGGGTTATTAATATTATGGCAATGCGCAGCAATAATTCACAAACCAATCACCTGTGGCAGAAAATTCAACAAGATTCTGCCAGCTGGGGAGCGTTAAGTCTATGGATTGTAGGATTGGTTATAGTATTAACCTTGGTTGCTATCTTCGCTAATGCCTAAGTAAGCTGTTTTCTTAGGAAAGTAAATATGAATCTCAAAATTGCAGGCACTGCTATAGCATTAGCTACCAGCAGCTTCGTAGTTTCCGCAAAAGCCCAGGAGCAAAATATTCAGCCTCCAGCTAGCTACGATCGGGTTCTGAATGCCTGCGTTCAAAACCAAGCTGAAACTCTACCCAATCCCTTTTCAGATGTACCGTCCAACCATTGGGCTTGGAAAGCAGTAATGACAATGTATTACTGCGGAGCTTTTCGCCAAGCTACACCACCATCTTTACTAAAGCAGGAGCCTCAAAGCATGAAAGGTAAAAGGTAAAAGCAAAAATTATTACCTTTTACCCTTGTTTCCTAGATTGCTCAGGCGACTGTGAGTTCAAAATCGTTTTCTTGTGGTGCGCCATCCTGTACCAAAGAACGGGTTGGTCCGTTACCTTGGAGGAAATTACTAGCAAAAGCCAGTAAAGCATTTACCTTGCGAGTGCGCCATTGCTCCACTAATTTTTGTACGCGATCGCCAGACATGCGCCGCGTCATCGCTTCGTACAGGTACGCAGCATGGTTAGTTTCATCCTTAGCAATACTCAACATTCCTAGCTTGAGGTTGCGAGCTTTAGGATCGCTATCTGGTAACACATTTGCCATGCGAGCAAAATCTTTACTGGCGTCTAATTCAAGGATGTAGGTACTGCCCAGGAACACATTCCAGTCTATAACATCTGGTTTTAATTGTTCTTGAGTGTAACCCTCGTAATAGGTTGCGAAAAATGGACTGCGCTGTTTTTGCGATTTAGTTTCCTCTGCATCTGGAGGCAAACTTTTAAAATCAATAACTCGTTTATTTAGCTGTCTTAGGGCGTGAGCAAAAATTTGGCCGTGTCTGGTTTCGTCTGCGGCGTGTTTTGTCAATTTTTCTGATAACCACGTATCGCCTTCTGCTGCTGCACGTTCGCTAAGTTTAGTTAAAAAAGGTACAGAACCGGATTCTGCAAGTTGAAACCCCGCCAGGATATTAGGACGGGTTTTGGGATCGCGAATTTGTACAGCAGAGTAGTATGCAACTGCACCCGAACCTACTAGGTGCATGATATAAGTCGGGAAGTTCATCAGAGATTTACCCTCATTTTGTGGAGGTTAGATTCTTTTTTTATAGTAATCTTTTATTTTTTCCATGCTAGCCACTTTATTTTTTATTGCCTAACTTTGTTGTAGACAACTATATTTTTAAATAAGTCAAGATTTCTAGGGAATTTGGCATCATAATTATTATGAAAGCTGAAAAACAGAATTATTTTCTGTCGGGGACGATATTTACTGCTATTACTAGTAGCTTGCTACTATTTTTTGTTTTTTATGCCCGTGCTGGTGGAGAAAAACCAAGCAAATTCTACTGCTGACTCGTCCAGAGGTGGCTCGGCAATTTTAGGCAGTTTGTTAGTAGGATGTATTTACCTGTTAAGTCGTTCTTCTGGGCAAAAAAACACTGATTTCGACCAAACTACCACAGCGCAAAAATAATACCAAGATTCCAGACAAGCACGCACAACGGCGCTTTAGCTTCAGTCTCGACCAAAAGCTTATCCAAAACGCTCAAACTTCCTCGATTTTGGTATTATCAATCCGGAAACTTAAACGTGTTGGAGTTGTGAAACTAACTAAACAAATTTTCCTTTGTCTTTGCGCTGCCATTATAATACTGGGTTTGGTGGGATGCGATCGCCTTTTTCCCTCTGGCGATATAGTCGAAAAAGTTAGCGACGGCGATACCCTGAAAGTAAAAGACTCCCAAGGTCATGAATTTAGCGTCCGCTTTGCTTGTGTAGATGCACCAGAAATACCCCATTCTCAAAAAGAAAGGGAAAGTAAGGCCGCCGTCGACCGCAATCAATTTTACTGGGGTATAAAAGCACAACAACGACTGCACCAGCTAGTACAGCAAGCAGGCGATCGCGTCAAGCTAACAGTAACAGATAGCGATCGCTACGGACGCAAAGTAGCAGAAGTTCGCTTACCAGACGGTACCTTTGTCCAAGAAGTATTGGTGCGCGAAGGACTGGCGCTGGTGTATCGCCCTTATTTAGACAAATGTCCCAGTCGAGATGTAATTCAACTAGCCGAATTACAAGCCAAACAACAACGACGAGGCGTCTGGAGCGATACTAAGTTTGTTAAACCTTGGGAATATAGAATAGTTTATAAAAAAAGCTAGCAGTTAAATACTCACCGTCCGGCGAGGAAAGCAAACCCGCCAACCCAGAAATTCAAAAATTTAACTTTCATCCCGACCGTGAATTTGCGCTGGAGGACTAGTCGCTTCTACCGCCGTGAACGGTTCTAAAATTTTGTAAGCGTGAGATGCACCTTTGGGGACTACCCAGGAGTTCCCTGTTTCCAGCAATACCACTTGACCTTCAATATGTAGCTCGGCACGACCTTTAATTACATAACCAACGGTTTCGTATTCTCGCGCCGTTTGTTGTTTCAATTCCCCGGGTTGTTCGTCTTCCCAAAGGCGCATGGAAACAGATTTACCAGATGCAAGATATTTTTCTCCGTGTTTTCCTTTGGGAGAATGGGCAGAATCTACCTTGGTAACTGTTGTATCCGGCATACATTTTCCCCTTTTTTTGTAAATTTGGTCAAAAGCTGGCAAGTAACTTCTCCGCTCAAAAGTTAAAAATTGTGGGGTGCAAAATTTTGCACCCTGATAATAATTTTGCGGTGAAAGTTTTATTGTTGAGTTTTACCCGTGATCGACTCAACCGCTTCCCCAACTTTTTCTTTAGCTGACTTCAAAAAGTCCTTGGCACCTTCTGCACCTTGTTTGGCAAAGTTTTCCTCCGGTGTACCTTTGTAATAATATCCATATGGAGATTTCACGGTTCCACCAAGGTTATCAAGGCTACCTTCTGGTCTTTTTTGGGCTTGATTCTCGTTTCTATCTTGATCGATAGCACTTTTTTGTTGGTTAGAAATCTCCCTATCTGAAGAGGAAATTCTTTCTGAAGGTGCACCCTTGTAGTAGTAACCAGCGGGAGATTTTACAGTCTCCTCAGCGAAAGCTTGACTTGTATTTGCAAAAGCTTGCATCCAGAAAACCGTTAATCCCAAAACCACAACGGTTAAAAGCCGATACCAGCGTTGATTTGCAATCATAGCTATTAATTTTTTCATAAATTCCCTCCGATGCAATTGTGTCAAAGTTAGAGTGTTCCTACGCAGTCGCAGCTTTTTCTTTTGCCGGCGCCACTCGCATCCGGTACAATTCTCCCAAGCGTTGCTCGTAGGTCAACAAGTCTTTGTGAATTTCGGTGAAAATGCTAGTGGATACCGGATCGGTAAGCGCTGCACACAATTTGCCAATTTCGCCTACACCAGTTTGCACATCGTCCAAAGCACTGCGCAATTGATAGATATCATCGCTACCTGTGAGGTTAGCTTTTACCTTGGCGTATTTATCAGCAAGGTTTGCAGCGAGGGAAGGTTTTTCACCCAGTTCCTGCAGTCGCTTTTCTAGTTTTTGGATATGACTTTGCCTTACCGGTATCATCTGTTCAAAAACAGATTTAATTTCGGCGTCCGATTCTTTTTCACTATACTTTTCCAGTGCTTCTAGGGCGTAACGCTCATTTGCTAAAGCAGTATTTAAAGCTTTGACAATATCGCTTTTGGTAGAACCACCCCAAGCATCAGCAAGTTTCCACCATTGTGCTGTTTGGTCTTTTTCATCCGGTAGTGCAGCTTCCTTACCACCGTAACCCAAACGACTCAACACAGCTGTGGTAAATATAGCCAAATCTCCCGGTTGACGGGACGTGATTAAGTTTCCATCCACTACCAACGGTTCGTCTATGTAATTTGCACCCGCATTGATGATATCTTTGCGAATGGCGATAAAGCCTGTTGCTTGTTTTCCTTTGAGCAAGTCACCTTCAATCAAAAGTTGCGGTCCGTGACAAATTGCTGCTACTAATTTTCCTTGCTGGGTAGCTTCTTGTACAAAACGTACTGTGTTTGGATGGCGTCGCATTTGATCGGGAGCCATACCACCGGGGATAATCACAGCATCGAATTCCGAAGCTACTGCTTCTGTTGTTGTAGCGTCCGGTTGCAGGGAAACTTTGTTGTGTTTTCCATGATATTTTTCATTGCGTCGGGAACCGAGGACAACTACTTCCATTCCCGCTTGTTTGAGTGCGTTGTACGGTACTTGAAATTCGGAATCCTCTACGTAGTTTTCCAGGAGAATTGCGACTTTTTTGCGAGCAGAGTTGTTAAGAGCCATTGAATTTCCTTTTCTTTCTTTACAACTTGATATTTGTTGTTTCAGCGCGATCGCTCGCTCGTTGATTATGAGTCATACTGTACTAATTCCCAACTCATAACTTCTCTACGGGCGAGCGGTAGTTCGCCCCTATTTCTAGGCGGTTGTTTCCTCAAGTGGAAGAAACAGGACTTGGGAAAAATTATGCTGGAAATCAGCAAACTCACCCGGACTAACAGCATCTTGCCAAACTGTAAATACAAAGGTGTATTGCGCCCACCGTTGGTTCAACCCCTTCTTTTTTACTAACTCTGGTTATGAATTCTTGCAGGGAAAATGCTTGCTCGCCACCGATGCGTTCTCTAATTGTTTCTAGGGTGGCGCCAACGACCCGTTCTACTTCTTCACGAGAACTCAGTTGCGCAACGCTTTCTGCGTATCCGCTCAACTCATCATATTTCACTTTGTCTTTCCTCTTGCTACCATACTCTTTTTGCTAGCTATTTTTGACTACATTTTGACAGTAAATAAAAATTTTTTAGGAAGTAAAGTTGGGATTTAAAAACCAAATTTCCACTATATTTTAGTAGAATAGCTTCCTACAATCCCAACTCTGACTTAATATGACTTGACCATGAACTTTTAGTTACAAAATTTATTCTGTACTTGGCTTTGTGCAACTTCTTCAATCAAGAGAAATATTCATAATTTCAAATTTATATATCTGCAGGTATACAGGTTTGGCCTCTAAATAAAAAACAGTTATGAGTTATGATCGGTGAAGGCAAACAATGATTTCTGCCTGTATTTCATAACTCATAACTTTGCAATGAAGTGGCTATAGCGTGGATTCACTCTTCAAGGTTATGCACAAATAATTATTTACTCTTCGCTCCAAAGAGTGAAATACTTTTCTGTCCCAAGGGGTAGATATTTAGGCAGATAAACCTTGAAAATCAAATCTGATGGCGGTAAGTAAAAGGGTTGGTATTTATGGTTGATCCCCAAAGCGAACAAGATTTAGCAGCTTCAATTGAGCCAAAAAATACTGCAAGCGAGCGCCAACTGCGCTTGCAACAGCAACGTTACAACCGTACTAGTCCCAAACTTACTGGTGGGGACGTGGATGCAGCTTGGGAACAAGCAGCAGATGTGGGCGATGAAGCAGTTGGCGGTACTGTTTCCACTCCCGATCAAGATATTGTCGATGAAATTGGTGCTGCTGTAGGACTGGAGATGGACGATCGTGCCTTTTTAAGAACAAACGAGATTTTAAAGCAGCGGGATGAAAAACGTTGGGAACTAGATCCCGAATCTAGCGAAGACGCCGAAGCAGCGAGAGACTAAGCAGAGAATACTTGTTAAGACACGGGAAAACTTACATTTCCATTTTCCGTGTCTTTATTACCTACATTTGCAATTGAGTTTCCTTATTTTCCAAACCTTCGCGAGAGCGATCGAGGCGCAATTCTCCTTTAGGTTCAGCTAGCAACCAAAACGGAGTTTCCTTACCCACAGCTTTCTTGGCAAAAGTGACACCACCATTAGCTAGCCACAGCGCACCCGTGACGTAACTAGCTTCGTCAAAGGCAATGAAAGTGTAGACATTTGCTATTTCTTCTGGTGTACCCCGTCTTCCCATGGGTACAGCTTGAATAAGGGTTTTTTCCATCTTGGCGTTCATTGGTCCTTCTTCTTTATGCGTCCAAGCAGTGTCAATGACGCCGGGACACACGCAGTTCGCGCCAACTCCATACCTAGCTTGTTCTACAGCTACACCCTTCATAAAAGAATGCATCCAGCCTTTAGTTCCACCTTAGGGCGTATTGTAAGCTAAACCGTTGAAACCTGCTTCTGAACCAGCCGAGACAATATTACCTCGTGTTTTGTGTAAGTGTGGTAGAGCGTATTTTGTCATCAAAAACGCTGAACGAAGATTCATGCGCATAGTTTCGTCAAATACCTCTACGGGATAATCTTGGGTTTCGGCTGTAGCAAGGAATACCCCGGCATTGGAGGCGATCGCTTTCCCACCATAATGTCTGATTTTTTGGGGCTACATCTTCAATAGGGTCCTATGGTAAGCCGTTGACAACAACCGCAGCACCTTCTTTTACAAATTTATGGGCGATCGCTTCTCCAATACCAGTACCAGCACCGGTGATAATAGCTACCTTGCCTTCTAAACGTCTATCCATGTGCATATTTCCTTTCAGAATTTAGATAGATTTGGAATCGGATCGCAATCACTGGTTGCAGGCAATTAGTCGCGAAAAAAATTGCCATTGCTAACCTTTGAATATTTCCTATTCCCCTACTTTCTTCACATTTTTAATTGTTCTTCTGTTTGGTTGATATACATCTGTCTTCAGTAGGGTTAAATCACCAATTCTCTTTTGATAACTTTGCAAGTGTTATTCACCAAATTGCAATCGGAGTCCAAAATGACATACACTCAATCCAACGATCCAAATATTCGCAAGCACGTAGAAGCCTTTCAAAATTTACCTGTAGATGAACAGCTAGCATTGTTCTGGTTTATCTACAAAGAAATGGGTGATTCTATCACTCCCGCTGCTCCTGATGCTAGCACTGTTTCTCCAGAAGTTGCGGAAGGTTTGTTCAATCAGGTAAAGGAATTAAGCCATGAAGAACAACTGCAATTTCAGCGAGATTTGATCAACAGAGTTGATAATAGATTAACTCGCGAATACGGTTCGTTTAGCGATACTACCAAGCTACTGTTTTGGTATCGCCTTGCCCAAGGTATGGAAAACGCTACAATCATTCCCATGCCTCCTAATTACCAACTTTCTGCTCCAGCTCAAGAATTATTCAACCAAATTAAACAATTAGATTTCGGTCAACAAATTACTCTTTTCCGCGATTATGTTTCGCCCATGGGTGCGGAACCAAAAGCAGGTGCTGAAGTTTAATTGATATACCGGTAGCAGGCGGTATAAATTGCCTTGATTGCTCAACTGGATAATTACACCTGTGAAAATGCAGTGAGGATAACTGCTGTTATCTTCACTGTCTTCGTTCACCCTATAGAAACATGAAATTAGAAAAATTAGTTTGAGGATATTTCTTTTATAAAAGGTGATATGGCACTCACAAATTGCGCAGTAGATTCGTACGGTAAAACATTTCGCCCTGGAATTTTTTCACCACGAGCTTGAGGTAATGCTGTTAGATATTCAGCTAACCATTCATCTGCCGTTAGTTTCTTGCCTTCTCGGGCAATACTTGATACATTCTCACCTATTACTACTAGCGTTGGTTGGTAAATAGAGGCAATGGCGTTGCTGTAATCCTTTAACCAAAATCCAGCTAAAAAAGAAAAAACAGCATAGCGACCGGCCATATCTTCTGCACCTGCGTGCAAAGTATTCAACCACTCGCAATCAACTTGATTGGCTGAATCAAAAAGCTGTTTAGTAGAAAAATCACGCAGGAATTTCTTGGTGCGAGCATAGCGATAAAAAATATTACCCAAAGGAGAATCTAAAAGGTTCCAAATTACTTTTTTTGCCATTTTGGTGTTTCTTTCTTAATTAAAGACCAAGCCGGAGGAGTTGCAAGCACCAATCCTGCGATTAAACTTGGTTCTGTTTTCACTAATTTCGATGGCAACTGTAAATAAAGCACCTTGTACTACAATAATTACCGGTTTTTGCACCACTACCTGCAACAATTGCTGCAACTGCTGCGCCCAGTCATTGGGAGTATAAGCTATACGCGGTTTATCACTCTGACCGCATCCCAGGAGATCGGGATTGTAAATTGGGTTGCTATTTCCTTGCTGATACCATTCTCGACAAAAACGTTGCCAAAATAGCCGCGATAAACCAACACCAATAGGATGAATTAACACTAAAGGAACAGTTGTAGATTCGGAATTGATAGGATGGTGGAATTCATACGCACACCGATAGTTATGCCAAGTGTAAAACTGAGTAGAAAATGTCATTTTACTTTTATTGATGTCTTGATAACCAGCCTTGTCCGCGCTTGTTAATCAAAAAGCATGTAGGGATGAATGAATTGATATCCTGCATCTTTTATCTTTTGATTTGATACTTTAGCATTATACGGGCGCTGGCTGCTTAAGGAAGAGTCCCATACAACCAAAGGTAGATTGTGTAATTCACACACCCTCGCAGCGACTTCAGCATTGGTGAGGTTATCTTCATCTACAAGGTTGTAAATACCTTGAAAGCGGTGACGGCGAGCAAACTCGATGGCAGCAACTATATCATCAAGATGGATCCAATTGGCTGGTTCTTGACCGCTACCGGGACGAGTTGTACCAGCAAGTCGTTGATAAATTTTCACCAGTTCCCGACCGGGACCGTAGATTCCACCCAAGCGGAGAATGCAAACGCGGAGGTTTTCGCTGGATGCGGAAAGCAATACTTGTTCGGTTTCGCCGAGAATTCTTCCATTAGCGGTTGTTGGTGCAATTGGTGTTTCTTCGTCTACTAATGCACCGTGTTGCTCGCCGTACACGGAACAACTGCTGGTGTATATCAGTTGTTGTACGCTTGGCGTCTGCTTTAAAGCGGAAACTAAAGCGTAAGCGGTTTGCAAGTAAGTTTCTTCGTAGGTACTGCTTTGTTTGGCAGCGACACTTAAAAGTACTGCGTCTTGATTCTTTAAAATTGATTTTAGTGCTTCTGTATCGTTTCCTTGGACAACGAGGACTCGTTGTGCTAATGCTTGTAGTGCGGGAATGCGTTCAGGAGTTGTTGTGGTTGCAGTCACAATCAAAGCCATTTTTTGTTGCCAGTGTTGAGCAATAGCCGAACCTACATAACCACAACCGATGATTGCAACATTCATGAGACACTATATCAAGAATATAAAGTTTAGCGATCGCTTGTTAGTTACCAAGTGACCACTAACCATTATCTACACTGACAACGAGCGATCGCACTACCAACAGCAATTAAATCTTTAGGCTACTTCTCTTAAGGGTGCTTGCGGAATACTTAAAGATAATTGCTCAGCTGCTGCTACTGCTGCTTGTTCTAAAATTTCTACTTCGATATTGACGCTAATTAAATAATTACCCGTATTTGCACCAACTGCTTCACAAACTAATTTCCCAAGATCTGGGCGCTTGGCGGTCAACGGATCGCGTAAAATACACCGATCCCACTCATGCTTGGCTGTTGGGTTAACACTGAGAATATAGTGCTTTTTCATAAAACAAAATCCTTTTTGCGCCTCAGCAGGTTTGGCGAACACTAAACAATATTATAGTACAAATATACTAGTCAAGCAAGGAAGTTCGAAAGTGCTAAAAGGCCTGCAAACAGTTCATACTTAGTGATAAAGCCTGTATAACTGCGGCGATCGCCTTGCTTGTAGCTACCGAAAACAATATGGCCAGAAAACAGAAATTTCCCTATTTAGTTGGTTCTAAATGGACAGCACAAAATAAAATCGATGGTTGGCGACACTTCCAAGTTATTAACCGTAAAAATCAGGGGAAATGGGTGTATGCGGAAATGGTTGCTTCTTGCGATCCCAATGTCCGCTTTTGGATCAACGCCAAATTGCTGCAAGACCGCTCCCAATGGCACCCCGGCTGGCATTCGTTACAAGAAATTGAGAAACTAACCAAATCAGGGTGAATGTTTCTTCCTCAATTCGGGGTAAAGAAAAAAGTCTGTAAATGTAATAATTTTTTATATAGTTTGCGGACCTGTGCGATGGCATCAAAAACGGTGTGGGAGTCGATGCTGCTGTTGAGTTGCATCCACAAGGCTGAGAAGACACTATCTTGAAACGACAAATAGTTGTACTGCAGACATTTTGCAGCCTGTAAAGGCAAAATTGTCTTAGTGGCATTAATTTGCTTTTTGTAACTATTTTATATTAAAAAGTAAATTAAAAAAAACATATGCCATTTTTTGAGAAATAAAGGCTATTTAGAGAAATATAAGAATCAAATCGCTAATTTAATAAACAATTAACGGAATTGCACCCTTACATCCTTTAGCGGCCCCTTTATTTTCCTTGTGATTTCGACAATAATTACACTCGAATACCTCAGACATCGCCTGCATCAGGCGGTATTGCCAGCATTTGAGCCAAGAGTTTGACATAAAAGCATAAGAGGCAAAAACAGTGAAACTAGCAGTTTATGGAAAAGGCGGTATAGGCAAATCTACGACAAGCTGTAATATATCCGTCGCTTTTGCCAGGCGGGGTAAAAAAGTGCTGCAAATCGGTTGCGATCCCAAACACGACAGTACCTTTACCCTAACCGGCTTTTTGATTCCCACTATTATCGATACCCTTCAGGAAAAAAACTTTCACTATGAAGATATCTGGCCTGAAGACGTCATCTACAAAGGCTACGGAGGAGTGGATTGCGTCGAAGCTGGGGGTCCTCCTGCTGGAGCTGGTTGTGGCGGTTACGTAGTGGGTGAGACAGTAAAATTACTGAAAGAACTTAACGCCTTTGACGAATACGACATAATTTTATTTGACGTTTTAGGAGACGTTGTTTGCGGTGGTTTTGCTGCTCCTCTCAACTATGCTGACTACTGCATCATCGTTACCGATAATGGATTTGATGCCTTGTTTGCTGCTAACCGCATTGCTGCTTCTGTGCGCGAGAAAGCACGAACTCATCCGCTGCGTTTGGCTGGTTTGATTGGTAACCGTACTTCTAAACGAGATTTGATCGACAAATATGTCGAAGCAGTACCAATGCCAGTATTAGAAGTCTTACCTTTGATAGAAGATATTCGTGTTTCCCGCGTCAAGGGTAAAACTTTGTTTGAAATGGCAGAGAAGGATCCTAGTTTAAACTATGTTTGCGATTACTACTTAAATATAGCCGATCAAATTTTAGCTATGCCAGAAGGCGTAGTTCCACAAGATGCTCAAGACCGGGAATTGTTTTCTTTGTTATCTGATTTTTACTTAAATCCGAATAAACCACAGGTTCCTAATCCGGAAGAAGAATTAGACTTGATGATTGTATAAATCATTTTTTCTCAGGATGAGGGACAATATGGCCTTCTTTTACAGCTTTACCGAGTCATTGAAACAAAAGTGGTTGCATTTTTTTCAAGTTAATCGCGAGTGGATCAAACTGCACATGGAAGTTGAATCAGTTTATACACCGGATGGCGGAAAGCGACCACCTTCTTACCTCATCTTGGGAGTAGTTAACGCACTGGAACCAAAGTTAGCACAGTTAATGCTACCGTTTTCCAAGCTAAATCCCGATGCTGATACTCTCATTGAGGTACTGGGTTTAAATTTCGATCCAGATTATGCTCTCGGTCTCGGTAATTGCTTGATACCCAAACAGGAAAGCTGCCAAAATGCAGGCGAGTCAGACAAAACTGATGATGAAACACTTACAGTTTTGCCAGCCAACGATTTGGAAAGTGCCACTAGCGCTGAGGATTTGGGAATGACCTACGACCATGAAGAAACTTTAATGGTCAGCGATACAACTACTGTACGAGACGAATTAAGAGCAGCAGCGATCGCCGAAGCTGCAAAACCGGTACAGTCGGAGGAGCTATCCCAAACCAGCGAGGAGGATGAATTTGGTGACATTTCTTTTGACGAGCTCAACGAAATAGGAAGCCAAATTTCTTCCGCTACAGTTGCACCTGCGAAAAACGATTTTACCGAAGTTTTGTCCGACATTTGGGGTGACGAAACAACATCATCTTCTGCTGTGCGAACAGGAGAAAGCAATACAGATATTTTCGTCGGGGAAGAACTGACAAGTAACGCTTTTGACGAGTCGGAAATTGCCCGTTTCTTCCCCAATAAGTAATGTTGGCTAGATAGCTAATTGCTATTAGCTGCGAGCTATTAGCTGTTAGCTATGCCAGAAAAATTAAGGGGAGAATTTCAAAAATGACTGCTGCTCAACCAGAAGCATTAAATTTTACTTGCGAAACAGGTAATTATCACACTTTTTGTCCGATTAGCTGTGTGGCGTGGTTGTATCAAAAAATAGAAGATAGCTTTTTTTTAGTCATCGGTACTAAAACTTGTGGCTATTTTCTACAAAATGCCATGGGGGTAATGATTTTTGCCGAACCCCGTTATGCAATGGCGGAGTTAGAAGAAGGAGACATTTCAGCACAGTTGAACGATTACGAGGAATTAAAGCGGCTGTGCTTGCAAATCAAACGCGATCGCAATCCCAGCGTCATTGTATGGATTGGCACCTGCACTACTGAAATTATCAAAATGGACTTGGAAGGCTTGGCTCCCAAGCTAGAAGCAGAAATTGGTATCCCGATCGTTGTTGCTCGTGCCAATGGTTTAGATTACGCCTTTACCCAAGGAGAGGACACGGTTTTAGCTGCAATGGCTGCGCGTTGTCCCGAGCAGGCCTCGGTAGCAGAAGCGGAGAAAAATGAACGTAACCCCATTCAAAAGCTACTCAACTTTGGCAAGAAAAAAGAAGAAATAGTCAATCAAGAAGCTGAATACGTCGATCACCCGCCTTTAGTGCTGTTTGGTTCTCTTCCCGATCCTGTGGTTACCCAGTTAACCCTGGAACTGAAAAAGCAAGGAATTAAAGTTTCTGGTTGGTTACCCGCCAAGCACTTTACAGAACTACCGGTAATTGCAGAAGGATATTACGTTGCTGGTGTCAATCCTTTCCTCAGCCGTACTGCTACTACCTTGATGCGCCGTCGCAAGTGCAAACTTATTGGTGCACCTTTCCCTATCGGTCCTGATGGTACTCGTGCTTGGATAGAGAAAATTTGCTCGGTTTTCGGGATTACTCCTAAAGGTTTGGATGAACGGGAAGCTCAGATTTGGGAAAGTCTAGAAGATTACATCCAGCTCATCCGCGGAAAGTCAGTTTTCTTTATGGGCGATAACTTGCTGGAGATTTGTTTGGCCAGATTCCTGGTACGCTGCGGAATGACAGTTCAAGAAATAGGCATTCCCTACATGGACAAGCGCTACCAAGCTGCTGAGCTTGCATTACTAGAAAGAACTTGTCAGGAAATGGGCGTTCCCATGCCGAATATTGTTGAAAAGCCAGACAATTACAATCAAATCCAGAGAATTAAGAAGTTGCAACCCGATCTGGTAATTACTGGTATGGCTCATGCCAATCCCTTAGAAGCGCGCGGTATCAATACCAAATGGTCTGTGGAGTTTACCTTTGCTCAAATTCATGGCTTTAGCAACGCACGCGACCTTTTGGAATTGGTCACTCGTCCTTTGCGCAGAAATCACAATTTGAAAGATTTGGGTTGGGATAAATTGGTGAAAGAAGAAGCCAAAATTTAAGCGTGTCACTGGTTGGAACAGAGCGATCGCACGATGGTTCGATCGCGCTGTTTTTTCGTCTTCTTCTCTCATGTTTGCAACCACCGCGGGTTATGTCTTGCCTTAGATTGCCCCTATTTTTGATTTTTTGCCAACCTGCTGGTCGGTAAAATATTGCTTGGCGCGATCGAGATATCTGCTAGATTCGTTTTTCTCAATCAATCCATTCACAACTAAACCTAAAACCTTTTGGTTGGCTCGCTTTAACATCTCCTGCACCGTGTTGGCGCTGTCGTAATCGATAACACCGGGACGAGCTACTAATAAAATTCCATCGGTGATTTGACCTAAAGTTAAAGCATCCGCGGCAATGAGCAGGGGAGGAGCATCAAAAATTACATAGTCGTAATGCTTGCAAGAATAATCCACAAGTGATGCCATGGCCACCGAATCAAACAAGGCCAGGGGATTGGGAGGCCTGCTTCCAGCAGTTAAAACATCTAGACAATCCATTCCCCTTTTTGTCACTTGCGGAAATTGCGCTTCACCAACAAGTACTTCGCTCAAACCTGGATAATTTTTGAGTTTCCAAAACTCATGTTGAGAAGGAACTCGCATGTCTGCATCAATGAGTAAAACTTTGCGTCCTAGTTGGGCGATCGCTGCTGCTAAATTAGCTGCAACTGTAGACTTACCTTCTTTAGGAACTGCACTCGTTACCACAATAGTTTTCAATACCCTTTCGGAGCTCAAGAACTTCAGATTGGCTTGAATCATCCGATACATTTCGCTGCTTAAGGAGTGGGGTGTATCTCTAACAGCAATTTCTAAATTTGGTGATTCTGCATTTGCCCAACGAAAACGAGACTTTTTACCCCAGGAGGGAATGGTTCCTAGCAAAGTATATGCAAATACCTCCTTGATTTCCTGCAGAGATTTTAAAGATTTATCTTTTACTTCTATAAATACGATTGTTACGGTGGCTAAAAATAGCCCAGACATCACACCCAAGGCCAAAACAATTATTTTTGGTCCTAACAGTGGCTTTTCTGGTATTAAAGCCTTGGCAATAATTCGAGCATTGGGCGTGTTTCTGTTTTCTGCTACTTGTAATTCTTGAATTTTTTTCAACAGAGTTTGGTAAGTAGATTGAGCAACTTCAACTCTGCGCTCGAGTTCTCGCTGATTTTGTTCTAACTGCGGTATTATTTTGACTCGCTGTTCGTAGGCAGAGCGGGTATTGTATAAAGAAGCAAGTCTTTTATTTAAGCCCAGGCGCTGCACTTCCGACTGCAAAAAGTCTGCTATCAAATCTTGTTTTAATTCTCCAACTTGCAATAATTTTTGAGGAATATCTACTTGAGTACCGATAGTTTGGGCAATTTGTTTTTGCAGAAGGTTTTGCAAGTTAGCTCGCTTTTGTTCTAGATCGATAATTGCCGGATTGCCATCAGAAAAACGACTGCGTTCAATCGCCAGCTGTTGTTCTACTTCTTGAAGTTTTGTGAGAACTCCCTGCACCGCCGGTGATTGACTTAAAGCGCTAACAGCCATTGCTTGCTGGGAATTTAAGCCAATTTTTTGACTAAGAGCTGTTGTTTGGGCGCTAACTTGTTCCAGTTCTGCTTTAACAGTATTAATGGTGTTGTTGATGTTGCCGATAATCTCAACCGCAGTCTTTGTCTCCTGCGAGAGGTCTACTATATTGTGACTTTGTTTAAACCGGCGCAGGGCAATTTCAGCTGTATGGACAGCAGCTTGGGTTTGAGGCAATTGCTTTTCCATGAATTGACGAGTTGCTTGAGCCTCAAAGCGATTGGCGAGAACATCGTTCTCTAAATAAAGATTCATAATTTTATTGACTACTGCTGCTGCTTCTACGGGGTCGGGACTTTTATAAGCAATTCGCAGCACATCGGTACCACCGATTATTTTTAACTGCAAGGATTTTTGCAACTGTTCGACTTTCAGTGGTTTCCCTTGGGGATCGTGGAGTTGCAACTCATCTATTACCCGTTGTAAAAGAGCAGGAGAAGAAATTACTTCTATTTGAGTACTGATGGGATTTTGGGTAGATACCAAAGAACGCAAATCTCCTGGTTCTTCTCCTTCGGCATTATTAGGTAAAAGATTAGACCCTACTACTTTAAAAGATGGCATCCTAAATAATAGTTTGCCTTCCGCTTCATAGGATGGCCGAAGTAATTTTGTAGCTGCAGCACTCAGGGTAACTGTAGCTAGCAAAATGCCTGCTGCCAGCATCCATCGCCGCTTGAATATTAACCAGTAACGACCAAGATCTAAATCAATAGATTCTCTGGAGTCGAGGATACTTTTGGACATAAAACTGCGGAAGTAGGGGTTTGCTGCTAGAAATTAAATAAAATTTTACTTGCTTGGGGCGAATATTAAGTGCTGCTATAGGTATAAGTAATATTATTTAGCAATGGTATCTGGATTGCCAAACCTTAAAATTTTTATATGCTTGCACAAAACAATTTTGAGGCTTAGCGTTTGGGAGCGTTATCAAAAGCACGAGCGATCGCGTTCCAAGCTAATTTGCGTTGCATTTGAGCATCTAGAGGAAGGGGACGAACCGGTGCTCGGTCTGGTCTGGGTTCGAATTCGTTGAGCCAAGAGTAGCGATCGCTCAATCCCCAAGTAATAACGGCAATCACTGCTGTTTCATCAAGTACGGTGGAAAGATAATCTTCGTAGACTGCGGCGATAATGCGATCGCGCACCTTAATATCTCTAGGAAGTCTTTTATCCGTAACATCCAGCTCTGTAATTAAAATCTTCAAACCTAAACCGGCCACATCGTGCAGGAATTGTCTTAGCTTTTTTGGATTAAATTTATTATCACCTGGTGATAAGTGAGCTTGGATGCCAAGAGCATGAATTGGTACACTTTTTGCCCGTAAACGCTCTAGTAATTTGAGTACTGCTGTTCTTTTAGTTTCCTGTTCAGGATTGTCATAATCCAAGCCATACTCGTTATAAACCAATAATGCTTTGGGATCTGCAGCTGCGGTGAGACGAAAAGCTAAGTCAATATAGTTTGGTCCTAATAACTGCAACCAGGGAGTAATTCGTAAATCGTCACGTCTACCGTCTTTCGGTTGAACAATTTCATTCACAACATCCCAAGAATGAATTTTTCCAGCATAACGCTTCACAAGTGTGTAAATGTGGTTTTCTAATACTTGTTCTGCGTTTTGTCTATTGACTGTTTTCTGAAACCAAGGAGGTAAAGATTCATGCCATACTAGGGTATGGCCGCGTAACAGCAGATTGTGAGTTGCAGCAAAATTAGCCATCCAGTCTGCTGCAGTAAAATCAAAACGATTTGGGGTGGGGCGAAGTCTAACGTTACCAGCAGTCCACTTAAATTCCCATTCTGGTACTAGCAAACCACAATTTTGGACTATGGCAGCAGCATACAAGGGATTAGATGAAAGATCGATTTTGCGACTTGCAGCTCCATAAATCAATCCTTTCTTGGCAGCACGTTTACTCAAAGAAAGCTTTCCTGTTACTTGAAAATCCCTTTTAGGATTATCAACTGCCTGTATGAACTGCTTTTGTTGATTTCGATAAGTAGCTCTACTTGCTGCTAATGCACCTACTACTGCTAAGCCACCTAAACCAAACAAAATCCTGCGTCTACCAATTAATTTGCCTCTATTATTCATAAACAATGAATTTCTTTTCTATTTGATCTAGTTAAGATGTATCAATGATAATTAAACTTTCAGGTGAAATTTCCCGAACGATTTTCTGTCACACCCTGAGTAATACGTTGTTTGAGCACGCGATAAAAAAATAATGGATTGCCTAAGATATAACGTTCCCACAGTCGAGTAGGTTCGGTAAGCAATCGTGTTAACCACTCAAAGCCACAATCTGTCAACCAACGCGGTCCGCGATACACAAACCCGGTGTAGAAGTCTAGACAGGCACCTAATGGTAGAAAAACGTGAGTATCAATTTTTTTAAAATTATCTAAAATCCAACGTTCCTGTAATGGCATGCCAAAACCGATGTATAAAATATCTGGCTTAAATTTATTAATTTTCTCAATTACCAATTCATTCTCTGGTCCTTCTTTATCAAAATGACCATGATGTCCTGCTATTCGTAAATTAGGAGCGATCGCTAGTAGCTTGTTAATTGCCTTATCTGTCACTCCTGGTTTACCAGCAAGCAAAAAGATAGAAACATTATGTTGCTCGCAGGCTACAGCTAAACTTTCTATGTAATCGGGACAAGTCATGCGATGTCTTGGTTCTATTTGGTAGCCCAAAATTTTTGCTCCTATCAAGACACCAAATCCATCGCAAAATACTAAATCAGCGTTATTAATAAAGTTACGATACCAAGGTAACTGATAGGCAAAGTTCATACCTCGAACATTTAAATGGGCTATGGTAGTTTTTTTATCAAGCTTTCCAACTTCTACTATGTAATTTATTAATTCCTGGACCGTTAATTTATGAAATCTTGTGTTCAAAACCTTTATACTTGGAAACTTTTTAACTGTTAAACTATTGTTCATAGCCACATCCTTACTGCAAATATTATCAATTACATTCAACTATTTTTCCTCTTTAGAGATTAATACTGAATAATAAATATTAAGCAAAGAAGCCAGATAATTTTTTACATCGAACAATTTGACACTTTTTCTGGCATTTTCACCCAATCTTCGCCTCAATTCTCGATCGATAATTAAAGACTGCATTGCTGACAATAAATCTTCAATACACCCTGGTTTTACTAATAAACCATTATGATTGGGAATGACAAGTTCAGGTATACCTCCCACGGGCGTAGTAATTACAGGTAATCCCCAACTCATAGCTTCAAGAAGTGCCATGGGCATGCCTTCGTTATAAGAGGGTAAGACAAAGACGTCAGCTTTTTCTAAAAGTGCATCACGTTGCTCTTCATTGACCCAATTTAAAATATTAATGTAGCATTCTAAGTGAAAATTTTTGACTATCTTTATAGCTTTTTCTACTTCTCCATCGCCAGCTATAATTAATTCTGAACTTTGTTTTTCCCATTCAAGCAAAGCAGAAAAAGCTTTAATTAAATCAAATACGCCTTTTCGTTCTCCAATCCGCCCTAAAAATAAAAATTTGACTTTTTTAGAACTTACTCGCTGCGGTATTTCTACAGGAATTTTCACTGGATTTGGTAAGACAACTATCTGCTCTGCTTTGAAACCAAAGTTATCCATATAAAAATTTTTCCAACTATCCGATAAGACTATGAAACGAGCCGATCTACAAAATGTCCACCTTAGTGCAGCTTTAATGATTTGTGGTAGGTGAGAGTAAAATAAATGAAAATCAGGGCTATGAGCGTGAAGAATTACTGGTCTTTGTAATAACCAAGCGACCATAGTCGTAATTGCCTGACGGAAAGCACTACCTCTATCTGAAACATGGATATGAACAATATCTGCTTCTTTTTGTAGCAGTCGCCAGCAAAGTATTATTAAAGCACGGCAAAAAACCAATACTTTGCCTAAGGTAGAGGCATTAGGTAAAGTAGGTACATGGCTAATTAATATTTGACTGGGGGCTAGTTCTAGTATTAACTTTTGGACAGAAACTATCCCACCTTGACGTTCCAAACTTTCTCCTAACATTAAAATTTTGATTTTTTGCATATGTCGATAATTTATGAAATTCTTTTTGTGAGTCTAATTTAGAAATACCGATAGAGATACAGCAACATAGAGTATCCAAGTAATATTATTGGAGCTCAACAAAGATGTTTCAGCTATATTAATTAAAACTACATATGTCATGTATAGGAGTGGCCACAGAGCTACTGCTGTTTTACTTTTACGTACCCAAGTTAATGCTTGCAAGTAACTGCGCCAAAAGCCTAAAAAAAATAGTCCTAAACCTAAAAGACCTAAATCTAGCCATAGAGCTAGAAAACCATTATGAGGATGGGTTGGCGTCCATCCAACAGCACGCCAAATATAAGCAGATTCGCCATTCCATCCTTGCCAAAATCCTCCGTATCCATAACCAAACCAAGGATGTTTCCAAATCATTTCCATTACAAATGGCCATAACTGTGTACGACCAGTCAGTGTTGGATCTTTACCCACCGCAGCGAACAACATATCTGCATTGCTGCTCAATAATAAATACAAACCTTGACCAAGAATTGTCAAAATGATAAGCATTGGAATCATTACTTTATTAGGCCAGCGAAAAGTTTGGAAAATAAAAAATGCCAGTACTAGAATGATTAAGTTTAGAAAAGATGACGTGGAAGCCGAAAGTAATAAAAGTAGAATAGACAAGCCTAATCCTAGCCAAAAAAACCAACGATATTTTTGACTGTGATAGCCAAGGATAAAAAAACTATGCTGCTATTTGCCATAGCTGCTCCTAAACCATTTTTATGTAAAAATATACCGCGCCACTTTCCTTGATGAATGCCACCCATAATGCCGTATTTAGGTAACAATATAGCGAAAGCAAAACTCAGCACTATGGCAATGCTAAACGTCCAACACAATATCTGCAATTGTTGTTTTAAAGTATAACGAGAGGCTAAATAAAGTCCAAATAAACTGGAACCAATGAGAGTAAAACCATTTTTTAGTGTTGTTGCTTGCTCGAAAGACCAAATAATAGAAACAGCAGCTAGCATGATCAGAGGACAAATCCACCGATCTTGACTGAGAGTATAAAAAGTTTTTCTCCAGCGTAAAATCAATAAAAATAAAGTAATTATGTAGATAAATAAATAAATAAGTCTAATTAAAGAACTATCAAATTCAACAAATTCGTTTTGTTGTTCTCCTCCTGATAAAACAAGGGTTAAAACTGCACCTGAATAAATCAGTAAAGCTACAACTGTAAATCCTTGTTCAACTAAAATTAACAGCTTTTTCATACCTTGATATAAGACTGTTTATTCACCTTGATTGCACTGTGATATACTTCTACAGTTTGAGCAGCAATGTTTGACCAATTTAAGTCTTGTTGACATCGGGATAATGCTGCAAGTTGCATGCGCTTTTGCAAATCACGATCGCTTAACAGACGAATGATTGCATTGGCTAAAGCTTGTACATTTCTAGGAGGAACTAACAATCCATCTTTTTCTGATTTGATGACCTCTCTTAAACCTCCAACATCAGAAGCAACTATTGGTGTTCCCATTCCATATGATAAAGCTGCTACACCACTTTGAGATGCTTCAATGTAGGGTAAAACTGAAATTGTGCTGCGTTGAAATAATCCTGCGACTTCTTGTAAAGGAATGAAGTCATTTAAAATTTCTATTTGCTTGCAATCATAACCTTTAGGAAAGTATTGCTGAAGATTTTCTCCTTTCCCAGCAATAATCAACTTGACTTCAGGAATTTTGGCTGCAATTAATGGCATTGCATCCAACAAGTAATTTAAACCTTTATAAGGCCATATTCTCCCAAAAAACAGCAATGTGTAAGGTTCTCGCTCTAATACTTTTCCTTGAGCGCAGCGTTTGTAAAAACTACCAAGTTCTCCATGTGATAAGACGTTTACTTTCTGTGGCGAAATTTGGAAATTTCGGATTAGAATTTGCTTTAAAGAATTAGCATGAACAATTAACTGTTGAGAGCGATAAAAAGCAATACGTTTACTATATTCTGAACCAAATACACTGTGGCGATCGCCTGGGTGACGGTATACATCATGTATTGTTGTTACTAATGGTGGCATCTTGTTCAAGAATAACGTTAAGTCATACCAAGGATCGTTGGTTTCCTGTACGTGTAGGACATCAGGCTGCAAATTTTGAATAATACGCATCATAGTATGCATAGATAGTAAATTGCGCGGATCTCGAATACGTGGTTTTTTAAAACTAATCACACGAATACCTGGATCTAAACTATGTCGGCAAAAAGCAGAGACAGCTTCTGGTTGAATTAGTGTTAAATCAACATATTTAGCTAGACTATTGGCTAATTCAACAGTGTAATCTTCAAAACAGAAGTGCAACAAAGCAACCTTGAGCATATTTGATTAATGATGAAATATTTTTAATAATTTTTCCTTAAAATCAAACTTGTCAGGCTACTAATTTTCATATTTTTTCTGAATTTTGGCAATAATTTTTATCCAGACATTCTGAACTCCTCCTAATTTATAAATCATCAAAAAACTTATAAGTAAAAAATAAATACTTGTTGAGATAATCATGGTTAATATCAAATTTAAACTCATTTTTTGTAGGATAAAAAATACTAGTCCCATTCCAGCGCTAACTAGCAGCGGAAAAGGCATGATTCTCAATATATTTAGAGAAAATAAGTGATTGTATACAGCATATGTAAGTATGCTAAATGCAGTCAAAGATAGTACTAATTCCATAGATGCTACACCCATTAGCTTGTATTGTGAAATCAATACTACACCCGAGATAGCTCCTACAATATTGGTAATCACAACCTCTACTAGATTAAATTTTTCCAATCCATTAGCCAAAAGCAGGTAAACAAATACTCTAATAAAAGAGTATGTAATCAGTGATAATGAACTTATCTTAAGAACTAAATCAATTTGATGAAAATTCTTATCTTTGTATAGAAAGGTTATCAAATCGTTTCCAATAAAGAACATTCCAATTATAAAAGGAAATGTTATACATAAAAGCATTTTTAATATATCTTCAGTAACTTGACGTAATTTTTCTCGCCCCATAACTACTGCTTTTGTCATACCAGGAAAAGCAGCTAAAGCAACACTATCAACAATCATAGTGAAAGGTTGCATCAGTTGTACAATTGCACCAAAAAGACCAACCATCATCTCATTACCTAGTATGGAGATAAGAAGAATGTCCATCTTACTGCTGATTATTCCTACTGCATCAATAGCTAAAAAAGTCCGAGCAGTCTTGAATAAATGCCATATAAAATCTTGTTTTATCTGCCATTTGGGTTGAACTATGTTAGCGAGCAAAATCCATTCAATCAAAAAAATTAGGGTTTCAGAAACTACAAATATTCCAGCTAAATAAGCTACTCCAAAATTCAGGTGCATGCACCAAATCATTACTAATAGACGTAAAACGTAAATTGGTACTGTAGAGACAGTAATCAGATTCATTCTTTCTTGAGCTTGGAAACTTGCTTCCGTAATATTGGAGAGGGAAAACGGAATAATTGCTAAACCCATGATGTAGCAGATAATTGAAGTGCTGGAGTTATAAGGAAGTAAAAACACCAACACAACCATTGCTACGTAACCAACAATGCTTAAAAGCAACTGTAAAAAAATACCACTTACTAAATAAACATGAATTTCTTTTAAATTGCGAGCAAGCTCTCGTGTAAATAAGGTTTTTAAACCTTGGGAAACAATTACCATAAAGACATAATAATAGCTGAATGCCAGTAGATATTGTCCTAATGCGTGCGCTCCTAGAATACGAGCTATAGTTATCGATAGAACGAAAGTTGTAATACTTTGTCCTAGTCGAGTTACTAACAATGAGAGGGAATTTGTTAGCAGTTTTTTTGGTATCATTATCTGGAAATCATAGTAAGTGTGATTTTATCCTAGTTGAAATTGTATTTTATTTATTTTTGAGCAACTAAAAAAATATCGTCTACAAATAAATATAGTTTTTTTAAAAATTTACCCAAAACACGACGTATTTTTTGATTTTCAGTCAAAGATAAAAGTTTTTCTACTAACAACATCATATTCAAGTAGAAAATGCCAAGTTTTTTTAGTTGTCCTTCTTTTTTAATTCCTAAATTTGATAATAATTTTTTCACACTAGCTGGTACGACAAAATAAATATCCTTATATCCAGCTATTTTTAAAACATCATATAGTTCTTGACATGTATACTCTTTCAGATGCATACCTTGAGGATAATCGGATTTGAAAATGAGGGATATATCGTGAGGTCCTGTGTAACTATGAGGAGTAGTGAAAATATATCTACCCTTCTGATTAAGGATGTTATAGGCACTTTGAAAATGAATGATTAAATCGTCAGGGTGTAAGTGTTCAATAACTTGATTAGATATGACTAAATCATAAAATTCATTGGGCTCAAATTTGTCTAAATGTACACCATCGGAGTTTCCCCAAGATAAATTTTCTGGGGAATCGATTATGTGTTTTTGTCCGCGTTCCTTTGTAATTTCTGTAGCTTTACACTCAAATCCGCATTTAGCTAAATAAGCAATCATTTTTCCTTGTCCCGAGCCAACTTCGTAAATTTTTTGGGGTGGAGAACCTATTGCTTCCAGCCAATTTGCGTATTTTTTTTCAAGTGGAGTTGTTTCTTCAGAAAGCAAATTTAGCCATTGCAATTTGCTGTAAAGAGTTGTGTAAGCTTTTTCAAATACTTCCCATCGGTTTTCGGACTGAGATTCTAAGAGTTCTTTTGTCAATTTTTTTCTAATTCCCAGTGAGCAAGTATCATTTCTTCCGTGATTTCTGCTTGAGCAGGAATACCATAGTTACGTTTGTATCGATTTATCAGTTCAATTCCTCTGGGTTCCATAATTAATTTTGTTGTTGGAATTGTTGTAGTAATGAATGATAAGAATATTTATCTTGAAAATGCAGTTTCTTTTTTGGTTTTAATATGCACCTTGTTTTTGCAGTACAACCATAAATGTCTTAAATAAAATTTCTAGATCTAACTTCAGAGACCAATTTTCAATGTAAGTAAGATCCAAACTAATTACTTGTTCAAAATCAGTGATGTTGGAACGACCTGAAACTTGCCAAAGTCCAGTGATACCAGGTAATACTTCATGGCGAATAAAATGGTGTTCAGAGAATTTATCTACATCTCTGACTGGTAGAGGACGAGGACCGATGAGACTCATTTCTCCACGCAGTACGTTAAAAAGTTGTGGTAATTCATCTAAGCTGTAGCGACGTAGAAATTTGCCAACACGGGTAATGCGAGGATCGTCCTTGATTTTGAAGAGAATACCATCTTTTGTTTCGTTTAAAGTTTCTAGTTCTTTTTGTAACTTTTCAGCATCAGCTCTCATGGTTCGGAATTTCCACAATTGAAATGGTTTTCCGTGCAAACCTATACGAGTTTGTTTAAAGAATACTGGACCTGGAGAGTCGAGTTTTATGGCAATGGCGATCGCTATATAGATAGGAAATGAAAATGTTAAAAATAATGTCGACCCCAATAAATCCATGGTTCGCTTGATGAGAAAGTCTGTTCCTGGCAATATGGGACAGGAAAGGGTTAAGTAATTCATACCTCCTATGTTTGTAAACTCGACTGTTCTATAAATTGGTTTGGCTTGCATTGAAAAAAGATGGACACTGATTCCACGAGCTTGAAATAGCCAGCATACGAACATTCTGTTTTTGATGGCATCCCATGAAATAAAAACTTCTGTAACATTTAATTGACTTAGTCTTTCTAAAGTTTGCTGGCGATCGCTTCTGTCCAAACATTTCGCCGGTGCAGTTCCACGGATTATATATCGTTTTTCTTTTTGAATCGAACTAATAGCTTTTTCCTTATCCTCAGTATCGTAAATTACGAAAGCATAGGAACAACCAAATAGCTTTTGCTTGCGTAAGTATTCAAGGATAACGTTAACTAGAAACCTGCCAACACAAACATTCAATATACTTAATAACCAAGAGTATATTAATATTGACCGTGTAATTTCTATAATTGGTTTGTATAAAAAGCAAACAAATAATATTAAGCCATGAGCAAAGGTGAGAGATTTGGCTATATTCAAATAGTCGTAACGTTTTTACCTGATTTATAGTTACCTTGGAGAGCCAGGGAACCCACTTGCATCGAAATAGCCGCAAGTATATGTTGCAAATTATTGCTTGTTTCGTATCTGAAAAAATAGTGATTAGAAGTATAAAATTCAGCTAATGTCCATGCAAGCCAGAGAAGAAAATAGTCTGCAGTGACTAAGGTTATTAATCGCAGCCACCACGAGCCTTTCCGTAATTTTACAGATGCAGGAGCACGCAAATCAACAGGAGTTTCACTCCATTGAAAAGTTGCAATACTGTGATTACCCATAGCCTAAATGTATTCGAATATTAACAACTTATGCTTGTAATCTATTTACAGTTACTTAACCTTAACAGTTTACCGCAGAAATATGGTGTTTTGAACAATTGTCTTCATAAGATTTTCATGAAGACTTCATCGATTCTTTGATTTGATTCCTATTTGATTGTGATATGTCTGGAGCGTGCATAGCTGTTAATTGCTAGCAAATAAGTAGTTTAAGAGCCAAGTATTTTTACAGAGCAAACCAAGCTATTATACCCTCTCAAAGAGGTACCAATCACACAAAGATGGTAAAGTTCTCCGAAGAAGTAATTGGAAAATTAAGTATTACAAGTCAAATTTTTAACAGTGTGAAAAAATGCGAAGGCTGGAGATGTAAAATTGAAAACATAAAAAATCGAAGACAGTGAAAATTTGCTTTTGTTTAGGTAAATAACCGGGAATTCATGAAATATTTAAATAATTCATTTTTTGTCCAAAAATTACCGATTAGCTGTACTTAGCATCTCCTTAAAGGTAAACTATAAAGGTTAATTATAAATTAAGAGTTGGTGGTATTTATTTTATTTTTATTTACAAATATAAGGACGTTATTATGTATTCTTCACCTAATTTATTTTTGACAAAGAGGCGATCGCTAATTATTTAAGTAAAAATCATCAGTTTTTATACCGTATAAGGAAACATGTTTTCCCCTTGTATTTTTAAAACCAGCAATAATGCTGGTATATTTTTTAGTGGATGTCGTAGCCAAATAAATTCGGATCGACCTGTTTGAATTGCAGATCTCCCAAACCGTACTCAACCCATCTTCGATCCACGATCGCCGCAACTTGGGGGTCTGATTCTAGAGGTGCACCCCATTGGTGCTCGGTTTCTGGTGGAATCTTAGTAGTTGCATCGATTCCCATACGTCCACCCAAACCAATCTTTTCGCTGGCAAAATCTAAACTGTCAAAGGGGGTGTTCGGTAAAATAAAAACATCCCGTACCGGGTCGACTTTAGAACTAATCGCCCAGACAACCTGACGCGGATCTCTGATATTTATGTCCTTATCGACCACAATGACAAATTTGGTGTAGGTAAACTGCGGTAGTGCGCTCCAAAATGCCAAAGCTGCTCGTCGTGCTTGCCCGGGATAAGCTTTATCTATAGAAATAATTGCCACTTTGTAGCTCAAAGCTTCCATTGGCAAGAAAAAATCGACTATTTCTGAAACTTGTTGCCGCAAAATAGGAGTATAGATGCGGTTGAGAGCGATCGCCATCATTGCTTCTTCTTTTGGTGGACGCCCGCTAAATGTGGTTAAATAAATCGGGTCTTTGCGATGTGTCATGCAATGAAAGCGAATTAAGGGTGAATCTTCCACATTACCGTAATAACCCATGTGGTCGCCAAAAGGTCCGTCTGGTAAGACTTCTTTCGGAGTAATCGTTCCTTCCAAAACAATTTCTGAATCTGCAGGAACTTCTAAATCTACCGTTTTGCACTTGGCTAACTGCACGCCAGAACCACCGTACAATCCTGCAAATAGCCATTCTGATAAATCTACCGGAATCGGTGTTGCTGCTGCCATAATTATCAGGGGGTCCACACCGAGTGCGATCGCTACTTCTAATTTTTTCCCGCGTTCAGCTGCTTTGCGTAAATGCCTTGCTCCACCCCTTACCGATAACCAATGAACGGTCATCGTATTTCGGGATTGTAATTGCAAACGATACACCCCCACATTAGGTATTCCAGTTTCGCAATCCTTTGTAATTACTAAACCTAAAGTGATGATCTTGCCAGCATCTCCAGGATAAGGACGTATCAAGGGTAACTTGTTCAAATCTAATTCTTCACCTGAAATCACCACTTGCTGACAAGCGGGGAAAAAATTGCGTCCCGGTTTGGCTTTGAGCACGTCAAACAGTACTTTTCCAAAATCTATGACCTGGGAAATGTTCTTTGGTGGTTTTGGTTGTTGCAGCATCGCCAACTTCTTTCCCAGCTCCTCCAACTCCTGGGGATGCTGCATATTCATCGCCCAGCAAATTCTCTCCACCGTCCCCATTAAATTAATCGCTACGGGTATAGATGAACCTTTGACATTTTCGAACAGTAGCGCCGGGCCGCCTCTTTGCAGCATCCGGTTGGAAATTTCCGCAATTTCTAAATCTGGATCGACAACTGCTGTGATTCTTCGCAATTGTCCTTTTTCTTCCAAAAGTTTGATAAATCCTCGTAAATCTCTAGCCATTGTCTGAAAGAAATTTTAAGAACTGTGAAGCGTTTCTTCTATTATCTATGAGATCGTACACCCAACAGCACAGCCAAATCAGTTAACTGTTCGCCACTGCTCCTGAAAAAAAAGAAAAAGTATCCCGGGTAAAAACAATGTCCGCACAAACAGCTATGGTAGAAAATACTTATGATAGCGGCTTCTAAAAATCTTATGATAGCGGCTTCTAAAAATAAGGACGTAGACGATTACCTCTAGTCTATGCTAAGGTAAAAATAAGTTACACACAAGCTTTTTAGCAATGTCTCCGATTACCCCAGCTGCACTAGCAACCGTCTTAGCAGTAACGACTATTATTTTCTACCCAGCAGCCACCTGGTCACAAACCCCTAACAATGAGCGTGCTCCTACTTCTACAACTTCTTGTCTGTCTGGATATCCTGATGGAACATATCGCGGTTCCCGTCCAGTTAGCCGCTACGAATTTACAGCCGGAATGAATGCTTGCTTAAATCAAGTAAATAAACTGCTTGGCGCTCGTCGACAGAACCTAGCAACCAAAGCAGACTTTCAAATTTTGATCGAACGTCAAAAAAAGTTAAACGAACAACTGCGAGGACTCAAGCAGCGTGTTGATAATATCTAGCCTGCAGATAAATAATCTTACTTACTAACGACCTGTGAACAAACTACAACGCCAATTTCCCGATTGGGAAAAATTATATCAACAACAGCAAGTAGAATCGATGCCTTGGTATAATCCGATTCTCGATGCAGACCTCGAGCAAGCTTTAAACAAGTTGAAGCTGGAAACGGGAACGGTTTTGGATCTTGGCACCGGTCCGGGTACACAGGCTATTGCTTTGGCCCAAAGAGGCTTTCAAGTAACTGCTACTGATATTTCTGAAACTGCGATCGCTAAAGCTAAAAATGAAGCACAAGCAAAGGGTTTAAATATTTCTTTTCGAACCGATGATATCCTTGATACCCGCATTGAGGAAACATTTGATTTTGTTTTCGACCGTGGCTGTTTCCATGTTTTACCCCCTGAACGCAGACAAGCTTATGTAGATACCGTATACGATTTCATCGTGCCTCAAGGCTATCTGTTTCTCAAATGTTTTAGTCACTTGGAAACAAGAGAGGGAGGTCCCTATCGATTTACACCAGAACAAATTAGAGAAGTTTTCGGCGATCACTTCCAAGTTATATCTATCGACGAAACGGTCTACCAGGGTACTTTAGACCCCCACCAAAAGCCTTGTTCTGCATTTTGCAAAAATATTGAACCCACAAAAAAGTAAATCTCTTATCCAACCCTATTTGGTTTCCCAATTTCCCATTAGTAGCGTGCAGGATAAGTTGCAAAGATATAGTGTTACATCTACTCTCAAAACTCTTTACAAACAGATAATGATATAGAGGAAATAATCCTATGAGTCGTACCTTTCGGCGATACCATCGTCAAATAGCGATCGTTTTATGTCTACCCTTATTTCTTTCCGCCATCACAGGTATAGGCTACACTATTGCCAATGAATGGCTAAAACAAGCCGATTTGGCTGGTTTGCTCCTCAGTATTCATACTCTCGAAATTTTTCACTTAGAAGCAATTTATCCTCTTTTCAATGGTTTGGGATTACTAGGATTGTTGATTACTGGAATCACGATGACAGGTTTATTTCGCCAACGTCCCAGCGAGCGAGGAAAAATGGGGGATTTATAATTTCTAATTTCCTCTCGTAATTTATACTTGACTAATATTCTCCCCTCACGGCACTCTTTGAGCGCAAATATACTCACTTAGTAGCTGGATAAAATCCTATCTGCTGTCGTTCTACATATCAAAACATGTTGATATTATTACTTTCATGATATTTGTAAGTCAAGGTCTTAAAAGGACAGTAGTAATTATAAACATAGTCTAAAAAAATACAGGTAAATTCTATTCTGGTGACAGGAGTGTGGTAATATAAACACTGCTAAAGTAATCAAACCATATCAGGTCATGAAAGTCAGTGCTCGCAACACTCTCAAAGCAACTGTTAAAAAAAATAGTAGTGGGTTCCGTTAACACGGAAGTAACTTTAGAATTAGCGCCGGGAGTAGAAATAACTTCTATTATCACGAAAGCTTCAGCAGAAGCCCTCCAGCTTTCGGAAGGAAAACAAGCCTATGCTGTAATTAAAGCAACAGATGTCATGGTAGCCGTTGATTAAAAAAGAGTAGGTGGTTGATAGTTGATGGTAAGAAAAAATTGATGCAGTCATTATCTGTTAACCAAATCTGTTAACCAAAAAACTTAAAGTTAGCTCAACAAGTTTATGGGTAATAGAAAAACTGTCAACCACCATCACCGCACATAGTAACATCATGTAAAGAATTGAAAATAAAAACAGCGATCGCGCTGATTTTTTATCCTCTGGATTTTGTAAAAGCGTCCAAGCTTTGTGAAGAAAAATAGCCCCGAGTACAAAAGCGCTACAGCCATAAATCACATCCATACCATTGGACGGCTGCAACAATAAAAACGTAAAAGGGATAAGCAATAAACTATACACCCAAATTTGACGAGCGGCAGTAATACTATCAGCAACTACCGGTAACATAGGTACGCCAACTTTAGCATAATCCTCCCCGATCATCAATGCCAGTGCCCAAAAATGGGGAGGCGTCCACAAAAAAACGATCGCAAATAACAGCCACGCTGTCCAGCTAACGGTACCAGTAACTGCAGCCCAACCAACAAGCATGGGAATGGCTCCCGCTGCCCCACCAATCACAATATTGATAGACGTATGGCGTTTGAGTAAATGAGTATAAACACCTACATAAAACAAAATACCAGACATTGCTAACACAGCGCTGAGCAAATTCACAAAAATTACAAGCAATGTGAAAGAAATACAAGCTAAAGCGATCGCAAATATTAAAGCATGAGTAGGTTTAACCCGACCGGAAGGTAAAGGACGATGACGCGTGCGTTCCATTTCACCATCAATGTCGCGATCGTATACGCAATTGAACGTCTGCGCACTAGCAGCAGCAAAAGTACCACCAACTAAAGTCCACAGCAGCAATGCAAAGTCTAACTTTCCCCGAGATGCAATAGACATGCTAGCAGTTGTCGTCATTAATAATAAAGGAATAATTCGGGGCTTTGTAAGCTGATAATAACTCTGGATGACTTGTAAAAAGTTTTGATGATGGCGCGCAGCGGTATTCCCTATCATAATAATTAAAAGGTAGAGGACAAATAGGCAAAACTCAGCATCAAATATTTCTTTACTTGCTAGTTAGTATGTTCAGTTTAATTAGCATATTCTCGATTAAAATATTTGTGGAATTAGTTACTATTTAGATATCCCCAAAAATAGTTGTTTGGTTTGTGACTGTTTATATTTACTATTTGCCAACATAAGTTTTCCGGGCTAAAGCCCTCACTACTAAATTTATTATTTTCTTTTTTTGGGCTAAGGCCCTGACTACAAACTTTACCAAATGTTAGTTTTTCAAGCTTGAAGATAAAACTTGAATTTCATCTAGTTCTTCTACTTGGTAGACTCAAAAATCAATAAAGAAGAAGTCATAGCTGCGTCAAAGCTATAACTTCCAGATCAAAGATTAGCTAAAAAATAAAAAACCGAAAACTTTAAACAAGATAAGGTTCTTGATGGGTTTTAATTGTACAATTAGAACGAGGATAGGTAACACAAAGTAATGCAAAGCCTTTAGCAACTTGATCTTCATCAAGGAAGATTTGTTCAGATTGATCGATTTCACCTTCGACTACTTTACCAACACAGCTCGAGCAAGAACCAGAGTGACAAGAAAACGGTAATTCAATTCCATTTTCTTCAGCTGCGTCTAGGATGGTAGTATCTTCGTCGACTTCGATAGTAGCATCAAGGTTTTCTTTTTTGTTAATTAATCTTACTTGGTAAGTTGCCATGTTTGTGTTCTCCTCAATAAGGTTGTTAATTGTTTGTTGCTATCGGCTATTAACCGTTTCTTACTACTTGCAAGGTACACTTCCAAAGGAACAGTCCATTGTCTTGAATGACTTACCACAACTGCAGGTTTCAGTTGCATTGGGGTTGGTAAACTTAAAACCGCTTTCCATTACGCCATCAATAAAATCAATGACAATTCCTTCCAGTAACGGTGCACTTTCAGCATCAACGTAAATGGTTACTTTACCTTGTTGGATAACCAAATCATCTGGTTTAGGTTTACTGGTGACATCCATTGCATATTCATAACCGCTGCAACCGCCATCTTTAACAGAGATACGAATACCTTTAGTTGCATCACCAGCATCACTAGCAGAACTTGTCAAGAATGCTCGCAAACGAAATTCTGCTTTTTCTGTTAAAGTAACAGTCATCGTACCTCCTACGTTTGCAAAATTTGTTGATGGCTAATTGTTAATAATTAATTTTTCTAACTATCAGCAATTAACCATTAACTAGTGACTAATGACTGTGGATTTTGATTGCAAGTATCTCCAAGGAGCATTGTTACCGCAAACTGGACAAGAGCGATCGCGGTAAGAATGACGCTTGGCAAATTCCATCCTTGTCAAATCCATTGTCAACAACTGCGACAGCAAAGGTTGACCAAACCCAGTGATTAGCTTGATTGCTTCCAGCGCCGTCAGACAAGCAACAGTTCCAGATACAGCACCCAACACTGAAAACCCACGTTTATCCCAATCTGGCTTTTCTGGAAACAAGCAAGACAAACAGGGAGTTACGCCAGGAATGATTGTGGTCAAATAAGCCTCCATTCCATCCATCGCTGCTTCCACCATTGGTTTGCGCCAGCGCACGCAAGCTTCGTTCAACAAATCGCGCTCCGTAAAATTATGGGCGCAGTCCAAAGCCATATCTACCGATTGCACCAAAGCATCCACATTCTCCGGAGTAACGTATTCATGAACTGCTTCTACCATGACATCGGGGTTAATGGCCTGCAGAGTTTCTTTAGCTTTCAAGACCCTTGGTTTACCGATCCAATCGTTAGTCATCAAAATCTGACGATTCATATCATCAAGTCGCAGGTTACCACCCCGGACAAGGATCAGCCGCCCAACGCCCGCTACCGCCAGGTAGAGCGCTGCTGTACCGCCTAATCCTCCAACACCTGTCACCAGAACACTCGCTGACTTTAAGCGCTTTTGTGCTACCTCACCAAAATTAGGAAGCGTAATTTGGCGACGGTAACGTTCTAACTCGGTAGGCGTTAGGTCTATCACTTTTTACCTCCTAATCAGAAGTGATTTCTGTCAGCGTAATTACATTTTTAGGCTTCTGGTTAAATACTTTGAACAACTTTTGTTCATAGGGTGTAGATTCGAGAAAAACCTGATAAGCCTTTTGCAGCGCCTCACAGTATTTAGTTAACTTATCTTTGGGACTTAGGTCAGTATAATTGCGCTCAATTTCTTGTATGTATTGTGAGAATTTTTTGAGAATGTGCAAACGGTTAACATTGATAACTTTTTGATCGTAAGGAATCTGAAAAAAATCAAAATATTCCTCCGCTTCTTTGAGCTTTTGAAACTTAGACCAATCTTCGTTCATAAATAACACTCCATTTGTTTCAACTGTTGCTTCAATTGCTCGAGTTGATGATAAATTTCATACGTCTTGGCAGCAACTTCCATCAGTTTATCGTAATCTTTTGGCAATCCCTCTGCTAAATCATGCAGATCCATTTTCATTTGACCTGCCTTGCTGTTGAGTCGTTTGATTTGAGATTTTAATTCTGCTATTGTCTTTTCTTTCGATTCATCCATAATATTAACTGTGGTCAAATTAAAAGTAAGAATTAGTGCTTTTAAAGTCTTCCTACTTCGGGAAATTTCTGAGCTAATTCCACACCTTTTTGGACTAATTTTTCACCTTCTTCTGCCATATTTTCTAGCGATTCAAACCCAAAACGGTGAGCATCTCGCAAGGTTTTGACTACTAATAAAAGACGACCGGAAAAAACTAATGCCCAACCAAAACCTTCATGGCTTAAGTCAACTACCACTTGTGATAAAAGACCTGTTTCTTCCTCGATTCGGGATGCCACAGCGCGGTAAAATGCTACAATTCTTGCTACGGTAATTGGATTGACTTCACCTTCAAGGGAAATTTCGCGTTTCTTTTGTTTGGTGACGACAAAAGGTTTTAGTATCAACTCATCTGACCAATTGCGATAAACTCCATAGGTATCTTGACCGCGGATTTGTTGCACGATCGCTTTCAAAAAAGGCGATTGAAAAACCTCAGTGTTAGCTGTTCCATTAACGCTATCAGTTGTACTCATACCGTTGTTTCCTCGTCTAATTCCTCTTCCCAACTGCAAGATTTTTGCTGGAGAGCTTTACGCAACCAAGGCGGAGGACTCCCCTTCAAAGTTTGGACTAAATTTTCTAAGATATCTGTGATTTGCTCTTGTTCGGTTCGTGCTTTAATTGGTGTGATACCTTTTTTAATTAATCTAGCAGCAGCATTTCCACCGATTGCTGATACATAAACAATCGTACAATCGGCAAGCGCCTCAAGTTTTGGGACTAGTTTATCTTCATTTCCATCTTCCTTGAGATTGCCATCAAATCTGAGAGTTTCTAGAAATTTATATCCCTCTTTTGAGACTTCATAAACATCAATAATTTTAGCCCAACCAAAGTGAGCATTAATATGAACTCGGTCATTAGTCGAGAAGGCAATTTTCATTGTCATGCTAGTAATTTGAAGCTGCAGACTGCTAGTGGTTAAGAGTGAAAAACTATTAGCTATCAACTAGGAACTGGGAAGTTGGCTATTACCAATCAGTATGGATACTCCTATCTCTGGCTTTTATTTCCTCTGCTTCTAAAAAGAGATTTCCAATATCAAATAACATCTGCATCGTGCCTTTGTAACCCACTTTGGTAAATTGACCGTTACCCAAACGATCGAAAATAGGAATTCCCTGACGATAAAGAGGAATACCGAGTTTAGAAGCGATCGCTGCAACGTGAGAATTGCCAATTAACAAGTCCGAACCTACTGCTAGTTGCTCAAAATCTTCAAGATCGCCGATCACAACTTTGTCAAGAGGAAGTTTCTCTAATAAAGGCGATCGCGTCGTCGTCACAGCTGCTTGTATTTGCGCCCCCATAGATTGCAGCAAACAAACTGTCGACCACAACAAATCTGGTTCCAACGCCAAAGACACCTGTTTGCGACCAAAATAAAAATGAGTATCTAGCATGGCATCTTGTAACTGACGACGCTGGCGGCGATATTGCTCTGGTACGCTAGTACCGCTTAACTCCATCAAAAATTGCAACAACCGGTCTGTTGGTTCTAGTCCCGTCAATTCTGTAAATACCTCAAAAGGCGTTCCAAAACGCTGCTGCAAAATTTTCGCCGCGCCGCGCATACTTTCACCCAACGCCAAGGTAAAAGCAGAACTTCCAATCTTGCGCAGCTGTACCAAAGTAGTACCACCGCCTGTAATCGGACTGTAGGAATCATCTAAGTGACCGTCCAAAGAAGCAGAAAGGTCAGGTACAACAATCGGTGTCAACCCAAAGGCGGTGACAATCTCCTTTAGCTGTTGCACATCCCCCGGTGTCAAAGCAGAACTGGCCAAAATCGTGAGCTGCTGCGCCTTTTTCTCGCCCGGTAGGGGAAGCTCTTTCACCGTGCTTTCCACCGCAGCAGCAAAACCGTCTTGCAATGCACTCTTAAAATCTGGAGAGGAAACCAAGATAATTGGTAGTTCATCCAACTCTGGATGACGCTTGCGAAAATCCCTGAGAATACCCTCCATATCATCCCCTCTGGTTTCCGTCAACCCAGTCGTGCACAAACCAATAATTTCTGGCTGTGACTTTTTCACCAGAGTTAGGATTGCCTGTTCAACATTCTCCTCACCACCCAAAATTGTGGTGACTTCTGTCATTGCCGTTGTAGAAAGAGGAATCGCCTCTCGAAAATGCCGCACCAATATCACTTTAGCGAAAGCAGTGCAGCCTTGGGAACCGTGGAGTAAAGGCATCATTCCTTTCAGTCCTAAAAATGCAACAGCTGCACCCAAAGTCTGACTCTGCTTGAGGGGATTAACTGCAACTGCTTTGTTGGAAACAACCACTGTCGCCATCAAACTTCCTCCTCAAAAGATGCAGAAAGTGGAAGGCGAATTTCAGGCGATGTGGAAACGCGAAGATGAAAAGAACTGGAAAGATTCTCCCGATCTTTGTATCCCAGCGTCCCCCCATCCTCATCCCAAGGTGCAGGTTTGCGTACTTGCGCCCACACGGGACTGTAAAGTGCTTCATCTAACTCACGTGCCATTTCTATCATCCCAACATAACCTGCATAAGCATGATGGCGTTCTTGATTAATGTCTAAAAAGGGAATTCGAGCTTTGAGAGCAGTGTATTGATTGCGACCACCAGCAATTAACATGTCAGCTTTTGTTTGATGAATCACCCGCAGTATTTCCTGGGGATTGCCCTTTTCCAACGTGATGCCATCTCGACCGAGCAACTCTCTAATACGGGCTTTATCTTCTTCCGTACTTTTTTTAGTACTAGTAGCAACAACTTCCATTCCCAAGTCTTTCGCTGCAGAAATAATTGACCAACTCTTCACACCTCCGGTATAAAGAACAACGCGCTTTCCTTGAAGGCGAGCGCGATAAAAAGCTAGTTTTTCGTTCAGCGCAGCAGTTTCTTGGACAATCAACTTTTCCGTGCGTTCCTGCAGCTTTGGATCGCCAAGGTGAGCTGCAATGTTCCGCAGACAGTGGTTCATGTCCTCCACACCATAAAAAGACTCTTCTATGTAAGGAATACCGTAGCGCTCCTTCATCTTTCTCGCCACGTTAATTAAGGCCTTGGAGCAAATCATGACGTTGAGCTTGGCTCTGTGGGCGTAACAAATTTCTTGGTAGCGAGAATCACCCGTTATTTTTGCCAAAACACGAATGCCTAATTTCTGAAATAATGGCAGTACATTCCACATTTCACCAGCAATGTTGTACTCACCAATAAGGTTGATATCATAAGGCGTGGTGTATTCGGGTTCAGCAGTACCGATAACATGTTCTAACAACACCTCACCAGCAATGCGGTTACCAAGATTTTTACTACCTACAAATCCCGGGGAATGTACCGGAATCACGGGAATGTTAATTTTCTTAGCAGCTGCTTTACAGACTGCATCCATGTCTTCACCAATTAATGCAGTCACGCAGGTAGAATAAACAAATATTGCCGCAGGTTGATAGCGTTGGTGGATATCCAAAATGGCTTTGTAAAGCTTTTTTCCCACCAAAAATTACGTCATTTTCGCCCAGATCGGTGGTAAAACCAAGTTTGTAAAGTTGCGGTCCCGAAGAAAGACTACCGCGACTACCCCAAGAATTTCCAGCACAGGCGATCGGTCCGTGGACTAAATGAGCAGCATCAGTAATTGGTACCAAAGCAATCATCGCACCGTCAAAAGAACAACCTCCCTGAGCAGCTCCAGGTTGAGCTTGTTGTTTACAAACCTTATTTTTTTTATCTTTATGTGTGTGATGATTGTGTTCGCATCCCGGCTCAAAAAGCAGCTCGTTAATTTTACCTTGGGTAATTATCATCTGTTTCCTCGCGCTGGATGAAAGTTTTTGGTGAGAAAAAAGCTTCAAGTAGCAGGTAGAAGGTAATCGGTAACTTGAAGTTGATTGCAGAATACTTGCTGAAACTGACTAATAACCATTAACTAATTAGTAATCGATAATCAGTACGAAATAATGAGTAATATGTAACGACTAACAAATGTATTTCGTGACATCTTCTCCACATTCATCGCTAAGGTAAGATAAGGCACGAAAACGCAATGCTACGAAATTATCATATAAAGGATTAAATTTGCATAACGCAGGAATATGGAGCGTATGACCAAACAGTTGGATATTCCTCTCAAAAGGACAACAACAAGGAATTATCTGGCAAATTAAATGAGCAAAACTGCGGTTTTTGACCTGAATGCTATCCACAAATTTACGCAATGGATAGAGAATATCAAAACCACCAGATTTTTGATAGGTTGGTGGATGAAAATTAGGGTAGTTGGAAGTATGATTTACAGAAGTCATCTTTAACAATTTGAACAACAATTCCCAAAAAAGAAGGAATTGGGGATTGGGTAAAGGGGATTGGGCATTGGTAAGAATAGAACTTAACGTAAATACCCTTGCTTTTTTTCCCAGTCCCCAGTCCTTTCTTACTCGGCACGCTGCAAGTTGACGGGATTTATTAACGAATTAAGTCAAAGGAGATATCGGTTTTACCTGCAATATTGCTGCTACGATCTAACTCATCAAGGATTGTGTTAACAATCCAGTTGAGCAAATTCAGACCGCCTTGGTAGCCAAGCGTAGGATAGCGGTGCAGGTGATGGCGATCGAACAAGGGATAGCCGATCCGCACCATAGGAATCTTAGTATCGCGCCACAAGTACTTACCGTAGGAATTACCGACGAAAAAGTCTACAGGCTCGGTAAAAAGTAAGCTGCGTAAATGCCACAAATCTTTACCAATCCAGACAGTTGCTTCTCGAGCGAAGGGACTGGTGCTGAGTAGTTGTTCCATTTCTTGCTTGAATTCTTCGTCACCGTTATTGCAAAGAATATGTACAGGTTCAGCGCCCAATTCTAACAAGAAGCTGGTAACACTGTAGATTAAGTCTGGATCGCCGTAAATAGCAAACTTCTTACCATGAATCCATGCGTAGGAGTCGGTCATGGCGTCAACCAAACGACCGCGCTCATCTTCCAATTCTTGGGGAATTGGCTTCCCAGTCATTTCAGACAGAGTCATCAAGAACTCATCCGTTCCCTTCACGCCAAAGGGACGCAAGACCTTGACCTGCTGTTTCCATTTAGTTTCGATATATTCACGCGTTTTCGGTGTGGAGTAGCGCTGCAGAGCAACCGTAGCTTCTGCATTGCAAGAATCAGCTGCATCTTCCAGCTTGGTGCCGCCTGGATACATGTTATACTCACCGGTATTAGGAGAATCCAGGTAGTCACTGTTATCTGCTAAGATTGTATAGTCGATACCCATTAAACCCAGGATACGCTTTAATTCACGGTTGTTGCCCGTGTAGGTATCAAAACCGGGAATAAAGTTGATTTTGCCGTTAGTAGTATCTTTCTTCTTACCTTCAGTTAGGTAAGATAGAATACCCTTCATCATGTTATCGTAGCCGGTGATGTGGGAGCCAACAAAGCTGGGAGTGTGGGCAAAAGGTACGGGGAAGTCTTGGGGAATGGAACCAGCGTTCTTGGCATTGGTAATAAAAGCACCCAAATCATCACCGATAACTTCTGCCATACAAGTGGTGCACACAGCAATCATTTTGGGCTTGTAGAGCTGGTGAGAAACTTGCAAGCCTTCAATCATGTTGTTCAAACCACCGAACACAGCTGCATCTTCGGTCATCGAAGAAGACACGGCTGAGAATGGTTCCTTGTAGTGGCGACTAAGGTGAGTACGAAAGTAAGCAACGCAACCTTGAGAACCTTGAACAAAAGGTAAGGTGCCTTCAAAACCAACAGCAGCGAAGATAGCACCTAAGGGTTGACAACCTTTAGCAGGGTTGACCGTTAAAGCTTCACGAGCAAAGTTTTTTTCACGGTACTCCCAGCTTTTTGTCCATTCAGCTACTCGTTCAACTTCTTGATGCGGGTGTGCACCTTCAAATTTTTCGTGCTTGTTCTTGAATAATTCCTGGTATTCTGGTTGCTGAAATAACTGTAAGTGATCTACGATTTTTTCAGGATTCTGTGGCATTGGTGTATCTCTGTAATTGCTTGCTGAATCGGTAAAAGGTAAGTAGGGGATACTGATGAGAAACCAGGGGTTGAATCCCAAAAAGAGGAAGTTAGGAATGATAAATTATGAATAATGAATGAAACCAAAGTTTCCATCCAGCATTCAGGATTCACCATTTTTCCTCGTAGCTGGGGCGTGAACCCCAGGCTGTTCATCTGTTTCCCTGTGAATTAGGCAGCATTAGCCTTCAGTGCAGATTTTTTCCAAGGAGCACCAATTAAGCTCCAAGTGGGGCTGTTGAGAGCCAAATCCATGTCGCGAGCGAAAACTGCAAAGCCATCGTAACCGTGGTAGGGACCGGAGTAATCCCAAGAGTGCATTTGACGAAAAGGTAATCCCATCTTCTGGAATACGTACTTCTCTTTTATTCCAGAGGCAATCAAGTCAGGTTTTTTAGCTTTGACAAACTCTTCGAATTCGTAAGCGGTAACGTCGTCGTAAATAATGGTGGCGTTGTCAATGTAGTGGGTTGTGCGTTTATAGTCATCGTTGTGAGCAAACTCGTAACCAGTACCGATAACTTTGATACCTAAGTCCTCGAAAGCAGGAACAACGTGACGGGGACGCAGGCCGCCTACGTACAGCATAACTGTATTACCTTCAAGGCGAGGACGATACTTCTCTACGATCGCATTCATAATAGGTGTATACTTAGCGATCACCTTTTCGGCATTTTCTTGGATTTTGGAGTCAAAGCGAGCAGCGATCTCGCGCAAAGATGCAGCAATCTTGGTAGGACCAAAGAAATTAAATTCCATCCAAGGCATTCCGTAAGCTTCTTCCAAGCTGCGACAGATATAGTTCATCGAGCGGTAGCAGTGGATGAGAACTAACTTTGCCGCTGGACCTTGGATTAGTTCGTTTAGGGTACCATCACCAGACCACTGAGCAACAACACGCAAGCCAATTTCCTCTAATAGCATTCGGCTTGCCCAAGCATCGCCACCGATGTTGTAGTCACCAATCAGTGCTACATCGTAGGGACCCGGTTCAAAGTCAAGTTTATTTTCCTTTTTAGCCTTATCAAATTGAGGAAAGATCCAATCGCGGATCGCATCGTTAGCAATGTGGTGACCGAGAGACTGGGAAACACCTCGGAAACCTTCACAACGTAGAGGTACAACCGGTTTGCCAATTTTTTTAGCACTTTTTTTGGCAACGGCTTCAATATCATCCCCAATGAGACCGATGGGACATTCAGACTGAACGCTGATACCGCGGTTGAGAGGAAATAGTTCTTCAATTTCGTCAATAAGTTTGGCAAGTTTTTTGTCACCGCCGAAAACAATATCTCGTTCTTGGAAATCGGAGGTGAAGTGCATTGTACCGAAGGAGTCAACGCCAGTTACGCCAACGTAGTAGTTACGACGACCAGACCAAGACCAGTAACCGCAACCAACAGGACCGTGACTGACGTGGATCATGTCCTTAATCGGACCCCAAACCACACCTTTAGAACCTGCATAGGCGCAACCACGAGCGGTCATTACACCGGGAACAGATTTGATGTTAGACTTAACGCCGCAATCGGACTTGCCTTTTTCATAGACGTTGAGGTGTTTTTCCCGCTTCTTGCGAGATTTTTCAGGGTAAGCTTGGAGAACTTCTTTGATTAGTTGTTTATGCTCTTCTACAAGATTGTTGTTTTCAGGAGGTGTCATAGTCTTTGGCTCAATTAATCTTAGCTGGCTCGAAAAGCAGTGAGGATACACAACAGGGAGGGGGAAATGGGGAGAGTGGGTGCATCCCCATATCTCTAATGCCTTTGGTACGTCTTTTTTTTACTTGCTGGTAGCTTCAGCAGGCTTACCGATGATATCTGCGTGTTTGGAATCGTCGTCGAGGATACCGTACTCGATTAGCAGTGCTTCTAGTTCATCCATTTCCAAAGGAGTAGGAATGGTGAGTTTGGTGTTGTTGATAATCTTCTTAGCTAGCGCGCGGTATTCGTTAGCTTGGTTGCTATCAGGTGCGTACTCGTTAACAGTCATGCGACGCAGTTCTGCGTGTTGAACAATATTGTCACGAGGTACGAAGTGAATCATTTGAGTATTTAGTTTTTCAGCCAGAGTTTCGATAAGTTCGATTTCTCGGTCAACTTTACGGCTGTTACAAATTAAACCACCTAAGCGTACGCCACCGGAGTGAGCGTATTTCAGAATACCGCGAGCAATGTTGTTAGCAGCGTACATCGCCATCATTTCACCAGAGGTAACGATGTAGATTTCTTGTGCCTTTCCTTCACGGATTGGCATGGCAAAACCACCGCAAACAACGTCACCCAATACGTCGTAGGATACAAAGTCTAGGTCTTGGTAAGCACCGTTTTCTTCTAAGAAATTAATGGCAGTGATAATACCCCGACCGGCGCAACCCACGCCTGGTTCTGGTCCACCGGATTCCACGCACTTGACGCCACGGTAACCGGTAAGCATCACTTCCTCTAATTCCAGATCTTCTACTGCGCCTCGTTCTGCGGCTAAGTGCAGCACGGTAGTTTGAGCTTTGCTGTGCAGCATCAAACGGGTAGAGTCAGCTTTGGGGTCGCAACCTACAATCAGGATGCGCTTACCCATTTCTGCCATGGCAGCTAGAGTATTTTGAGAGGTGGTAGATTTGCCGATACCGCCCTTACCGTAGAATGCGATCTGTCTTATATTCTCAGTCATGATTGATTTTCTCCTGCTATGAGTTGGTTTGGTGGGTGAGAGTTTGTTCGAGAACTTTGCGTTAATACAGTCAGCTAATCGTGACCCGAGATAGAACGTCGCCGGTGTTTACGGTGGCGATCGCCCTACCGCAAAAATAACTGTCATATTTCCCACATTTGTTGTTGGTAAATTTTAATGAGCAGCTATACTGCTTCCACTACTACATCAGGACTGACGCGATCGCGCAATCTTGATTCAATCGCAATTTTGAGCGTGGCGGTGCTGCTAGAACAGGAGCCGCAAGCACCTTGCAGCACTACCTTCACCAAATTACCTTCTACGTCGTACAGTTCTACATCTCCCCCGTCAGCAATCAAAACGGGTCTAACTTCTTCATCCAGTACTTTTTGAATCAAAGCAATTCTTTGCACTGATGTCAATTTCTTTGCAAATATTTGCTTCTCGGTATCAGAACAAGCCTCAACAGAAGTAACAGCTTGTTTTTGCACAGATGCAATAATGTCTTCAATACTGGGCAGACACGAGCCGCATCCGCCACCTGCTTTAATGTAGTTTGTAACTTCTTCAACAGTGGTAAGATTATTTTCAACAATGACACGGCGGATTTTTGATTCGCTAATGCCAAAGCAAGTGCAAACTAGTGCTCCTTCATCGTCCGAGTCATGAGCTTCTGGCTTAATACCCCGGTAATTATAAATAGCAGACAGCAGCGCCTCTTGTCCCATTACCGAGCAGTGCATTTTCGCCTGTGGTAGTCCGCCCAAATAATTGGCAATGTCTTTATTTGTAATTTTGAGAGCTTCATCTAAGGTCTTACCCTCAATGAGTTTGCTCAAGGCCTCAGAAGAAGCGATCGCACTGGTACAACCAAAGGTTTGAAAGCGAGCATCAAGGATTTTTTCTGTATCTTCCTCTACTTTCAAGTACAATCTCAAAGCATCTCCGCAAGCAATGCTACCTACCTCACCAACAGCAACTTTAATTCCCGGTTCACCTTTATCTTCTATGACTCCCTGATGTTTGGGATTGTAGAACAAGTCCAATACCTTATCCGTATAGTCCCACATAGCCTTTGATTGGTTTAAAATTTTGGATTGATTTTTGGTACCCGTTAGCGATGAGTTAATGCTTGCTGCTGTTCGACAAGCCAGCTGGCTCCATCACTCTTAAAGGGTGAAAGAACGCGCAAACGCTCAACAATACTTGGCATTACCGCCAGCACAGCATCAATTTCAGCATCCGTGGTGTAGCGAGAAAGGCTGAAACGAATCGAACCGTGCAAGCTTGTATAAGGAACTCCCATCGCTCGCAGTACGTGAGAAGGTTCTAAAGAACCAGAACTGCAAGCAGAACCAGATGAAGCACAAATACCGTGCTGGTTGAGCAAGTAGAGAATGGCTTCACCTTCGATGTATTTGAAACCAATATTGCTAGTGTTGGGCAATCTTTCGGTAGGATGACCGTTAATTTCACAATCGGGAATGGTTGCAACGATGGTTTGTTCGAGGCGATCGCGCAGTTTCTTTTCTGTTGCAGTTGCTTGTTCTAAATGTAGCAATTCTAATTCTGCCGCTTTCCCCAAGCCGACTATTCCCGGTACATTTGGTGTTCCCGAACGGCGTCCGCGCTCCTGTCCGCCACCAACCAACATAGGACGAAATCTCACACCGCGCCGCACGTACAGCGCTCCAATACCTTTGGGCGCGTGAATTTTATGACCAGACACGGTCAACATGTCAACGGTGCTGGTCTTCATGTTCATCGGTATTTTACCAACTGCTTGCACCGCATCTACATGGAAGAGAGCGCCAACATTTTTGACCCGCATTCCAATTTGCTCGATCGGAAACACCACGCCAGTTTCGTTATTGGCATACATAATCGATACCAAAGCGGTATTACCAGTCAGGGAAGCTTCTAGTTCATCCAGATCCAATTGTCCCTGGCGATTCACCGAAAGATATGTAACGCTGTAGCCTTGAGTTTCCAGCTGTTTACACAGATTTAGCACCGCCGGGTGTTCTACTTGGGTAGTAATAATGTGTCGCTTTTGCGGTTGTGCTAAAAGAGCAGCTCGAATAGCAGTATTATCTCCCTCTGTACCACCGCTGGTAAAGATAATTTCTGATTCCTCTGCACCAAGGAGAGCAGCAACCTGTTCTCTTGCTTGATTGATTACCTTCTTTACTTGTCCGCCAAAGCTGTGCATGCTAGAGGGATTGCCATAATAATCCGTTAAAAACGGTAGCATTGCCTCTACAACTTGCGGATCTACTTTGGTGGTGGCGTTATTGTCCAGATAAATACAATTTTTTTGCATCGTTTCTAATGTTTTCTCACAAGAGTTAAGAACCTGCAAAGGTATCTGCTGTTTCCTTTCTGGCACTTTGAATTATTTAGACAACCCCTTTAACTTCTTTAATATGGCAAAAACCTCCTTGCAGCGGTTACCAAAGTACCAGTTTCTAAATTTATGCCATTTGTTGCTGATGCTTTTGTAGTTGTTCGGAGAATTTTTGAGAATATAAGTTGTACCAATTATCCCAATAATCCGATTTTTTAGTTAATTTTGCAATGAGACGATTATAAGTGTTGAACCAGTTTTCCCAGTAATCGTTCGTCACTTTTACACAGCCATTCGATGTGGGACAGCTAGCTTTACACTGAGGTACAGAATAGATACTATTGGCACAGTTATTACAAATTTCCGGGTCAATCCAAGGATGATTGTCAACTATTTTGATTGCACCAACAGGACACGCGGATTGACAAAGATTGCAGCGAATGCACTCGTTGGTTATTTTGTAAACCATGATTATCCTCCATAAAAGAAAGTAAATTGAGGATCGAAAATTGAGTAATGAGTGCCAGATAGTGGTTGGTGGATAGCAGTTAGTGGATAGTGGTTAGTGAAAATTTGATTAATTACCAACAACTATCTAATAACTACTAACTAATAACTATTAGCGACTCACTGTTTGCTGGAGGTATTGTTGGTAATATTCCAAGGCAACTTTTTCTATTGCATCGTAAGTCTCGACTGTTTCGATACCAACAGCGTGCAATTTTTGCTTGGGACTTTCGCCAATCTTGGCAACTAATACTGCTTTGCAATCAGCGATCGCTGCAATAATATTTTCCAAAGTAGCTTTTTCTCCATAGCCACCTTGACAGTATTGGTCTATTTTACGATGGCCGACAAAACGTACTTGTTTTCCATCTACTTCATAAATCTGGAATTCCTTCGCGTGACCAAAGTGTTGGTTAACCAGCCCACCACCTTTGGTTGCTACTGCAACTAGAATTTTTGTATCAGTAGCAGTATTGTGAATTGTGACTTTTTCCCTGGCAAGCTTGAGTTCTTCTCTAAATTTTTCTATACCGGCGTGAATTTCTCGACGCTTTTGCAAGTCATACTCTGGAGACATTCCCAAAAACTTATCTTTAGTAAATTCTTGACTGCGGTCTTCCCCTAGCAAACCTACCGCATCGGCACGACACTGACGACAGTGACGCATCATCTTCATGTTACCAGCACACTTGTCTTGTAATGCCTTCAACTCTTGCAAAGTAGGTCCGCGCTGACCGTTGAGTCCAAAATAGGTACCGTGTTCTGGAGCAGAAATCAGCGGCATGATATTGTGCAGGAATGCACCTTGAGAGCGAATCACCTTATTTACCTCTATGAGGTGTTCGTCATTAATCCCGGGAATCATTACTGAATTAACTTTGCACAGAATATCTGCCTCCCGCAGGGCCTGCAATCCTTCCATCTGCTTTTCGTGCAGAATTTTTACGCCCTCGATACCTCTATAACGCTTGCGTTTGTAGTGAACCCAAGGATAAATCATTGTCCCGATTTCCGGGTCAACCATATTAATGGTAATGGTGACATGGTCGATGTTTAGTTGCTTAATGCGATCGATATATTCAGAAAGCATTAAACCGTTAGTTGATAGACAAAGTTTGATGTCAGGTGCTTTGTTTGCTATCAACTCGAATGTACGAAAAGTCTTTTCTGGATTCGCTAGCGGATCGCCAGGACCTGCAATTCCCAAAACTGTCATTTGGGGAATTTTACCTGCTACGACCAGCACTTTATGTACTGCTTGTTCCGGTGTTAACAACTCGCTAACTACTCCCGGGCGACTTTCGTTTGCGCAGTCATATTTGCGATTGCAATAGTTACATTGAATGTTACAGGCAGGAGCTACTGCAACATGCATCCGAGCATAATGATGATGAGCTTCTTCACTGTAACAAGGATGCTTGGCAATACGTTCTTGTAGTTTTTCGTCCACTTCCACGGTGGAACCACTGCTGCATGGACCGCAACCTTTGGATTTTACTTTAGGTCTAATTTCTGTAACTGGGGAGTTGACAACTCCTATAGAAGGTGGTGTCATTGAATTTCGCTTCGCAAGGGATTGGTGATGGAAATGCTACTATTCGATCTGTCAGGAATAGAAGTCGCGTCTGTTTTTAGCGCTATACTCGCCCACCAGGGTTCGGGGTAGGCTATAAACCCAAGTTTTCGTGGACTGGTGTGTGTCTGCACAAGATGTGGGTGGAAGACAACGCTTGCAGCCGCGACTTCAATTTCACAGGGGCATGGTGCTATCTCATCCCTCCACTCACTTATCGCTCCTTTTGATTGGCGCATCAAGTGATTGGCGATATACGTTTTATATCAACCTCGAAAAATAGACCCAAACGCCTACACCAAGATAAGATTTATTAAATTTATTAAGTTTGTACTCAAATTATGAAGCTCTGCTTTTCAAAGCATTAAAAGAGTTGAAAAAATTTTTTTGGGTAGGGGCACGAGTATTTTCAGGTGGAAGTACAAGTATTTATGGACAAAGGGACAAGTGTTTTTGTACTCAAATGAAACTCCCTTCTCCCTAGCCTTTTAAATTAATTTGCATTTTTTCAGCTACCACCGTTTTGTACTCAAACCCTCCTGTTCCATCGCCCAAAGCCTTTTTTTAGAAACGGTTTTTACTTTTGAAAGTCCCGAGTAGGTTATAGAATCTACTCCCCAAAATTGCGAAATTCAATTCTGTATCCAAGATATCACTTTTTTTTTGATAAAAAATGCAATTTAATTTTTTTTAATCTTTACAGCGTTCGATAGAAATTGCTATGTCAAAACCTGAATTTCAGGTACTTTGAGTTACTTCAATAATTAAATAATGAGAATTTTTAGCAAAATTTTCAAGCAAAAGTTCCGGTTGAACTTCTACTTTCCTAAGTTGCTGCATCTGTCATCGCAGAAAATTAGCATTGGTAGCATACAGGAGATTTAGTAGATTTTTCTAAACTGCTGTTTTCAAGGTCAGCTATTACCAACCAAATACCAACCAATTCTAGAATACTCTAAAATGTCAGCGATGGAAGCAATAAATTGCTTATTACTAAGGAGCGATAAATCGCTTACTACTAACGAGCGATAAATTGCTTACTACTAACGAGCGATAAATCGCTTACTACTAACGAGCGATAAATCGCTTACTACTAACGAGCGATAAATTGCTTACTACTAACGAGCGATAAATTGCTTACTACTAACGAGCGATAAATTGCTTAGATGGAGTGAACTTATTTGAGGGTGTGTCGAGCTACTTACTACTTAATTAGTTGATAGGGTGATATCGAATTACAATGGTATTTGAGGTAGTGCGCTTTACTGCAGGGGAAAGTTGTGCGTTGGATATCCAAGAAATTACGCCCCAATAAAAGTTTAGTAAGTGTTTACTTTCCTAATTACCCTTTTTTAACAAGGCTTTGATGGAATTAGGGTAGAGGTAGATAATCTTAAAGGATGAAAATATCACTCAGCAGGCATATTTTCAACAGATGAGTGGGGGTTGTTATTTTCCACCTCTGCTGTATGTTTAGCGCGGTCTTGTTTGTTTTCGTGCCAATTATTGAGTACGTCCTTCACTAAAACTTCTTTGACCCAAATTTGCAGTACAATCACTAAAGGTATTGCCAGGAACACGCCCAAAAATCCGAAAAAGCTGCCAAAAATTACTACTGCTGTTAAGGTAACAGCTGGTAGCAAAGATACCTGACTTTGCATGATCCAAGGAACTACAACCAGGCTTTCAACTTGTTGTATTCCAAAGTATAAAGCTACAACAGCAGCTGCTTTCCAAGGTACATCACTTAACGCTAACACAGCTGGTGGAATGACACTCAAGGTTGGTCCTACATTTGGTATAAATTCTAATAGTCCAGCTAAAACGGCATTAACTAGTGGTAAAGGTACTTGTAAAATCAGTAATCCAATATAACTCAAAACAGCGATGATTAACATCGTCAGGAGTGTACCTTTAATCCAACCAGTTAAAGAGGTTGCACATTCGCTGAGAATTTCATCAACTCGCCGACGGTAGAAAGCAGGAAATAGTTGTATAAAACCCTGTCTGTAAGGTAAGGGATTAGCTAAAAGCATAATTGTCAATGCTAAAAACAGTAGCAATCCTAAAATCATGCTTAGCGAGCTGCTCACTAGGGAAAATAAGTTTTTGACTAGCTGATTTAACCAATTTTGTAAACCTTGAGTCAGAAATGTAAGGACGCGAAAATTTTCTGAAAACTGCTCTGGAATTATATTTTGCAGCCAATCACTCCAGAAACGCAATCGTTCTAATGCTCGTGGCATTATTTTGATAAATTGCTGTAATTGGGCAAGGAGGCTTGGTACGATTATTATTAAAAAACTTGCTATTATGATTAGTAAAAAAGAAACTGTTATAGCAACTGCAATACCTCGCTTGATGCGATATTTTTGTAAAAGTTGTACTAGTTGATTTAATACTGTTGCCAAAACAACAGCTGCGAATATCAACAGCAGTATTTGTCGAATTTGCCACAAAATATATGTAGATATAACAAGGGCGAAAAAGCCGATTAATTGCCCAAAATGCACTCTGCAGTCTCCAGTTTTAGCAATGACAGCGATGGTGCTGAATGTATGTTTATAAATTTAAGCTGGATTATGATTTCAAATAAAGTATCTCAAAGAGAGATTTTTGATATGCTTGCACTTACAATGCTAAGCAACGAGACAAAATTTCTTTCCAGCCAGAGGTGTTGATAGCCCAAATCACGGTCATGTTTGGGGTTTTGCCGAGTACTTTTAACTCATCAACTACTGTAGCACCCCGTGTTAGTTCGCTAGTTATTTCCACATCTACAAAATATTTTCCTTGACGTTCGATGATGTTTGGCTCGAGAGCAACTGCCATTGCCACGGGATCGGGTAGCATTAGGCCAGAGGCAGCTTGAACATTTATACTGGCGTCTAAAGCTTTTTCATTGCACTCTATTGCTAAACGTGCTGTTTGAGTACCGAGGTTAGCAATTGCTTGTATTTCGGCGGAAGTTAAAGCAGCGTCGTGTCGGCTTAGTTCCCAGCCTACCATCTCCATCGCCATGCCGCTGTGGAAGACTATTTTAGCAGCTTCTGGGTCTACCCAGATATTGTATTCAGCTGCTGGTGTGACATTACCGAGAGTGTTAGCTGCACCACCCATAATTACGCAACGCTGTACCAGCGACGCAATTTCTGGAGCACGTAGCAGTGCGGTTGCGATGTTTGTCAGCGGTCCTAGGGTTACGAGGGTGATTTCTCCAGGATAGGTCTTGATTGTGTCGATAATTACATCTACTGCGTGAGTGGAACAAGCTTTTCTTTGAGGTTCTGGGTAGTTTTTGTTACCCATTCCATCTTCACCATGAAACCAATAAGCGTAGTTGTTGGGTCGCAATATCGGTTTAGAGCAGCCGATATATACTGGTGTAGGGGCATTGCAGACTTCTAGAACATAAAGTGCGTTTTTACTACCCTGTTCTACGGAGACATTGCCGCTAACAATTGTTACTGCTTGTACGCGGACACCGGGCCAGCGGTGTGCCATGATTAAAGCGACAGCATCATCAGAAGCGGTATCTGTGTCGATTAAAAATTGACGCATGGTCTAAGGCGATCGCAGTTTTACCAACAATCTAAAACAAAATCTCCTTCTCAATATAGCTAGGTCAGGAGCACAGCGATCGCATTGGTGTGTAACATGAAGACGAGCCAGCAGTCAACAAGTAAGGGCGATCGCTATAGGTGGCGCTTTTTCCAATACCAGCGATACCAATAATTACCGCTGCGAAGCGCTAACCACAATAGAATTAACGCTATTAATCCTCCTTGCTTGGGAGCATCAAACGCAAAAACTACTAACGCAATGCACAACCCATCTTGAATAAAAGTAGCCCACACGGGTAAACCTCGCAACCGAAAAAACCAACCGACTTGAACCAGTTGCAGAACCAAAGCTAGCAAACCTCCGATGAAAGCAATTAGCCAGTTGGGAACTGCTGTTGCTGAAGCTACGGCTAATCCCATAATTGCCCCTACTAAAGGCGAAAATAACAACTGTAAAATTTGTAGTACTCGTTGTCCGATCAGCTTCTTAGAGGCAAATAGTTCCACGCACGACCAACTAGTAAGAATACCCAGCAAAGCCGGTGAAGAAATTTGAGATAGAATTGGTATTTGTGACCAAAGATTCGTACCCTGTAACAGTCCAATAAAAAGTAAGGGTAAAGCGATTCTGATTCCTGCTGCTGCAGAAGCAGAAAGTGCGGCTAAAATTTCAACCATGTTACTGGAGGTGGAGACGGTAACTAGGGGTTGTGATTTTAACTTACCCTCAGGTGCTAAATTTACTGCCCCCAAAAAATTTTCTTATATAAATTTTTACATTTCTCTTTGCAGTTCTATCTTAAATTCCCAATCTTTGATATACTTCCTCTAAATGTTGCAGGTGGCGTTGCGGGTCAAAACACGCTTCGATTTCTGCTGGTGATAATTTTGCGCTGACGCGAGGATCTTTAGCAATCAAATCGCGAAAATTGCCATCTGGCTGATTCCAAGCTCGATGAGTATTTTCCTGCACGATTTTATAGGCTTGTTCGCGGCTCATTCCCTTTTCCACTAAAGCTAGCAGTACTCTTTGGCTAAAGACAACTCCACCATAAACATTCATATTCCGCGCCATGTTTTCAGGGTAGACTAGCAAGTTCTTGACTAAGTCTGCCATTTCCACCAGCATAAAATGCAACAGAATGCAAGCATCCGGCAAAATTACCCGTTCCACGGAACTGTGAGAAATATCTCGTTCGTGCCAAAGAGCAACATTTTCTAAAGCTGCAACGCTATGACTTCTAATGATTCTGGCCATTCCCGTTAATCTTTCCGAACGAATGGGATTGCGCTTGTGTGGCATTGCGGAAGAGCCTTTTTGTCCGGGAGCGAAAAATTCTTCTACTTCCAAAACATCAGTTCTTTGCAGGTTGCGGATCTCAACAGCAAAACGTTCGATAGAGGCCGCAACTAAAGCTAGCTGTTGCACGAAATCGGCGTGAAGATCGCGGGAGATAACTTGGGTAGAAGCGGTATCTGGTTTGAGACCGAGTTTTTTACAGGCGATCGCCTCCACTTGCGGTTCGATGTTAGCATAAGTACCCACTGCACCAGAAATCTTACCCACAGCAATAGTTTGGCGCAAATTTTGGAGACGTTGTTGGTGACGCAGAACTTCCGCTAGCCATCCAGCTAACTTAAAGCCAAAGGTAATCGGTTCGGCGTGAATTCCGTGGGAACGGCCAATCATGACAGTATAGCGATGTTCCCTAGCTTTTTGACGAATAGCATCGATCAAGTCTTGCAAGCGCTGCAACAGGATATCTAAACTAGCCGTCAGCTGCAGCGCTAAAGCTGTATCTAGCACGTCAGAACTAGTCAAACCCAGGTGAATGTAGCGCCCAGCTTCGCCCACGTATTCATTCACGTTTGTTAAAAAAGCGATAACATCGTGGCGGACTTCAGCCTCAATTTCTAAGACTCTTTGAGGATCGAAATTCGCCTTTGCTTTGATTTGTTCCACTGCTTGTGCTGGAATGTAACCTAATTCCGCTTGCGCTTCGCAAACAGCAATTTCTACTTTTAACCAGGTTTTTAGTTTGTATTCTTCCGTCCAAATATTGCCCATTTCAGGCAAGGTGTAACGATCGATCACGGCCCGCCACAGAGTACAACCGTCATATTGTACATTTTGTAGTTACGAGTTTAGCGATTTTTTCCTGTTCTTTTTGAGCGTTTGAAACCAGAAAAGCGATGAAAAAGATGGTTCATCCAATTCAAAGAAGTTTTCCTGGTACGAGAATTTTGATTGACTGGGGAAGTGGGGTGTTGCAGGCGATCGCTTTCGCCTACATGCATGGCATAATCAGCTGGAACAATGCGAGAACCGTATCTACGTGCATAAACCTGGGTAAATTCCGCTCCAAAAAACAAGATTTGAGCAGCATAATTCACCCACACTAAAATTACCACTATAGAACCAGCAGCTCCGTAGGTAGAGCCAAAGGAAGCATTACCCAAATAAGTTCCCAAAGCATATCTACCAAAGGAGAACAATAACGAGGTAATTGCAGCCCCCATCAAAACATCTTTCCAGGTAATTTTCACATCCGGCAAAACTTTAAAAATCAATCCGAACAGTACCGTGGTAACTATAAAACCAAGAATAAGGTTGATAATCTGCCAGATCAAATCAATACCTGGTAGTAAATTTTGAAAGTAACTAACCAAGGCTGATAGAATTGCACTGATAATCAAAGATACCAAAAGTAAAAAGCCGATAGCCAAAATCATTGCAAAAGACAAAATACGCTGGCGCAGCATATATTTCACCATTTTTCCTGGTTTGGGCTGCACGTCCCAAATTGTATTCAAAGCATCTTGTAATTCCGCAAACAAACCAGTAGCACCAATAAACAAAACCGCAATACTAATCAAAGAGGCGACGGTTCCCGCTTTCGGTTGACTAGCATTTGCAATTGCATCTTGAATCACTTTGGCGCCTTCAGGACCAATCAAACCTCGAAGTTGGTTAAAGATAGCATTCGTTGCTGCTGCTTCTCCAAATACTGCTCCCGCGATCGCAATCACGATAATTAACAAAGGGGCAATAGAAAAAATAGTGTAATAAGACAATGCTGCTGCTAAGCGTGAGGCTTTATCTTTTTGCCATTCATGAAATGTTTCTTGCAATAACCCCCATACAATTTGCCAATTCATCACCCGTCTCCCCAACAGGATATCTCTGCTTTCAGATTTAACGGATACTCGATCTGGTACGGTATCCGCATCTTCCCTAGGGTATTGACGTTTTTCATTTTCAAAAGCGCGGCGATCGCTTTTTATTTTGCAAAATTCTGTTTCTGTTCACCTGCATCGCTACCGTATACAAGCGCCTGTAGCGATACACCACCCAAAGCTGTACCAGCCACAACCGCATCTTTAATTTTTCCTACATCCCAAAAAACGCGATCGCTGTTTGAGAAAAGGTCTTTCCATTTTTCATTAACTGTAGTATAATTACTATATTCACAAATTATTATACACTAAACTGATAGAATTACTGTGTTTTATCTGCGAGCCGACAAAAATGAAACTTTACTACGTGACTTTAAACACCTCCCAAGAAGCTGTTGAAATCGGTCGAGTGCTACTGGAAAAAAGGCTGGCATTGTGTGTAAATTGGTTTCCCATAACTTGTGCCTACATTTGGAAACAAGAAATAGTAGAAGAACCAGAAGTTGTACTAATCGTGAAAACCCAGGATGGTTACGGCCAACAAATACAGCAAGTTATCAATCAACACATTTCCTACACCAATTTCATTGCAGAACTTACTCCCACGAACGTAAATCAAGGCTTTCTGGACTGGTTGAACACAGAAATTCCAACTTCCTGGAGGTCAGCACAGGAAAGTGAAAAAAACTAAGGGTATGAAAGTTGTTCATACCCATTTCCAGCTTCTTTTAAATTCCTGCTCCATCCAGAAACTCTTCAATTACTCCATCACTGTGGGATTGAATGGCGTTGTTTGCATCAGTCTGAGATGGATACAAATTTTCCAACTTTTTGAGTTGTTTTTCTAATTCCTTAACTCGTTCAAACAAAGCTCGGATCGCCTCAGCTTCCACATCGCGCAGTTGATTGTGAGCCAAAATATCATCTGCTTTGAGCTTGTCCTGACGAGTAATGCGTCCGGGAATTCCAACTACGGTAGTGTTGCTGGGAACATCCCGCAGCACCACAGAACCCGCTCCGATGCGAACGTTATCGCCGATTCGAATATTACCCAATACTTTTGCGCCTGCTCCGACAACTACATTGTTACCCAAAGTGGGATGACGCTTGCCAGTTTCTTTGCCAGTACCGCCAAGGGTAACACCTTGATATATCAAAGCGTAATCTCCCACAACAGCTGTTTCTCCAATCACCACTCCCATACCGTGGTCGATAAATACACCTTTACCAATCTTTGCTCCTGGATGAATTTCGATACCAGTGAGAAAGCGGCTAATTTGGGAAATTAACCGAGGGATAAAAGGAATGTCCCTTTTATACAGCCAGTGTGCGAGGCGATGGAACATCAAAGCTTGAAGTCCGGGGTAGCAGAACAAAACTTCCAACCAGTTACGAGCTGCGGGATCGCGCTCGTAAATTGTTCGCAAATCAGTTAGCAGCATACTCGACTCAAACTAAGGAAAAGTTCAACACAAGATAATTTTGGAAACTAAACCCGCTTTCTTTCCTTGAAATTATGTAGGATAATCTACGGTAAGCCGATAGATTTAAGGTTTTTAGGTGATAAGTGGGATGCTACCACATCTACCAGAAATAAAAAAGTTCATTTTTCGTAAAAAGCGAAAAATTAATCGATTAACCGTAGTATTCTGAGTACAGACTTGAACAAGCAAAATTACATCCTCCTGGATTTGTCTTCCAAAGTCGAATACGCGTTACTAGCACTTTTAGAATTAGCAGCTTGCAAAGAACGACAAGTTCCTGTGACCATGAACGAGATTGCTAACAAGCAACCGATACCCGAGCGCTATCTGGAACAAATTCTCACTAGTTTGCGGCGTGCAGGTATTGTCCAGAGTCAGCGCGGAGCGAAAGGAGGCTTTGTTTTGGTGCGCGAGCCTTGGCAAATTACTTTGCTAGATATCGTTCATTCGGTAGAGGGTAAGCGCAAAAACAGAGAATATCCTCATCCTCCCACATTAGAGATGAACTTAGTACACGAGATATGGGAGCAGGTCAATTCTGCAGCAGTAGAGGTTTTGCGCCAGCGTACCCTCGAGGATTTGTATCAGCAAAGACAAGCTCGTGCCCAGCAAGGTTCGATGTATTACATTTAATTTTGGTAAATTCGGATTTTTGGCAGAGATTTCCCAGACCGGTCATCAGCTCTAAATTTATTGACCGATGGCAAATTACAGTTTGAGGGCAGTTTCGATGCTGTCGTTTTCATTTTACTATGACAGCATTTGCCCGACTGTAACAAAAGCAAGCATATTTTCTCGAGTTTGAGAAAATTTTCAAAAAATCCTAATCTATCACTTCCAATACAGATTTTGGCAACAATTTATCTTTGAACCAAACAATTTTGGCTGGGAGATCGTGAATTTTCACTCCTGCTTTATCTAAATTCAAGCGTTCGGAGATAGCCAAAATCAAATTTTGACATTGAGCGTGGCGTACCCGGGCAAACTTTTTTTGTAAATATTCCGGTCGCCAATAGCCGATAATTTCTAATAAAAAGCTTCGTCCATCAGGATGAACTAGTCGAAAATCGGGGATAGCAACGCTCCCAGGAACAGGAATGAGATCCACCTCGCGTTCCAAGATCCATGGAGTGTTCAAGGAAGTCCATTTATCAGCAAAAGAAGCTTCCAGCATACTATCGTAAGGTTTTCCCGGTGGGTAGTGGGACACCAGGCCGCAATCAGAATTGAGAGTAAAACGTCCTATTTTTCGAGTTTGGGTGTAAAAGTCGCGAACTTGTAGGGTAGCGTGAAGACTCCATTTAGTGACATGAAGCAAAGCGGGAATAAGTTTAGCGATCGCCAAACCGTAGCGAGTACTCGGATAAAATAAACTCGTTGGTCCATCGATCGTAATTGTAAATCCGTAGTCGGCGTCTCCTTCTACGTACGCCATCAATTGAAAAAATTTCAGATAGCGAAATAACAGTTTATACTCTCCGGGGACATTGCGATGAGCATTTAACACCAATTGGCTTGCTTGATAAAATACACCTTGTACTTGCGATAAATTGTAGCGATGCAATAATTGTGCGGGTGTAGGTGCATCAAAAGCAGTTAAAACTTTATTTTCAGCCAGATCGGCATATAATCCCTCACGAACTTGCACAGCTAAAATTTCCCGCTCAAGTTCTTGACTTAATTCTCGAGCAACTCTGTTCAAGGTAGCTGGAGTTAACTTTCTACTAGGAACAGATTTAGCCGCTAAAGCAAAAACTTTTTCTCTTAACTTTTGAGGTTCAACAGGACTGACCACTTCAAACTTGCAAAAACTGTTTTTAAGGATATAAGCTAGACCCCGCTTGACTCGATAATCAGGAGTATCTCCTTCCAACTCCAGTAACTGACGCTCTAACGTACCTTGAGTTTTTCCTACTGCTTGTTGGAAACAGTTAATTAACTCGTTTGCCAATTGCAAATTTTCGTTGTCAATTTTGAGTCTTTTGGGGATAATTTCCTCACCATTTTGACGATAGCTGAGTAACTCTGTGGGTAACATCTACATCTAATTTTTTTAATCACAAAGTTTGTTTTCCGTGGTATAATTAAATTCTAATTGTTCTGCTGCACGATAACTTTTTTGTTTCTGAGAACTATAAACTACTTGTAAAGTGCCTATTTCTTGCTTATTGATTTGTATTTCGGCGGTTTTTATTCCTTTTCTTCTTGCCGAAGTATTCTCTTCTGTAGTATCTTCAGCAACCACTTCATATAAAATAGCTTTGGCTTTCGTATCTTTGTTTTTTCTTAAAATCCTTCCCAGTCTTTGGATATATTCCCTTGTCGAGGCTGTACCGGATAAAATAATAGCCACACTAGCTGCCGGTACATCTACTCCTTCATTCAAAACATGGGAAGCAATTAAAGTTTTGTACTCTCCTTGGCGGAATTTTGTGAGAATTTGATGACGTTCTTTAATAGGAGTTTGATGGGTGATGGCTGGAATTAAAAACTCTTGAGAAATGCGGTATACAGTAGCATTATCAGCCGTAAAAATTAAAATTGGCTCTGGATAGTGTTTGGCGAGTAAATCTGCCAAAACTCTTAATTTTCCTTCTGTACCTAAAGCAATTTCTTTTGCTTTTTGGTGGGAGAGCATAGCTCTGCGTCCCGCTTGCGATCGCGCGCTGATTTGGACAAACTTTTGCCAGCCTTGAATGCTTCCCAAAGAAATTTTTGCTTGCTGTAAAAAATCATTGCGAATTTGAATTAATTGGTTGTATTTTTGGCGCTCGTGAGGCGATAATTTTACTTTAATTTGCACCACTTCGTACTCTGCCAGTGCCTTTCCTGCTAGTTCTTGAGCTTTTTTGCGATATACTTCCGGTCCGATCAAAACGTTCAAATCAGCGTGTTTGCCATCATTGCGTTCCGGTGTAGCAGAAAGTCCTAAACGATAAGGCGCGATCGCGTATTCAGCAATGACCCGATGAAAATCCGTAGGTAAATGATGGCATTCATCAAAAATTAAGAATGCGTACTGATTTCCTAAAGTTTCGGCATGAATAGCAGCACTATCATACGTTGCTACCAGTATAGGTGTTTTATCTCGGGAACCACCTCCCAACAACCCTACTTCTGTATCGGGAAAAGCTGCTAGTAAGTGTGCGTACCACTGATGCATGAGATCCAAAGTAGGTACTACAATTAATGTAGTACGCGGCGTTGCTTCTATTGCCATTTGCGCTAGATAGGTTTTCCCCGCCGCCGTAGGAAGTACTACAACACCTCGTCTTCCCGCTAATTTCCAGGCCTCTAACGCCTCTGTTTGATGAGGATAGGGTTGCATTTCTAAACTAGCAACTAACTCCAGAGGATAAAAAGCTCTAGCCTCATCTATAAAGTCACTGTTTTCTGCTACTAGTGCTTCCACCAAATAACGATATTGCAGCGCCGGTATGCGAAATTTTTCTACTCTATCATCCCATGTAGCATAATCCATCCAACCTTTACCACGTGGCGGTGGATGCAAAATTAATGTACCGCGATCGAAGGTTAATCTGGGGGTGCGAGCCATTTTTCGCGCTTTTTTCCAAATAGTGTTCATCTCAATTGCAAGCTCGAGTTGATATTAGCATTTCTTCAACAGCCAGCTGTAGTTGTGATTTTTATTACTAAGAACTCAGCCCCCAATTGTGTTCCAAAAGCGATCGCTGCTTAATACCTAATTCGCGGATCCACGTAAGCGTTCAAAATATCAATAACAATACTTGCTCCGACGACAATAAATCCAAAAAATACTAACAAACCTTGTACTGTAGGATAATCTCGCAAAGAAATCGCTTCATAAAGTTTATTTGCCAATCCCGGCCAAGAAAATGTAACTTCTGTCAAAATCGCTCCACCCAATAAGGAAGCAAAAGTTAATCCCAAAACAGTAATTACTGGAATCAAAGCATTTTTTAAAGCATGGGAGAATAATATTTTTCTTTCTGGAATACCTCTGGCTCTAGCTGCTTCTACATAATCTGCTTGCAAAGTTTGTTTTAAATTCACCCGCACAATTCGCTCAAAAATACCGCTGAGCAAAACTCCCAAAGTGATGCTCGGAAGTGCTAAATAATGAAGCGCTGTGAAAAATTGAGCTAAGTTACCGCTTAATATACTATCAATGGTATATAAACCGGTGATGCGTTCGGGGACTGGTAAACTAGAAGAAAAACGTCCAGAAGAAGGAAACCAACCAAGTTGTACGGCAAAGATTAATTGCAGAACCATTCCCGCCCAAAACATGGGCAGCGAATAAGTAATTATACCAAATAACCTTCCTCCCCAGTCAAAAAATGTACCGGGACGAGAAGCGGAAAGAATCCCAACTCCAATTCCCACTCCTAAGGCTACTATCATGCTACATATTGCTAACTCTGCCGTAGCCGGGAAATAATCCACAATTACTTGCCAAACAGCTTGTCCTTGACTGGTAAGAGACTTTCCCAAATCCAGACGCAAAAGACTTCCCATGTAATTTATGTATTGAACCCACAAAGGAAGATCTAATCCTAGTTGCTTTCGCCACTCTTGTTTGGCACTTTCTGGCGCGCGTCCGCCGAGAATTGCATCTGCTGGGTCTCCAGGAGTTGCTCGCAACAGTAGAAAAACTACTGTGGCGATCGTCCACAACATTAATGGAGCTAAAAGTAGGCGGACGATAATGTAATATCGCAAGGCCTGAGAACGAGACATATACTAACTATTTTTGAATGGTTTTGTAGATTAAAAACTGGCTGGGGTCGAGTTGTACGCCCTTGAGGCCATTTTGGGCAAAAACATAATCTTTACTTTGCCACAAGGGAATATATGGTACATCAATAGCTACTTGAGCTTGAATATCTGTAAATATTTTCTGACGATTTTTTGGGTTTTGCTCCTGACGTTCTTGAGCTATTAATTGATTCACTTTTGGATTGTAGTAAAACGAGCCTTGGGTTTTACTTGCTCCCTCTTCACATCCGTTTGCTAGTGAACCTTTGGAACATTCTAAAAATGGTTGAATGTAATTATCTGGATCTAAAAAGTCTGGATACCAATCAAATATTGATATGGGATACAAACCTTTGGAAATGTCTTTAAAAAAGGTTGCGCTTTCAACTGGGTTGATTTCAAATTGCAGCATTCCCTCCATGTTTTTATCAGCAATTGCTTTGATGGTCTGCGCTGCGGAAGCACTTGTGGGAGAAGTAGAACTGTGCCAAATTTGTATTTTGGCAGGATTGCTTTGAGAAAAGCCAGCAGCAGTTAACAGTTGTTTTGCTTGATTGATGTTACCATCACCGTATTTTTCTTTGAAAACTGGTTTGTAGACATTAAAAGTGGTAGGAACCATACTGTAAAGTGGTTCAGCTTGATTGTACAAAACTCGTTGATTGAGAATCGAACGGTCAATTAATGCCGCGATCGCTTGTCTGACAGCAGGATTGTCCAAAGGTTTTTGATTTCGGTTTAAAGCCATGAATTTCACAGCGCTACCTTGAGCAGCGATCGCTTGCCAATCACCTTTTTTTGCACCTTCTTGCAAAGTTTTAATTTGAATTGGTTCCAAAGATACGTAAGCCACATCTACAGCTTTGGTTCGAAAGGCATTAAATAAGTTAGCGGGACTGCTGAGAATTTGCCAATTAATACCTTGGTTGAGTGGTTTTTCACCCCAATATTTATCAAAGACATCTAATCTTACTAAATCAGTTCCGTATTGAGTTAATTTATAAGGACCGGTACCCACAAATTTACTCGGTTGAAATTTTCCTGCTCCTAGTTCGTAAGCTTTGGGTGAAACTGCACAAACACCAGGAAAAGCTAGCAAAGCTGGGAACGCTGCAAATGGTTTTTTTAGTTTAATTGTTAATTCTTGTTCGCTTGTGGCTTTGACAGAATCAACTACATCTTTGAGCAAAAAAGATGGTTTACCGCCGTTTTGTAGAAAGCGCTGAATGCTAAATTCCATCGCCTTGGTATTAAAAGGCGTGCCATCGTGAAAAACTACGCCTTGGCGTATGGGAATAGTATACGTTAAACCATCCGGACTAACTTTTGGCAATGCTGTTGCTAATTGCGGCTGTAGTTCAGTGCTTCCACTTTTGTAAGTGTAAAGGCGATCGCTCATGTTGTACACCAATACCAGTGATTGTACCTCGTAGGCATCAGCAGGATCGAGGGTGCGCGGTCTTAAAGTGGTTCCAACGGTAATGCGACCACCATCACCAGAAGTTACTTTAGTAGTCGAGATAGTTGTTTGCGAACCCTTACCACAGCTAACAACTAAAAAGAAACACAGGCTAAACAAACAAAAAAATTTTCCCATCCCGCCCAAACTTTTTGCAAAGGAGGAAAACCTATTCCCAGATATCAGAATTTTGCCCCAAATAAAGTTGTCCATCTTACTATACGTCTAGCTAAATTCCCTATATCTTTAATTAATTTTTTTGGCGGCTAAGCTTGCTACGGCAATATTTTCATCTTTGCGGTTTTCACGTTACTTAGCATACTATAAACTCTAGCGTGCGGGAAGAAATATTTGTAGCCAAAGATACTATTGCCTGCCGACAAGTCTGGGGAAGTAAGTGTTATTTCTGATACTAAAAAGAAAGCTAATAAAAAGATGAGAAAGAATACATTCTTTAACATTTATAAGAACTAAATTAAAATTACATAAAATTACAGAAATGCATCAACGCAGTCTGGATGGAGATTTTTTGGGAAAAGCTTTGTTAAACTTTTTAATTGATCCAAACAAAATCGCTAACAAAACCAAAGTGAATTTTTGATGTGGAAGTATGAGTGACTGAGGTTGGAGGGGGATATCAAACAGCAAGACAACAGCTTGATAGGGAGAGTAACAGTGTGAAGTACTTTTTTTTATCGGAAGGATGGACGGTTGGCAGGGTATGGGCTTCTGATGGACTTTGGCAGATAACTGCATGGCGACGTCAACCGGATATTCAGCAAATGAATATTTGTTTGGTAGAAAAAGGTGAATTGATGTGGCTTTATCGCGTCGAAGATGCGGTGATCACTGTGGAGGTAAAACCACTGGCACCATTACAAACTGTTAACTCTAACCAAGGCATCGGTCAAGTAATACTGAGGCGGCTAATGAGTGCAGAACAAGTCCTCGAGCGTCTGGGAAGTGCAGCGGCAAGATGCTATCTTCAGAACATAGAGTTAATAGTGCAGTAAAAGGGAAAAAGTCGCTTGTTGACGTCCTTTGAGCAGACCCAAAAGTTGGGTGGCCAGCCGTTGTGAACCAAATCCTTAGCTGTTTGTACGCTTGCAAACTGTTCCATCAATAGTTACACTTTTTTAAACATTCTCATTTTTGCTCAGCGATCGCCGCCAACTTTGAGAGCAATTCTGAAAGTGGGGTGCTAAGCGATCGCAAAAGCTACCAAACAATCTCACACCAAGCTGGAGAAAATCCAAGCCTTGGCAATAACAAAAACTCAGACAACTTACCAGCAGCAAATTTTGCTGCGCGTAACCTAAATGTCAAAAATTGTATTGTAAACAAACTCTTCGAGGAGGAGCGTAGTCGATGGGACTACCTTGGTACCGAGTACACACAGTCGTTCTGAACGATCCAGGACGGCTGATTTCTGTACACTTGATGCACACAGCTTTGGTAGCAGGCTGGGCTGGTTCGATGGCCTTGTACGAACTAGCCATTTATGACCCCAGCGACCCGGTTCTCAACCCCATGTGGCGTCAGGGAATGTTTGTGCTACCTTTTATGGCGCGCTTGGGCGTTGTTGGTTCTTGGGGTGGCTGGAATGTTATCGGCGCTTCCAACTACGACCCAGGTTTTTGGTCGTTTGAAGGTGTCGCAGCTGCTCACATTATTCTTTCCGGTCTTTTATTCTTAGCTGCAGTTTGGCACTGGGTTTACTGGGACCTAGAATTGTTCCAAGATCCCCGCACTGGCGAACCAGCTCTCGACTTGCCAAAAATTTTTGGCATCCACTTGTTCCTAGCCGGTCTGCTTTGTTTTGGTTTTGGTGCTTTCCACCTCACTGGGTTGTGGGGACCGGGAATGTGGGTTTCCGACGCCTACGGCTTAACAGGCCACGTAGCACCGGTGGCACCAGAATGGGGACCAGATGGCTTTAACCCCTACAATCCCGGTGGAGTAGTAGCTCACCACATAGCTGCCGGTATCGTTGGTATTATTGCTGGTTTATTCCATCTGTCAGTCAGACCCCCCGAAAGGCTTTATAAAGCTCTGCGGATGGGTAATATCGAAACCGTACTTTCTAGCAGCATAGCAGCTGTATTCTTTGCAGCTTTCGTTGTGGCTGGCACCATGTGGTACGGTAGCGCTACTACCCCTATCGAGTTATTTGGTCCTACCCGCTATCAATGGGATCAAAACTACTTCAAGCAAGAAATCCAGCGCCGCGTGCAATCCAGCCTGGCCCGAGGTGCAACTCTGGAACAAGCTTGGTCGCAAATTCCGGAAAAATTGGCATTTTACGATTACATCGGCAATAGCCCTGCCAAAGGAGGTCTGTTCCGTACAGGTCCGATGAACAAGGGTGATGGCATTGCCAAATCTTGGGTTGGTCATCCCATCTTTACAGACGCGCAAGGGCGAGAGTTGGAAGTGCGCCGCATGCCCAACTTCTTTGAAACCTTCCCCGTAGTTTTGGTCGATAAAGACGGCATTGTCCGTGCTGATATTCCCTTCCGCCGGGCAGAATCAAAATACAGCTTCGAACAAACCGGCGTGAAAGTAGCCTTCTACGGTGGTGACTTAAACGGCCAAACATTTACAGACCCCGTCGACGTTAAAAAATGGGCGCGTAGAGCACAGCTAGGCGAAATATTTGAATTTGACAGGGAAACTTTAAACTCTGATGGTGTGTTCCGCACTAGCCCCAGAGGTTGGTTCACCTTTGCCCACGCTGTGTTTGCTCTGTTGTTCTTCTTCGGTCATATCTGGCACGGTGCTCGCACTCTTTTCCGAGATGTATTTGCTGGTATCGACCCGGATTTGGAAGAACAAGTCGAGTTTGGCGTGTTTGCAAAAGTTGGTGACGTAACCACCCGCAAGAAGGAAGCCGTCTAAGTTTTGGTAGCAAACTATTTCAGAATGGTCTTATAACTACTGAAAAATTCATAGCATAATGAAAGTAGTAAGACCATTCTTTTTGTGCAACAGATTACACTCTCGAAAGACGGGATAGCAGGAGCTTGGCATATGGAAAGCGTGGCATACATTTTGATTTTCACTTTAACTATCGGAACTCTCTTTTTTGCAGTCGCATTCCGCGAACCTCCCCGCATTGAAAGAAAAGAAAAGTAGAATCAGTACTACTACTTATCTCTTTGATGGCAAGTTATAAAAACTGCAAACCGCTGTTACCTAGAAGTAGCAGCGGTCATTTGTTTACCCGGCTAATTCTTTGCTTGGGGTTGTGGCGAACCGGGAATAGTTATGTCTATTGGTATTACCCGAGTTGCTAGCTGAGTTAGTGGTGGATTGATAGCAGCTTGATTTCCTACCACCAGGATCGTTAAATTTTCTGGATGGAGGTATTTGCGTGCTACTCGCTGCACATCTGCTGCAGTAGTCGCTGCTACAGCTTTTTGATAGCGAAACAGAAAATCCTGCGGGTAACCGTAATATTCGTATCGCATCAAGCGCAGCAGGATTTGAGCGGGATCTTCAAAATTGAATACAAAGGAATTGAGAGTGGACTCTTTAGCAAAAGCTAACTCTTGGCTAGAGATTGGTTGAGTTTGCAGGCGCTTGATTTCTGCTTGCAGTGCTTTTACAAACTGTACAGTTGCATCCGATCGCGTTTGTCCGCCAGCAATAAACATACCGGGGTAGTCATAGCGGGGACTCCAATAACCGTACACCGAGTAAGCTAAACCTTGGCGCGATCGCACTTCATTAAACAAACGTCCGCCAAATCCATTTAATACCCCATTTAACACATCCAGCGCTGGATAGTCGGGACTGTTAAATTGTCCGCCCAAATGACCGATAAGAATGTTACTTTGAGTCAGTTGTGGTTGATTGACAGCAAAAACACCACTACTTGTAACCGGCGCTACCTTTGGCGGTTGGGGTTTAATGAAATTTGGTTTGGGTTTCCAATCACCAAACCGAGCTTGGATCAACTCCTTCATTTTTTTGGGATCGAAATCTCCCACTATCCCCAAAATCATGTTGTTAGGGTGAAAGAATTGTTCTTTAAATTTGAGCAAATCTTCCCGGGAAATGTTGTTTAGTGTGGCGTATTCTGTAGTTCGAGCGTAGGGACTATCTTGTCCGTAGATTAATTTCTTAAATTCCCGCTGAGCAATTTCCTCTGGATCGTCGTTGCGGCGAGCTATTCTACCTCGTTCTTGCGTCTTTGCTAATTCTAGTTTATCTGCAGCAAACACCGGTTCTTGCAAAACTTCTGCGAATAATTGCAAAACTGTTTCTACATCTTCCTTGAGGGCATCAAAACTAGCATTGCCTGCTACTTCATTGATACTTATTTCTACGGAGGCAGCTCGCTGTTCCAACATTTGGTTGAGTTCGTCAGCAGTATGCTTTGCAGTTCCGCCCGAACGCATCACCTCGCCTGTTAATTTTGCCAAACCAACCTTATCTGCTGGTTCCCAACGCCCACCGGTACGAATCAGCGCCGTACCTTTTACCAACGGCAGTTCGTGGTCTTCCATTAAATACACTACCATGCCGTTGTTGAGCACGTATCGTTCGTACTTTGGTAATTTGGGCTCGGGCAAGGGAGCAAACGTTAGCTCTGTATAATGTTTTGCCGCCGTTGCGGCCCAAGAAAAATTAAAAGTTAAAATGACAAAGGCAAAAGCAGCAATTAATACATAAAAAAATCTTTTCCCGTCGGAGATTTTGCAGTTGAAGTTGGGAGCGTTCATCTGCCTTTTGCCAGTTACCTTACACTTGTTCATATTGTCGATATTCCTTGGCTTGTACCGCAAGCTCTATAGCGATAAAAGCTTGCCAATAGTACGATTTTCGGGTGTAAACGTTGCTTTTGCTACTCGTTGAACATCAGCAGCGGTGACAGCTTCTAGTTGGTTCAATTGTTTGAATAAATTTCGCCAAGAGCCAGTTTTGACTTCGTATTCCAATAACTGTTGTGCCATACCCATATTGGAATCAAGCGATCGCAACAAATCAGCTCGAGCTTGGTTTTTCACTCGCTCCAACTCCATCACCGACACAGGTTCAACCTTCAATTTTTCAATTTCCTCGCGCAAAGCAACTTCCAGTTCATCAACTGTATGCCCGGGAGCAGTCAGAGCATAAAATAACATCAAATTTGGATACTTATCTCCTGGAAATCCGCTCAAACCCTGAGCTGACAGAGCCAAACGCTGCTTTTCTACCAACGATTTATACAAGCGCGACATTCTTCCGTCACTGAGCAATCTACCGATAATTTCATAAACTGCGTTATCCGGATGGGTAATTGCTGGACGGTGGTAGCCTTCTAGATACCAAGGTTGGGACTTTAACCTTAAAGTTACTTCCCGCGTTTGTGTTTGCTTGGGTTCTACCGGGATCTGTTGTTGTGGTTTTGGTTTGGCTTTGTAGCGCCCAAAATAAATTTGTGCTAGTTTTTTCACTTGCGTGGGGTTGACATCTCCAACAACAGCAATAGTTAAATTACTTGGTACGTAGTGGGTGTCAAAAAACTTTTGTACATCTTCCCTTGTCAAATTGCGAATATCTTCGTCGTAACCAATCACCGGACGTTTGTAGGGATGTACCGAAAAAGCTGTATCGTTAAACTTTTCAATCATCATGCCAATAGGTGAGTTTTCTACCCGCAGGCGCCGTTCCTCCAAAATCACATCTTTTTCTTTATAAAACTCCCGAAACACTGGTTCGAGGAAACGTTCCGACTCCAGCGACATCCACAGTTCCAGCTTATTGGCAGGAAAACTGTAAAAATAACGAGTAGCTTCTGTAGAGGTATTAGCATTTAAACCTACACCTCCTGCTTGTTCCACAATGCGTCCGAAATCGTTTGGCTTGACAAGCTTGGCCGCTTGTGCTTCTACTTTCTCAAATTCGGCTGTTAACCGAGCAACCTCGTCTTTATTACCAGCAGCTTTGGCACTTTGAATTTGGGCTGCTAATCGATCCAAGCGGTCTAGCAGTGGCTTTTCCGCTTTGTAATCTTTTGTACCAATTCTTTTTGTTCCTTTAAAAGCTAAATGTTCTAGAAAGTGGGCTACACCAGTTTTTCCGTCTGGCTCGTTGACACCACCTACATCCGCGTAGGTAACAAAAGAAATAACAGGTGCTTGATGACGCTCGAGAACGAGAAACTTCATACCGTTGTCGAGGCGAAACTCTGTCATTTGCTTAATTACCCGCTCCAGATAAGGTTGAATAGAATTTGGAGTAGGGGGCGGAGTTTGGGTTCTTGCCCAAACAACTTTTTGCGGCAATCCCCAGCCCAAAGTTAATGCTAAAAGCAAGGTAACAACAAACCGACGAGTAATTTTTTTGACTTGTAGTTGGTACGGGAAACAAAGTTGATTCATAAGCAAAAATGAAAGTAAAGTTTCATGACTAGGAATCGAGTAGGGCGTTAATCTTGTATTAAGCTTTTTATGCTTTTTGTACTTGTCGTAAGACAATAATGCTACGAGTCCTGTTCCGGATATCTCACTATAAATGTTATGCGTGTCTTTAATTCTCCTGTGCCATCAGAGGCACAAACGCGCAGCCGTATTTTACAGGCGGCAAGGCGATTGTTTGCCTCTCAGGGATTTGATGGAACTACTACCCGCGACTTAGCACAAGAAGCAGGCGTTGCGGAAGGAACGCTATTTCGTCATTTTCCCAATAAAAAGGCAATTTTGGTGGAGGTAGCAACTCAAGGATGGGTGGAGATTCTTACCGACTTGCTCACAGAATTAAGCGAAATGGGTAGCTACAAGGCTGTAGCGCAGGTAATGCGCCGCCGGATGTGGAACATGCAAAAAAATGCCGATCTGATGCGGGTGTGTTTCATGGAAGCCCAATTTCATCCGGATTTGCGGGATCGCATCCAGTCGGAAGTAATTACCAAAATGACAGATGTGGCCGAAGCCTTCTTCCAAACGGCAATGGATAAAGGCATTTACCGCAAAATGGACGCAAATTTGGTTGCCAAGGTATTCTTGGGAATGTTTGCGGTGGCAGGCTTTTCCCATAACACGTTAATGGAACCAGATGCTTCTCCCCAACGAATGCAGCAAATGGCAGAAGGACTTGCTGATATATTTCTTAACGGCGTGCTGGCCAAAAATGGAGACACTAACAGTTAATTAATTTTGCTTGCTGACTCCACTGTTGTACTTGCTCAATGGTGGGACATAAATCTCGCCGCCGCATTGTTGCTACTTGCAAGCGCAAAATTTGTTGATGCAATTTCTGGGTAGAAATGGTCGCCAGTTGAGCTACAGAACCAACACCAGCATGAAGCAACAATCCGCAATATTGGGTACCGACGCTGGGAACTCGCGCTAAATCTGCTAAGGCTACCCATTTATTTACACGCTGGAGATGAACTTGTAATTTATTTGCTAGCTCGAGCCGCAGCTCGGGAGTTTTACCTTGTTCGACCAGCGCCTTTGTGGTTGTAATGCCGCAGTTTTTGAGCTGGGATGTTTCTTGCGAAGATAATCCCGGTAATTGTTCGATCGGCCAGTGACGGGATTGTGGCATCTGAAAAGACATTTGGCAAACTCATGAACCAGACAGATTATTTAAATATTCTGACAAATACACTCAATCCCAGTCACTCCTTCTCAACGCAGTTCAAAGCCGCGTCATTTTGACGGATACAGATGGAAGTTGCAAACCATATTGATATGCAGTGCGATCGCGCTGTTATTCCAGGGGTTGACAAAATTGCCTTTCCAGTACCACTGCTACTGGGGAGGCGAATGCCAATTAGCCATGTGTTGAGCGTGAGTTTCTAGATACGCTCCCGGCCGAAAGTAATGGTCGTAAAACTCTAAATCTAAATGATGAGCCTGGAGATAAGTGAGAATAAATACACTAGGTACGGTACCGGGGAACTTACCAAAGCAATCGTAGATGTATTGTGCCATCAAGGCCACACAGTCTTTGAATTCTTCACTGTGCACTTGCGCACTGGCTCGGATCTTAGCAGTTTCTTGCCACGGCCCTCCCGTTTCAGGGTGGAAAGGACCACCGACACCGAATTTGCGTTGCGCAAAGGCTTCCACAGCAGCTCGCATGTTGGGATAGTGGGGCGGACAAAACGCTTCGAAGACTCCCGGTAAGCCAGTCGGGTTGGGAAGCGACCAGCGATCGTCGGTGTCGTAACGAAAACCTAAACCCGGGACATCCGGATTTCCACTTGCACCTAATACAACGTGACGGTCTATACCATCAAACATCCAACCACCCAACCCCATTGCTTGCAGCATTAGCATTCCTGCATAGCAACAGGTTGAAAGTTCCGCCGTAGATTCTGTAAGGGAATAATCTTCTATAAAAGTTAAAGGAAACGGTTCGTCTAAATTCACCAGATGTTTGAATTTTTGGAGTCCTGGAATTTGCCTTTTATTCACATCGTCGTAGATGCAATAGCCGTTTTGAACTAAAAAACAAAGGTTGGCAATCATGTGTTGAGCTATGTCGCTGACGGGAATAATCAAAAGGCTTCCCGGACGGTTGACACACCAAGTGTTGTGTCCTTCCATATAAGGTTCGGCGGGTGGAATGTACAACCTACCGTTACTCAGCTTGCGAATCCTTTGACGGTGAGCTTCCAAAACAGCTTCTAAATTAATTTTTTCGCCTGCTTGTCGTTCTACTAAAGCAGGTGCATCGCGGGTGGGGAAAAAATAAACTCCATCATCATTGGTAAAAAAGATTTCAGTGGTATGAAAACCCGCAGCGGAAGGAAAGGTGCGTCCGCCAGCAGCAGCAGAATAATTTGATAAGTGAGGAGCATATCTGGCGTGGCGGGTAATCATGTGATGCCACCCGGTATTGCCAGATGTGGCCGTTAAGATTATCATTTGCTCTAGTTCGGAAAGCGGGAAAGGTTGATGGCGAGATGTAAACGCCAAAGGACCGTCAGGAATACACGCACCCAAAGAAAATCGACGAGCACGCCTGCCAAATAATGCTTCGACGAGCGGAAATTCTAAAGCGGTCTTAAGACCGGGCGGGTATGTTTTTGCGTTCATAGTTTAATACCGTTTATTAGCAAATGTTCCCTGCTTGCAGCACGAAGCGCGATCGCTACAAGGTATGTTGAGTTGTATTTTTCGCCATCGGAAGTCAAGGAAAAAGTTGGCAAGTTCAAGATAGTATTTCCCAAAGTCGTAGCGGGAAATTCTGTTATGAAATTTGTATCTGCCTAGCTACTTGAAGTTGTGAACTGTTTTGCTAATTTTTTCATCTATCTAAAGGCTATAACTCCAAAAATTTCTCTCTCTGCTTGCTATTGCTGGCAACTTATTTCGCCATAATAAAAGACGCGGCATGCCGCGTCTTAACATAACAAAGGTTAGGATTATCGAAGTAATTCTTTGACTTTGTTGATGATGCTTGCTGGATCGATTCCCTGATGGGGATACTGTTCCCACAATCCACCACAACCTTCCTTATGGGTGCCAAGATAAGCGTATTTAGGAGTATAGCCGCGCTCTAACAACCAAGAACCAAAGCGACTCCCTAATCCGGTGCGACGGTTGAAGGATTCTACCACCAGGACAAAGGGAGCTTGACCAACTTTTGCGATCGCTTCTTCATCAACAACGTTAAGGGTTGGTTTATTAATCAAACCGACATCCACTCCTTCTTGCTTGAGGCGCTCTACAGCGTCGAGGGCGCGATAAAGGGCATCACCAAAGCTGATAATATAACCTTGGCTTCCTTCTCGAATAACTTCATCTTTACCGGGGATAAATTTGTAGTCGCCGCCAAAAAAGTCATTACCGTTGCTGTCAAGAATGTTGGGCACTTTAGAACGGGTAGAGAAAATGAATCGCAGTCCAGGCTGGAAGAATACAGCTTCTACACAAGCTCTCATCTGATTAACATCGGCCGGAAAGTACAAACGCGTTTCATAGCCATCCTCCAAGCCATTGTCGGCGAACATGTTGTTCAAACCGAAGTGACACGTATTGTCAGCTATGTCATCCACACCCGCGTGGGAAAAATGACAAAGCACGTTCGAGTAGTTTAGCCGTGCCATGGTAATTTCTGAAATACACATCTCTAAAAAGGCGCTGAAGGTTGCAAAAATGCCTTGTTTGCCTTCCTCCATGCCAAATCCAGCTGCTGCAGAAAAGTTACCCCGCTCCATAACGCCGGAAGGAATAAATATTTCCGGGTACGTATCGTGGATTTTTTTCAGACCGCAGGAACCTTCCAGGTCGCTATCAATAACCATGACTTTTTGCTTGCGCTCTTCTTCGCTCATGCGACCGAGAATGGCAACCACTGCTTCTCCAAATTCGTTGCGGTTTGCACCCCATTTGTCGCCAGAGCCGATAAAAGTATAAGTTTGCTTTGGTTTTTGGATATTCTTGAGGTATTCGACAGCAGCGGTCTGTCCGCGAGATTCTAGATATTTAATCGCCAAATCTACTGAAATTACATCGTGGCCGTGGTTAGAACCTTCTAAGCCCTCAATTCCAGGACACATTGGGCGTTTGTTAATAACAGCGATCGGACCGGGAGTATTTACTGCTTCGCAAAGGCGACTGTATAAGTCATCCAGGTCTTCTCCGTCTCCCTGCAGCACTTTCAGACCGTGACCCTCTAAGGTTTTGGCAACGCTAAAACCCGGTAGATACTTAGAAGGATGTCCGGCTATTGTCACGTCGTTGTCGTCAATAACTAGCTTGACGTTAAGATGCTGCGCAACAGCTAAACGAGCTGCTTCTGCATCGTTACCTTCTTGTTGGGAACCATCAGAGCCAAGACAAAAAACGACTTTGCCTGGATTTGCCATGGCAACGCCATTGACGTAAGGCCATAGATGTCCCAGTCGCCCAGAACTAAATTTCACCCCAGGAGTGAGTTTCAGTTCGGGGTGTCCCGGTAGGCGCGAGTGTGCTTCACGATAGTGCAAAAGTTGCTCGGCTGGTAATTCACCATGCAGAACTGCCATTAGGTACTGAGTCGCGACTCGATGTCCTGCTTCATCAAAGAAAATCGGCACAAATTTATCCGCCGCTTGCCGAAAAAAGGCATCGAGAATCGTTACTTCTGGAACCGTGTCGTAAGGACCACCTGTATGACCGCCCAATCCTTTAGCAGCTCCGGTGGCCGTGAAGAAAACGATCGCATCCCGACAAAGTTGAATGTTTGCTTTCAACTGTTGCCGTTGTTCTTCTGTCAAAGTACTATTAGCCGGATCGAGAGCTAAAGGTTTGTAAGCACTAAGGTCTATTGGAAATTGACTAGCAGTAACAGTCATGGTTTCTTCCTGGAATTACAACCGATTTAAACAGCACACCTGTTGTCGCGTGCACGAATATGCTTGAATTGATGTAAAGGTCATCCCAAACACGCAAAAACCTGCACGCTTACTTCATAAGTATAAATTCTCAAACGTGCAATTTCAAGATGAAATGCGCAGATTCAGGAAAATCAATAATGCTCACTGCAGAGCGACGACAATTGATCTTAGACATTCTTCGCCGTGAGAAAAAGGTACTTTCATCGCAATTAAGTGCCACGCTTAAGGTTTCAGAAGATACTATTCGTCGGGATCTGCGAGAATTAGCTGAATCCGGTCTGTTACAACGGGTTCACGGAGGAGCCCTTCTGGCTTCTCCAGCGATCGCCAGCTACACCGACCGCCAAAAGCAAGCACCAAAGGAAAAAGAAGCGATCGCCCGCGCCGCTGCCAAATTGGTTTGTCCGGGACAGGTAATTATTCTAGATGGAGGTACGACAACTCTCCAAGTCGCCCGCCATCTACCCCCAGACTTACAAGCAACGGTAGTCACAAACAGCCCGACAATTGCCGTCGCCCTGGCAGAACACCCCCAAATCGAAGTTATAATGCTGGGCGGAAAACTTTATAAAAAAGCTTTGGTCAATGTTGGCGCCGCCACAGTTGAAGCATTAGGGATGATTCATGCCGATTTGTGCATGCTAGGCGTGTGCAGCCTGCATCCAGAAGTGGGAATTAGCGTTCCAAATCTAGACGAAGCCCATGTCAAACGAGCCATGATCGCCGCAGCTGCTGAGGTGGTTGGATTAGCAACAGCACAGAAGTTAGATACGGCTGCTCCCTATGTTGTAGAGTCAATTCATGCACTCACCTATCTGGTAACTGCACCAACGGTATCTGAGGAAGTGCTTGCTGCTTACAAAGCCTTAGGACTGACAATCATCCAAGATGAATCCACTGGCCTTTCTCTTTCATGCGACAAAAAAATTAGATAGCATGTCCAATTAGTGAAAGCAGAACTACACCTAGTTTGCAGTTATTTGGGGAATCAACAGCGTGCTCAAGCAAAAATTTCCCCAATCTGCTTTCTGGAGATTTGCATCCTCACACTCAGCATTTTTTTAAATTACCAGTTTTTAATTTCTGCGCTAAACTATCCCTTCATGAGTTTTGACAAGTCTTAAGTTTGCACGACTAAATCTACACCACTTAAAATATAAGTAAAATCATCTGTACTTGTGGTCGAGAATTGGCTAAAGAATATTCTTGTTTCCATCAAATTTTTTATTCCTAGAAATTATCCCTATCTAAAATTACCTTTTCTCCCAGTCAGTACTTAAGTACTCACTACAAATTGTGTGTGGCTCTACTTCCTAGCAGATAAATTTTCCCTGGTTTTTAAAACTTTTTTGATTCCAAATTATAAAGGCAAAAATAAGCAATAAATTAAAAATATCGCTGCCATAGCTTCCTCAAACCTATTCTCTTCATTCAGGAGCTTAGGCTAGCTTGGAAGAGAAGTTTTTGACAATAAATATGCGGCTGTTTCTAATTGTTTTTACGGTTTTGTTAGCAGTTTTAAAACGATATATTATACTTTGGTTGAGCTAAAATATCAAACATTGACAAAAGTGAAAATTTGAGCTAATTTAGTAAATGTGTAATGAATTTATTCAGATTTCAAAGTTGATTAAATAACAGAAAGCATGAAAATTTAACTAATATCAAGTTTTTCAAGAAACTATCAGGAAACAGGCGTGGATAAAAGTATAAAGTTATACTTAGTAATTCTATATTTTCCCTAAAAGAAAAAAATCAGTCCGCGTGGAGTACAGTTTGTCTCGGGAACAAAGACAGGCAAAATATTCTTAACTTTCCTACCCGTCCGTGCCAGAAGAAGACGAGTATGGTTTAAAAATTTTCTTTGATTTGCTTTTTCAACAACTTCCAGATACGTAGGAATTAGGTTGCCACAGCTGTTCGAGAAAACTACTAAGCTGGTAAATAGCACCTCAAATTTGCCACTGAGATTTTAGCAGACGCTGTGGCGTTTGAAGAAACCCTAGCCGGCTAACCAACTGAAAAATAATTATGTTTGACGCACTTGCCGATCGTTTAGAAGCTGCCTGGAAAAAACTGCGGGGACAGGACAAAATTTCTCACTCCAACATTCAAGAAGCATTGCGGGAGGTTCGTCGCGCCCTGTTAGAGGCGGATGTTAATCTCCAAGTAGTGAAAGAATTTATTAGCGAAGTTGAAGCCAAGGCGCAGGGAGCCGAGGTAATCGCAGGAGTACGTCCCGACCAACAATTCATCAAAATTGTTTACGATGAGTTGGTACGGGTGATGGGGGAAACAAACGTACCCTTAGCCCAAGCAAAGGAAAAACCGACAGTCGTGTTGATGGCGGGGCTGCAGGGTACAGGAAAAACCACAGCTACTGCTAAGTTAGCGTTACACTTGCGAAAATTAAATCGCAGTTGCTTAATGGTAGCAACAGACGTTTACCGTCCGGCAGCGATCGAGCAGCTTGTGACACTGGGAAAGCAAATAGAAGTACCGGTATTTGAAATGGGAAGCGACGCCGATCCTGTGGAGATCGCAAAGCAGGGTGTGGAGCGCGGGCGAGCAGAGGGCGTGGACACGGTGATTATCGATACTGCTGGTCGCCTACAAATTGATGCGGAGATGATGGCGGAATTAGTTCGCATCAAAGAAGCCGTTCAGCCCCACGAAACTCTGTTAGTAGTTGATGCGATGACCGGTCAGGAGGCAGCAAATCTTACTCGCACTTTTCACGAACAAGTGGGGATTACCGGTGCAATTCTCACCAAACTAGATGGCGACAGTCGTGGGGGAGCAGCACTGTCGGTACGGCGGATTTCCGGAGCACCTATTAAATTTGTGGGTGTTGGTGAAAAAGTTGAAGCGCTGCAACCGTTTTATCCCGATCGCATGGCGTCGCGAATTCTTGGCATGGGCGATGTTTTAACTTTGGTAGAAAAAGCCCAAGAAGAAATTGACTTGGCTGACGCCGAGAAAATGCAGGAAAAAATCCTAGCCGCAAAGTTTGACTTTACCGACTTTCTCAAACAGCTGCGCTTGCTAAAAAACATGGGTTCTTTGGGGGGAATTCTGAAATTAATTCCTGGGATGAACAAGTTGACAGAAGACCAGCTGCAAAAAGGTGAAATCCAGCTCAAACGCTGTGAAGCGATGATTAACTCCATGACTCCCCAAGAGCGCAAAAATCCAGACTTGCTGGCAAGTTCGCCCAGTCGGCGGCGGAGGGTTGCTGCTGGAAGTGGTTACAAAGAATCAGATGTAAGCAAGCTAGTAAGTGACTTTCAAAGAATGCGTACTTTTATGCAGCAAATGGGAAAAGGCAACTTTCCTGGTCTGGCAGGTATGTTTGGCAAAGGTGCGGGGGGCGATCCCTACGCTGTGGGTGCCAATCGTTCTGTTCCCCCAGGATGGCGGGGCTATAGCGGTAGCCCTGCTACGAAAAAGAAACCCAAGAAGGATAAAAAAAAGAAAGGCTTTGGTACCTTGTGACCCTAGCTTGGAATCGATCGTGTTTTTGCTGAAAACTGGGTAAGGAATCAGCAATAGTAGTTAAGCCCGGGCAAGTGCTAAAATAAGCATTTTAGCATTTACAAGCTATGATTCTCTGAAAAAGAGGAGCTAGCACTCATTGACGGGCAACTGCCCGGGAAAAAGTGCAAAATCGTTGTTAACCGTACAGGAGATAGGAGAAATATTCCTCAACCATGATTAAACTGCGCTTGAAGCGATTCGGTAAAAAGCGGGAAGCGAGCTATCGCATAATTGCTATTAACAGTCTCGCTCGCCGTGATGGTCGTCCCCTGGAAGAACTGGGATACTACAATCCTAGAACTGACGAAGTACGACTGGATGTTCCCGGGATCGTCAGGCGATTACAACAAGGAGCCCAACCGACTGACACCGTGCGTCGCATCCTAGAAAAAGCCAATGTCTTCGAACAGGTCCGTGCAAAAGCCGCTTCCTAAAGTGGCAACCAAATCCCCAACGGTAAGTCCTGACTACGTTGGGTTGGTACGGTTTTTATTGCAGCCGTTTTTGGAATCGCCCGATTCCCTGAGGGTCGATTGCGAAATGTATCATACCCAGAAGCGGGCTTGGATTCGTATCGCTTTTGAAGGTACAGATAAAGGAAAAGTGTTTGGTCGGGGAGGGCGTAACATCCAAGCGATTCGTACTGTCATTGCCGCTGCTGCTCAAGCTGCTGGTCATTCGGTATATTTAGATATCTATGGCAGTAATGGTGCGGGTCGGGAAGGTGTTTCTTTTGAAGAAGAGAAACAAGAACGATTACCGCCGCCCAAATCGAAAGAACGACGTCCTATTGTCAAATCCCGTTCCCGCTAGGTTTAAACTAGAAGACAAGTAGAGGTGAAACCAAACCAGTGGTTCTTCCTTCTCGGTTAGCTAGCTGTATTCACAGAGTGAGGAAAGTTTTGTGGCTTGGGCTGTTTTTTAGCCCCTACCCAACACTTACCTGGGGAAAGACTGCATTGTTCCTCTCGAAACTGCGACAATAAAGGCTACCTCTGCTCGAAGGCTCTGTTTGAGAGTCTCGGTGAAAACCGAAAGCGATCGCCTCAGCGCTTGCTCGCTGGCTATGCTTTACAAAAGCATAAGATCGCAGGTGAACGGGAACGGGCAAAATATGACGAAATTTGATACGCTACCATCAGTAGCTACAAGCAAAAGCTAGCAACGTATCGCTTGCGCCCAGCAAGTAAAGTCCATGGCTTAGAGAGAAAGACAATCTCTGTAAGGAGGTGAAACCAGGGAGTGGCTGAAGTCCGTTTGGGTGAAAACGAGTCTATCGATTCGGCACTAAGACGTTTTAAAAAGAAAATTCAAAAAGCAGGAATTTTGTCCGAAGTCAAGCGCCGAGAAAGATACGAAAAACCCAGCCTGCGCCGGAAGCGGAAAGCAGAAGCTTCGCGTAAGGGCGTCCGCTACTAGGCGAAGGACAATGTTTTTGGTGAAGGTAACCGACCAAAAGCATTGAACTAGGGTGGAAAAACAGTTGTATTTCCAACTTCCAAAAGTAGAGACGTAGAAGTTTTGCTTCCCTTAAAGAGGCTGCTCGCGCCTCTACTTTTTATCCCCAGGTAAGATCCTGCCTGAATTTACAAGTAAAAAATGTAAATTTTATTAAAAAAAGTTTTGATAAATGAAATACTATGGCAGAGTCCTTAACCATCGAACTGCCGAACGTTAAAAGCGCGATCGCTCTAGCAGGACAAGGAGAAGAAAATCTCAAAATCCTCTCTCAACAAACAGGAGCAGTAATAGTACTGCGCGGTCAAGAACTACGCATTTTTGGTACAGAAAAACAAATTGATTTGGCTGGGCGATTGGTGCGATCGCTAGAAAAACTGTGGAGTACGGGTAATATCGTCTCTAGCGCTGATATTCTCACAGCCCGTCAAGCTCTTGATACCCATCGAGAAGGAGAACTACAAGATTTACAGCGAGATATTCTCGCCAAAACTCGTCGAGGTGAAGAAATTCGCGCCAAAACTTTCCGCCAAAGACAATACATCCAAGCTTTGCGCAAACAGGACTTAATTTTCTGCAACGGTCCCGCGGGTACTGGTAAAACTTTCCTTGCAGTTGTTGTGGCCGTACAAGCACTTCTGGCTAACGAATTTGAAAAGCTAATTTTAACTCGTCCTGCAGTAGAAGCAGGAGAAAGACTGGGTTTTTTACCAGGAGATTTGCAGCAAAAAGTTAATCCCTATCTTCGTCCTTTATACGATGCCATTAATGAATTCATCGATCCCGAAAAAGTTCCATCGTTAATGGAAAGGGGTGTGATTGAAGTTGCTCCCCTAGCTTACATGCGAGGGCGCACCCTCAACCACGCCTTTGTCATTGTCGATGAGGCCCAAAACACCACTCCATCCCAAATGAAAATGGTCTTGACTCGCCTGGGTTTTCGTTCCCGGATGGTGGTAACGGGCGATATGACCCAAACTGACTTGTCAGCACATCAAGAATCTGGTTTGGCGGTGGCTTTACAAGTTTTAAAACACGTAGAAGGAATTTTCTTTTGCGAATTTACCCATAAAGATGTTGTCCGCCATCCTTTAGTTCAGCGTATTGTTAATGCCTACGAACAATACGAGAACAAATAATTTGTCAGGGGATAGTTGTTTTATGTAGCCTTAAATAACCCTAGAAGCTAAATCCTCACGCTTGACTGTTTCCATCTTCAAAATGAAATCGGCGCCACAGGCGAGTGCTGGAGTTTGAAAGCCGAGGGAAAATTCTCCTGTCAGAACTTTTTTGACGATCGCAACTGCTAAATGCGCTGTAAGGGTATATCCTTCCGGACAGGATAGCCGAGCGGCAAAATAACGCCCGCAGCTAGCTGTCTTCTTCTACTTTGCCCTAAAAAGCAGTTTTGTTCTGAAGTCGCTGGGTAGTTGTTGGTCCTGGAAGCTTGCTTTGGGCGGCGATCGCTTCCAAAACTATCGGTTCTCCAGTAATATCTAAATAGTGGGTTTTAGTTTGCAAACAAGCGCTAACGATTGACTGCCAGGTGTGAGCAAAAGGTCCTGCGCAGTTAACAACTGCTGACACTTCGCTTAAAGCTGTCTCTAAAGCTAGCTTATCTTCTGAACTGAAGATACAAAAATTCCAAGCCAAGTTCGGTTGCTAGGCGCCGTTAGAGCACCTGTATAACCGTTCGCTCCATATAATCCAAACTCCTCAACCTCGCTTGCTACACTGCAAGGAATAGCGATTTCCCCGCCACGTTGTCCAACCACGGGCAACTCTAGTAACAGAATTGTAACGAAGATACCAGTTATCCTGCTCTCTACCTAGATAGCGAATGCCCAATTCATTTCCCCTTGACCATTGTCTTGCAAGTGGAACCCAGGGACCGCCACTATCGCTAAAGCGCCCAACAACACGCACAGCTGATGTAGAAGAACAAACATTGTCATGGCACGTAGTTTGAGGATCGTCAACTACATACCACTGCATTCTGGCAGGTCGACCATCAATCAAACAATCCCAATTCCCAAAAAACCATTCCCTAACAACAAAAGACGCATTCACTGGATCAGCAAGTAAAGAAGCTGCTGCTACAGCACTAAAGGGAATGAAAAACAATTTTTTCATATTCGCTTCGAACAAGAAAAATTGATAGAACTGCACGGGTTAATTTCTTATAGTTAGGAAGTGGAAAATTTATGCAGCAAAAGTAATTGCTCTTCACAACAAAAAACATGCAACTAAGCAATTATTTGGGTTATCCGTTGATTTAAGCGAGGTCTCCCAAATCTTTCCCAAGCATTACCGCCGCGCAAAAACAGTTCCATCCAGCGCAAAGGTTCTCCTCCCGAAGCGGATGGCCAACCAGAACTACCAGGAGCAAAAGCCAAGGTTCCTTCGGGAACTTTAAAGCTACCATCGGAGTATACTGCATCGCTGACAACATCTCCGATTCTGATGACGATTTTGGTTTCAGGTTGTAATTTCACGGTGTGTGCTGGAATCGTGGTTTTGATGTTGCCGTAACCATCAATCCAGGCGATGCGATCGAGGGGAACATCGGGAATTTGTTCAGGATGAAGGCTATCTCCCAAAAGGCTGAAATCTTGTTTGGCGATCGCCGCCACTACGGCCGGGAAAACGTCTCGCGAGCGAAATTGGGAACCTCCACGAGAAACGTTGACGCTGTGCAATAGCTGAGCGTGGTGTTTGATGAACGAGAGAGTATAACCCGCATTGACACCTACCACCTTCACACCGTTGCACAGCAAAGCGTAGGTCAATCCTTCACCCTCGTTGTCGCGACGAGCTTCCGGATCGTCTTGGCGGGGTGCGCAGTTGTGATAGATCAGGCGATCGCTAGGTCCCGGATTCAAACCGAGTTGAGCGATCCAGAAACCCGTGGCTAAGGTACTGAAGGGAGGAACCGAAAGCACGTGTATTTGCGCTTGGGGAATAGCCATTAACAAACGTTGCACGACTTCGATAAATGCTGGATCTCCCGTACCGTAGTCGGCGATCGCGGTGATAAACATTTAACAACTCTCCAGTGTTGCCGGGTGATGGTTGGTATAATTATTAAGAATAAGCAAATTCTTCCAGGCTGAGTTAGTGCTGGCCCGATTTTTATTTAATTTGCCAACATCTTCTTTTAGTAGTTTTTGTGGGGCGATTCTTCCGGTACTATAGTTACTAGTAGCTTGCGGTTGTTACGCAAAATAGTCAGTTGCGAGCGCACGCCTATAGATTCGGGCGTTAAAAGTTTCTGCAACTGTTCCATATTACCTACAGGCAGGCCGTTAAAAGCAATGATAACATCTCCTTGTTGCAAACCAGCTGTTTGTGCAGGACTGTTCGGTTCTACGTACATGACATATATTCCCGTATCTACAGCTAGTTCGTTGAATAACGCGATTCGCCAGGAAATTTGAACATTTTGTCCGCCAATACCGATGTAACCGCGCCTAACTTTACCGTGTTTCATTAAAACGGGAATTACCATCTTAGCAGTATTAATCGGTACAGCAAAACAGATGCCCTGAGCTGCCATGGCGATCGCGGTATTAATACCGATTACTTGTGCATGGGAAGTTACCAAGGGTCCGCCAGAGTTACCCGGATTTAATGCAGCGTCGGTTTGGATGACATTTTCAATCAGCTTACCAGAACGGGACTTGAAAGAGCGTCCCAAAGCACTAATTACTCCAGCGGTAACGGTTGTTTGGAAACCCAAGGGATGACCGATGGCGATCGCCAGCTGTCCGACTCGCAATGATTGTGAATCGCCCAAAGGCGCTGCTACCAAATTCGATGCGCGAATTCTAATTACTGCTATATCTGTATCCGGATCGTCGCCTACCATTTCAGCGTCGTAACTGCGACCGTCAGAAAGAGTCACCTGAATTTTTGAGGCGTCGTGTACTACGTGGCTGTTAGTGAGGATATAACCATCCTTGTTGAAAATAAATCCAGAGCCATTACTTCGTACCTCTGGAGCTAAGGATAGATAACGGCGGTGACGCGACGATCCTGTTAGCCATCTTTGCACATCGATATTCACAACCGCAGGGCTAACTTTTTCCACGACAGCGATCACAGCTTGGGAATAGGCATCCAGCAGTTTTGTGTCGGTTGTGGAGTTGTTTTGGGACTTTCCTGCATATCTTGGAGCGAAATCATCGTTTGATATCCATCCCAGGTTGATTTTCATGTCTGCCATTCCTGTTGTTTGACAGCAAGATAAAAAATGAAAACAAATGCAAAATCAATTCTTATATTTTTGCACCCTGGTTGTCTGTACCTAATTTACTTTTCCTTTGCAGCTTGTAATTTCAATCCTGCCAAAAAGCCGCTCAGACGCCAAGTGTACCAACAGGTATAAAAATTCCCAATCCACCACTAGATCCCTTGCTTGCGGTCAATTTCCATTGGTACTTGTAATTATCGACCTAAAAATCGAAAAGCCGTTTGTACGGCATCAGCCAAGTCTACATCGCCATCTCGATCTGCATCAAGAAAGGTATTGAGTACGGGATTTTCCCCTGTTTGAGGAGCTTGGACATTGCTTCCCGTTCGTAAAAGATTCAGTACCAAAGGAACCAAAAGCGGTAATAATTGTTGAACCATCTCTGCATTGATTCCCGTGCGTTCGGCGATCGCTTGTGCTACTTGCTGTTGCAGCATGGGCGAAAACAAAGTGTCTACTGCTTCGGAATTAGCATTGACGCCACCGTACTGATTAACTATTGCTTGAACTTCTTCGTTACCGCTGTCAGCTTGCTTTTGTTGTAAAGCGGAGCGCACGTAGCTTCCCAAAATTCCTAATGCTGATTGGATGGTAGAGGGATTTGTACCGGTATTGTTGCTCAGTTGTTCTATGGTGTTGAGGATTTCCCCGAGTTGCTCGTTATTTCCTTGCTGCTGTGGATTGTCAATGGCGTTGATAATTTGCTCGAAAAGCCCCATAAGCTTGTTTTATCCTTGTTACTGGCGTCAAATATTGGCTGTTACAGTTAGGCAATTATGATTTATTTTGGGTAATTGGTAAAGCGATCGCAAACTCTGTACCCAAATTTACTTCTGAATTGTAAGTTAATTTTCCACCGTGTTTTTCCACTATAATTTGGTAACTAATTGCCAATCCCAAGCCCGTACCGATACCCCGCGGCTTAGTGGTAAAAAAAGTTTCAAAGATTTTATCTTGATGTTCTTTGGCTATACCCGAACCATTATCTGCGATTTTTATCGTTACCCAACCTTCCTCACTGCGTGCGGTACTAATAGTAATTGTAGGTGAAAATAGTGCTGAAGTTGCCGATTTTTCTTCGAGCGCATCAATAGCATTACTGAAAAGATTCATAAATACTTGGTACAGTAAGCCCGTGTAACCTGGGACGGCGGGAATATCTCCGTAATTGCGAATAACTTTTATACCTTTTTTCAGGCGGTGTTGTAGAATTAATAAAGTACTGTCAATACAGGCGTGCAAATTTACCAACTGAGGCTCGCTTCCATCCAAACGAGAAAAGTCTTTGAGACTGCGGACAATGTCTCGCGTGCGTTCGGCGCCAAACTCCAAAGATTTTAAAAGCTTAGGCAGATCTTCTTGGATAAACTCTAACTCGATTTGTTCCTCTTTGGCTTTGACCGCGGGTGGAAGTTTGGGAATTTCAGCTTTGTAGGTTTCAATTAAGTCGAATAAATCATTAATATAAGTTTTAGCACTTCCCAAATTGCCATAGATAAAATTGATAGGATTGTTAATTTCATGGGCAAGACCTGCGATCATTCTTCCCAAGCTAGAGAGTTTTTCACTTTGAATCAATCGTGCTTCTACCTCAGCTTTTTGTTCTGCTAAAAGATGCTTTACTTGTCGAATCAATTCATTAATAGAAACAGCTAAAGTACCCACTTCATCCGTTGCGGTCACGGGTGCTTGCAGTTCAAAATTACCTTGGTGAATAACTTCCTGGGCAAAACGGGTCAGTGCCTGCAGCGGGCGTACGATAATTTTACTTGTACAAACAGCAACAACAGCAGCGATCGCCGTGGAAAGTAAAATACTGCCAATAATAATTTGGGCTTGCAATAATGTGGCTTGATTTTGAGCAAGATCGGCTTTTTCTTGTTCTGCACGCAGTGTTTTCGCAAAATCGGTTAAATCCTCAGAAAATTGATAAAAACCCAAAGCCGCAGGACTTTGGTTAAATTGTGCTATTAATTGTCGCCATAGTTGCAATTTTTGCTGGGGATCGGTATTAGAAATTTGCTGCAACAGCATCTTAAATTGCTGGAAATACGCTGCTAATATCTGCTCGTACTTGGTCAAGAAAGCTTGCAAATCGTGTTCGGCGTTAGTCTGACTAAATTCTTGCAGCTGGGAAAACATTTCCTCAGCTTCGGTAACCGCAGCTGTTAATTGGGAAATTTTCTGTTGGAAAGATTGAGATTGGTCGGAAGAAAGTATCATCTGTTGTTGGCGACACTGAAGCTCCAGCAAAATTCCTTGCATGTTGCTTAGCAGTCCCGCTTCATCGTCAGCGATGGTCATTTGTTCTCGAGCTTCCTGAAAATAGTTATTGCCTACAACCAACCCGGTTGTTATTCCCAAAACCCCAATGCCCAAAACCAAGCCGTATCCACATATAATTTTTTTTGAATGCTCAGTCGAGAGAATGCTTGTGGAATTAAGTTATTGTAATACTGTGACAATTGTTTAAAATTTGGTGAGGAACTCATGGTAAGCTGGTGCAGTTTTTCATCCGGCAGGAGGTTGAGCAAGAGCAATCCCACCAGCAAAAAGAAACTGTGTCAAAATCGTCTTCAGTTTATCAAAACCGATCTTTTCCTACCCTGGTGAAAAACACCGAAAGCATTAATATTGAAAGCATATAGGTAAGTAATTACACCAATCATGTCCCTGTTGCGCACTATTATCTTTGTTGTGGGAGCGATCGCCATTCTGGGACTGAGTCTGTGGCTGATTGATTCTTTAGTTCGGCTTTACGGACAATTGTCCTGGAGTTCTCCGCTGCTGGCAAATTTGTTGCTGTTTCTACTAATTGTCCTCATTGCACTGCTAATAGCTACTTTTATCTATTATTTCTTACTGGTTCACAAAGGCGAACAGCGTTCCCGACGTCGAAACCAAAAAAGCAAACAACTGCAAATTCCCGCAGCTAAATCAGAAGCAGCTTCTACAACTTTACAAGCTGTACGGCAACAGGTAGCGCAAATTCAAGATGAAGTAACCCGCCAAGCATTGCTGAATAAATCGCAAGAAATGGAAGCAAATTTGCAGCGCGGTGAAATTCAAGTTGTAGTTTTTGGTACGGGTAGTGCTGGAAAAACTTCCCTGGTAAATGCGATTATGGGGCGCGTGGTTGGTAGGGTAGACGCACCAATGGGAACAACTCAAGTGGGAGAAACCTATTGTCTGCGATTGAAAGGTCTAGAACGCAAAATTTTAATTACCGACACGCCAGGAATTTTAGAAGCAGGAGTAGCAGGAACCAGCAGGGAACAATTAGCACGAGAACTAGCTACCCAAGCAAATTTGCTGTTGTTTGTAGTAGATAACGACTTGCGGCGCTCAGAATACGAACCGTTGCGAGCACTGGCAAACATCGGCAAGCGTTCTTTGTTAATTTTGAATAAAAGCGATTTATATACGCCAGAAGATAAGGAAGCGATTTTAGCTCGGTTACGACAACGAGTACAGGGATTTATTGCTCCTGCTGATGTGGTGGCGATCGCTGCTCATCCCCAACCCGTACAACTAGAAAATGGAGAAATTTTTCAACCCGAGCCAGATATACTGCCATTAGTACGTAGAATGGCGGCAATTTTGCGAGCAGAAGGCGAAGATTTGGTTGCAGACAATATTCTGTTGCAATCCCTGCGCTTGGGAGAACAAGCACGGAAACTCATTGATGTTCAACGTCGCCGTCAAGCTGAGAAAATAGTAGAACGATTTCAATGGATCGGTGCAGGAGTAGTATCTGTCACTCCATTACCAGTGGTAGATTTATTGGCAACAGCTGCCGTCAACGCTCAAATGGTAGTAGAAATTGGCAGAGTCTACGGCTGTGATATAAATATAGAACGAGGACGAGAACTAGCTCTTTCTCTGGCTAAAACCATAGCTGGTTTGGGAATTGTCAAAGGCGCTATCGAGTTACTGTCCGCCGCTTTACAATTGAACGTGGGTACTTTTATTATTGGCCGAGCCGTTCAAGGCGTAACAGCAGCTTATCTAACGCGCATTGCTGGCAAAAGTTTTATAGAATATTTTCGCAACAATCAAGATTGGGGCGATGGCGGAATCACAGAAGTCGTCCAGCGTCAATTTCAGCTCAACCGTCGCGACGAATTTATTAAAGCATTTGTCCGAGAAGCGATCGCCCGAGTCGTAAAACCGCTAAGCGAGCAAGCACAAGTCAGCGAACAAGACGAACAACTCAATAGTTAATTCCCTCACAAACAATTTCCCCCATGGAAATTCTGTGGAAACCGAGATCGATTTTGTGAATTGGTAACTAGAGTTAATACAATTAAAGAAAACCTTGGAAAATGATATCGAGCTAAAGTTTAATTGCCCATGACAACTGCCAGACGCTACTATCACATCACTACCTTTGGTTGCCAAATGAACAAAGCTGACTCCGAGCGCATGGCTGGCATTTTAGAAAATATGGGCTTTGAGTGGTCAGAAGATCCGAATCAAGCGGATATAATTCTTTACAACACCTGCACGATTAGAGATAATGCCGAGCAAAAGGTATATTCTTATCTCGGTAGACAAGCCAAACGCAAACACGAAAAACCAGATTTAACCTTGATTGTTGCCGGCTGCGTTGCTCAACAGGAAGGAGAAGCCTTGTTGCGACGAGTACCGGAATTAGATTTGGTGATGGGACCGCAACACGCCAACCGGTTGCAAGATTTATTACAACAAGTTTTTGAGGGCAACCAAGTTGTAGCAACCGAGCCAATTCACATTATGGAAGATATCACCAAACCGCGCCGGGATTCTACCGTTACAGCTTGGGTAAATGTTATTTATGGCTGTAATGAACGTTGCACCTACTGTGTGGTTCCAAATGTACGCGGCGTAGAACAATCTCGAACACCAAAAGCAATTCGTGCTGAAATAGAAGAACTAGGACAGCAAGGTTACAAAGAAATTACCCTCTTAGGTCAAAATATAGATGCCTACGGACGAGATTTACCAGGAGTAACACCAGAAGGTCGTCACCAGCATACTTTCACAGATTTACTTTACTTTGTTCACGATGTACCGGGAATCGAACGCCTGAGATTCGCAACCAGCCATCCTCGTTATTTTACCGAGCGCCTGATTCGAGCTTGTGCAGAATTACCCAAGGTATGCGAACACTTCCACATTCCTTTCCAATCCGGAGATAATGAAGTGTTAAAACGGATGGCGCGGGGTTATACCCAAGAAAAATATCGCCGCATAATTGATACCATCCGCAAGTACATACCAGATGCAGCTATTAGCGCTGATGCAATTGTCGGTTTTCCTGGAGAAACAGAACAACAATTTCAAAATACCCTCAAGCTGGTGGAAGATATTGGTTTCGATCAGTTGAATACTGCTGCATATTCCCCCCGTCCGGGAACACCAGCAGCACAGTGGAGCGATCAAATAGACGAAGAAGTTAAAAGCGATCGCCTGCAAAGACTAAATCACCTAGTAGCTACTAAAGCAGCTGAGCGATCGCAGCGTTACCTGGGACGCATAGAAGAAATCCTGGTAGAAGACCAAAATCCTAAAGATAAAACTCAGGTTATGGGACGTACCCGCACCAACCGTCTTACCTTCTTTACCGGCGACATCAACCAACTCAAAGGCAAGTTGGTAAAAGTTAAAATTACCGAAGCTCGCGCCTTTAGTTTAACCGGTGAACCAATCGAACTACCCGCACCAATCCTGGTTTAGTCAACCTGCGAATAGAAAGCTTGCTTGCTCGCCACAAGCAGTGGGGGTTAAATTACTCTCCGGACAACTCAGCGTGTGGAATACAAAGAACCACAATCTAAACTCAGAAAGAATTCGTTACGTGAAGTTTGAGGACTAAAGTCCTCACTACCAACTTGAGTGTGAAGTTTGAGGACTAAGGTCGTAACTACCAACTTGAGGACTAAAGTCCTCACTACCAACTTGAGTGTGAAGTTTGAGGACTAAGGTCGTAACTACCAACTTGAGGACTAAAGTCCTCACTACCAACTTGAGTGTGAAGTTTGAGGACTAAGGTCGTAACTACCAACTTGAGGACTAAAGTCCTCACTACC